>Ga0207687_10001378_pt1 | contig 16587 bp, 26 predicted proteins | sample KBSM54metaG_FD_184399 | JGI IMG/M metagenome (GOLD analysis project Ga0207687, IMG submission 184399) | Miscanthus rhizosphere microbial communities from Kellogg Biological Station, Michigan, USA - KBS M5-4 metaG (SPAdes) (version 2) | ecosystem: Host-associated > Plants > Roots > Rhizosphere >...
AGCGCCTCAGCCACGCCGGCGTGTCGGAAATCGACATCGAGCGCACGGCGAACAAGATGCGCATCAACATCTACACCTCGCGTCCCGGCATCATCATCGGACGCAAGGGTGCGGAAGTGGACAAGCTGCGCGATGAGCTGCAGAAGCTCGTCAATGGCGAGGTCTACATCAACATCCAGGAAATCCAGCGCCCCGAGCTCGACTCGCAGCTCGTTGCCGAGAACATCGGCACGCAGCTCGAGCGACGCATCGCCTTCCGCCGCGCCATGAAGAAGGCGATGGAGTCGGCGTTCCGCTTCGGAGCGAAGGGAATCAAGGTTCGCGTGTCCGGCCGCCTCAACGGCGCCGAGATCGCGCGCACCGAGTGGTATCAGGACGGCCGCCTTCCGCTGCACACGCTGAAGGCCGACATCGACTATGGCGTGGCGACGGCGCACACGACCTACGGCACGATCGGAATCAAAGTTTGGATCTACAAGGGCGAGATGGCGAAGGCAAAGTCGCGTCGCCGCCCGGCGTAAATCAGGAGAGTCGACATCATGTTGATGCCGAAGAAAGTCAAGTTCAGAAAACAGCAGCGCGGCCGCAGGCGCGGACTCGCCACGCGAGGACAGAAAGTCTCGTTCGGCGATTTCGGACTGCAGGCGCTCGAAGCGGGCTGGGTGACGGCGCGTCAGATCGAAGCAGGACGTATTGCAATGACCCGCCACATCAAGCGCGGCGGCAAGATCTGGATCCGCATTTTCCCCGACAAGCCGGTGACGAAGAAGCCGCTCGAAACCCGTATGGGCAAGGGCAAAGGCGCGCCGGAAGAATGGGTGTGCGTGGTCAAGCCGGCCCGCATCCTCTATGAGATGGAAGGCGTGCCGCGCGAAGTCGCCGAGGAAGCATTGAGACTGGCGGCGATGAAGCTGCCGATCAGAACGCGTTTCGTGACGCGCCGGCAGACGGAGACGGGCGAATGACGACGAACGAATTGCGCGACAAGTCGATCGACGAGCTGAGCACGCGCGAGCGTGAGCTTCGCGAGCAGCTCTTCAAGCTGCGCTTTCAGCGCGCCACTGGCCGGATGGAAAACCCGATGAAGATCCGCGAAGTGCGCCGCGAGATCGCCCGCATCAAGACGCTCCTCGGAGAGCGCTCGCGCGCGTAATGGAGAAGGCCATGGCTGAAGAAAAAACAGACAAGAACAAGCGGACGAAAACCGGCACGGTCGTTTCGAACAAGATGCAGAAGACCGTCGTCGTGGCCGTCGAGAACCTCGTCAAGCACGACATGTATCAGAAGTACATCAAGCGCACGAGCAAGTTCCTGGCGCACGCCAACGATCCGCTCAACGTCGGCGACCGCGTGGTCATTGAAGAGACGCGTCCGCTGTCGAAGCGGAAGCGCTGGAATGTCCGCGAAGTCATCGAGCGGGCGCGCTAGTAGTCGGACAGGGAGACAGACGCCATGATTCAGATGGGAACGATTCTGCAGGTTGCCGACAACACCGGCGCGAAGAAAATCGCCTGCATCAAAATGCTCGGCGGATCGACCGCCGGCCGCTACGCGCGCCTGGGCGACGTCATCACGGCGTCGGTCAAGGAAGCGTCGCCGGACGGCACGGTCAAGAAGGGCGCCGTCGTCAAGGCGGTCATCGTGCGCACGGTCAAAGAGAGCCGTCGCCGCGACGGGTCGTACATCAAGTTCGACGACAACGCGGCCGTTCTCATCAACGACGCCCGCGAGCCGGTCGGGACGCGCGTCTTCGGTCCTGTGGCCCGCGAGCTCCGCGAGCGCAAGTTCATGAAGATCATCTCGCTCGCACCGGAAGTCATCTAAGGAACCATCAATGTACGCAAGACAAAACAAACCGGTAGAACGTCCGCGTCACACGACGCACATTCGGAAAGGCGACACCGTCGTCGTTCTGAGCGGCAAAGACCGCGGCAAGCAGGGGAAAGTGCTTCGCGTGAGCCCGTCGAAAGGGACGGCCATCGTCGAGCGCGTGAATTTCCTCAAGAAGCACACGAAAGCGAATCCGCAGAAGAATCAGCAGGGCGGAATCGTCGAGCGCGAGTCGCACATCCGCGTCGACAAACTGCAGCTGATCTGCCCGAGCTGCGGCGAAGCGTCGCGCACGGGATCGCATCGCACCGCCGAAGGCGGCACGCGCTTCTGCAAGAAGTGCAAGGCCGAGGTCGAAAAGTAAGAACGAAATTGCTCCCATAGAAACGGAGCGAGGACAACATGCCAGCAAGACTCAAAGAGCTGTACACGAACGAAGTCCGCAAGAAGATCCAGGACGAATTCAAGATCGAGAACGTCATGGCCGTTCCCAAGATCGAGAAAGTCGTCCTGAACATGGGCGTCGGCGATGCCATTCAGAACGCCAAGATCCTCGACAACGCCGTCGAGGAGCTCGCGACGATCACGGGACAGCGTCCGGTGATCACAAAGGCCAAGAAAGCGATCGCGGCGTTCAAGCTGCGCGAGGGTGTTCCCATCGGCACGATGGTGACGCTGCGCGGCGAGAAGATGTACGAGTTCCTCGATCGCCTGATCAACGTCGCGCTGCCGCGCGTCCGCGACTTCCGCGGCGTGCCGACACGCTCCTTCGACGGCCGCGGCAACTACACCCTCGGAATCCGCGACCATCTGATTTTTCCGGAAATCGACGCCGGCAAAGTCGACAAAGCCAAGGGAATGAACATCACCATCGTCACGAACGCGAAGAACGACGAACAGGCCCGCTTCCTTCTTCGCGAGCTCGGGATGCCGTTCGGCAAGTAAGCGAGGACTATTCAATGGCCAAGATTTCATCCATCGTCAAGGCTGAGCGGAAGCCGAAATTCATGACGCGCAAAAAGAACCGCTGTAAGCAGTGCGGCCGTCCGCGCGGCTATCTGCGCAAGTTTCAACTCTGCCGCATCTGCTTCCGCCAACTCTCACTCGGGGGATACATCCCCGGTGTGACGAAGGCGAGCTGGTAACAACACTCAGCATTGAGAACACGGAGTCACGAATGTCAATGACAGACCCCATCGCCGACATGCTCACGAGAATCCGCAACGGCATCACGTCGCGGCACGATCGCATTGAGCTGCCGTCGTCGAAGCTCAAAGTGGAGCTGGCGAAGATCCTCAAGATCGAGGGCTTCATCAGCAACTTCAAAGTCGTCGAGGAAGGCCCGCAGCCGACTCTTCGCCTCTATCTCAAATACTCGAATGACGGCGAGCCGGTCATTCACGGCATCGAGCGCATCTCCCGTCCCGGACGGCGCGTCTATCGCGGCAAGGAAGAAATCCCGCAGGTCCTCGGCGGACTCGGTCTCGCCATCGTGTCGACCTCGCAGGGCGTTCTCTCCGGCCAGGACGCGGTGCGCAAGGGCGTGGGCGGCGAAGTCCTCTGCCAGGTTTGGTAAGGAGAACGTTCCATGTCTCGCATTGGTAAGAAAGCGATTCAACTGCCGAAAGGCGTGGAAGTGAAGCATGACGGCAACGTCGTCACGGTGAAGGGTCCCAAAGGGACGCTCACCACGCCGATCGTCTCCGGCATCGGCGTCAGCGTCGAGAACAACGTCGTCAACTTCACTCGCAAAGACGAAGAGAACAAGACCCGCGCCTTTCACGGCCTGATGCGCGCGCTCGTGGCGAACAACGTCCGCGGCGTGAGCGAAGGCTTCAAGCGCGAGCTCGACATCGTCGGCGTCGGTTATCGCGCCGAGGTGAAGGGGAAAGAAGTGGTGTTCCAGCTTGGATACTCGCATCCGGTGCGATTCGCGATTCCGGAAGGAATCGAGATCGTCGTCGATGCGAAGACGGGGCACATCACGATCACCGGTACCGACAAGCAGCGCGTCGGACAGACGGCGGCGGAGATTCGCTCGCTGCGCGAGCCGGATCCGTACAAGGGCAAAGGCATCAAGTACAGCGACGAGATCATTCGCCGCAAGGCCGGCAAAGCGGCCGGTAAGTAGGGAACGTTATGGACCAGGCAAGAAAGAGAGTCGAGACTCGCGGCCGCATTCGCGAACGCGTTCGCAGCAAGGTGAGTGGCACTACCGAGCGCCCGCGCCTCGCCGTGTTCAAGAGCCAGAAATACATCTACGCGCAGCTCATCGATGACGCGGCCGGCAAGACGCTGGCTTCGGCGTCGTCGAAAGACAGCGATTCGTCCGCAAAAGGCGCGAACGCCGCGGCGGCGAAAGCCGTCGGCGCGCTCATCGCCAAGCGGGCGAAAGACAAAGGCATCACGCGCGTGGTCTTCGACCGCGGCGGATACCTCTACCACGGCAACGTCAAAGCGCTCGCCGACTCGGCGCGCGAAAACGGCTTGGAATTCTAGGAGAACCAATGCAGCGTCCAATGCAGCGTCCGGGACAGGGATCGCCGCGCGGTGATCGCCGTAGCGACGAGCGATCCGAGAGCGGGATGATCGACAAGGTCGTCCACATCAACCGCGTGACGAAGGTCGTCAAGGGCGGCAAGAACTTCAGCTTCAGCGCGCTCGTCGTCGTCGGCGACGGCGCCGGCAAAGTCGGATTCGGATCCGGCAAAGCGAAGGAAGTTCCCGCCGCCATCAAGAAGGGCATCGAGATCGCGAAGAAGAACATGGTTCAGATCGCGATGAAGGGCTCCACGATTCCGCACGCGGCCGTCGGACACTACGGCGCGGGCAAGGTTCTTCTCAAGCCTGCATCGGAAGGCACCGGCGTCATCGCCGGAGGTCCGGTGCGCGCGATCCTCGAGTCGGCCGGCATTCAGAACATCCTGACGAAGTCGCTCGGCACCGCGAATCCGCACAACGTCGTCAAGGCGACGTTCGAGGCGCTCAAGCAGCTTCGCAATGAAGATCAGTACAAGAGCCTGCGCGGCGGCAACACGCCGGAAGGTGAAGCAGCATGAGCCCCGCGAAGAAGAAGAGCGATGTGAAGACGATTCGCATCCGCCAGGTTCGCAGCGGCATCGGCTGCCCGATCGAAATGCGCGAAACGCTCAAGGCGCTCGGCCTCGGCAAGATGCATCGCGTGGCGGAGCGCGTGGACTCGAAGGAAGTGCGCGGGATGATCAACAAGATCCCGCATCTCGTCGAAGTTGTGGAGTAGGACTATGGACCTGAATAATCTCAAACCAAAAAAAGGCTCACGCCACGCGAAGAAGCGCGTCGGCCGCGGACCGGGATCCGGCCACGGCAAGACGGCGGGCCGCGGAGAGAAGGGGCAGAAGTCGCGCTCCGGCTATTCGCGCATGCTCGGATTCGAAGGCGGACAGATGCCGTTGCATCGCCGTCTTCCGAAGCGTGGTTTCACCAACATCTTCAAGAAGACCAACGCCGTCGTGAACGTCTCGGATCTCGAGCGCTTCGACAACGGTGCGACCGTCGATGAGAGCGCGCTTCGCGGCGCGGGCCTCGTCAAAGGCGCCGCTGACGGAATCAAGATCCTCGGCGACGGCAAGCTGACCAAAAAGCTCACGGTGCACGCGACGAAGTTTTCGGCGTCGGCGCGCAAACAGATCGAAGGGGCGGGCGGCACCTGCCAGGAAATCGAGTAAATGAACTTCCTCGAGAGCTTCCGCAACATCTTCGCCATTCCCGATCTGCGCAAACGGATCCTCTATACGTTTGCGCTGCTCGCGGTTTACCGACTGGGGTCGCACATTCCGACGCCGGGCGTGGATCCCGTGGCGTTGAGCGAGTTCTTCAAGTCGTCATCGGCCGGCGTGTTCGGCTTTCTCGATCTCTTCGCCGGCGGCGCGTTCCGGCGCCTCTCCGTCTTCGCCCTCGGCATCATGCCGTACATCTCCGCCTCGATCATTCTGCAGCTCCTCACGGTCGTCTGGCCGTATCTCGAGAAGCTGTCGAAAGAAGGCGAGATGGGTCGCCGCAAGATCAACCAGTACACGCGCTACGGCACGATCGCTCTGTCGATCGTGCAGTCTCTCGGCGTCGCGTTCTGGCTGAAGTCGCAGACTTCTCCGGGCGGCGCTCCTCTCGTTCCTTCATTCGTGCAGGACTCGCTGTGGGGCGTCGGCTTCCCGATCATGACCGTGCTCACGCTGACCACCGGAACCGCATTCATCATGTGGCTCGGTGAGCAGATCTCCGAGCGCGGCATCGGCAACGGCATCTCGCTCATCATCTTCGCCGGCATCGTGGTCGGACTTCCGCACGCGGCGCTCGGCCTGATCGAAGACATTCACTCCGGCCAGCGCAATCTGTTCGCGATGCTCGGCCTCGTCGTCTTCATGGTCGCGGTCGTGGCGTTCGTCGTCTTCATGGAGCGCGCGCAGCGCCGCATTCCGGTGCAGTACGCGAAGCGCGTCGTCGGCCGCAAGGTCTACGGCGGCGCGAACACGTACCTTCCGCTCCGCGTCAACACCGCGGGGGTCATCCCGGTCATCTTCGCGTCGTCGATCCTCGTCATCCCGCAGACGATCGCGCAGATGTTCAAGACCGTGCCCTGGATGCAGGCGATCGGCAATCAGATCCGCGTCGGCGAGCCGCTCTACTACCTGCTCCAGATCATCGGCATCATCTTCTTCGGCTACTTCTACACGTCGATCGTCTTCAATCCGGTCGACACGGCCGACAACATGCGCAAGTACGGCGGATTCATCCCCGGCATTCGCCCGGGCAAGAAGACGTCGGACTACATCGATCGCGTGCTGACGCGCATTACGTTCGTCGGCTCCGTCTATCTCGCGTTGGTTTGCATCCTGCCGGAGTTTCTCATCGCCGGCGTGCACGTCAACCAGCTGCCGTTCGGCTTCGGCGCGTGGCTCGATCGCTTCCTGCCGGTGTGGTTCACGGAAGGCATGGGCTTCAACTTCTACTTCGGTGGCACGTCGCTGCTCATCGTGGTCGGCGTGGCGATGGACACGATCCAGCAGATCGAGTCGCAGCTCGTCATGCGCCATTACGACGGCTTCATGAAACGCGGCCGCGTTCGCGGCCGGCGCGGATAAGGGGACGAACGAAGCGTGAAGCTCATCTTCATCGGCCCGCCGGGCAGTGGGAAGGGAACTCAGGCGAAGCGCCTCGCGGCGTCGCATGGGATCCCGCACATTTCCACGGGCGACATGCTGCGTGAGGCGATCGCTGACGAGACCGAGCTCGGCCGTCAGGCGGCGCCGATCGTGGCGTCGGGCGCGCTGGTGTCGGATGACTTGATGCTCGGCATCATCAACGACCGTCTGGCGAAGGAAGACGCGACGCGCGGCTTCATCCTCGACGGCTTCCCGCGGACGCTGGTGCAGGCCGAGGGATTGGACAAGATCGTGGCGGGGAATGGCGGGGATAACCTCCGGGTTCTCCAGCTTTTGGTCCCGGATGAGGCGATCGTGCGGCGCATCGTGCTCCGGCGCTCGTGCTCGAATTGCGGGGCCATCTACCATCTCGAAAACAACCCTCCTGCGAACGACAGCGTTTGTGATCGCTGTGGCGCGGAGGTCATCGCGCGTCCCGACGACAACGAGACGGCCGTGCGCACGCGGTTGGAGGCATTTCACAGGCAGACGCTTCCGGTCGCGACTTACTACCGAGCGAAGAGTGTTCTTCGCGAAGTCGATGGGATTGGTCCCATCGATGAGGTCTTTGAACGAATTGAAAAGTCCCTTTTGTAGAGCGGAGAGAAAGTGCTCGACAGAATGAAAGGGCCGGTACTGAAAACCCGCGACGAGATCGCGGTCATGGACCGGGCGAACAAGATCGTGCTCGACATCCTCGAGATGATGCGCGCGATGATCAAGCCCGGCGTCACGACCGCTCAGCTCAACGCGACGGCGGAAGAGGAGTTGGCCAGACGCGGCGCGAAGTCGCCGTTCAAAGGCTACGCTCCGATGAGTCTTCCTCCGTATCCGGCAGTGTTGTGCGCTTCGGTGAATGACGTGATCGTTCACGGCATCCCGAACCGCGCGAAGCTGCAGGATGGCGACATCGTCGGTCTCGATTTCGGATCGATCCTCGACGGCTTCGTCGGCGACGGCGCGATCACGGTGGCGGTCGGAAAGGTTCCGGCGCGCACCGACGAGCTCATTCTCACGACGAAGGAATGCCTCGATGTTGCGATAGAAGAGATGAGGCCCGGACGGCACATCGGCGACATCGGCGCGGCCGTTCAGGAGCACGCCGAGTCTCGCGGCTTTCACGTGATCCGCAATTTCGTCGGACACGGGATCGGCCGCCGGATGCACGAGGAACCGCAGGTCTACAACTACGGGAAGCGCGGGCGCGGACTCGAGCTGCGAGAGGGAATGGTGCTGGCGATCGAGCCGATGTTGTGCGAGATCGGACCGAAGCTGCGGACGAGAATCGAGCGCAGCGGACGAGACGGAGTCATTCAGGACGTGAAGACCGACTCCGATGGATGGACGGCGAGAACGCTCGATGGAACGCTCGCCGCGCATTTCGAGCATTCGGTGGCGGTCACGAAGGATGGGCCGCTCGTTTTGGGAAGGGCATGAGGTACGAGGCATGAGGCATGAGAGGAAAAGCAAAACCTCCCATGCCTCATACCTCGGGGCTCATGCCTCATAGGAGCATATGTCGGAAAAAGAAGATGCCATAGAAGTGACCGGCACTGTCCTCGAGACATTGCCGAATGCGATGTTTCAGGTCGAGCTGGAGAACAAGCACAAGGTTCTGGCGCACATCTCCGGCAAGATGCGCAAGCACTTCATCCGCATTCTTCCGGGCGATAAGGTCCTCGTGGAGCTTTCGCCTTACGACCTCTCGCGCGGGCGCATTACGTATCGATACAAGTGAGCTGAGATCATGAAAGTTCGTTCATCCGTCAAGAAAATCTGTACGAAGTGCAAAGTCGTGCGCCGGCAGGGCGTCATTCGCATCATTTGCGAAAACCCCAAACATAAACAGCGGCAGGGATAAGAACAGATGGCACGTATCGCAGGTGTTGATCTTCCTCTGAACAAGCGGGTCGAAATCGGCCTGACTTACATTTTCGGCATTGGCCGCGCGCGCTCGAACAAGATCCTCGAGGGTGCCAAGGTCAATCGCGACACACGCGTCAAAGACCTCAGTGAAGACGAGGTCCGGCGCATTCGTCAGATCATCACGGACGAAGGCAAAGTGGAGGGCGATCTCCGCAAGGACGTCGGCCTCGACATCAAGCGGCTGATGGAGATCAACTGCTACCGCGGCATGCGTCACCGCCGCGGGCTGCCGGTGCGCGGACAGCGCACGCACACCAATGCGCGCACGCGCAAAGGACCGCGCAAGGGCGCGATCGCCGGCAAGAAGAAAGCTACGAAGAAGTAAGAAGGACATTCAGACATGGCAACTGCACGAAAAGCAGCGGGACCGGCAGCAGCGGGCGGACGTCGCGCCGCCGGCAAGCGCAAAGAGCGCAAGAACATTCCTCATGGCGTGGCCTCGATCGCGGCGACGTTCAACAACACCATCGTCGCCATCAGCGATCCGATGGGAAACACGCTGGCCTGGTCCAGCGCGGGACGCATCGGCTTCAAGGGCTCGCGTAAAGGCACTCCGTTCGCGGCCCAGGTCGCGGCGCAGAATGCCGCGCAGCTCGCGCAGGAGCACGGCGTTCGTTCCGTCGACGTGAAGGTGAAGGGTCCCGGCGCAGGACGCGAGTCGGCCATTCGCGCGCTTGCGGCGAGCGGTCTCGACATCAAGTCGATCAAGGACGTCACGCCGATCCCGCACAACGGTTGCCGCCCGCCGAAGCGGCGCCGCGTGTAGTCGCGTTCCAGAGCTCGAATTGATTTGTCGGTGCGTGTTGCACCGATGGCAGTTCCGGACGGCGAGCAGCAGCCGTCGTCCACGCAACGCTCCATGGTGGAGCGGGTGCGAACACCAGGAGGAACAGTGGCTCGTTACACCGACCCCGTTTGCCGGCTTTGCCGTCGCGAGGGAATGAAGCTCTTCTTGAAGGGCGATCGTTGTTTCAAGGACAAGTGCGCCATCGAGCGCCGTAATTACGCTCCCGGCCAGCACGGCCGCCGCCGCTCCAAAGTCCTCGGCTATGGCATTCAGCTTCGCGAGAAGCAGAAGGTCAAGCGCATCTATGGACTTCTCGAGCGTCAGTTCAGCACGTACTTCGACCGCGCGGCGCAGCGGAGCGGCATCACCGGCGAGAACCTTCTTCGCCAGCTCGAGCTTCGTCTCGACAACGTCACGTACTCGCTCGGATTCGCTTCCTCCCGCGCACAGGCGCGCCAGCTCGTCCGCCACGGACACATCGAGGTCAACGGCAAGAAAATCAACATCCCTTCGTACCAGGTGCGCAAGGGTGACGTCATCCAGGTTCGCGAGAAGAGCCGCAAGAACGATCAAATCCGCCAGTCCGTCGAAACGGCCAGCGGCCGCGGCGTTCCGTCATGGCTCGAGCTGAACCCCGAGCAGTTCCGCGGTACGGTCAACGATGTCCCGAAGCGCGAAGACATCCGCCTGCCGATTCAGGAACAGCTCATCGTCGAACTCTACTCGAAGTAAGAACCGTGACTTCCCACGCGCCGCAAACTGCGCGGCGCGCGTGTCGTCATTTGGCGAGGAGGCCGCTGCATGCTGTGGTCAGATTTCCAGAAACCCAAAAAGCTCGACTACGATCCCGAGACTCTCACGCCGAACTACGGGCGTTTCATCGCCCAGCCGTTCGAGCGCGGATTCGGCACGACGATCGGCAACGCGCTCCGTCGCGTTCTCCTCTCCTCGATTGAAGGCGCCGCGATCTCCGCGGTGCGCGTCGAGGGCGTGCTGCACGAATTCTCGTCGCTGCAGGGCGTGGTCGAGGACATGACGGACGTCGTTCTCAACCTCAAACAGATCCCGTACAAGATGCACGGCGAAGGTCCGAAGACTCTCTATCTCGAGAAGAGCGGCCCGGGCGTCGTCACCGCTGCCGATTTCGAATCGGATCCCGACATCGAGATCCTCGATCCGACGGCGCACATCGCCACGCTGTCCAAAGAAGGCTCGCTGAAACTCGAAGCGCGTCTGAAGCGCGGCCGCGGCTATCAGGTCGCCGACCGCAACGCCGACAGCGATCTGCCGCTCGGCTACATCCCGATCGATTCGATCCATTCGCCGGTGCGCCGCGTGAACTATCACATCGAAGGCGCGCGCGTCGGACAGACCACCGACTACGACAAGCTCGTGCTCGAAGTGTGGACCAACGGCGCCGTCTCGCCGCAGGAAGCAGTGAGCCTCGCGGCCGAGCTCCTCGGCGATCACCTCCGCATCTTCAGCGCGTTCGAAACGCGCGGTGAAGCGATCGAAGAAGCGTCCGCTCCGGAAGTCGATCCGCGCCTCGCCGAAATGCTGGCGAAGCCGATCGAGGAGCTCGACCTTTCCGTCCGCTCCGCGAACTGCCTCAAGAACGCGAACATCCGCACGCTCGGCGATCTCGTGCAGCGCACCGAGCGCGAGATGCTGTCGACGAAGAACTTCGGCCGTAAGTCGCTCGATGAGATCAAAGACGTTCTCGCGAGCCTCGGGCTGTCGTTCGGCATGACGCGCGTTGCGGCCGGCCGCGGCGCGAGCATGAACGACTAGTAGTAAGCGAGGATCAATTCAATGCGACACGGAATGGTGAATCGAAAGCTCGGCCGGACATCGGGGCATCGCCGCGCGATGTTCCGCAACCAGCTCGCCTCGCTCATCGACAAAGAACGCATCATCACGACGCTTCCCAAAGCGAAAGAGCTGCGTCCGCAGGTCGAGCGCCTCATCACCCTCGGCAGAACCGACTCGGTCCACGGCCGCCGTCAGGCCGCGCGATTGATCGGAGACGACGCCATCGTGGCGAAGCTGTTCGACACCGTCGGACCGCGCTTCGCCGATCGTCCGGGCGGATACACCCGCATCATCAAGCTCGGACCTCGCCGCGGTGACGCTGCCGAAATGGCGATTCTCGAGCTCGTCGGTTTCGAGCTGGAGAAGGAAGAGAAAGCCGCGCCGGCGCCGGAGAAGAAGGCGAAGGCGAAGAAGGCCGAAGCCGCGCCTGCGGAAGAAGAAGCAGCCGAGGAAGAGAAGCCGAAGGCGAAGAAGAAGGCCGCGCCGAAAAAGAAGGCTGCCGCCGACGAAGAAAAGCCGAAGAAAAAAGCGGCTCCCAAGAAAAAGAAATGATCGGAAGCCCGCCGCAAGGCGGGCTTCACTGTTTCTAGAGCTTCGTGCGAACCATCGTGATGGTGGCGTCGCCGCTGTCGCTCGGAACCGCATGCGCTGCGGCGCGCAACGCCGCGATGTCGCGACCTTCCGGCGGCAAACCGCTCGAGTAGTCCATCGCAACGACGTCCACCGCGCTCGCCGATCCGACGTCGACGGTCATCTCCGATCCGAACGTGTAGACGCGCGTCCAGCCTTCGGCGATGTAGGAGCGAAATCGCGCGCTTCGCGGCGGCGGCACCACGCCGTTGACGCGCAGCGACGGAACGCGCGCGTGAATCGCGAGCGAAATGCGATCGCCGCCGCGTTGCGAGACGACATGAATCGAATTGCCGTCGCGCGTGACGACGACTGGCGCGATCACCAGCTTCGGAGCACTCGCCGCGTAGTACTGCGGCATCACCGCATACCAGTCGAACATGCGCTGCGGCTGCATGTTGGGAAGCGAGGATGTCGCGATCCATTGCGTGCGAGTGCCGTCATCGAGGTAAGAGACGGTGAGTCCGCGCGGACGCTCGTTCGTCGCCGTCGGAAGACTCATCGTCACGACGATGCAGACGACGCAAGAGACGATCGCCAAGAGCGCGACCGCGCGCGATATGCGATCGAAGAGCGCGGCGAACGTCGTCGTCACCAATCCCAGGAGCAACGCGATGACGATGATGGCGTCGTGGCCGAGCGCGTCGTAAAGCGTGACGCCGAACGGGAACCAGATGATCGCCGCGACCACCGCGCAGATGACGCTCAGCGCCGTCTCGTTTCCGTTGCCTGTGGCGATGAGCGTGGTAGCGATCGCGAGCGCGAGTCCCGGAACGAGAAAGCCGTAGCTCGCGCCGGTGATCACGATCGTCACGATCAGCGCGAGGATGTTCCACACGATCGCGATGGCAACGAACACCGCGTCGAATCGCGCGCGCTTTCTCGCGAATGCGATCACCGCGAGCGCGACGAAGATGCCGATGATCCAGCCCAGCGCGACGAGCGCCTGCGGCGATGCGATCCACTTCGCGCGCGGCAGAATCTTCATCACCGCGAACCCGATCACCGCCGGCGCGAGAATCGCCGCCAAGAACGCGCCGATGCCGATGGCGATCTCGCGCGCGGTCGCTTCCTGCTCGCGCACGAGAATCGACGCAGCGATGATCGCCAGCACGAGACTCGCGATCGCGAAGAGCATCGTCCACTTCGCCGGCCACGCGACGACGAAAAAGCCGAGGACGTCGAACCAGACTTCGTCGCTGTTGCTCTTGCGGCGCAGCTCCGTATTCGCCAGCGCGCGCAGCGATGCCAGCGCATTGTCGCCGTGATGCTGCAGCGAGCGCATGCCCACGTGATCGATGTCGTCGAACGGCGTGTGGTAGAAGACGACGTTCTTCACATAGCCGAAGTTCACGCCGGTCAGACCGGCGCGTTTGAAAACGGTGAGATCGGTGTCGTTCGGCAGCAGCTCGTAGATGCTGTAGTAGAGCGACGTCGTATTCGGACTCGGCAGCGCGTGCGCGACGATCGGCACGAACCAGCGATTGTTCGTGCTCGTCTCGAACATCACGCTCGGTCCGCTCGTGCCGCGCGCCTCGATGTTGATCACCGCCGCGATCGGCTCGACCGCCCCGCGATCGGCCACGAACGCCTCGGCGCCGAGGAGGCCCGCTTCTTCGCCGTCGTCGATGAGAAACGTGACCGGGTTGCGGGTCTTCTCCGTTCGCACGACGCGCGCGATCTCGAGCAGCGACGCGACGCCGGTGCCGTCGTCGGACGCGCCCGGCCCCGCGAAGACGGAGTCGTAGTGCGCGCAGAGCAGCACCGACGGTCCGCTCAGCTGTCCCGGAAGTCTGGCGATGATGTTTTCAACGGTCGCGCAAGTGTTGTGTGCGTTGCATGCGAACGAGCGTTGAACGTTCGCGTCGTATCCGAGAGCTTCGAGGTGCGCGACGATGCGCTCGCGCACGGCGTGATTGGCGGCGCTTCCGACGGGATGCGGCACTTTGCCGCCGATCGTGGCGCGCTCCGCTTCGAGCGCCCGAACCGCCGAGAACTCGTTCGCCGGCGCGTTGGACGCCTTCGGCGCCGGTCCAAGCATCCGCCACTGAACGACGCCGAGGATGATGAGAAGCGCGACGGCGACGGCAAGCGCAGCGCGGACTTGTTTGGACATCGAGGGCATTCTACGCAACCCACGGCGCCGCTTTACGTATCGACCACCAACCGGAGGCTTCGATGCGCAAACTGCTCGTTACGATTTTCCTTTCACTCGCTGCCATGGCGGCGAACGCCGCGGAGCTGCACGAGACGATCGACCGCACTTTCGACGTGCGCGCGAATCCGAGTCTCTCGGTCGACAACGTCAACGGCCGCGTCACGATCACCTCATGGGATCAGCCGCGCATCCGCGTCCACGCCGACAAAAGCGCAAACGGCTGGGATGCCGACGACGTGAAACAGGCCTTGCGCGAAGTGAAGGTCGACATTCAGGGACGCCCCGACGGCGTCGTCATCAAGACCGTCGAACCCGACAAGAACTTCGGCTTCCTCGACTTTCTCTTCGGACATCACGTCAATCGCAACGTCACGTACGAAGTGACGGTGCCGCGCTCCACGAACCTCAACATCGAGACGGTCAACGGCAGCGTGCACGTCGACACCGTCAACGGAATCCTCAAGCTCGAAACGACGAACGGAAAGATCGAGGTCGCGCGTTGCTCCGGATCGGTCGACGCGTCGACGACCAACGGCGGCATTCACGCGGAGTTGCTGAGCGTGACGCCCGGCAAGTCGATGTCGTTCGAAACGACGAATGGACACATCACCGTCGTCGTGCCGCCGACGCTTGCGGCGGACGTCGATGCCGAGACGACGAACGGTGGCATCTCGTCCGACTTGCCAGTGGCGACGCGCGAGACCGATCGCAACACTTTGCGCGGCACGATCAATGGGGGACGCGGCGGAACGCTGCATCTGCGAACGACGAACGGCGGAATCGACATCAAGTCGGCGGCGGTACGATGACGGCGTGAAACGCGCCGTCGTCCTTCTCTTCATCGCAACCTCCTCTTTCGCCGGCGTCGTCTCTCGCGACGTCGAGCGCGAGATTCGCGATCACGGCTCCGCGCGCGTGATCGTGATGCTCCGCAAGAACGCGATGCCGCAGTTCGGCGCCGACGACTTCGCGATCACCGTGCAGTGGCATCGCGTGCGCGGATTTGCCGGCGTCGCGCGTGCGAGTGCGATCGACAAGCTCGCCGCGGATGACAACGTCGCCGGCGTCGAGCTCGATCTTCCCGGTCACGCCGATCTGGCGCAAAGCGTTCCCATGATCGGCGGCAACACGGTTCGCGCGATGGGTTACACCGGCAAAGGCGTGACGGTCGCGGTGCTCGACACCGGCATCGACGTCTCGCATCCCGATCTCGCCGGACGCGTCGTCGATCAGCAGTGTTTCTGCGCGAACGGCAACGGCACCGGTTGCTGTCCGAACGGGCAAACGACGCAGAGCGGCAGCGGCGCGGGCATCGACGATGCCGGCCACGGGACGAATGTCGCGGGCATCATCGCGTCGAAAGGAACGGTCGCTTCATTCGGCGTCGCGCCCGACGTGAAGCTCATCTCCGTCAAAGTCATCGACAAAAACAACAGTTTCTCCGGGCTCTCGCAAGTGATCTCCGGACTCGAATGGGTTCTCGATAATCACCCTGAAGTCCGCGTTATCAACGCCAGCCTCGGCACCAACGCGCTGTTCAACGGTTACTGCGACCGGCAGCAAACAGCAATCGGATCGGTGATCGACGCGCTTCGCGCGAACGGCACGATCCTCTTCGTCTCGACCGGCAATCAGGCATCGTCGACGTCGATCGGATCGCCGGGCTGCAACGAGCGGACGGTTTCCGTCGGCGCGGTTTACGACGGTAACAACAACTCCGTCACGTTCCCGAACGTCTGCACCGATTCAACGACGACTGCCGATCAAATCACCTGCTTCACCAACAGCAACGTCACGCTCGATCTCCTCGGCCCCGGCGCAGTGATCACGTCGACGGGCCGCGGCGGCGGACTCTCGAGCTTCATCGGTACGTCGCAAGCGGCGCCGCATTGCGCGGGCGCGGCCGCAGTGTTGCTCGAACTGCAACCGAAGTTGACGCCGGACGAAATCGAGCTCGTGCTCAAAGCGACCGGCAAGCCGATCTTCGATTCGCGCAACGGCGTGACGACTCGACGGCTCGATCTTCTTGCGGCCGTGCAGTCGGTGAAGAACGCGCATCCGCGCCGCCGCGCCGCGACGCACTGATCATTCAGGCGTGATGTACGCCGCGGTGATCCCGCCGTCGACGAGAAACGTCGATCCGTTCACGTACGACGACTCGTCGCTCGCCAGGAACAGGGCTCCATTCGCGATCTCGCGCACCTCGGCGAAGCGTCCCATCGGCAGGTGCACGAGCCGGCGCGCGGCCTTCTCCGCATCCTTGG
>Ga0207687_10001381_pt1 | contig 16577 bp, 14 predicted proteins | sample KBSM54metaG_FD_184399 | JGI IMG/M metagenome (GOLD analysis project Ga0207687, IMG submission 184399) | Miscanthus rhizosphere microbial communities from Kellogg Biological Station, Michigan, USA - KBS M5-4 metaG (SPAdes) (version 2) | ecosystem: Host-associated > Plants > Roots > Rhizosphere >...
CCCTATGATCTGAATTTCAATGCCAAGCCGATGCGGACCGCAATCGCCGACGCGCTCGCCGCGACATCGGCGCGAAGCTGAATAACAAGCCGCACAAGGCGGCATCACAAGGAGGGGAAAAATGCGAAACACACTCAAAATCGTCATCGCCCTGGCCGCGGCATGGGCCGTGCCCGTGCAGGCCCAGACGGCGGCACCTGCAAAGGATGCAGGGGGCGACATAACGGACAAGGCGGTCAACAAGATCGGCGCCAACTGGTCCTTTTATGGCCCCAACCAGACCAGCAAGATCATGAAAGGTGCCGATGTTACAGGCGGCCAGTTCGTGCGCGTGAAGGTGACCGAGAAGGGTGCCAATGCCTGGGACGTCGGCGCCATCTCGCCGATCCAGAAGCCGATCGCGGCCGGCGATACGATCCTCGTCGCGATCTGGATGCGCGCGCCCGAGCTGCACAACGGCGAGACGATGCCGCTGCCGATGATCGGCGCGAACGGCGCGGCCGCCCCCTATGACAACCTTGTCAAATCCGACGTTAAGATTACCAATGCATGGAAACTCTATTACGCTTCGGGCAAGGCGACGACGAATTTCCCAGGCAATTCGGCAAATGTGACGGTGCACCTCGCATCCGACAAGCATGTGGTTGATCTCGGGCCGGTATTCGTGCTGGACTTCGGCCAGAACTACACCGCGGCATTGCCTGACAACAACGACCCGCAATAGCGGCACGAGTATCACCGGGAGAAAGACGATGATCAAGCATCTTTGGGCGGCCGCACTGACGGCATCGCTTCTGGCGGGCGCGGCTGCGCCAGCCGCCGCCGCCCCGCGCAAGGCTCCCGCAAAGGCGCCGGGCAAGGCCGCGCTTTCTCCCGACGCTCGCGCCGCCGCGCTGGTCGCGAAGATGACGCCCGAGGAAAAGCTCATCCTCGTCTATGGCTATTTCTCGACTGATTTCCCGTCGAAGAAGTTCACCGCGCCCCCTGAAGGCCGGCCGGGCTCCGCCGGCTATGTCCCGGGCATTCCCCGCCTCGGCATCCCGCCGCAATGGCAGACCGATGCCGGCATCGGTGTCGCGACCCAGGGCGGCGCCGTGAAGAAGCGCGAACGCACCGCCCTGCCCTCGGGCTTGGCCACCACCGCGACATGGAACCCGGAGCTCGCCTTTGCCGGCGGTGCGATGATCGGCAATGAGGCGCGCAATTCGGGCTTCAACGTGATGCTCGCAGGCGGCGTGGACCTGATGCGGGAGCCGCGCAACGGCCGGAACTTCGAATATGGTGGCGAGGATCCTCTGCTCGCCGGAACGATGGTGGGCGCGCAGATCGCCGGCATTCAGTCAAACCACATCATCTCGACCGTGAAGCATTATGCGGTCAACGATCAGGAGACCGACCGCAACGCCGGCAATTCGATCCTCGACCAGAGCGCGATGCGCACCTCCGATCTGCTCGCCTTCCAGTTCGCGATCGAGCGGTCCAACCCCGGCTCGGTGATGTGCTCGTACAACCGCGTGAATGGCGATTTCGCCTGCGAGAATGATTTCCTGCTCAACCAGGTGCTCCGCAAGGACTGGAAATGGCCGGGCTATGTGATGTCCGATTGGGGCGCCACCCACAGCACGGCCAAGGCAGCCAATGCCGGGCTCGACCAGGAATCCGGCGCGCCGTTCGACGATGTGCCCTATTTCGCCCAGCCGCTGAAGGATGCGCTGGCCAATGGCACGGTCAGCGCCGCCCAGCTCGACCTGATGGTGACCCGTATCGTGCGATCGATGGCCGCGCACGGCCTGCTCGATCATCCGGTCGCTGAAAGCCGGATCGACTATGCCGCCCACGCCGTGGTGACGCGCCAGGATGCCGAGGAAGGCGCAGTGCTGCTCCGGAACAAGCAGGCGCTCCTGCCGCTCTCGCGCTCCACCAAGCGGATCGCGGTGATCGGTGGCCATGCCGACAAGGGCGTGCTGACCGGTGGCGGATCGTCCCTGGTCTATCCGATCGGCGGCAATGCCGTGCCGGGCATCGTCCCGACCAGCTGGCCCGGACCGATCATGTATTACCCCTCTTCCCCCATGGCCGAGATCGCCAAACTCGCGCCGGGTGCCAAGGTGAGCTACGCGAGCGGCGATGATCCCGCCGAGGCTGCTGCGCTGGCCAAGGACAGCGATGTCGTGATCGTCTTCGCGACAAGCTGGGCGGGCGAATCCTTCGACGTGCCGCTCGGGCTTCCGGGCTATCAGGACGCACTGATCAGCACGGTCGCCGCGGCTAATCCCAAGACGGTTGTGGTGCTGGAGACCGGCGGGCCTGTGCTCACGCCCTGGGCCGATCAGGTCGGCAGCGTGCTCGCCGCCTGGTATCCGGGCACGGCGGGCGGCGCCGCGATCGCCAATCTGCTGTTCGGCAAGGTCAATCCGTCGGGGCATCTCCCTGCGAGCTTCCCGAAAAGCGCCGAACAGCTGCCGCATCCGGCGGCGCCCAATGCCGGCGACACGATTTATGCCGAGGGCGCGACGGTCGGCTATAAATGGTATGATATGAAGGGGCTGGAGCCGCAATTCCCGTTCGGCCATGGGCTTTCCTATACCAGCTTCGGCTATTCGGGTCTCGCGGCCAGCCCTGCCGGTTCGGGCCTGAGCGTGCGCTTCACGGTGCGCAACACCGGCAAGGTCGCCGGCAAGGCAGTCCCGCAAATCTATGTCGCGCGCAAAGGCTGGGAAGCGCCCAAGCGGCTCGGCGCCTTTTCGAAGGTGGCGCTCGCCCCCGGCGCGTCGCGCGCAGTGACGGTGACGGTCGATCCGCGCCTGCTCGCGACCTGGGACGAGAGCGCCCATGCCTGGCGCATCGCGCCGGGCGCCTATGACGTGATGCTCGCCGCCTCGTCGCGCGATATCAAGCAGACGGTGACGGTGCAGGTCGCCGCGCGGACATTGCCGGTGGGGTGGCGGCCTTAAACGCGCCTCACCCTTTCTCTTTCCTTCCCCGGCGAAGGCCGGGGTCCAGGTGGGAAGGCTTTTGTGACGACACGCAACGCTGATTGCCGCCGTCCCCCAACTGGGCCCCGGCCTTCGCCGGGAAGAGCTAGAAAGAATCTCGGAAAGCCGCTCACCCCACCGCGAGCGTCCGCCCCTCGGCGGCGCTCCGCCGTGCCAGCGCGATCAGTTCGAGCCCTGCAAGCGCATCCGCCGGATCGACCGGCGGCGCCGCGCCGTCGAGGATCGCGTCCGCGACGCCCTCATAATAAAGCCGCCAGTCGCCCCGCGCTGAAGGCACCACCTCAGGCGCACCCTCGCCGATCGTCAGCGTGCCGAAGGTCTCCGGCGGTTCCTCGCCATAGCCGGGGTCGCCCGCCTTGCCGCCCGCGCGCAGAAAGGGTTCCTGCGGATCGAGCCCATATTTGACGAAGCTGCCGCGGCTGCCGTGGAGCGCGAAACGCGGCCGGGCCGCCGCGACCAGGGTAGAGCCGGACAGGATCACCCGCCGCGTCCCATAATGCAGCACCAGCTCGAAATAATCATCGGCCACAACACCCGCCCGCTGTGCCGCGACGTCAGCCGTCAGCGCCTCGGGCGGCCCGAACAGGCACAGCGCCTGGTCGATCAGATGCGGCCCAAGATCGGCGAGCATTCCCCCGCCTTCCTCTACGCTCGCTTCGCGCCAGCCCGGCTTGATCGCCGGCCGGAACCGGTCCCACCGCAGCTCGGCCAGCATCACCTCGCCCAGCCTGTCGCCCCGCAACACCCCCTGCACCGTCAGGAAATCGCTGTCCCAACGCCGGTTGTGGAACACCGACAGCACGCGGCCCCGCGCCTCGGCCACGGTGATGAGGTCGGCCGCGGCGCCCGAGTTCAGCGCGAACGGCTTGTCGATCACGACATGCTTGCCCGCCTTGAGCGCGGCATGGGCGAGTGGCGCGTGAAGATCATTGGGCGTTGCGATCACGACGAGCCCGATCTCCGGATCGGCGATCAGCGCCTCGGCGCGCGCCACTACCGCAACACCGGGATGGTCATGCGCGACCTGGTCGACCCGCGACGTCACGATCGCCGCCAGCTTCAGCCGCTCGACCGCGGCTATTAACGGGGCATGGAAACTCGCACCGGCCAGCCCATAGCCGATCACGCCAACATTGATCGGGCTCGTCATGCCACCACCGGCGGTTCATCCCCGCCCTCCACATCTGCCTCCAGTTCGACATCGCCAGGCGAATGATCGAGATATTCCCGCCACATCATGATCAGCACCGCCATCGTCGCCGGGCCGACGAACAGCCCGAGCAGCCCGAAGGTCTCGACCCCGCCAAGGATGCCGATCAGCACCCAGACAAAGGGGAGCCGCGTCGCCCCGCCGATCAGCACCGGCCTGATGAAATGATCGGCGATCGCAACCACGGCGAGCCCGATCACCACCACCGCGATCGCGCCGCCGACTGAATCCTGGCCAAGCAGCAGCAACGCGGCGATTGCGAACAACAGGGCGGCGCCGAACGGGATCATCGCCGCCACCGCGGTCATCGCGCCGAGCAGGATCGGGTGCGGAACGCCGAGCATGACATAGACGATCGTCATCACCGCGCCCTCGCCGATGCCGACCAGCACCAGCCCGTCGATCGTGCCGCGCACTGAGCGGATCGCCTGCACCCCGATGCGCTCGCCGGCCGGGCCGAACAGCAGGTCGCCGGCGCGCTGCGCCTGGGCAACGATTGAATCCCGGTCGCGCAGCAGGAAAAACAGGGTAAGGAGAGTGAAAGCGAAGATCACGCTGCGATGGAGCAGCCCCTTGCCGATCAGCTGCGAATGGTCGTGCCACGCGGCGCCGCTCAGATGCCGGATCTGCAGCGCGGCGCTTTCCGGCGTGGCGAGATTGACCTCCCACCAATGTTTCAGCGTGCCGCTGGCAAAGGGCAGCTGATCGATCCAGCCCGGCACCGGCACGCCATTGGCCTGCGCAGAGTTGATCCAGGTCATGACATCCTGCATCTCGCGCGCGGCCTGGGCGATGCCGATCGCGATCGGCACCAGCACCAGCAGCGCGACGACCAAAGTGATGAGGCTCGGGATCGTCACCCGGCTGGAGGCAAGCCCGGGGCGCAACGCCCGCAGCCGAAGCAGCAGCGGATCAACCGCGACAGCGATCACCAGCGCCCAGACCAGTGCGGGTACAAAGCCCCAGACAATCCAAAGGCCAAGGAGGCCGAGGCCGGTGGCGAGCAGGATGCGGGCGATCCCCTGGGCTTTGGCGGGCGGGGTTACAGGCTGCGTATCGATCTGGTCCATGAGCGGGGTTTAGCAGCGCGTACGGGATTTGGTAGCGGGGCGGCGTGCGCCTTCATGGCGCGCGCCGCCGCCGTTCAGCAGTTATTTTTTGCCGGCGCCTTCAAGCAGGCCGTCCATAGTGCCCTGGTCCTTCACCGTAAGGGCGTTCCGGTCGATGATCTGGCCGATATCCCACACAAAGGGCAGAAGGCCGTTGGCCAGCGCCTTTTGGGTGATATATTTGTGCCAGAAACTCACCGACGCGTTGTGCTTGGGCAGATCCTTCGGGGTGGTGCGGCGAGGGGCGCCATATTCGCCCAGGAGCACGGGAATGCCCTTGCTGGTATACCCCGTCTTCATTGACAGCATCTGCTGGTCGACGAAATCCTCTTCACCCCAGTCGGCATTGCGATCGGGCTCGATCGTCGAGTGATTGTCCTTGCCCCAATAATAGAACATCTTCCCCCAGGACGCGTCTTCCGACAGGATCGCGAAATTGGGCGGCGAATAATAATGCACTTCGAGCATCATACGGTTCGCTACCGTATCGGTCGGCATTTTCTTCCAGATTGAATTCGACTCGTCGATATTCGTGTTCGGCGCCTGGACGACCAGCGTGCGATAGGCGTTCTTGCCGCCGGTCGAGCGCACCGCGTCGACAAAGGTCTGGTGATAGCTGAACAGGACGTCCGCCTTGGCCTGGGTGTCGGCGTTCGGCTCATTCGCGCTGGCGAACATGAGGCGCTCGTCAAAGTCGCGCAGGTGAGTGGCGATCTGTTCCCAGAACGCCTTTTGTTTCGCGTTGACGGCGTCCTTGCTCGCCGCGTCGACGTGATTTTCCAGCCAGCCTCCATCCCAATGGATGTTGAGCAGGACATAGAGGTTCGCGTTCATGCAATATTGCACGACGTCTTTCACGCGATTGAGCCAGGTATCGGTAATCTTGGCGGTCGTCTTGTCCGAATATTGATCCCAGGAGCAAGGCAGGCGTACCGCGTCGAAGCCAAGCGCCTTGATCTTGTCGATCTGCGCCTGGGTGATCATCGGATTTCCCCAGGAAGTTTCGCCGGCGACACCAACGGCTTCAAGTGTGTTGCCCGCGTTCCAGCCGAGCTTGATACGGGCAGCGATGTCCACCGCCGTGCTCGTCATGCCCGTGGAATCCGCCGGTTTGGGGCTGACATTGTAGCTTGGATAAAGGCCCGACGGCGTTGGGGTTGGGGTGGGCGTCGGGGTTGGGCTTGGCGACGGAGATGGCGACGGTACGGGCGTGGGAGCGGGTGTAGAAGAGGACGTGCCGCCTCCGCTGCAACCTGTAGCGGCCAGCACCATTGTCGACGCCACGAATTGACGCCTGCCCATTTTCATATGCGTACCCTCTCGTCTTATGTTTGGCTTTAAACGCCGGCGTCCCGGCTCCGTAGAAAGGCCAGGCGGGCGCGGCGGACGCAAATAGCTACCACTCCAAGTATTCACAAGTAAAAACTGATTTTTACCTTTGAGCATATAATATAGGATTCATGGAATATCGATTCAAAACTTTATATACCGATTCAATACTTGTATTTACCGGTTCAACAGTTTTCAGGCCTTTTCGCAGGCGGCGATTTTCCGATGACAGCGGCCGTCCCATGGTGCGCTTGAAGGCGGTATCGAGCATTGGACCGATGCGCAGGCGGCTGCCATTACTGGCTGACGCACATCGAATTTTGCGTTGTTGAATATAGGGAGAAAATGTCCGGACAGGATGATGGCGCGACCGCCGCTGCCAGCTTTACGGGTTTTGAGCCGGCACCGGTTTCGACGCGACTGATGTCGGGAAGCGTGGTGGTCCGCAGTTACGGGGAAAGCTGGGCCGGCGACGAGAGTGACATCCTGCTGCCCGACCAGGCGCGCGCCATTTCCGGCATCGACATGACCGCATGGGCGATCGCGAATCGGCCGCGCAGGACGCACGCAAAGCCGGCTTGCCATCATAGCGGATGCCCCGACCGCGCTGAAATGCGACGATCCGAGCCCGGAAGATGCAGATCTTGTTCGTATCCGGCCCCGCTATTCGCTTTTCAGCAAGAATTACGCGCTAGGGTGACTCGGCGGGCAGGAGGCTAAAGTCCCTTGATTGAGATCGAAGTTCAGAACGAGACCCATCAGACCCAGGTCGGGCTGCGCTTTGCGTCGGTCCCCCGGATCGGCGAGGGTCTGCGACTGCGTCAACCGGACGGCTATTGGGCCTCGTACGACGTAATCGACGTGTGGTACCAGAAGGCCGAATTCGGCGAAATCTGGGTGCCTTATATCCATGTCCGCATGACCGAAGCGGACCAAGCCGTGGTCGCCGCGGCGAGCCAGGTCCTAAGCCAAAGGGAGCCGCAGTCATTAAGGGTCTGATCAAGCGTTTGAGCCCGGAGGCTCTCGGCCGAACCGCTCCTCTCCCCGTGGAGTCCGAGGCGGCAGCGGCGGTGAACACAGCTGCGCCCGCGCCTGCTGCGCCCACCGCGCCGGCGCGCCAGCCGCGCTGCCTGCTGGTCGACGATTCGCGGGTGATGCGCATGGTTGCCAGCCGCATCATCGCCAATCTCGGCTATCTGGTGACCGAGGCGGAGAATGGGGAGGAGGCACTCGCCCGCTGCAAGGCGTCGATGCCCGACCTCATCCTGCTCGACTGGGAAATGCCGGTGATGACCGGCGTCCAGTTCGTCGCCGCGTTGCGCCAGATGGATGGCGGGGTAGGCCCGAAAGTGGTGTTCTGCACCTCCAAGTCTGACGCGCCCGATATCCACAAGGGCATCGACGCGGGTGCTGACGAATATGTCACCAAGCCGTTCGACGAGCAGACCCTGCTGGCGAAACTGCAGCGGATCGGGGCGGCTTAGGGGCTTCCCGAAAGCAGGCGGCCCGTGAATTAGGTGCAGCTTCGCGGGGACTCCAGCCACCTTATTGAAGTTGGAGGAGCAGCGCCGCGAGGCTGAAGGCGCACGAGTCGCGGCTGCGCTACGCGATCACGGTAGACGGCTGGCTGACCGCCTTGACGTCCGCAAATGGTGGCCTGACCTGGATTTTCTATATTATGCGCCAGCGATGAATAGCACAGGCTGGCCTTTCAAATTTGCGGTGACTTGGACAGTCATTGCCGCGGCGGCTGCTTTTGCGCCGAACGCCGGAGCGCAGGCCGCTTCGGAAGAGCAAGCGGGCGCCACCTTCAGGCTTCCATTCGGTGCTGCACCTTCCGAAATCTTCGGCGTTCCCTGCAAGCTTGTGCCCGGGAATGCGGATTTCGCTCCTTCCGTGCGTTGCAACTCCGCCGATCCCATGAAGCAGCCATCAATCGCCATCTCCGTGGCGGACTGGAAGAGCCATCCCTCACGCGCTGAGATGATCGCGAATTTTCGCGAGGCATTTCACGAGCGGTCGATATTCAACGCTATCCGCGAGGAAAATTTCGCGCCTCCTGACGACCCGGAAGCAGTGGGATTCCGGGCGCTGTACCAAACCGACCTGGGCAATCGCTACGTTTGGACGGTTTTGAGCAAAGGCAAAATGATAAGGGTGCTCGTGACGGCTTTCGCCCCGGCTGACTTCGCTGCCATGACCGCAGATATCGAATGGAAGATTTTCGTCGTGCCGCGTCCGTAACAACGTACTGGCGCGCTGGACGCTTCTCGCGAGCTCATCCTGGTCGGCTAATTGCGGGGTAGGTGTTGAGCCAACCGAGGCGCTGTAGAACGGACCCATGATCAGGGGTCATCGGCCATTACTGGCTATCGCGATATGTCAATGGCTGCCCAGTTGGGAATCCTCAATAAATAAGCACTACCTGACTAATTTCATGATCCAGGGAAATTATTGTGGTATATATTGCCGGTCTATTTGGAGTTTTGGGCACTTTTGCCATTGTTGGTAGCGGGTCACCCCTCCTTTCCGCTTCTACTCAAACGAATAACGATGCGTTGGCCAGGATAAGCCAAGCGTCGTACATATGTAACTATGCAGTGGCGATTGCAAAGAAAGGCAATCGAGCATCTGTTTACCGATCACCTCGGTCGTACGCGAGGGTCGTTGCAAAGCTACGGTCCAATGCTCCCGTCTACGTGTGCGATGGGCAAGTGGATTGGTATCAGGTGCGCTTTAATGGCTCTTGTAAAAGGCGATTTAATGACGGGCTTCGCGTTGAACGTGCGCGACTTTGTTCCATAGGATGGATGCGGAAGCGGATTGTTGATGTTCGATCGGGCTAGGTGTCGTTGAATATCGGAGTTTTTTCACCCATCAACCATTGGTCGCTTACAATTCCGCTCTAGTCGCGACTGTCGAAAGTTAACGCGTGCTGTCAGCATCCCTGCAACTTTCCCGGTTACCCTAATCACCGGCGTGTCCAAAGATATGAATCGATGCCGGGCACGTGAGGCACAGCCAGCGCTCGCGGCTTACGAGAGACCACGCCTTAGTCCGACCATCAAGCTCCCCTTCTCGCCGTCAACATTGTAAGGCGCCCGGATGGCAACCGACCAAAACATCTCCAAAACCCTGTCCTTCTGGCTACGGCATCGCCCCGATGCTGCCGGACTGACGCTCGACCAGCAGGGCTGGACCGATACCGATGCGGTTCTCGCCGCGCTCGCCGGCGAGAAGGTGAATTGCGATTGGGAGCGATTGCTCTCGATCGTCGAGACGAGCGACAAGCAGCGGTTCGAGATGTCGGCCGATGGCAACCGCATCCGGGCTCGGCAGGGGCATTCAGTCGAGGTTTCGCTTGACTGGCCGCAGGTCGATCCGCCGGAATTCCTCTATCACGGCACCGTCGAGCGCTTCCTGCCGGCGATCCGCGCCGAGGGTCTGCGTCCGATGCGGCGACATCATGTCCATCTTTCGCCCGACGAAGCGACCGCGACGATCGTCGGCAACCGGCGCGGCAAGGCGATCATCCTGACGATTCGCGCGCGCGACATGGCCGCGGCGGGCCATGCCTTTTTCCTCACCGGCAACGGCGTGTGGCTGACTGACCATGTTCCAGCGTCGTTCCTGCGCGAGCCCTGAATCCTTTCGCGCGCGGCTGCCGCAAAATAGGGCAGCACCTGCCCGCCTGCGTGGACGTTAGGCATTTGTTTACGCGGCCAGCCGCCTTCGGCTAGGGCTGGTCGTGGCTCGCGCGGCTGGCACGCTTGTTGTAAGGGTTGCCGACAGGGCAGTCGCAGTCATCAACAACCCGGGGGCGTACCCAAGTGAAGAAGATCGAGGCCATCATCAAGCCGTTCAAGCTGGACGAGGTGAAGGAGGCGCTCCACGAAGTGGGCGTATCCGGCATCACCGTGACCGAAGCCAAGGGCTTTGGCCGCCAGAAGGGACATACCGAGCTCTATCGCGGCGCGGAATATGTCGTCGATTTCCTTCCCAAGGTGAAGCTCGAGGTCGTTGTCGAGGACGCCCTGGCCGACCGCGTGGTGGAGGCGATCGCCGCCGCCGCGCAGACCGGTCGTATTGGCGACGGCAAGATCTTCGTCATCCCGGTCGAGACTGCTCTGCGCATCCGCACCGGCGAGCGGAATGAAGACGCTATTTGACGCGGCGCAACATATTGTGACAACGCGAGCGTCCGGGTGACAATTTGATTCCCGATTCTGTCGGGCAGACAATCGAAAACGAAAGGGTATGGGGCATATGGCGAATTCGGCGAACGACGTTCTGAAGATGATCAAGGACCAGGAGATCGAGTGGGTCGATCTGCGGTTCACCGATCCCAAGGGCAAATGGCAGCATCTGACGATGGTCGCGGGCGTTGTCGGCGAGGACGAGCTGACCGACGGCTTCATGTTCGACGGCTCCTCGATCGCCGGCTGGAAGGCGATCAACGAATCCGACATGATCCTGAAGCCGGATCTCGACGCGGTCTGGACCGACCCCTTCTCGGCGACGCCGATGCTGATCCTGGTCTGCGACATCGTCGAGCCTTCGACCGGCGAGCTTTATGCCCGCGATCCGCGCTCGACCGCGAAGCGCGCCGAAGCCTATCTGAAGACCACCGGCATCGGCGACACGGTCTATGTCGGCCCGGAAGCCGAATTCTTCATGTTCGACAACGTCCAGTTCGAGAACAGCTATTCGACCAGCTATTACAAGATCGACGATATCGAGCTGCCGACCAACACCGGCAAGGAATATGAAGGCGGCAATCTCGGCCACCGTCCGCGCGCCAAGGGCGGCTATTTTCCCGTCGCGCCGGTCGATTCGGCCACCGACATCCGCGGCGAGATGGTCTCGACCATGCTCGAAATGGGCCTGCCCTGCGACAAGCATCACCACGAAGTCGCCGCGGCACAGCATGAGCTCGGCCTGACCTTCGGCACGCTGACCACCACTGCCGACCGCATGCAGATCTACAAGTACGTCTGCCACAATGTCGCGCAGGCTTATGGCAAGACCGTCACCTTCATGCCGAAGCCGATCAAGGAAGATAACGGCTCGGGCATGCACACCCATTTGTCGATCTGGCAGGGCTCGACGCCGCTGTTCGCCGGCAATGGCTATGCGGGCCTCTCCGACACCTGCCTCTATTTCATCGGCGGGATCATCAAGCATGCCAAGGCGGTGAACGCCTTCACCAACCCGACCACCAACAGCTACAAGCGGCTGGTGCCGGGCTATGAAGCGCCGGTGCTGCTCGCTTATTCCGCGCGCAACCGCTCGGCCTCGTGCCGCATCCCTTATGGTGCTGGCGCCAAGGCTAAGCGCGTCGAGGTGCGTTTCCCCGATGCGATGGCCAATCCCTATCTCGCTTATGCGGCTCTGTTCATGGCCGGCCTCGACGGCATCCAGAACCGCATCCACCCGGGCGAGGCGATGGACAAGAACCTGTACGACCTGCCGCCGGCAGAGCTCGCCGAGGTTCCGACCGTTTGCGGTTCGCTCCGCGAAGCACTCGAGAATCTGGCCGCCGATCACGACTTCCTGCTCAAGGGCGACGTGTTCTCCAAGGACCAGATCGAATCCTATATCGAGCTGAAGATGGAAGACGTGGCGCGCTGGGAAATGACCCCGAGCCCGGTCGAGTTCGACATGTATTACAGCTACTGATCTTCCGGTTTCGGTTGAGAGGAAGGGGCGTCCGGGAGACCGGGCGCCCCTTTTCGTTTGGGGGGCTCTCTTTACCTTCCCCAGCGTAGGCTGGGGCCCTGGGGGACGCTGATGGTTAGCGTTGCGCACAGTTACCACTGCTTTCCCAACTGGGCCCCACCTTCGCTGGGGAAGGAAAGGGGGCAAGGCGAACGGCGCGCGCCGGGAACGAAACGATCCCGTGGTTCGTCCTGACGCGATGAATTCTCGTGCCATTCTCGCCGACCGGCGTCTGCACATCGCCGCCGGCGCGGTAGCCGCGCTCATCGCCATCGCGCTGATCGTCCTCGCGATGATGCCGTGGGGCAGCTTCAAACCCGGCATCGAGCGCGGCCTGAGCGAGCGGTTCGGGCGGCCGGTAACGATCGGCGCGGTGGACCGTATCGACAGCTTCTCCTTCACCCCGACGGTCGAAATCCACGATCTGCGCGTGCCCCAGGCAGGCTGGGCGGGCACCGGGGACCTTGCCCGGATCGAGCGCGTGCGGGTGCGCTTCTCGGCCTTCCAGCTGCTGTTCGGCCGCTTCCGCCCCGGCACGATCGACATAGACGGCGCGCACCTCGTGCTGGTTCGCGATGCCGCCCGCCGCAACAATTGGGTGAAGCCGGGCAGCGAGACCGGTGACGGCGGCAGCCCGCTGGCGCTCAAGGGCCTGCGAATCGCCAATTCGACGATCCTCTACCGCGACGCCTTCCAGGACCGGAGCTTCGCCGCGAAAATCAGCGCCGACCCGGCCACCGGCGTGACGATCAAGGGCAGCGGCAAGGTGCGGGGCGAGCCGGTGACGATCGCCGCCCACGGCCCCGCGATCGAGCAGGCAGGCGGCAAGCCCTGGGCATTCCACGCCGCGATCGATGGCGCGGCACTGACCATGGCGTTCAACGGCTCGGCCGACGCGCCGCTCGACCTGGGCCATATGACAGTCGATGTAACGGCGCGGGCCGACGATCTGAAATTCGTCGATGCGATCATCGAGGCGGGATTGTTCGGCACCCAGCCGGTCCAGCTCGCAGCGCATGTCCGCCGCGACGGCACGCACTGGAAGGTCAGCACCGTGACCGGCCGGATCGGCGGTTCGGACATTGCCGGCCATGTCGATGTCGACAAGGTCGATGGGCGCACCAAGATCAAGGGCGAGGCCACGTCCAACGCGCTGAATTTCGACGACTTCACCTCTCGGGCCGGCGCTGCGGCGGCGCAGGCGCAGCGACAGGAGATCGGCCCGCGGATCGTGCCCGACACCCGCATCAACATCCGCAAAATCACGCATACGGACGGCACCATCGCCTTCACCGCACGGCATCTCGTCGGCCAGGGCGCGCTGGCGGCGATGAAGGGCGTGCTGAAGATCGATCACCAGTTGCTGACCGTCTCCGACTTCAGCCTTCAGCTCACGCGCGGCACGATCACCGGATCGATGCGTGTCGACCAGCGTGACGGCCGCGCGGTGCCGCTGGTGACGATCGATCTTGCCATGCGCGGCAGCAGCATCCCCGCGCTGGCGGGTGGCGGGGGCGAGGTCGATGGCCGCGTCGACGGGCGGGTGAAGCTGACCGGCACTGGCAGCACGATCCGCGAGGTCGTCGGCGCCTCGAACGGCACGATCGGCTTGGTTGCGCGCGACGGCACCCTGCCCGCCAAGGTTGCGTCGCAGCTCGGATTCGATGTCGTCCATGGCCTGTTCGGCAGCGGCGACGAGCCCGCCGGCCTGCGCTGCGTCGTGCTGCGTCTCGCCGTGCGGAACGGAGTCGGCACCGCCGATCCGTTCCTGATCGACACCACCGCGAGCCAGGCGATCGGCCACGGCACGATCGCCTTCCCGTCCGAGGCGATGGGGCTGAGCCTCACCGGTACGCCCAAGGGCAATGTGATCATCAAGCTGCCTGGCGCGATCATCGTCAGCGGCTCGATCCGCGAGCCGCATGTCGCGGCGACGCCGGGGGTGAAATCCATCGGCAATATCTTCAAGGCGATCGGCCGGGCGATCAGTGGGGACAATGGGCCCCGCGCGACGGATGCGGATTGCGAGGGGCTTGCGAAGCGGGCTTTGGGTGGCTGACCCTCTCTCCGATCGTCATGCCGGGCGTGTTCCGGCATCCATTGGGCCGCGTACGCAACGCCTGTAGTTCGTGTGACGCGATGGACCCCGGGACGAGCCCGGGGTGACGACAATATGGGGATGACTCATGCAGTTTCTGCACACATGATTGCTGCCCGGCATCTTCCACACCGTTTCGCAAGGGCGTAAATAAAGGATCGCGGCATTCGCCGCGTCACGCCGCTTGCTCGCGGCATCCTTGAGGCATTTCGATGCTTATCCCGACATTGTCGCTCACCGCGTTACCCATCGCCATCGTCGCGCTCGTGCTCGCGCTCAAATCCTTCGGCATCAACCAGGAATATGAGCGAGGCGTCGTCTTCCGGCTCGGCCGGCTCCAGGCCACCAAAGGGCCGGGCTGGTTCTGGCTGATCCCGATCGTCGAGCGGGTCGTGAAGGTCGATATCCGCACCATCACTTATGCCCTCGACACCCAGGAAACCGTGACGCGGGACGGCGTCGCGGTGCGCGTCAACGCAGTGCTCTGGTTCCGCGCCTTCGATGCCGCCGGCGTCGTCACCACCGTCGCCAACTGGAAATCGGCAATCATCCAGGCCGCCGAGACGGCACTCCGCGACGCGATCGGCCAGAGCGATCTCGACCAGATGCTGAAGGACCGCACCACGATCAACACCCGGCTCAACGAGCTGCTGACCGCGACCTGCAATCGCTGGGGGGTCGAGTTCGACGCGGTCGAGATCAAGGATCTCGACATCCCGCCGCAGATGCAGCGCGCGATCGCCCGCGAGGCCGAGGCGGTGCGCGAGAAACGCGCCCGCATCATCAAGGCCGAGGGCGAGCAGGAGGCGGCGCGCAAGCTCTCCGACGCGGCGCTGGTGATCGCAGAGGCGCCGGGGGCGCTCGAACTGCGCCGGTTGCAGACCCTGGCCGAGATCGGCGTCGAGCATAATTCGACGATCATCGCCATGTTTCCGACCGAATTGCTCGAGGCGTTCAAGAAGCTGCCGGGGAAAGCGGCGTAAGCAGCGACCGGGGGCGCTCGTGAAAGCGGGCGCCTCCCTACCCGTCAGGCCCAGTCACCCAGGTCGATCGCCGCGATCGACCCGGCGAGATCAGGGTATGACTTTCGCGTCGCCGCGATCGCTTTGCGGAATGGCCCGCGCAGATAGTCCTTCAGGTCGCGCTCGGCGGCTTTCTCGTCGGCGCCCGAAAGCAGGACGAAGATCGCAAGGCCGGTCACCAGCGCATTCTCCGACAGATAGCCTTGGCTTTGCATTTGCCAATAGGTTGTCGTCTGGTGATAATTCTTCGCGGAATTGGCTAGGAAAGTGCCGAAGCCCATGAACACGGCGCCGAGGTCAGTGGCATGCTCCTCCAGCGCGGATCCGCCCGGCGGCAATCTTTCAACGCTGTGCAGCAGATAGTGCGATAGCTCATGCGCGAAGGTCGCGACGAGATTGTGCGGCCGTGCCAGCACTGACGGATTATACGTGATATAATAACGGCCATCGACACGGCCGAAGGTACCGAGCGGCGGCTGGGTTTCGTGACGCAGCAACTGGCCGCGTGCGAGGCGGGTCTCGCGCTCTGGCGCGCCGGGAACAAGGTCGCACGGCCACTCCGTCATGCCACAGAGCGCCTTGACCTGCCCGAACAGCTCAAGTGCCCGCTCATGTCCCTCGAGTTTGCTCGCCGGAAAGAAGCTGGTGACGGGCAGCACCAAAGGCGTCGCCCGCACCCGCTCGATGCCGCCGAACTCGCGCATGAGCCAGGCGAAGCACGCGAGCAGCCACTCATATTCGTCCGGATCGACCGGTGGCCTGGCTTTGAACAGACGCAGCATGAAGTCCCCCCTGACACGATGCAGCGACGCCCTTATGACAGGCGGGAAGCGCACAGCAACCGGGCGAAGCCATGAAGCCTTCCCCGTGCCATCCGGTTCTGGCACTCCGGCCCCATGATCCACGTCCCCGCCGCCCCGTGGTTCCATTATCTCGGCGATCTCGCGGCGTGGATCGCAGCGTTCCTGGGCGGCCGCTGGGTCTATCGCCACCGCCACGCCTCGGTCGTCGGGCTCGCCCGGCAGACCGAGCCGGGCTATTTCATTTCGCTCGCGATCGGCGCGGTAATCGGCGCCTGGGGCACCGGCTCGCTCA
>Ga0207687_10001386_pt1 | contig 16544 bp, 14 predicted proteins | sample KBSM54metaG_FD_184399 | JGI IMG/M metagenome (GOLD analysis project Ga0207687, IMG submission 184399) | Miscanthus rhizosphere microbial communities from Kellogg Biological Station, Michigan, USA - KBS M5-4 metaG (SPAdes) (version 2) | ecosystem: Host-associated > Plants > Roots > Rhizosphere >...
CCATTGAGCGTGGGAATGACTTTGGCCAGCGGTGACCTCCGCAACGGTATGCGCGCGGGGTTGAGATAGGACCTGTTCTTCCAGTTTGTGTTCAATCGCGTGAGGCATACCGATCGAGACAGGAGTCCCTGGCGGTTAGCCGGTTGTGGTGGAGCGGCGCTCAGGGCTGTGTGCTCGGCTCCACTTCGGCGAGCCATTTGTCCGCTTCTTCGTATGTCTCGAATATTTCGCAGACATCGAAATCGACCAATGTCCTGCGCACCTGCATTCGAACCAGTGCGCTGGGAATAATCATCGCGTTGCGCCTTATCGGGAAGTCCCGACAGATCGTCACGAACTCGTGAGTGATCTCCGCTACGTCTTTTGTCTGGATCGGCCAGTCACGGCAATCGTCAAGCAGCGTGAACTTTTGCCCACTCGCGCTGGCGCTTCTCAGTATCCATCGAAAGGCTGTCAGCACTTTCAGCGCGACCGGCTCAGTCCAGAGGCCCGTATAGAACAGGTGAATTCGACGCTTGTCTGGATCGAAGTCATGCCGGAAAAACTGGCTCAGGTCTTCAAATCCTGGCTTTTCGGAAGGCGGGTGTTGGCCCTCGCTCTCGGTACTCATCAGCAGCCTCACTCTGGCAAGCGTAAATATCTGCTCTTGCTTAGCGAAGGGCGATCAGTCCGTCGCGGCGAATCGACATGTTCAACGCGCTTCGATCGACGTCGCCGATAAGCAGTCGATCGATCGGCATAGGTCGGTGCTTAGGCAGGGCGCGACTTGGTCGATCTTGCGGATATTATGCCAGGATTATCTCCAGAGACCGTGATGGCCGCTGGTAAGATCATCGGTCGATCAGTAAACCCCGAGGAATGGGGAGGGGGGGTCGCCCGGGATTTACGGCTCAAAACGCTCTGTTTGTCGACCTAGGCGGTATTGGAAAGACTATGACTGCCCTCGCCATCGAGGCCGCGGAGATCCGATCGCATCATAGTCTTTCTAAGTCGACGGCGTTGTGGCGGTCCATCACCTTCGGCAGGATCAAAATCCTGCTCTGCCTAACGACCTCGTGTTTCGGATTATCAGCCGACGTGCATCAAAGCGCCATATGAGGTCGTCCGCTGACAGGCTCTACCTCAGCCAGCCAGGCGTCAGCCTCCTTGAAATTCTCGAAAATCTGGCATTCGAACCCTTCCAGAGAGCGGAGCACTTGTCGACGAGTCAGTGCCGATGATATCACGACAGCGTTGCGCACTATTGGCAGAGTGCTGCAAATTTGTCCGAACATGGTATTGATTTCAACAACTTCCTGTTTCTGCGGCCCCCATTCGCTCATGTCGTCCAGCAAAGTGAAAGCGGTGTGGTCTGTCGTTATCCGGCGCATATTGGCGTAAAATTCCTCGACCGCTGCGCGGGCTTCGTCTTCAGTCCAGAAGCCCCTGTACCGAATATGCGCGCGCCCTTTGATCGCATCAAAAACGAACTCCAACACGCCTCTCCTTCCGGCCTGGATATGCCCTTCGGCCATTCCCATGACATTATAATAGCGCCCTTTCAGGCGACTTCCATTGTTTACCTATTGCGCGAACTATCATCAATTGATGAAGATTGTTGCTATGCGGTACCAAGCGATCGAGCCGAGCGCGGGCTCACGCGGGAGCGTGTGTCAGCCAAAGCCGATATCCACGCGCTGGGCGTTCAAGGAATAGCCGGGCATGAAACGGCGCATCAGACCGGATTCGGCGAGGGCGCTTTCTGTTGCGGTCTGCGCGATGACGATCGCCTGGTCCGCATCCGCGCTGAATTCGCGGATGCCCTTAAGGTCGGCCCAGACCAGCCAGAACGACTTGCCGTCCGGCGCGATCCATTTGGGCGCGATCTGAGGCGAATAGGCACGCGACGCTGGATCGTCCCCGGGCATCCAGGCAGTCTCCTCATGCACTTGGCGCCAAGGGCCCCATGGTGTCGGAGAAACCCAGAAGCCCAAATAGCCGGGTCTGGCCAGTTCGGTCCCATCGGCGGCACAGCCAGTGCCTGCGCTTGCCATCATGTACAGGCCCAGAGGTCCGTTGTAGACGACACTGGGAAGCCAAGTCTCGACGACAATATCGCCGGGGAACAAGTTGGTGTAGTTGACCCAGCCGCGCGGAAAGGCATGCACCGGCCTGCGCCGCGCGATGTCGCTCACCCACCGCGCCGATCCATCGGTGCGCCGACCACCGAAGAACTCATATGCTCGGCGGTCGAGCATCCGGTCGATGGGCACCCTGAACATCATCAGTTCGTTCATCAGTCCATCGACGTTGCCGTTCGGCCCGTACACATAGATGTATCCATCGCGGTTCGCGCTATAGTCCCGCCCCATCTGCAGGATGGACAAAAGCGAGAAGCAGCCGTCCGGTTCGTTGAAAAAGGTTAGCGTCTCCCGCGATTGCTCGTTCCAGTTCTCCCAATGCACGGGCGTGCTGCCGTCGCAATTGCGCCAGATCTTTCCGCCATCTTCCGAATAGATCAGTTTTGCCGCCATCCAGTGACGTGGGCTGGCTTGCGCCTGATCCAAGGCGCTCAGAAACTGGAATGTTCGGCCGCGTACAGCCAGCAGGCCGTGGCCGTGGTAATGGGGAGCGTCTTCCGGTTCAGCAGACCGGTCGAAGTTTGGATACCCTTCGGCCTCTCGCACGGCGGCGTCGGTTGGCGGACCGCTCATGCTCCACAGCGAACGTTTGAAGAACTTCGTGGGTGGATCCGTCCAGCCGGGACCATCGTTGAGGACAACCAGTTGCCGATCATCCGCGGTCCATGTCATCTTGTAACCATCGCCGATGCTGGGCAGCCGCAGGATCGTTTCGTCGCGCCGCCGCAGCGTACGGACTGAACCGATACCGCCCGTGCGAGCCATGCCGTGCAGCGGCAGCGCAGAGCTCACGCCGAGCGCCAGCGCCTGCTTGAGAACGTCTCTTCTTTGTAACATCCGGCGTGTGTCCAGATAAAAGCGCGGGTTGCGGAGGGGCGGGTTGGAAAGGGAGCCCGCCCCCCCCCTTGCTGGGGAGGGCTGGTATCCCGGCCGTCAGAAATTGAGCTGATACTGCACGCCCACCTGCCGCGGTCGGCTGACCACGCCGCGAGGGAAGCGCTGAAAGCTTCCCCCACTCAAAAGCTCCTGTCTTTCGAAACCGGCTGCGGGCTGGTCGCCGAAATTCAAGCGTTTATCGAGTAAATTCTTTACGTAAAATAATATCTGGGATCGGCCAAAGCTCACGCCGATATTGCCGTTGACCATATTGAGCGGCTGCCGCTCGACAAATCCGCCAAGGCCGTCCGCGATCTTGACTGAGCTGGTGTAGCTATAATCCGCCGCAACGAACAGTTTGGCATCGTGGCTGAGGGGTGCTTCATAATAGCTAGAGATGGTTCCAGTCCATTCCGGTACCTGGGGAAGCGGGCTGTGTGCCGCTTGCGGGAGCAATCCGGGGTCCAGCAGGACACCGTTGGCATAGCCCAGCCCCAACTGAATCGAGAAAGGCACGCCGGCGAAGGGCCGGCCAGATATCTCCATCTCGCCGCCGCGAATGCGCGCCTTGCCAGCGTTGGCCGTCACGGACAGAGTGCAGGCAGGCAGAAACACCGACTGCTGGATGTTGGACCAGTCGATCTGGAAGGCCGCGACGGATGCGCTGACTCTACCACCCGCCAGACGGCTCTTGGCACCGACCTCGTAGCTCCACAATGTGTCGGAACGATACCGCCGCACCTGATCCTTGCTGACTCCGAGATTTGCGAGATCGGCCGAGCAGATGTCGGGCAGCAGCTGCTGCGATCCACCGACCCTGAACCCCTTCGACGCCGAAGCATATACGTTGCCGTGATCGCCAAGCTTGTAAGATATCACGGCTTTTGGAACGAGGCCCGATTGGCTGTCCTTTAGTGCAGGGTTGAAAGACTCGCCTTCGGGCAGGAAGATGAAGCCGAAGTCGGTCGATGCGTCAGTCTTCTGACGTATCCAATATTTCCGTAATCCCAACGTTACAGTCAAATTCGGAATGAAACGGTAATAAAGCTCACCAAATAGTGCGACATTATCAGAATGAATTGCGACACTATTAGCAGCGAGGTTGTCTGGGTAAAATCCAGCGTCGGCTAGAGACTGAATCGATATTACCGGAGCGGTGTTGCGATTGTAGATATGTTGATAGAAGACACCGCCAATCGCGGAAAGATGAGGCAATATAGCCCCTTCTCCGATAGATATCCGGTCTTCGTGAGTGAAGAGCCGTTCGGCGGAATGGGTGTCCTGGTAAATGGCGGGGTTGCCGAGATCCAGTCCCGTTACGCCGGTAAGGTACAGGTTGCTGCCTTCAGTGTCGTCTTCTCGTTCCTTGATTCGGCGTGCGAAATAGCTGGTCGATGATACCAGGGAAAAGCCGTCTCCGGCATAGTTCAGGGCAAGCGACACCAAGCCCCAGCGATCCTTGGAATATTCCTGGACGTCGCGGTCACGATCCACAGTGAAGGACAAAGGTTTATAGTCGGGGAACGGAACATAGGCGGCCGGGAAACCGTGCAAGTTGCTCGTCTGACCTATCGTGTTGATACTCGCTTCCAAGGTATCTGTCAGCTTCACGCGCAAGGTAACGGAGCCCATGAAGGTGTCGTTGCGCCCCTGACCGTCCTTCGAAATGAGCTGGCCGGAGCCGTCCCGGAATCGCCGCGCGATGAAGCCTGAATCATGCGTATAGCTGAACGCCCCGTCCAGGCCGATCCGGTCCGGCACAAGCACGATATTCGCCGTGGCGTTGCCATCGAAATCGAGGCCGCCACCCCTGGTGCCGCCTCCCTGCACCTCGATGGTGCCCGAATTGTCGCTCAACGAGGGCTTGCGCGTGATGAAACGCAGATTGCCACCCATTGAGCTGGCGCCGAACAGGGTTCCCTGAGGGCCTTTGAGCACTTCGATGCGATCGAGGTCGAGTGTCAGCGGGCTGACGGAAGAAGGCACCGGCGTATCGTTGATATAATAAGCCGTTGTCCCGCCGCCTGCCACGCCGCGGATCGTCGTAGACCGACTGCCGCTCCATAACAGGTCCGCGCCCTGACCATATTGAAAGGAAAGGTTCGGAATGCGGGTCGCGTAATCTGTGAAACTCTGGATGTTCTGCGTTTTCAGATAATCCGAGGAATAGGCGGTGATCGATGCCGGAACGTCGGTCAGCTTTTCGTCTTTCCGCCTGACGGACACGATGATGTCCTGGATATTGACTGGTTCCTGATATTCATCCTGCGTCGGCGCCTTCTCCTGCGCATGTCCCACGCCCGTCGGCAGAGCCACGGTGCAACCTGCAAGAAGAAGCGCGCCGAACGAGACCGCCCGTGGACGGCTGCTTGGCGCCGCGTTGGTTTCGCCCTGAGTCGCTCGAACTTTAGAACGTGTCATGATTCCCCCTCTCCAACTTTAGGCGTATATTTTTTTGAGCGCTGGCCCGTGCCGAAGGCAGATGGCCCAGCCGAGTTTGGTGGCGACGTCGGTATCCAGCGGGATCCGACCATTTCCTCCCCAGCGCAGTTTCGAATCTTCCAGGGCGTGATTGCTAAGCCCCGAAATTTCGCGTCGGAGCGGGCATTGCGATGGTTGCTCCGAAGCAACGTAATCGCGATATTGGCGCACTTTGTTGCGCTAAAGTAAATATCGGACGGCCGCTTAACACCGTTCGGAAACGTTCAGGATCCGCGCGTTACGTTACCTAGCGGTGCCCGATCGGGGCGAAAAAGCGCGCTTCGGCTCAGAGATGTCGTGGCTGTGCAACTGCAGCCAAACCGGCTCCGCAGGCGGCCGCATGCCACAATGAGATGGGAGCGATGTTACGCCGCGCCCAATTAACGGTTTCGCGACCGCTTCGAGCTTTGCCTCGCGACGGCGGACACTAGTCTTGAAGCCATCTGATGCCGTGCTGCTGTTCCATGGCGGCATGGAGTGGCGAAGGCCACGACCTAGCCGCGTAACGCCTTTCAGCGGGAATGACAGGACTTCGGCGTGGGCGTCCGTCGGAGAGAGGAGCTATGAATGTACAGAATCGGAAAGTTGGCCACGGCCCTGGGGGTATGTCTCGCCGGGATTTGCGAGCCGGTCATGGCGCATCATTCCTTTGCGATGTTCGACCGGACAAAAACGTCTGAGCTTAAGGGCGTGACGGTGGCGCAATTCGAATGGGCCAATCCACATGTGTATGTTGTCGTCCAAAGTGGTCAGGCAACCTATACGCTGGAATGTGGCAGCCCCTCCAACATGAGTCAGGGCGGTTGGAAGTTCAACACACTCAAGATCGGCCAGAAGATCAACGTCGTCTTCTTCCCATTGCGCAACGGCAAGCCGGGCGGAGCGCTCAAGACAGCCATACTGCCCGATGGCCAGAAGTTTGAGGCATGGTAGCTGGGGTTGACCCTAACGTCACCCGATCAGGTCGTACAGACGAGTTCTTTCATCCTCACTCGCAAACGGAATGACAGCAGGACCAGAGAAAAAGAATAAGAAAGATTGGGAGACCTGATGAACTTCACACATATTTCTTGCCTCGCTCTTGTGTCGACCGCCGTCCTAGCATCGGCATCTGGCGCCTTCGTGTCCGCTTTTGCCGCCGCGCCTTCCGGTCCGGCGCCGCAGGCCGTCAGCGCCAAAGCAGAGCCCGATATCACGGGAGTCTGGGAACGCTATCCCAGCCCCTTCCCGGAAGACGACAATGGCTTTGACGACATACCGCCACCGGGCAACGGTCCCGACCTGAAGGAGCCCTATGCACGTCAGTGGAAGGCGCAGCAGGCCAAGCGCAAGGCCGCGCTGGAAGCTGGCACTCCGCTGGTCGACGCCAGCACGCGTTGCCTCCCGGAGGGCATGCCCACGATCATGCAGGCCATCTATCCTATCCAGATACTCCAGAATCCGGGCCAGATTACGGTCCTGGCCGAACTCTTCATGCAGACGCGCCGCATCTATATCGATCAGCCGTTTCCGGCGCCCGATGATCTTGCCCCCTCCTATTTTGGCTTTTCGTCTGCGCATTGGGAGGGTGACACCCTCGTCATCAAGACTCGCGGGATACAGAAGGACGTCCAGTTCTTCGAAATCCCCCATGGCGCTGCGATGGCCATCACCGAGCAGTATCGGCTGATCGCCCCGGACATGCTCAAGCTGGATATCTCGATCGAGGACCCGGAATATCTCAACATGCCTTATCGCTTCACTTGGAAGTATAAACGAAACCACAAATACCGCATTCCGGAATATGTTTGCGACCATCGCCTCGATGTGATCAACCCTGACGGGACCGTGTCCCTCGGGGTAAAGTGAAGCATATCGATCATCTATCCGTCGCAGCGTCGGGACCATCGATGACCGTTGGTCGCGAGCAACCCTCGGAAGCGGAGCGCGCGGATTCCGGCGAGGCCAGTCTCATTCATGGCCTTTCCAGGGCCATCCGCCGGTGCGCCGGCACGTAGCTATGGTAAGCTTCGGGACGGGCATCACAGGCCCCTCCATATATCGCGATTGGCGCCAAGCGAAGGAGGCGAATGCAGACCGGCAAAAGCTCAGTCCCCGATGACACAGGTCGCGCCCTGATCGAAGAAGGGAATCAGGTGCGGGGCTTCGTAGCGTCCAATCGATCCGACACCCTGCTTCACCTGTTCGATTTTCTTCTTCAACAGTCGATCGAAGGGCGCCGGCCCAAGGAAGCAGAGATCGCGGGAGAAATATTTCAGGAGAGCTCGGCCGAACCCGGCAATCAGCGGTCGCGCGTTCGGGTCGGCGTCTATCGTCTCCGTAAGAAGCTCGATCTCTATTATGTGGATAAACCCGGGGCCCGCCTGACAATTCCCCAGGGGGAATACAGGTTTACAATCGAATCGCCGGATAGTTCGAGCGTTGGCGAGAAGGCTCCGGTCGATGGCGCATCCTTTCGTCCGCGCTTGAGCCGGGTGGCGTGGGTTGCCATGTCGGCGCTATTGCTGGCCAATACCGCATTGGCCGGGTTCTATCTCAGAAATACTCTTGGTTCCGGCCATCCCTCGGAGCGGTCGGCGCTCTGGAAATTTTTCGACAACGGGAAAAGGCCGACCGTCGTTGCCATCGGTGACTATTTCATGCTTATCAATAAGCAAAATCACAGCGAACATGAAGAAATTATTCAAGATCTATCGATCGATTCGGCTGATACTTTCTACGAATATACGTCAAAAACCCCAGGAATTCGGGACAATTTAAGGAACAATGATCTATACGCCGTGAGTTCGGACACTTTGGGATCCATAAGTCGATTATCGTCCCATATGAAAAATGAAAGACTCCTGCCCGTTTCATCGTCAGAATTGAGTCCTGACATGCTGAAGTCGTCGAACATAGTCTATGTCGGCGCCCTTGACGCTCTTTCGCCATTGCTAGGCGATCCGCTGTCAGAGGCCTCGCAAATCAATTGCGGAACTACCTGTTATGAGCTGATCGACAAGCCGTCGGGCCGTCGGTTCCGTTCCGACAGTCCCTATCTGCTGGGCGACCGGATCGTCCCCCGGCGCGATTATGGTTATATCGCCAGCTATCCGGGCCCATCGGGCAATCAGGTGCTGATCGTTTCCGGTACCGGGGATGCGGGCGTCACCCAGATGGTCGGCGTCGTCACAGACACGAAGAGGCTGGAGCAGCTGCGCAAACAGATAGGAGGAAATTTTAGATCCTTCGAAGCCCTCTATCAGGTCCGCACGATGTTCAACCAAAGCTATGGAAGCTCACTTTTGATCGCCCGGCCCATCAACTCCGACAGGATCTGGGACAAGACCAAGCGCAGCAAATAGCTGCCTATCCTTGAATCTGATCAAAGCGGCGCAGGCTTGATTCGATCGGCTTTCAAAGGCCGCGCGATCAAGAGGCTCGTGTCGAAGATCAACCCCCCGACGGTGCGTACCTGATAGAGCGCCTCGAACGCTTCGCCGCCACCAGTCTTGCGGGCCAGCAGATCAAGCTGCCGCTTGTCCGACACAAGCCTTATCAGCTGGGAAAGCGCTGCGTCCTCAATAGCTGAGATGATCAGTATCTGATTGCCCGATGGGGCCCGATAGCTGGCGATATAACCATAGTCATATCCATAGGGAGCCGTAGCGGTGCTGCCGGCATTCGATGCATCTCCAGACCGTTCTGTCCGTGCCGTAAACAGCTTGCCCGAAGGAATATCCTTCAGTTCATTGAAATGCGCACCGGGTTTGAAATCGGAGAGGTGGAGGAGGGGGGATCGCAGCATCCCCAATTCCGAGAAATGCTCGATATAAATGACATTGCTTGAATCGATGGTCTCTTGCGAAACCTGTGATGCGGGGATGATGTCAGCCATACCGTGATCCGGGCGCATAGCCGAGACCAGCGGCAGGATGGCCGCCGCTGCTGTCGCCACCTTTGCCGGAACGCGATGGATGTCGCGATCGTGCAACTTGCTGTATTGGTCGGGATGCACGCTCAGATAATTATCGAGATCCCGTCCGGACCTGATCATGGGGTGCATAGAGAGGCGCTGCACTTTGCCGTCCGGTCCACTTTCCACAACCATATAGAAGTCGCCCGCGACGATCAGCGGCAACCGCCTGTGCGTGGCAATTGGCCGCCAGAATGACGTCTGCCCAAGCGATGACGGGGCGCTGCCGTCCCGTCCGAAAATAAATAACGCTGTCCAAAATAGGGCGGTCGCGACGAGGATAAGTGCAATTGCGTGCCATTGCCTGCTTTGCTCAAGGCTTCCCTCCGGTCTTGGTGGAGGCGCCGCTTCCTCGATGCTGTCCTCCGGTCTATCGGAAAGTACCAGACGATATTCACCCTTGGGTATCTGCAACCGGGGCCCGCTCTTTCCGGCATTGAAATTGTCCAGCCGCTGACGCAGCCGATGCATATGCACTCGGACCTTCGAGTCCTGCGAAGTGTCAAACGACCCGCTCTGGCCAAACACCGCCATCGCAATCTCAATTTCCTTGGGCGCCCGTAAATCCGCGGAACGTTCAAGGAGAAAGTCGAACAATTGCGTCAGGGTCGCGGAACGGCTTTCGCCCACCAGCGCGCGCCGAAACCGTGAAGCCTCGGCAGTGATCGATTTGCCATGGCTCTCGTCAGACTGGCCGAAGGTCGAGGGGGTGCTCAAATGCACTTCGGCTCCTTGGCAGCTGCTCCCTGCCCGCACCGGCTGTCGAATATCAATCCGTCCGGGTGGTCAAGTACATAGTTCGCCTTGGCAGGGTTCACGAAGAAGTCCGTCCGGCGATAGGCCGCCCCGACCTCCTTGGGGAACGGGTTCTCTCCGATGACCAACCGACGAAGGCCGAGCGGAACCCGCGGACGGTTACGCCTTTGATCCCGACAGCGCGGAGCAGCTTGGTCATGGTCGTGTCGCTGATCGGCTTTTCGCCGCCGGCGGAGAGGACAAGCCCGGGTATTTCCGTCTCGCTCCTTCCACCGCTTGCTCGGCAATGCCACGGCGTGCGGCCACAGGGTGGCGACAGCACCTCCACCGCGTGCGCTGTCCACGTCGTGCACCGGCTTGGTTCCGATCAGTGGAAAGATGTGGTTCTCGAGGCTGGAGATCCGGCTCGCATGAAGCTGGTTCTTCCAGCCCTCCTTCATCGCATCGTAACAGGCCCGCGCCGCCGTCTCGAAGCTCGGAATGACCTTGCGCGCTTGCCGTCGCCCGGCGACCGGATCGACATCTTCGCGCACCTGACGGTGCAATGCCCCCTGTGCGACAGGTCGAGGAGTATTCTTCCGGATCGCCATCATCCCGGCGTCACCCCTCCCGTTGAAATCGATCAGGGGGCCTCTTTTGTGCCCATTCTGCTCGTCAACATATGTCCGAAACCTCCAAGCTCAGCCAGCGCGGGGCGGCTCAACCTCCGAGAGCCAGCGATCAGCCTCTTCGTATGTCTTGAAGACCGCACAGTTCGCAAGTCCTTCCAGCGTTCGTTCGACCTGCATTCGGGGAAGCACCTGGGGAATGATCATGGCGTTCCGGCTCACCCGCATCTCGCGCACGATATCAGGTAGCTGCTTGGTGATCTCGACGACCTCCTGACTCTGCGGGGGCCACCCCCGCAAATCGTCGAGCAAGGTAAAACTTGCCCCTGATGCTCCGGCCTGACGCAATTCGGTACGGAATCGGAGAACTACCCCATGAGCGTCGCTTGGCGTCCAGAATCCGCTATATCGGATATGAAGGCGCCGCCGGCTCCGGTCAAAACATGGATCGAACATGAAGTTGCTCCCCTTTTTCACTATGTCGCGGTTCCGTCGATGATCTCAACCTCTTCCGGCGATGTGTCAGCATGGCGAACGGCTGATCATATTTGAGGCTTGTGCGCAGTCAGCAATCGATGCCCCGCCGGTTGGAGTCGCGGAGCTAAGTCTCGAACCATGACAGGGAAGCCTTTCGTGACGGCGAGGCGAATGGGGCGGGCTTAGACCGTGAGTGTCGCCGAGCCGTGAGAACCACGCCTGGACGGCTACACAGTGTTCATGCGCGGCCGGTTGGCCATGCACAGGTCCAGGCCGATTGCGGAAAAAATATGAGCGCATGTTCTGAACTCCCGGCTCGCGCTTGGGCCGAGCGCGAACCGCTTCCGCCGCTTCACGCGCGTCGCTGATGCCGATGACTGTTTCGCCTTTGCCCAGACAATTGACGGCATGCGAAAAAATGAACGGGACTCGTCAGATCGGCTTTTACCGATAGCACGACCGGACCGGAGGGCGAGCCGGAATGCGATCGACGGGATGGGCAATTCCGAGTTGCTCATCCCGTCGATCTCCTTCGACTCAGTGTCCGAACGGCACGCGCAAGGTCACGCCATAGGTTGCGGGCGGGGCGTAGATCGAGGTCGTGCCCAATATGCCCAGATTGAGCGCATAGGCGCGATATGCCTTGTTGAAGACATTCTTCCCCCACGCGGTCAGGGTGATCCCAGTGCTACGGTCCGTGTAGGTCAACGAGCCATTCGTGACGTTGTACGCCTTTTGATAGGAAGACGGCCCGTTGGTGACTTCCAGAAATTGGCCGTCATACCAGACGCCATCGACCTGCGCGGCAACGTTGCCGCCGCCAATGTCGACATTATACCGCAAGAGATAGTTGAAGCTGAACTCAGGCGCGTTCGGGAGTTTGGCGTTGGCGATGGTCGCTTGCGGGAAATTACACAGGAAATAGCCACCCTGGTTGGTGCAATATTGCGTGTCGGGTGCGCCTGGGAAGAATTCGGGGCCGATCTGGACCCCGGTCGCGGGCACGCTGTTGACTTTGGACACCTGCCAGGTCGCACCCAGCAGCGCGGTGAAGCGCGCCGAAGGCGACCAGAAGCTTTCGAGCTCCGCGCCGGTCGATGTTGCGTTGCTGTTGTAGATGTGCGGGACGCCCCCGGCGAGCGAGAACGCCTGATAATCATCGTAGATATAATGGAAGAGCGTGCCGTTGAGGCGCAGCGTATGGTTCAGGAGAGAGGTCTTGAATCCGGCCTCCAGGCTGTTGAGCGTTTCCGGCCGGTGCTTGAAGTCGGCGGGGTTGATATTGGAGGACAGCGACCAGTTGCCGCCCTTGATGCCGCGGTTCCAGGATGCGAACAGCAAAGTGTCCGGTGTCATCTGATAGTTGAGCGAGGCGCGTCCTGCCCAGCCGTTGAAGACCTCGCGGTTTACGCCTGGGACCGCCTGGACCAGCGTCTGGTCCGTAAACAGCGTCACCGGGTTGGGGTTGATCGTCGGATCGATCAGGATGGCGCGATAGTCGATCGACTTGTGGTCGACTGAATAGCGCCCGCCGATGGTGAAGGTCAGCTTGTCGGCCAGGGTGATATCGCCCTGCGCGAAGAGCGACCAGTTACGCGATCGGATGAGATAAGGCTGGTCCACCGTCGGCGAATTGAACGCACCGTTCGCGGCGATGGCCAGGTCGATCACCGGCGCCCCGGTGACGGCGTGGTGCCCGTCATAGAGCATGTCCAGAAAATAGCCGCCGACCTGCCATTTCAGGCCTGGCACATCACCCGAAAGCCGAGTTTCCTGCGAGAATTGATGGAAGCGGATGCCAGTATCGACATTGACCGTGAGTAGCGGTGTCGCGTCGCCATCCTCGGCATATGTCTTTTTGAGCGTCAGATAATTGGTGATCGAGGTCAGCGACAGCGAGTCGGACAGCTTCCAGTTGAGTTCGCCCTGATAGCTGTTGACCACACGGTCCAGATTGCCCTTGCGCTCGCCGAAATGCTCCCAGGGCGACGCCGGCTGGCCGGTTAACCCGTTGACGACGCCGCCAGTCCCGTCGCTGAGGCCAGCCGCGTTGACGTGGCAATAGCCGTTCGCTTCGAAATCGCAATTCTCGAAGACATAGCCGCCTGTCGCGACGTGATTGTCCTCCGCATGCTTGTACCAGAGGCTGATCGTGGCGGCCGGGCTGACATCATATTGAATGTTGACGCGCCCGGCCCAGCCGTTGCGGCCGCCCAGATCCTGACCGCTGCCAGGCAGCACCGTGCCGTCGGCAAGTACAGTGTCGCGGGACTTGATATAGCCGTCAGCCTTCTCGATGCGCCCCGCCACGCGAACTCGCAGTCCGGGGGCAATCGCGCCGCCGACCGCGCCTTCCAGCGACCAGGCGTTGAATCGTCCATAATCGCCCTGGGCATAGCCATTGAGCGTATCGTCACTCGCGTCGTTGCTGAGATAATGGATAAGACCGCCGGTGGCGTTGCGCCCGAACAGCGTGCCCTGCGGACCACGCAGAACCTCGACGCGCTTGACGTCGAAGAGCTGGCCCGACAGCGCATTCATCGACGCGACATAGGCATTGTCCTGATAGACAGCGACCGGCGCTTCCAAATTGTCGGTAAAATTGTTCTGGGAGATGCCGCGAAGGCTGAAGATGGTGAGATTGGGCGACCAGGCGTTGAAGTGCAGCGCCGGGATCTGCTGTGTGATCTGCGTGGTCTCGCGGATGCCGAGGCGCTGGATCTGATCTCCGCTGAAGGCGGTGACTGAAAGCGGAATCTTTTGCAGATTCTCACCGCGCTTGGTGGCGGTGACGACGATGTCGCCGAGTTCTCCGCTCTGAGGGGACTGGGCGGGTTGCGCATCCTGAGACTGAGTTGAATTGTCGCTTGATTGCGCCCAGGCCGGGCTTGCACCCGCCAGGACCGTGCCAGCCAGCGCGCACGCCAAAACTCTGACCCTAGAACGATGAAAACGCTCCACTACAATTTCCCCTTCATCTGAACGATAGCGAGGCGTGCCTCGTTTCATCCCTGCCTGCGACGTCTGAAGCGCCCGATGAGAGGGTCTGTTTTTCAAACGATGAGAACAGCCTTACACTTATTGTTACGTTGAAGCAACACAGCTTTTGATGCTATCTGCCGTTCCAAGCGTTGGCAGGAAAGGAGCTGTCATGGGCTTGGTGAAATGCACTATCTAGCTGAGATTGAAATAGAATTATTTCAAATTCGGATGAACTTGATGTTTCAAATATGCAACAATGTGCTGAAATAATGCGTATTGTCACATATTCGGTGATCCTGTACCGATGCCGCTTCATCGTGCTGCGTAACAGGAGGATTTATGAATGGAGGGGTCGTAGATCCGGTGGGGTTCCCCAGTGCCGAGATACTGGTCGAACGTGCGCGCTCACTGGTTCCGGTCCTGCGGGAGAGGGAGGCGGAGGCGGCTGCGGCCCGGCAGGTGCCTGAGGCGACAATCCGCGATTTTACCGATGCGGGCTTCTTCCGTGTCCTGCAGCCGAAGCGGTTCGGTGGCTATGAGATGACGCCAGATGTCTACTGCCGGATCGCCAGAACCCTCGCTGAAGGGTGCATGAGCAGTGCCTGGGTGTATGGCGTCATCGCGGTGCATAATTGGCAACTCGCCTTATTCGATCCGCGCGCGGCACAGGATGTCTGGGGCGATGGCGGCGATGTTCGCATCAGCTCCTCCTACATGCCATGCGGCAAGGTCGTGCGGGTCGAGGGCGGCTACCGGCTCAGCGGGCGCTGGGCATTCTCGAGCGGCTCGGCGCATTGCGACTGGGTGATATTGGGCGTTCATATCCCGCAGGGTGAGGGCGCGCCCGATCCGTGCAATTTCCTCGTTCCCCGGCCCGACTACAGCGTCATCGACACATGGGATGTGATGGGCCTGTGCGCGACGGGGAGCAACGACATACTGGTCGAGGACGCCTTCGTGCCCGACCACCGGATCATCCGGGAGATGGACATGTTCGAGATCGCCTGTCCCGGCCACGCGGTCCATGACGCAAGCCTGTATCGCATTCCCTTCGCGCAACTGTTCAACCGAACGGTTTCAACCACCTCGCTCGGCAGCCTGAAGCGGGCGCTGGAATTCTTCGTGGAGGGCACACGCAACAAGCGCGCGACCTATACCGGCCTGAAACTGGCCGGCGACAGCGCCATCCAGGAAGCCGTTGCTGACGTCGCGCTGACGCTGGACGATCTGGAATTGCGGCTCGAGCGCGACCTGGCGGAACTGTCGGCGCGGGCGGAGCGGCGGGACTGGCCAGTGGAACGCAGGTCCGCGCTGGGACTGTCGACCACCTCAATGGTCAGTCGCTGCATCACCGCTGTGGATCAGCTCATGCAATTCAGCGGCGGCAAGGCGATCTATCGGGGCAATGTGGTCCAGCGCGCGTTTCTCGATATCCATTGCGCCCGCGCGCACGTCGCGAACAATCCTTATCCCTATGCGCGTAATTTCGGGGCCATGGCCTTCGGCGCACCTAACGACTGTTTCGACATCTGATCCTGCAGCGGCGCGGCTGGCGGGATGCGGACGCTTCGCCGCTCATTTTCCTGGAGCGGGCTGCGCTTCTACGGAAACGCAGCCCGCTCCAGATTCTTTGTGGTCGCGTGCTTGATTGCGAATAGCCGGATTCCACCTATTCGCAGCACGCTCTAGACGACAGCCGCGAGGCCGATGCCTTTCAGTACCGCCGGCTCGCTTTCGTCGATGATTTCCCGGGAGAGGAAGTCGACAAATGCGCGCACCTTCGACAGGGTGTAATTACCCTTCGGAACCATCAGATAAAGCGGGATTTGCTGCGACACCAAGTCGGGCAAAATGACCTCCAGTCGATCCTCCGCAATGTCCTCTTCGACCAGAAAATGGGGCAGATAGCTGATGCCCAATCCTTCGAGGGTCGCCTCACGTGCCATGCGGACGGAGTTCGACGTGAGGGGCCCGCGGTTGACCGCGACCGTGACATCCTCGGACAATTTCCATTCACCGACGCGCGACAGGTGGGTCTCGAGGATGCAGGTATGGTCCTTGAGATCGCTGGCGACGGTGGGATAACCACGTTCGGCCAGATAGGATTTCGCGGCGACCAGGATCATGGGATAATTGCGCAGGCGGACGGCATCCAGGTTGCTGTCATATGGCTCGCCAATCCAGAAGGCGACGTCGAAGCGTCCCTTGAGCAGGTCTGCCCGGCTGTCGGATAGATTCACGAAAAGCCGCACATCGGGATAGGTCTGAAGGAATTTCGGGATGATCTTG
>Ga0207687_10001388_pt1 | contig 16531 bp, 13 predicted proteins | sample KBSM54metaG_FD_184399 | JGI IMG/M metagenome (GOLD analysis project Ga0207687, IMG submission 184399) | Miscanthus rhizosphere microbial communities from Kellogg Biological Station, Michigan, USA - KBS M5-4 metaG (SPAdes) (version 2) | ecosystem: Host-associated > Plants > Roots > Rhizosphere >...
GGTCAGGCGGAGGCCGACCACCTGCGGAACGAGCATCGAGAGCGCCTCGCCGAGCATTGCCGCCTCGGCCTCGATCCCGCCGACGCCCCAACCGAGCACCCCGAGGCCGTTGACCATGGTCGTGTGCGAGTCGGTACCGACCAGCGTGTCCGGGTACGCCCGGCCGTCGCGCGACTCGACCACGCGGGCGAGGTACTCGAGGTTGACCTGGTGGACGATGCCGGTGCCGGGCGGGACGACCTTCAGGTCGGCCAGCGACTGCTGCCCCCAGCGAAGGAAGGCGTAGCGCTCGCGGTTGCGCTCGAACTCCAGCTCGACGTTGCGCCCGAAGGCAAGGCGGGTGGCGAACTCGTCGACCTGCACCGAGTGATCGATCACGAGCTCGGCCGGGATCACGGGGTTGATCTCGCCCGGCTCGCCGCCCAGGTCCTGCATCGCGTTCCGCATCGCCGCGAGGTCGACGATCGCCGGCACGCCGGTGAAGTCCTGGTGGATGACGCGGCTCGGCCGGAACGAGATCTCGCGGCTCGGCTCCTCGCTCGCGACCCAGCCTGCGATCGCCTCCGCATCGTGGTCGCTCCCGGCACGCAGGGCGTTCTCGAGCAGCACGCGCAGGGAGTAGGGAAGACGCGCGACATCCCAGCGGTCCTGGAGGGCGTCGAGCCGGAAGATCTCGTAGCTCTCGGTTCCGACGCGTAACGTCCCGCTGGCATCCATGTCTCTATTCCATCAGAGGTGATGGTTCCCAGGTCGTTCGAGAAGGAGGCAGGCATGGCGTTCGAGGAGCTGAAAGAGCGGCAGGGTGTGGTCTGGGGAAGCGCCCCGTTCGAGAACGTGGCGGGCTCGCTGGCAGACGTGCACGAGGCGATCGTCCAGGCGATGCAGCCGGCCGAGGGAAAGCGCTGGCTCGAGGTGGCATGCGGAACCGGCGAGCTGGCGACCGTTGCGGCGCGGCGCGGTGCGAGCGTGGTCGGCATCGACCTCGCGCCCGCCCTGATCGAGACGGCCAGGCGACAGGCGGCCGACGACGGAGTGGAGATCGACTACCGGGTCGGTGATGCGGAGAATCTCGAGCTCGAGGACGCGAGCTTCGACGCGGTCACCTCGACCTTCGGCGTCATGTTCGCGCCCGACCAGCCGCGGGCTGCGGCGGAGCTCGCCCGGGTGACGAGGCGCGGCGGTCGGCTCGGGCTGGCCACGTGGACGCCGACGGGCGGCGTCGGAGCCATGTTCAGGATGATGGCCTCGTACCAGCCGCCGCTTCCCGACGGCGCGGGAGCGCCGCTCGACTGGGGCCGGCCCGAACACGTGGAGCAGCTGCTCGGAGACGCGTTCGAGCTCGCCTTCGACGAGCGGGTCACGACGGTGGAGTTCGAGAGCGCCGACGAGTACTGGCAGGAGTTCTCCGCGAACTTCGGACCGATGAAGACGCTGCTCGGGACGCTCGACGACGCTCGCCGCGAAGAGCTCCGCCGTGACTGGACGGAGCTGTTCGAATCGTCGCCGTTCGGCTCGCCCGGCGGGCCGGTGTCGCACACGCGCGACTACCTGCTGATCACCGGCACGCGCGTCTGACCTCGCGCCACGATCGCGCTAGAGCAGTGACAGGCTTGAGCCTGTCACCGCTCTCCGGAGCACGTCCCCGCTCTCAGCCCCAGCTGGTCTCGGTCATCGGGCGGATCGCGGTCTCCACGATCCGGTGCGTGCGCGGCCGCGTGAGCACGAACATGACGATCTCGGCCACGTCGTCGGCGGTCATCATCCCCGGCAGCGCATCCGGTGTCCGGCCGCGGCCCTCGTCGAGCGCGAACTCGGTGGCGACGCCGCCCGGGCAGACGTTCGTGCAGCGGATGCCCTGCTCGCGCAGCTCGTGGTCGAGCGCGCGGGTGAAGCCGACCTGGCCGAACTTCGACGCGCAGTACACGGCCTCGTACGGGAGCCCGCGCCGGCCCGCCTCGGAGGCGAGCGTGATCACGTCGGCCGCGTCGCTCTTCAGGAGATGCGGCAGGGCGGCGCGGATCGCGTAGAGCGTGCCCTTCAGGTTCGTGTCGATCATCTCCTCGAGATGCTCGCGGGAGAGCTCGAGGAAGGGGCCGTACGCACCGACGCCGGCGTTGGCGACCACGATGTCGAGCCCGCCGAGGCGGTCGACCGTTGCTGCGACGGCGGCGTCCACGGCTTCCGGGTCGCGGACGTCGCAGACGACCCCGAGCCCGCGCTCGAGCCCGAGGTCGTCCCCTCGCCGAGACGCCAGTCCGACCGAGGCGCCGGCCTCGTGCAGGGAACGGGCGACCGCGGCGCCGATGCCGCCGCTCGCCCCGGTGATGAACGCAACCCGTCCTTCCAGGCTCATGCCACTCCTTTGATCGCGGGGTACAGGGACCGGAACCGCTCGTAGCCCTCGTCGTAGACGCGCTGCCAGCCGGGGTCGGGCTCGACCGTGTCGCGGACGCGGACGCAGGCGTCGACCGCCTCCTGCGCGGTTGCGAACGTGCCGGCGGCGACACCGCCGAGCAGCGCGGCGCCGTAGGCGGCGCCCTCCTCGACCGCCGTGCGCTCGATCGGGATGCCGAGGACGGAGGCGACGATCCTCAGCCAGAGCTCGCTGCGGGCGCCTCCGCCCGACGCGCGGCCCGCCGCCGGCCCGACGCCGAGCTCGCTCAGGAGCTCGAGCGAGTCACGTAGCCCGTAGGCGACGCCTTCGAGGACCGAACGGACCAGGGCGCCGCGGTCGTGTCTCAGGGACAGTCCCTCGAACATGGCCCGCGCGGACGGGTCCGCGTGTGGCGTCCGCTCCCCCTGGAGGTACGGCAGGAAGGTCAGGCCCTCCGCGCCGGGCGGCCACGCAGTCGCCTCCGCGACGAGCTCGTCGTACGTGCCGCCGACCACGTCGCGCAGCCAGCGCAGCGAGCCGGCCGCCGAGAGCATCACGCCCATCGCCTCCCAGGTGTCCGGAACGGCGTGGCAGAAGACGTGGACGCGCGCCTCGGGGTCGGCGCGGAAGCCGGCGAGCGGAGCGAAGACGACGCCCGAGGTGCCGAGCACGACCGAGACCGGCCCGGGCTCGACGACTCCGACCCCGAGCGCGCCGGCCTGCTGGTCGCCGGCGCCTCCGATCGCGGTCGACTCGTGCGCCTCCGGCAGCCAGTCGAGCGGGATCTCCAGGACGTCGCAGACCTCCTCGCTCCAGCGCCGACGGGCGACGTCGAACAGGAGCGTCCCGGACGCCTCCGCGGCGTCGATCGCCCGCTCGCCGGTCAGCCGCAGACGCACGTAGTCCTTCGGCAGCAGCACGTGCGCGGCCTTCGCCCACACGTCCGGCTCGTGCTTCCGCACCCAGACCAGCTTCGGCGCCGTGAACCCGGGCAGGGCCCTGTTGCCCGTCAACGCCACGAGCCGGTCGAAGCCGATGCGCTCCTCGATCTCGGCGCACTCGGCCCCGGTGCGCTGGTCGTTCCAGAGGATCGCCGGGCGCAGCACCCGGTCGCCCGGGTCGAGCAGCACGAGCCCGTGCATCTGCCCGGTCAGCCCGATCGGTCCGTCGCGGCCGACTGCGTCCAATGCCCGCTCCGTCGCCCGCCACCAGTCCTCGGGATCCTGCTCGGCCCAGCCCGGCTGCGGGATCGAGAGCGGGTATTCCTCCTCGTGCCGGGCCATCACCTCGCCGGTCTCGGAGATCCGGATCGCCTTGACTCCGGTCGTGCCGACGTCGAGCCCGACGAGGCTCAAGCGCCGAGGGCGGCGTACACGAGCTCGTACGCCCGCACCGCGTCCTTGCGGGACTGCGCCTCGCGCAGAGCGGCGTCGTCGATCTTCGCTGCGACGCCCTCGATGAAGCGCCACTGGAGCACCGAGCGGCGCACCGCCTCGACCGCGTCCTCGGTGTACGGGTAGAGGTCGAAGCCGAGCCGGCGTCCGTCGTCGCCGTAGCCGGACCGCCGGAACTCGAGCGCCAGCTCGAGCGTCTCCATGAAGGCGGTCGCGCCGACCATGTTGTCGTCGTCGAACGTGCCCCAGCCGGAGTTCGCGTGCTGGTGGCCGAGCAGCCCCTTCGAGGCCAGCAGCGCCGCGTACTCGGCGAGCGACTCGCCGTTCATGATCAGGTGCTGCCAGTCCATGTTGACCTTGACGTTGTCGAGGCCGAGGTCGCGGAGCTCGTGGACCACGAACAGCGTCATCCCGATGTTGCGCATCAGGATCTTCATCGCCGGCTCCGAGTTCTTGTGCTCGAGCCAGAGCTCCTGGCCTGCGTCCTTCAGCGTCCCGGCGACGTCCGCCAGACCGTCGACGAACAGGGACCAGCTTTCCGCGTACGGCGTCTGGAACGGATAGTTGTAGCCCTCGATCCCGGGCCAGACGATCATCGGCACGCCCAGCTCGCCCGACAGCTTCGCGCCGGCGACCGCGACCTTCACCGCCTCGCCGCGTACGGCCGGGTCGGGGTTGCAGAGGCCTCCGCGCCCGAACCGGGGATCGAGGTGCAGCCCCCCCGCGAGGCAGTAGACGTCGTGGTCGCCGCCGAGCGCCTCGCGGATCGCGTCCGCGTTTTCCTCGTTCAGCTCCTGCGGATAGTGGAACTCGTAGCCGTCGATCAGGTCGCCGAGGCCGTCGACCGCGCGCCGCACCCGCTCGACCGTCGTCTCACCCGCATGCTCGGGCTGGTAGCCGCCCGGGACGAAGCGGGTGACCATCGAGCTGAACGCCCAGATTCCGAGGCTCGTCTTCACGCGCCGGAGCCTATCGCGCGCGGCGATCGCCGGTTCCAGTTGACGAACGCAAACCGATCCGGGAGTCTTTCGTCGGATAGAGGGGCGAAAAGCCCGCCACCGCAGGCACGCTGTTTCGTCAGGACAAGAGAGGGAGGAGCACGTGAAGAAGGTTTCTCGCAAGGTGATCGCGGTCGGGCTCGTCGCCGCGGTCGCTGCGCTCGCAGTGGCCGTCGCCGTAGCGACGGCGGGCACGGCAGCGAAGCGCGCCGGTATCCAGGCGTGCGGTCTCATGCCGGACACGAAGACCTCGGTCCGCTGGGAGCAGTTCGACAAGCCGTACCTGATCAAGGCGTTCAAGGCCGCCGGGGTTTCCGCGCGCGTCGTCAACGCCCAGGGCGATCCGCAGAAGCAGAAGACGCAGGCCGACCAGTGCATCGCCGACGGGGCGAAGGTGCTGATCATCGCGCCGATCGACTCCGGCTCGGCCGCCGCAATCGAGAAGGCAGCCGCAAAGAAGGGCATCAAGTCGATCGACTACGACCGCCAGGTCGAGGGTGGCGTCGCGTCGCTGTACGCGTCGTTCGACGGCCACCAGGTCGGCGTCATCCAGGGCAACTCCGTCGTCCTGGGACTGAAGAAGGCCGGGCTCTACACGAAGAAGCCGGTCGTCGCCTCGCTCTGGGGCGGGCAGGAGGACGCGAACTCGTTCCTGTTCAAGGGCGGGGTCGACCAGGTCCTCAATCCGCTGTACTCGAAGGGCACCCTGAAGAAGGGCCAGCAGCAGTTCGTGCCGGGCTGGGACAACCAGAAGGCCGGCACGATCTTCAACCAGATGCTGATCAAGGCCGCCAACAACATCCAGGGCGTCGCCGCGGCGAACGACGGTCTCGCGAACGCCGTGGTCGTCGACTTGCAGCAGCATCACCTGAAGCCGATCGCCCTGAGCGGCCAGGACGCGACCACGCAGGGCGTGCAGAACATCATCTCGGGCTGGCAGACGGCGACAGTCTGGAAGGACGTCCGTATCCTGGCGACCAAGACCGCGCAGGCCGCGGTCCGGATCGTCAAGGGCCAGAAGCCGCCGACCACCGGCTTCGTCACCACCAAGGGCCGCTCGAAGGAGCCCGCCTACCTGATCCCGCCGAAGATGGTCACGAAGGCGAACTGGAAGCAGCTCATCACGAGCGGCTGGTTCAAGAGGAGCGAGATCTGCAACGGCAAGTACACGAAGTACTGCTAGGTAGCTCGACGCAGATGTGACGAACGACGGAGGCGCCCACCGGGCGCCTCCGTCGTTGATGTGGTATGAGACACGTCCGTGAGCGATGCGCCCATTCTCGAGCTCCGCGGCGTCTACAAGTCCTTCGGATCGGTCCAGGCCTTGACGGACGTCGACTTCGAGGTCTACGAAGGCGAGGTGATGGCGCTCGTCGGCGACAACGGTGCAGGGAAGTCGACCCTGATCAAGTGCATCGCGGGCATCCACCCGATGGACGAGGGCGAGCTTCTCTTCGAGGGCCGGCCCGTCTCGATCCACGGCCCGAAGGACGCCGCCAGGCTCGGGATCGAGGTCGTCTACCAGGACCTGGCGCTCTGCGACAACCTGGACGTCGTCCAGAACATGTACCTGGGACGCGAGGCCAATCGCTGGCAGGTCCTGAAGGAGCCGCCGATGGAGGCGAAGACCCGGGAGACGCTCGCGGGGCTTCGCGTGACGACGATCAAGTCGATCCGCCAGACGGTCGCCACGCTCTCCGGCGGACAGCGCCAGTCGGTCGCGGTCGCCCGGGCAGTGATGTGGAACTCGAGGCTCGTCATCCTCGACGAGCCGACCGCCGCGCTCGGCGTCGCCCAGACCGAGCAGGTGCTCGCGCTCGTCAACCGCCTCGCCGAACAGGGTCTCGCGGTCGTCCTGATCTCGCACAACCTGCACGACATCTTCGAGACCGCGACGCGGATCACGGTATTGCGCCTCGGCCGGAATGCCGGCCTGTTCGAGCGCCGCCAGGTCACGCAGGAGCAGGTCGTCCACGCGATCACGGCCGGGCAGCCGACCAAGGTGGCAGGCATCGCCGGCACGCACGAGGCGTCGCCCGCATGAGCGCGGTCGCCGCCCCGCCGCTGCCCGAGCCCGAGGTCGCCCCGCCGCTCGACCCACTGCCGCAGCGGATCTGGGACAACGTCCGCACCGGCAACCTCGGGCCGGCGCCGGTCGTGCTCGCGCTGGCCGTCATCGTCGCGATCTTCGCGTTCACGGCGCAGAACTTCTGGTCGCCGGCGAACTTCCAGAACATCATCACGGCGATGGCCGGGCCGACGCTGATCGCGTACGGCGTCGTCTTCGTCCTCCTGATCGGCGAGATCGACCTTTCGGTGGCCTACGTGAGCGGCATCGCCGGGGTCGTCGTCGCGCAGCTGCAACGGCCAGACGGAGCAAACCTGACCTGGTGGGTCTGCATCCTCGCCGCCCTCGCCGCGACGACCCTGATCGGCGCGTTCCAGGGCTCGATCGTCGCGCTGATCGGCGTGCCGTCCTTCGTCGTCACGCTGGCCGGCCTGCTGATCTGGAACGGCGTGATCTTCAAGGCGTTGCCCGGCGTGATCACGATCCAGAACACCAAGATCAACGACTTCTCGAACTACCTCTTCAGCCCGTCAGCCGGTTGGATCATGGCGGGGATCATCAGCGTCCTCTACGTCGGTGTGACGCTGTGGTCCGCTCTCTCGGGCGTCCGTCACGGCATCAGCGTGCGCGACCCGATCGTGCTCCTCTTCAAGGTCGTGCTCGTGCCCGCCGTCGCGTTCGTGACGGTCTGGATCCTGAACAAGCCGGGCTCCGGCGGCGTCCCGCTCGGGCTCCTGCTGATGGTCGGCGCCCTCGTCGTCCTGACGTTCCTCTCGAAGCGGACGACCTTCGGGCGGCACGTGTATGCGGTCGGTGGGAACGCCGAGGCCGCCCGTCGCGCCGGTGTCAACGTCCCTCGGATCCGGATCCTCGTGTTCATGATCGCCGGCCTGATGTCCGGGCTCGGCGGGATCGTCCTCGCCGCCAGGCTGCAGAGCGTCGATCTGCAGGCGGGAAGCGGCGAGCTCCTGATCAACGTGATCGCAGCAGGCGTGATCGGCGGGACGAGCCTGTTCGGCGGCCGCGGCGAGGTGCGGAACGCTCTGATCGGCTCTGCGCTGATCTACACGATCGAGAGCGGCATGTGCATCCTGGGCTACGCGACCGGGATCATCTACATCGTCACCGGCATCGTCCTGCTGCTCGCCGCCACGTTCGACACGATCGTTCGGCGGATCCAGCTTCGCTCAGGACGCTGACACGATCCGGTCGGCGGGGACGCCGGCCATACGCGTGACCTTGCCGTTCGGGTAGCTGACGGTCAGCTTGCTGACCCGGGTTGCCGGTCCGAGGCCGAAGTGGAGGCGCGGATCCTCCGACGAGAGGTAGCTGGAGCCGGCGTGCACCTCCTGGACGAGGCGGCGCCCGTCCGGGAGCGTCACGGTGACGACGGCGCCGGGGGCGAACCGCGGCAGCTTCACCTCGAGCCAGTGGCCGGTTCCCCCGGTCGAGCGGAGCAGGATCAGCTTGCCGCCGATCGAGTTGACGGCCAGGTCGAGGTGGCCGTCGTTGTCGAAGTCGGCGGCGGCGACGCCACGGCCGTTCACACGCGGGAGCTTGCCGAGGCCGACGAGCGAGGTGGCGTCGACGAACCCCGCCGGGACGTTCTCCAGCACCTGTACCGGCCCCGCGTCCTTCGCGAGGTTCGTGACGGGGATCGCGCCGTTCGCGACCACGAGGTCGGGCCGGCCGTCGTTGTTCAGGTCGACCCACGAGTCGCCCCAGCCGGTGTCGTTCGTCCCGATCGCCGTGGCGAGCAGGGGGCGCGCGCTCGAGAAGGCGTCGCCTCGGCTGCGGTAGAGCGCGTGTCCCTGGCCGCGTGAGTTGCTGACGAACAGGTCCTGCCGGCCGTCTCCGCTGAAGTCGCTTTCGGCGATGCCCATGCCGGCGTTGCGGTCGGCGATGCGCTCCCCCTGGGCGCGGTCGACGAACCGGAACCCGAGCGGACCGGCTGCCGGCTCGTTGACGTAGTAGCGGTTCGGGTCCTCGTCGTTCGCGACGTAGAGGTCGAGGCGGCCGTCGCCGTTCAGGTCGGTGAAGACGGCGCCGAGCGTGTGGTCGTAGGGCTGCGGGTCGAGCCCGGCCTGCGCGCCGACCTCCTTGAAGCGTGCACGCCCGTCCGGGCCGTTGCCCTCGTTCAGGAACAGCTCGTCCCGGACGCCGAGGTGGTTGGTGGGGTAGCCGGCGGACGAGCCCGGGATGGGCCCGTTCGCCTCGGTGTAGCCGGCGACGAACAGGTCGGGGCGGCCGTCGCCGTTCACGTCGCCGATCGCGGCGCCCGAGTGCCACCCGAACGAGGCGATCCCCGCGGCGCGCGCGCCTTCGGTGAAGGTGCCGTCGCCGTTGTTCCAGAGCAACTCGTCGCTCTGGGCGGTGGTCACGAACAGATCGGTGTAGCCGTCCCCGTTGAGGTCGCCGGCGACGCAACCCTCGCCGCGGACTTCGCGGCCGGCGTGTGTGGAGGCGCTGACGTCCGTGAACCGACCGCGGTCGTTGTGGAAGAGCGCGGTCCGAGGCGGGCCGCCGCGGGCGGAGTAGGCGCCGATGTCACCCTCGCCGTACGAGTTGACGACGAAGAGGTCGAGCCAGCCGTCGTTGTCGTAGTCGAGCCAGCAGATGCCGCCGCCCATCATCGCCGGGACGTCCTGGGTGACGCCGTAGCGGAACGCGCCCTGGCGAAAGTCGAGCCCGACCCGCGAAGCGACGTCCGTCAGCCGGACGCCCGCGAAGCTCTTCCTGGCGGCTGCCCGCACCGCGGGGCTCGCGAGCGCGAGCACCGGCTTGACGGGGACGCGAATCCGCGCGACCAGCCAGTGGCCCGAGTCCTCCTGCAGCTCGAGCGTCTGGCGGAACGTCGCGGGCGCCTCGCGCGATACCAGCTGCGCTCGCCGACCGGTGTAGACGGTCAGTTGCTGTTTTCCCTCGACGGCGGCGACCGCGATCGCGGCGCCCTGCCCGTGGCCGGGTTCGAGCCACACACGCATCCGGTCGAGCCGGTACGACGGGACCCGGATCGGCGCGCCGGCGGCGCTGCTGATCAACTGGCGGAGCTGGGGCAGCCGGTCGAACGTCGCCGAGCGGGTCAGGACGGTCCGGTCCCGGCGGGCGAGTGCAGTCGTCTGGAGGTGGAGGTCGGCGACGAGGTCGGCCGCAATGCGGTCCGCCGTCGGCCGGTCGAGCTTCGTCTGGACGTTCCTCGACGGCAGCACCGTGATCTCCGGCAGGCGGCCGGTGCCGGCGAGCGGGGCCGCGGTCGTGTCGTGACGGGCGCGGATCCCGGCGCCGGCGATCGCGCCGGTGTATGCCACCAGGGCGATCGCGCCGAGCGCGACCAGCACGCGACGGTCGAAGCTGATGCGCGGGACCAGGCCGAGCAGCGGCCGGGCCAGGCAGACGATCGCGAGCGCGCCGAGCAGCGCGACCTTCGCCCAGAACTCGGTCTTCGCCGGTGCGATCAGCAGCACCGAGAGGAGTCCGATCGAGACCGCGTAGATCGCGCGCCCGCGGGTGCTCTTCGGCGTCGTCTTCGGATCGGTGATCATGAAGAACAGGAAGACCAGGACCTCCGGCGAGGTGACGAGCACCCACCAGAAGTAGTGGCCGGTAACCGGGCCGAGGTGCCAGCGCGCGGTCATCGCGTGGCCGGTGGCCATCAGGACGGCGAGCGCGCCGGCGAACGTCAACCAGAAGGCGACGGCGATCACGATCAGGCGCAGGCGGATCAGGATCGCCAGGCCGCCGCCGACGATGATCGCGAGCGCGAGCACCATCCATCCCGACATCGGCCCCCACCAGAAGTCGAGCGGCTCGGCGCGCCCGGGGCCGAGCACCAGGAAGCAGAGCACGAGCCCGAAGTTCGACGGGTTGAAGACGTGCGAGCCGCGGAAGGTGATCACATACTTCGAGAGCAGCGAGACCGCGGCCGTCCCGGCGAAGATCGGCCAGCCGTGCGTGCTCCACCAGTCGCCGTGTTCCGTTCCGGGCACGCGCAGCACGAAGGCGACGCCGTTCCCGGTCAGCATCGCGCTCGCCGGCCACATCAGGACGTGCTGGCGGAAGAACGCGATCCCGACCTCGAGCAGCGCGCAGGTGCCGATCGCGATCAGGATCTGGGCGATCGACAGGCGGAAGTCGAACGCGACCTGACCGAGGACCTGGAGCGAGATGATCACCGCGGCCAGGTGGAGCCGCGGGTCGCTCACCCTCGGGAGGATGACCGGGTACGGACGTCCGCGGATGGTCAGAGCCCGCCCGGCGGGGGCAGCTAGCGCGGGGGCGCCCATGGGCTCCTCATGGTACTCCGGGCCGAGCGATTTGCTCCGGTCAGCGGCGCCGCCGTCCTTACGGTGCCGGGTACGGCAAAGACCCTGCACGGAGCGGAAGTTCGGATCCCCTTCTTAACCGTGCCTGGCACTGTTAAGAATGACCGTATGGAGCTGGAGCGGGCGTTGGCGGTGGTGCGGTTCGTGGTCGCGGAAGCGCCCGGGCCGGTGTCCGTCTTCGTCGCCGACACCCACGGTGAGGTCGTTGCTGCCGCCACGATGGACGCGGCCGCGCCGGACACGCGGCTGAACGCCCAGCGGAAGGCCTACACGGCCGCCCGGAGTGACGCGCGCGCGACGTCGGAGCTGGCGGCGAAGGTTGCGGACGACCCCGTCGAGCGGGCGAGCTTCGACCCGTTCTTCACGTTCTTCAAGGGCGGCGTCGCAGCGTTCGACGGCGAGACGCGCGTCGGCGCGGTCGGCGTCAGCGGCCTGCCGGGCGAGGTGGACGAGGAGCTGGCGCGGCGGGCGATCGAGGCGGCAGGACTTTCGGTCTAGGACTGTCCCCCGGAGGGGACTGTCCCTGCAGACACGGGTTGCGCCCTCACCTTGGAGGGTCAGACCCTACGGACACGCGGATCCGTGAACACGTCGGATTCGTCGCGGCTCCGGGTGGAGAACTCCGACACGATCGCGCCCTCGTCGCCGGCCCGGAACCGGTGCAGGGTGTCGGGCGGGATCGTGTGCTGCTCCCCCGGACCGAGGACGACCTCGCCGTCGCCGTCGACCCAGAGCCGCACGGAGCCGCGCCGGACGCGGAATGTCTCCTCCTTCCCGGGCCCGCCGTCGACCGGCGGGTGCCGGTGCTCCGGACACTCCTGGCCCGGGAACATGACCAGCTCCTTCGCGCAGACCCGATCCGTGTTCACGTAGACCACGATCTGCAGCCCCCAGCGCTCGAGGTCGCCCAGCCCGAAGTCGGCCACTTCGATCGCGGCGCCCTCGGCCGGCGTCAGCACGATCCCGGCCTCGGCCAGCATCGCCGCCGCCCGCGCGCGCGCCTCGGCGGCGTCCACTACAGCGAGACGGGCTCGCCGCTCTGAGCCGACCGGTGCAGCGCCTCGAGCGTGCGTGCCTGGCCCATCGCGTCGTCGCGGCCGAGCAGGAGCTCCGCCTCGCCGGCGGCCGCGGCACCGACGTTCTCCAGTTCCAGGCGGTACGAGTTCGCCGGCTCGTGCTCGATCCGCTCGACCCCGCCTTCGCGGCGCAGCTCGATCACCGGCGTGCCCGCGTGCCAGGGATCGTCCAGGAACAGCGAGCCCTCGCTGCCGACCACCTCGAGCTCGTCGCGGTTCGGCAACGCGGTGCCGCAGTCGAAAGTCGCGAGCACGTCGCCGGGGAAGCGCAGCGACGCGGTGAAGACCCAGTCGGTGCCGCTCGGGCCGTACCACGCCGACCCGTACACGCGCACCGGCTCCGCACCCGCCGCCAGGCGCGATCCGCTCACGCAGTAGCACCCGACATCCATCAGCGCGCCGCCCTCGACGTCGGGCCGCAGGCGGATGTTGTCCTCGTCGTAGAGCGAGTACGAGAACGCCGACCGGATCAGCCGCACCTCGCCGATCGCGCCGTCGTCGATCAGTCCGCGCAGACGCGAGGTCTGCGGATTGTGCCGCCACATGAACGCCTCGGACAGGATGCGGCCGGCGCGGTCGGCCGCATCCCAGGCGGCGATGACGTCGTCCGGGTTGCGCGTGAACGGCTTCTCGCACAGCACGTGCTTGCCGGCCTCGACCGACTTGATCGACCACTCGGTATGCATCGTGTTCGGCAGCGAGATGTAGACGCACTCGATCTCCGGATCGGCGAGCAGCGCCTCGTACGAGCCGTACGCGCGCGGGATGCCCCACTTTGCGGCGTACTCGTCGGCGCGCTCCTGCGTCCGGCTGGCGACCGCGACCAGGTCGATCGCCGGCGACTCCTGGGCCGGTGGGATGACCAGCCGGTTGATGTCGGCGGTCGAGATGATCCCCCAGGTCGTCATCGCGCCGTAGTCAACCAGCTACCGGCGGTAGACGACGTAGCCTTCACGGGCAATGCGGAAGCCCAGCCGGGGCGCAGTCCGATAGCGGCACGTGACTCCGGTCGTGGCCGAGACGCAGCGGATCGGTCCCAGGTCGACCGACCGGCCGTAGGCGAGCGTGCTGCACGGGTTGGCCGGGTCGATGCAGAGCGGCCCGATGTCGCCGCGGCAGGCTCCGACGAAGACCTTTCGCTTCGCCACGCCGAGGTCCGTCCCGACCCAGTCGAGATCGCACCTCGCCGGCTTGCGGGGGACGCTCGGCCATGTGTTCTTCCGGACGATGCAGTCGACGAACGCCGGCTCGAACTTGTCGGCGGCCGCCCCGATGCAGTTGATGTTTCCGGACGGCGACTTGAAATGGACGAGCTTCGACACGGTCGGCGTGGCGTGGAACGCGAGCGCGAGTGCGACGACGGCGGCGAGCACGCCCGGATGCTACGCGCATAAGATCGACGCGATGGCGAGACCGGTCACGCTCTTCACCGGCCAGTGGGCCGACCTGCCGCTCGAGGATCTGGCCGAGAGGGCCGGCCGCTGGGGTTTCGACGGCCTCGAGCTCGCCTGCTGGGGCGACCACTTCGAGGTCGACCGCGCGCTGGCCGAGGACGACTACTGCGCGGGCATCCAGGAGGTGCTCGAGCGCAACCATCTGAACTGCTTCGCCCTCGGCGCCCACCTCGTCGGGCAGGCCGTCTGCGACCCGATCGACGCGCGGCACCAGGCGATCCTCCCCCCGGACGTGTGGGGGGACGGCGAGCCGGCCGGCGTCCAGCAGCGCGCGGCCGAGCGGATGAAGGACACCGCCCGCGCGGCGGCGCGGCTCGGCGTCACGCAGGTGAACGGCTTCACCGGCTCGGCGGTCTGGCACATGCTCTACTCGTTCCCGCCGAACGACTTCGCCGAGGTCGAGCGCGGCTACGAGGACTTCGCCGAGCGCTGGTCGCCGATCATCGACGTCTTCGACGCGGAGGGCGTGAAGTTCGGGCTCGAGGTGCATCCGACCGAGATCGCGTACGACTTCGTCACCACCCGCAAGACGCTGGACGCGATCGACGACCGCGAGGGCTTCGGGATCAACCTCGACCCGAGCCACTTCGCGCACCAGCACCTCGACACCGCCCAGTTCGCCCTCGAGTTCGCCGACCGGATCTACCACGTGCACGTCAAGGACTCGCGCAAGCGCCTCGACGGGCGGCGGTCGATCCTCGGCTCGCATTTGAACTTCGGCGAGGAGGCGCGCGGCTGGGACTTCGTCTCGCCCGGCCACGGCGACGTCGACTTCGAGGAGCTGTTCCGGGCACTGAACCGGATCGGCTACACGGGACCGCTGTCGATCGAGTGGGAGGATTCGGGAATGGACCGTGAGTACGGCGCGCAGGATGCGTTGGCGTTCGTGATGCGTACCGACTTCATGCCTTCAGACTTGGCTTTCGACGCAGCCATGCAGAGGAGCTAGCCGTCGTGGGAATCGGCGCGACAGCTAGGGATTCCGCCGCAGGCGAAATCCCCTCGATCGGAGTCGGGATGCTGGGGTACGCCTTCATGGGGAAGGCGCACTCGAACGCGTTCCGCAAGATCGCCTACATGACCTGGCCGCCGCCGCTCATGCCGCGGCTGGTCGCGATCGCCGGCCGGAACGAGGAGGCCGTGCGCGGGGCTGCCGAGCGCTACGGCTACGAGCGCTGGACGACCGACTGGCACGACATCGTCTCCGACCCCGGGATCACGCTGTTCGACAACGGTGGCCCGAACGCCGTCCACGCCGAGCCGACGATCGCCGCCGCGCAGGCGGGCAAGCACGTCGTCTGCGAGAAACCGCTCGGCCGCGACGCCGACGAGAGCTACGAGATCTGGAAGGCGGTGGCGGCAACCGGCGTCAAGCACCTGTGCGCCTTCAACTACCGGTTCGTCCCGGCCGTGCGGCTCGCGCGCGAGCTGATCGACGCGGGCGAGCTCGGCGAGATCCGCCACTTCCGCGGGCGCTACCTCCAGGACTGGGGCGACGACCCGTCGCTGGACACCTGGCGCTTCCACGCGGACGAGGCGGGCAGCGGCGCGCTCGGCGATCTCGGCGCGCACGTCGTCGACCTCGCGCGGTACCTGGTCGGCGATCTCGCTTCGGTCTCCGCGCTGGTCAAGACGTTCCTCCCGGACCGCCAGGTCGACGACGCGATCGAGGCGGCGGTCGAGTTCGAGAACGGCGCCGTCGGGACGATCGAGTCCACCCGCCTGGCGCTCGGCCGGCGGAACGCGTTCCAGTGGGAGATCAACGGCTCGAAGGGGTCGCTGGCGTTCGACATGGAGCGGCTGAACGAGCTGGAGGTGTTCCGGAACGGCGGCCGCACGCGGGGGTTCACCAGGGTGCTCGTCTCCGAGGCCGACCATCCGTTCTGGGAGTTCTGGTGGCCGCCGGGGCACATCATCGGCTGGGGCGACACGTTCGTGAACGAGCTCCACCACCTGCTCCGCGCGATCGCCGACGACTCGGAGGTCGCGCCTCACGGCGCCACCTTCGAGGACGGCTATCGCGCGGCCGAGGTGTGCGACGCGATTGTCCGCTCGGGAGAGAGCGGCAAGCGCGAGCAGCTCTCGTACCGCTCCTAGAACGGCAGTGACAGGCTCGAGCCTGTCACTGCCGGTGACGCGCTCACCGACGTGATCGCCGGCGCCGCCCTCGGCTGCGTGGTTGCGTACGCCGCCTTTCGCATCGCCGCGATAATCGGAGTACGGACGTCCTCGCCCTGACCTCGCTCCTGCCGGAGCTTCCGACCGAGCGCACGCGGCTGCTCGACAACCTCGGGCGCGTGCGCCGTGAGGTGGGGCCGATCACGCCCGAGCTGTCGGACTCACTCGCCGACCACATGAACATCCGCCGAGGCGAGGTGCACGAGGTCGTGTCGTTCTATTCGTTCCTGCAGGTGCCGGCGGACGTCGTCCGCATCTGCACCGGGCCGGTGTGCGACTGCATGGGCGCGAACGCGGACGGCGCGCTGGCCGTCGCCTGTCTCGGCCACTGCGACCTGGCGCCGGTGGTCATGGACGGCGACGACGTCCGCGGCGGCGTCACCCACCGGACGAACGGCTTCCTGCTCGAGCCCGACGAGCCGCGCGACCCCCCGGAGCTCCCGCCCGAGGAGGTGCTCGCCCGGCTCGAGGCCGCGGGCCTGACGGGCATGGGCGGCGCCGGCTTCCCCACGCACCGCAAGTGGGACGCCGTCCGCCGCGAGCCCGGCCCCCGTGTCGTGATCGTCAACGCCGACGAGGGGGAGCCGGGGACGATCAAGGACCGCTACGTGATGGAGCTGCGCCCGCACCTCCTGCTGGAGGGGCTCGTCGCGGCGATGCGCTTCTG
>Ga0207687_10001390_pt1 | contig 16523 bp, 11 predicted proteins | sample KBSM54metaG_FD_184399 | JGI IMG/M metagenome (GOLD analysis project Ga0207687, IMG submission 184399) | Miscanthus rhizosphere microbial communities from Kellogg Biological Station, Michigan, USA - KBS M5-4 metaG (SPAdes) (version 2) | ecosystem: Host-associated > Plants > Roots > Rhizosphere >...
CTCGCAAAACCAGCGAGACGTGGGGCACCCGGCTGACGACTACCTTCCCGCTTTTCTCTCGTCTTTTTCCACCACGCCGTCTTTGATGTAGATGACGCGGTGGGCGAATTCGGCGATGTCGTGTTCGTGGGTGACCAGGACGATGGTGTTGCCGTTGGCTTGCAGGCGGTCCATCAGGGCCATGATTTCGTTGCCGGTCTGGGAGTCGAGGTTGCCGGTGGGCTCGTCGGCCAGAATGATCGACGGACGATTCACCAGGGCGCGGGCGATGGCGACTCTCTGGCGCTGGCCGCCGGAAAGTTCGTTGGGCTTATGCATCATTCTGGCTTCCATGCCGACTGATGCCAGCGCGTCTTTGGCACGCTGCACGCGCTCTTCGCCGGGGACGCCGGCGTAGATCAGCGGCAGTTCGACGTTGTGCAGGGCGGTGGCGCGGGCCAGCAGATTGAAAGTCTGGAACACGAATCCGATTTCTTTGTTGCGAATGCGTGCCAGTTCATCGTCGTCCAGTTCGCTGACCAGCTGGCTGTTGAGCCAATAGTGGCCTTTGCTGGGCGAATCCAGGCAGCCGATGAGGTTCATCAGGGTTGACTTGCCGGAGCCGGAGGGTCCCATAATGGCGACGTATTCGTTGCGCTGGATGCGAATATTCACGCCGCGCAGCGCGTGCACCTGCTGCTCCGAGCCCATGTCGTAGGTCTTCCACAGGTCTTCGGTGCAGATCATGCACGATTCGGGTGGCGCCGACACTACGGGTTGCGCAATGTTGATCACTTCTGCGGTTGCCATTTTTCTCTCCTGGTCTCGGGACACCCTGCCGGCTCCGATCCGTTTCTGCTGGCTGCCTGTTGGACGAACAATCTCACCAGTCGTTAGTCGTCGGTCGTCAGTCAGGGACTGCTCGTCTCAGGTTAGTTGACGACCGAAGACTGACGACTGGCTCTAGCTCTCGTCTTCTTTCTTGGGCGCCGTGTTATCTACTTTTACGCTAGTTCCCGGCCGCAGCGTACGCAGCACTTTGTAACTTCCGGTAACGATTTCGTCACCCGGCTTCAACCCGCTCAGCACCTCGATATCGGTGGTGCCGGTGATGCCTGTCTGTACCGGCAGGAATTCGGCCTTGCGATCGCGAATCACGAATACGCCCTGGACTTCCTCTTTATCCGCGCTGGTTGTATTGGATGCATCGCTGGAAGGAGCAGCGGCCTGTACGTTGCCCTTCTCAGCGCTGGCTTTCAAATCGGCGCGCGAGCGCACCGTCAGGGCCTGTATGGGAATGGATAACGCACCGCTGCGCGTGGCCGTAGTTATTTTCGCGGTAGCGGAAAGTCCGGGACGCAGATTTTCCGGCGGGTCCTGCAGCGTGACCACGACCTTGAAATCCTTGGCTTCCTGGCTGGCCGAAGTCTGCTGCGACGTGGAAACGCCGGTGGAGCGAACGATGGCGTTGTTGCCGATCTCGGTCACGACTGCTTTGAAAATCTTTTTGGGAATAGCGTCGATGCTGACTTCAGCCGGCTGACCCAGACGCACGTTGACGATGTCGGTTTCGTCCACTTTGACCTCGGCGGTGATGACCGACATATCGGCCAGGGTCATGAGCGTGCTGCCGGGAGAATTCTGAATGCCGATCACGACCGTCTCGCCTTCCCGTACTGGCAGGTTGGTGATCATGCCGTTGTAGGGCGCGGCGTAAGTGGTCTTTTTCAAAACGTCGGCAGCGTGCGTCAGATTGGCGCGGTTCAGCGAGATGTGGCGATCGGCAGAATCCTTCTGCGCCTTGGCCTGGGCGACCCGCGCCTGGGCCTGCGCCAGGCCGGCTTGCGCCGTTTGCCATGCGGCCTTCTGGCTGTCGTACTCCGACTTCGCAATCAACGCATCTTTGAACAGACCCTGGGCCCGGGTCCAATCGAGCTGGGCACGTTCGAGGTCGGATTGGGCGCGTTTCAGATCAGCCATGGAGGTATTCAGCGCGGCCTCGGCAGCGGCGGAATCGGTTACGGCCGCCTGAACAGAAGCCTCAGTGGCGTTCACGTCGGCGGAGGGCTGTACGTTCTCCAGTTGCGCCAGCAATTGGCCTTTCTTGACCCGGTCGCCTTCCTTGACGTAAAGCCGGGTGATTTTGCCGAAGGCATTGGCCCCGATGTTGACGTAAGTCTTCGGCCGTATCTCGCCGGATGCGCTCACAATCGAGGCCAGATCCTGGCGCGCCACTTTGCCAGTCTGTACGGTGACCACACCCTTACGGCTTTGATGAACGGCAATTCCGGCGATCGCCAGTGTCGCGACGGCGATGCCGATGCCGATCAGTATTTTCTTTCCCCTGCTCATCTTCCCCTTGTTACGCCTTCAGCGGGCCGGTATTCGCGTCATCTGACGCGAATTTGACAGGCGCCCATTTGGATCAGTGCTGTCGTTTCCACCCGGATTCCATGGCGTAACTGGGTACACGCCATCAGATACGGTAATGCGGGCTCAAAAGTTCCTGCGGAACCTATTGTGGTGCGGGAGCTGAAGCACTCAGGCCGGCCAGACCAAGCGTTGATAACAAGTCGATTATAGCCGGAGCAGGGCAGAGAATCGAGGAAACTGTATTACCCACTTTGAAAGCAGCCGGAAAGCCCATTTTTACAATCTTTACAATTGGTTAGAGAGCTGCGGTGGGCCTTGCCTTGGGCCTGCTAAAGTCATAGAATGGCAAACCAAGAGTTATACGTGGTAAGGAGTGCCTTCATGTCCCGGGTTGGGTTTCTGAAACGCCTCTTCGCGGCCTTCGTTTTACCCGCACTTATTCTGGCCCTGGTATCGTTTGCCTCCGCACAGGAGGAAAAGGCGGATACTGCAGATCCGTCTGCCGCGGCATCTTCTCAGGAAAAGGCGGCTCCGGAAGCCGACCCGCTCAAGCGTCCGCTTACCGAGAAGCAGAAGAAGCAGAATTCCAAGTCGCTGAAGATCGAATTAAGCAAGACCTACAAGAAGTGGCTTGATGAAGACGTGCGTTGGATCATCACCGACGAGGAGCAGAAAGCTTTCAAACTGCTCTCCAACGACGAAGAACGCGATCAGTTCATCGAGGCTTTCTGGCAACGCCGCGATCCCACGCCGGACACGATTGAGAACGAATTCAAGGAAGAACACTATCGGCGCATGGCCTACGCCAACGAGCATTTTGCTGCGGGCATTCCGGGCTGGAAAACGGACCGCGGAAGAATTTACGTGATGTATGGTCCGGCGGACGAAATTGAATCGCATCCTTCCGGCGGCACCTACGACCGCCCCATGGATGAAGGCGGCGGCACGACTTCAACCTTTCCCTTTGAAGACTGGCGCTATCGCTATCTCGAGGGCATCGGGCAGGAAGTGATCATCGAGTTCGTGGACACCTGCATGTGCGGCGACTACCACATGACCATGGACCGGTCGGAAAAGGACGCGCTGCTCTACACCCCGAACGCCGGATTGACGCTTTACGAGCAGATGGGCATGGCCAGCAAGGCGGACCGGTTTACCGGCGGCGGCCTGGAGCGGCTGGGCGCGGGTCCTTTTAACACCAATAATCAGGCCAAACAGTTCGACCGCCTGGAGCAGTTCTATAAGCTGCAGAAACCTCCCGCGGTGAAGTTCAAGGACCTGGAGGAAGTGGTCAGCCACAAGATCAGCGTGAACCTGATGCCGTTTGACGTGCGCACCGATTTCGTGCGCGTGACCGGCGACACGGTGCTGGTGCCGATTACGATCCAAGTGAAGAACCGCGACATCACCTTCGTGAATAAAGACGGCGTGCAGCGCGGCACAGTGAATATTTTTGGCCGGGTCACCACCCTGACCGGCAAAATCGTGCAGACCTTCGAAGACACGGTGCAGGTGGATGTCCCCGCGGAGTTGCTGCCCAAGGTGACGGAGAACTCGTCGGTGTACTGGAAGGCGCTGCCGCTGCGTCCGAACCTGTACCGGATCGATGTTGCGGTGAAGGATGTAAACGGCGACCGCTCCGGATTGTGGAGCAGTCGCCTGCCTGTGCCCAGCTACGACGACGACCGTCTGGCGTCCTCTTCGCTGATTGTGGCGGACACCATGCAGCCGGTCTCGACCAAGGAAATCGGCACTGGAATGTTTGTCATCGGCAACACCAAGATCCGGCCGCGCGTAGCGTCGGCGAATGGCAAGCCGGTGTCTTTCAAGCGCAACCAGAAGGTGTATTTCTGGATGCAGGTTTACAATTTGGGCATGGATGACAAGACCCACAAGCCCTCGGCCACGGTGGAGTACAATGTCATCAACGCAGCCACCAACAAGGCTGTGATTCATACCGTGGAGTCCACGGACCAGATGGGGAATATCGGCGACCAAGTGACCCTGGAAAAACCTCTCTCGGCCGCCAGTCTCGATCCCGGGATCTATCGCATTCAAATCAAGGTGAACGACAATATCTCCAAGCAGACGGTGGACCCGTCGGCGACATTTGCCGTCGAGTAACCTGCAGAGCTTGGTCTCGCGCGAGGTGTTCGGACTGATGTTGGGCAGACTCGGGTTGAAGCTCGGGTTATTGGGTATTGCGCTGGCGCTTCCAGCGCTGGCTGCGGACCGCCCTGCCTCCATCTCCGGTTACGTGCGCAGTGCTTCTGGTATTCCCCAGATGGGCGCCATGGTGGAAGTGCTGGGTTCGGCGGCCCACAGCCTCAAGGTATTCACCGACGAGAATGGTTTCTACTCGGCCAGCGGCCTGTTACCCGGGGTGTACAGCGTAAAGGCCTATTCACCGTCGTTTCTTCCGGCGCTGCGTGAGAAAGTCGGGCTGCAACCCGGCAGCAGCGTGCTGGTCAACCTCAAACTCAGCGGGCTGTTTGAGGCCATTCAACTGCCGGCGATGCGTGGTCCGGCTGACGATGATGACTGGAAGTGGGTGTTGCGCTCGGCGTCCAACCGCCCCATTCTGCGGATGCTGGGAGACGGTACGCTGGCTCCCGTGGCCGCAGCGGAAGCCGGAAGTGAACTGGGCGGGGACAGGCCTGGTTTCGACAAACGTGATCTGAAGGGTTCGCTGTCGTTCGTGGCGGGTTCAGGTTCCGGCGGTTTCGGAAGTTCGTCCGACGTGAACACGGGCTTTTCGGTGGAGCGGTCGCTGTTCGCCTCCGGAACGGTGGCCTTGCAGGGCAATGTGGGCTACAACGGCGGTTCGCCCAACACCGTGCTGCGTGCCTCCTACAGCCACGCGCTGCCCAATGGTTCGAAGCCGGAGATGGCATTTACCATGCGCCGGCTGGCCGCGCCCGGAATCAATGGCCGCGACACCGCGCTGCAGGCGCTGGCGCTCTCCGCGTCCGACGAATTCACCCTCGGGGACATTCTCGAACTGCGCTTCGGCAGCGAACTGCAGACCATCCAGTTCCTGGGACGGGTGACCGCGTTTCGTCCCTTCGGCTCTGCCGACCTGCATCTCTCGCCCAACACCGTGCTGGAGTATCGTTACTCAACTTCGGAACCAGACGAACGCATGGACAAGGGTTTTGATTCGGCGCCGGCGGACTTGAGCGAGTCCAACCCACGAGTCAGCATGGCGGCTTTCTCGACCACGCTGGAGCGGGCGCATCATCACGAACTCTCCCTCTCCCGCCGCATGGGCAACACCAATCTGCAACTTGCGGTGTACTCCGATCGCATAACGGACCCGGCCCTGACCGGCGTGGGCGACGCTTCGGCGGAAGCCGGGGAAGTGCTGCCCGATCTCTACTCGGAGACCTTTACCTACCGGGGCAAGGGACTTGATGCTCGCGGAATGCGAGTGGTCTTGCAGCGCAAGTTGGGCCCTGAACTGACCGCTACTCTGGATTATGGATACGGCGGGGTGCTCGATCTGAATAACACCGCTGTCGCCCTGCAGGACGCGCGCCGCGACACCTATGTGCGTGACCGGCATACGGCAGCGGCGAAGTTCAGCGGCGTGCTGCCCGGCGCCAAGACCCGCTGGATTGCCTCCTACCGCTGGATCAGCGGACAGGCCCTGACCCCGGTGGACATGTTTAATGAATCGGCGGGGCAGGCCGATCCTTACCTGAACATCTTCCTGCGCCAGCCGATTCCGGGAACCGGCTTCCTGCCCTGCCACATGGACGCGGTGGTGGATGTACGAAATCTTCTCGCCCAGGGCTACGTTCCCGTGATGGGTCAGGACGGCCGCACCCTTTATCTGGTGCAATCGGCCCGCACCGTGCGCGGCGGCGTGGCGTTTACCTTCTAGACCTCGGGCGTCAGATTTCGGACTTCCGACCTTTCTCTCTTGGTTGTTCCCACCCTTGCCTTTCGGGCCAACTCTTGTTGGTTACACTCGCTTCGAAAGCCCTGGTCTTGACCTTCGGGCATATTCAGGAGTTGTATCCACTTCATTCGTAAGACAAAGACGGTGGCGGCAGGGTATAATCGGCGGCAATTTCCGGAAGACAGCTTCAACAATTGTCGCATTGACGCGACCCGCGGTGGCGTGCAGGTTTAAGGAGCCTTTATATGCGTGTGAGGATGATTTTCGCTTTTGCGCTTCTGGTTTCGGCCTCATTGGTTGCCCAGACTTTTCGGGGGACCATCCTAGGAACCGTGACCGACGCTTCGGGTGCCGTGGTCTCGGGTGCCAACATCGCGGTGAAGAACGTAAACACCGGCCTGGAGCGCAGCACGCAGGCGAGCACTGATGGCAGTTACAGCGTGCCTGAGTTGCCCTTGGGTACTTACACGGTGACTATCTCGCAGACCGGCTTCCAGACCTCGGTGACGAATAACGTGGTGGTCGATGTGGCTACCGAGCGCCGGGTGGATGCTCAGTTGAAGGCGGGGCAGGTCACGGAAAGAGTCGAAGTATCGGGCGAAGAGTTGTCGCAGGTGAATACCACGTCCGCGGAATTGGGTGGCACCCTCACTTCGGAGACGATTGCGAACCTGCCGGTCAACGGACGCGACTACACCAAGCTGATTTACCTGAACCCTGGGGTTTCCGGTTCCCCGGACCAGATTTCCGATTCACCGGGATCGTTTGGAACGTTTTCCATGAACGGTTCGCGAGGCCGAGCCAACAACTTTCTGCTGGATGGCACCGACATGAACGATGGCTACCGCAACGATCCGGCGATCAACGAAGCCGGTGTGTTCGGCGACCCGGCGACCATCCTTCCCATCGATGCCGTGGCCGAGTTGCGAGTGCTCTCGAACTACGAGGCTGAATATGGTCGGAACAGTGGCGCGGTAGTGAACATCGTGACCAAGAGCGGGACCAACCAGTGGCACGGCTCGGCACTCGAATATAACCGCACCAGTTCAGTAGGGGGAGCGCGCAACTTCTTCAATACGGCGGGAACACAGGACCCATTCCACAACAACCAGTTTGGGGGTTCTCTGGGCGGACCGATCGTAAAGGACCACACATTTTTCTATGTGGACTACGAGGGGCAGCGCGAATCGGGTGCGCAATCCGGAAGTAGCTGTGTGCCCGATCCCCGGCAGATCGCCGCCGACCAGGCGGCTATCGGGACGACTAACCCAGTAATTGCAAATCTGCTGGCACGTAATCCGTATCCCACCCCGAACATTTCAGTGGCGTACGATCCATCCAATCCTGACTTCGAAACAGGTTGCCCGGCAGGCAACAATCTGGCCATCTCCACACGGTTCAGTAACCGCGTGGATAGTTTCATTGGCAAAATCGATCACAATTTCAACGCCAGCAACCTGCTGACGGGGCGCTATTATTTTGGCGATAGCGACCAGAGTTTTCCTTTTGCCCAGTTGGCCGGTGGCCTGCTGCCCGGTTTCAACACCGTGACCCCAACCCGGGTGCAGTTGGTTTCGCTTTCGTACGTTAAGGTGGTCAACTCCCGTCAGGTGAACGAGGCTCGCCTGGGCTGGAACCGCTTTGTCGAGGGCTTCTTCCCGGAAGACGGGAGTTTCGATCCCTCGTCGATCGGGCTGAATACAGGGGTCAGTTCACCGTTCGACTTCGGTCTGCCCAAGATTTCGCTGGCGGGCTTTTCGGTGATCGGCGCGACTAACTCTGTTCCGCGGTCGCGTGTGGATTCCAACTGGCATTTCATTGACAACTATTCGTGGAAGTCCGGGCGTCACGACATGAAATTCGGATACGAGTTCCGCCGAACCACGATCCAGTTGATCCAGGACAATACGTTTCGCGGAAGGCTGAGTTTTCCGGACCTTACCTCCTTCCTCGAGGGCTTGCCCGACGGCGGCAAGCAGGTGCAAGGGCAGTCCCGGCGTCATTCTTTCGAAAACAGCCATGGGTTTTATATTCAGGACAGCTTCCGCTGGACTCCTCGCCTGACTCTGACCTATGGCATGCGCTGGGACTACTTCGGGGTCATTGGCGAAAAGGATGGCCTGTTCAACCAGATTGAGGCAGCGGGTGGAGGAGCAACGGTTCCTACCGGCCAACTGTATGACAAGGACTATAACAATTTCGCTCCCCGCTTCGGGTTTTCCTATGATCTCAGCGGCAAAGGCCGGACCGTAATTCGCGGCGGCTGGGGGCTGTTCTACGACGCGTTCGCGCAGGACATCTTCCTGGGCCACGTGCCCTACAACTGTGCCTTCTGTCCCGGGCCTGCGCTCACTGGAACTGGCCCGGCTCCGATCGGGGCGGCCGGATTGGCCGGTGGAGCGCTTGATCCCAACCTACCGGTTTTTTCCGGGTTCCGCCCGTTGAGCGACTTTTTCGCGGCGGACCCGAACCTTCGGACGCCTTACACCCAGAACTTCAACCTGAACCTGCAGCAGCAACTGGGTGGGCGGGCCATGCTCCAGGTGGGCTATGTGGGGGCCAGGGGAACCAAGCTGTTCCGTTTCAGCGACATCAACCAGCCCAGCCAGGCGCAGATCACTGCGTTCGATTCCGGTCCGCAGTGCGCCGGATTCACGTTTCCGAATTGTCCGATTGGCGGCTTCGACGGTCCCGACGGCGTAAATTTCAATGTACCCCGGACCGCTTTCCCCAACTTCTTCTACGTCAATCAGTCCGAGTCTTCGGCGAGCTCGACCTATCACGCGCTGCAGACGAGCCTGCGCGTGAGCAGTTGGCACGGGCTTAATTCATCGGTGAACTTCGTGTGGTCGCACTCGATTGATGACGCCAGCGACAGCGAGGACTTCGTTCCCAACGCGGCGCAACCGAATAACAGTCTGGCGCCGCACCTGGAGCGGGGCAACTCGAACTTCGACATACGCCGCCGTTTCACCTGGAACTTCGGCTATGAGTTTCCCAAGATGAGCGGAAGCTGGTCCAGACTGAGGAATGGATGGGGTGTTGATGGTGTTCTGAATCTGCAGGACGGCCAGCCCTTCCAGCTCAACTACAATTTCGAGGGCGACTACTCGGGGTCGGGCGAAGGCTTTGACCGGCCTGATGTGGTGGGTCCCATTCGCTACGGCAGCGGTCCCTTCAGCGTCGATCTTTCGTCGTTCCAGGTGCCCTGCACATTTGGCAATACGACAGGCTTTGGCGAAGGCGGCGACAGCGACTGCCTGGCGGGCAGCCGCCACTTCGGTGACCTGGGGCGCAACTCTCTGCGCGCCCCTGCTTTCAAGGAATTCAATTTCTCCATCTCCAAGAACACTCCCATCACGGAGCGCGTGATGCTCCAGATCCGGGCAGAGTTTTTCAATCTGTTGAATCATCCCAACTTCGCCAATCCCAATTTGCCGAACTTCATTACCGACCCGGCAAACAATGGACTGGACGCCGCGGGTCGTGGGATTGGCTTCTTGCCCCTCACCGCAACCGGCGACGTCGGCATCGGCAACCCGTTCCTGGGCGGAGGCGGCCCGCGAGGAGTGCAGTTCGCGGCCAAGATCACATTCTAGGGTGGTACAGAAGTGGTGTAAGTCGTGCGACAAGAAGTTCTTGAACTTGCGAAGATGGGGCCGTTGCCTTCTTGTGGCGTTGCGATTCGAGAGGATCAGCGAGAACGTCTTGAAAGGTATGGGCTACTGATCTCTGCAATTCAAAAGCCCATTACCGACGAAGAAGCGCGCGTGTTGACAAGTCTCTTTGGTCCCGATGATTGCTTTGGCGTGGAGTGGACCCTCATCGGACTCGTCGAATCGGCTCCTGGATGGCCACTGGAGCAATGCTTGCAAGACACAAGCAACGAGTGGATTCGAATATTGAGACAGCGGATCGAAAATGCCTTTCATCCGGACTAATCTGAAGGCCTCATCTGCACCTCTCAAGATTTGCATATGAATCTGATCCGAATCCTCCCGGCTTGAATTCAGAAGGAACCGCTTTTTCCCGAGAGCCGCCATTCTCTCGAACCTTGACAGGGACTTTTTTCGCTCCCATGTCCGTGCTAGGTTTTCCCCTTGACGACATTTTCTTTACAGAGACGATGGTGATGCGTCGCGCCTATAGCGTCTGCCTTCTGACCTGCCTTGCCTTGGCACCGCCATCGCTTGCTCATCACATCAAGCAAAGCTCATCCAAGACGATGCCGGTGACCACGTCATCGCCCAAGGCCCGGGACTTGTTCGATCGCGCTCTCACCGACTACGAGAACCTCTATCTGGAGCGGGCCAACATCGGCTGGCGGGCGGCGATCCAGGCCGACCCCAACCTCGCGGTGGCTTATGTTTTTATCGCCTACAACGGCAACGATCCTACGGAAGCCAACGCGGCACGGGAAAAGGCCAAGCTGCTGGCTCCGAAAGCATCTCCCGGAGAACGCCTGTTGATCCAGTGGATTGCCGGGGCAAAGGAAAATAATTTCATCGCAGCCATTTCCGGCATGAACGACCTGCTGGAAATGTTTCCCAAAGACAAGCGCCTGGCCTACCTGGCGGGGAACTGGTTGATGGGGCAGAACAGCTACGAGCAGGCGCAGAAGACGCTGGAGCGGGCACTAGCGATCGACAAGAATTATCCGCCTGCCCTGAACGACCTGGGCTACTGCTATGCGCAAAGCCGCGAATATGCCAAGGCCTTCGAGGCCATGGAGCGCTACGTTGAGGCGCTTCCCAACCTGCCCAACCCGCAGGATTCGTATGCCGAAATCCTGCGCATGTCGGGCAACTTCGACGCCGCCATCGAGCACTACCAGGCGGCGCTGAAAATCGATCCCGATTTCGACTACTCGCAACTCGGACTGGGGGACACCTACGCGCTGATGGGAAACCAGGCGCAGGCGCGGGTGGAGTACGGAAAGGCCATCCAGAAGGCGCACACGGAAGCCGACCGCCTGTCCTATGCGTTGCAGAGCTCCACCACCTGGGCGCGCGAAGGCAACTTTGCCGAGGCCGACAAAACCTTTGCCGCGGTGGCCGACAAAGCTCACAGCGCCGGCTTCGACCTCACCGAGGCGCAAGCTCATCGCTTGATGAGCCTCTATCAGACCGACGATGCCGAGGCCCTCAAGCACCTGGCGGCAGCCGAAGAGGCCCTCAACCACCCGACCGGCAGCATCTCGAAGTCCGACCGGGAGGACGAACTCGCCCGGATTCTCCGCTACCGCGCGGTTCGCGCCGATCACGCCGGCAACCGGGAACTGGCGACTCAAACTCTACAGCAACTCGAGACCATGTCGGGCAACACGCGCAGCGCCGTGGTGCAGAGTTCGTATCACGGCACCGCCGGGACGCTGCTGATGAGCCAGCAGAAAGTCCCGGAAGCGATTGCCCACCTGGAAGAGGATGAAGACAATCCCTACTCGCTGGAACTGTTGTCCCGGGCCTATTCAATCACGGGCGCCAGCGACAAGCGGCACGAAGTCGAAGTCAAACTGCGTTCCAGCAATGCGCCTACCATGGAACAGGCCCTGGTGGTGCCAGCGGTCCGCTCCCGGCGGCCGGAAGGCGAATAGCGATACGGTCGTCAGTCGTCAGACAGTTTTAGTTTTCAGCTGACGACTGAAGACCGACGACTGACGACCGTCTTCTGTGGTACGCTCCCCTTCTCATGACAGACGTCAAGCGTGAACGTCGCTCCGGACAGCGGGTTGCGGCGCGGGTGCCGGTCAAGATCAAGTCGCAGGCCGGACCGGTAGAGGCCACCGGCTTCACTCGCGATTTGAACAAGGGCGGGATCTTTCTCTATACCGACTCTCGCATTATTGCCGGCAGCGAACTGGAGATGGTTCTGATTCTTCCCCCTGAACTCACCCGGGGTACAAAACAGTGGGTATGCTGCCGGGCGTCGGTGTTGCGAGTCGAAGACAGCGAAGATGGTGGAGACTTTGGCGTGGCCGCCAGTATCCGCAGCATCGAGGTCCTGCCCGAAATCCCCAGCTAAGTATATGATGAGCCTTGACTTGCCCGCGCAACCCCGCTGCGTTCTGGGGACGCGGCCCATGGTCCCGATCCAGGGTCGGGAAAAACGCAACGCATATGAAATTCTTGGTGCATCTGCATCAGTTCTGGTGCAATAATGCAGGCCCCTTGAAATGCTCTGCCTCAAGGTATCTCTGATTCAGTCGATGCAGATTAGAGAGCTGCAATTCTGATCTGAATCAACGATCGCGAAAAATTCGGGTGGTCCGGTATGTGGATGGAAAAACTGTTTGCCGGCGTGTTGCGGGTGCTGACCCCGTTGGGGCCGCGTTACATCAGACCTTCCCTGGCACAGCGGGTTTACCTGCTGTGGATCTTCCGCAACTTTCAAGTTCTGCCCCTGCAAGTGCTGACGCGGCGGCAACGCCGTGTGATCGATGAATTATGCGTGGAGCCGCGCTTCGTCTCCTTGACGGATCCCGATGGCTGGGAAGCTCCTATCCTGGGAACGCTGGAGCGCCGTCCTCCCATCTCCCAAACGCCGCGCCCTCCTGCCGGAATCGCCGACGCAGTGTCGCGCTTCGGGGCCGACCTGTCGAAAGCGGAAAATCGTTCCTGATGAGAGTCAGGTTTCTGGTTTCAGGTCTCAAGTTTCAAGAACTCAAGACGAAACCTGAAATCTTGAGACTTTGAAACCTTGAAACTAGAAACCTTGAAAACTAGAAACCTTGAAACTCAAGCCGCAATCCTTGCCCGGCGCGCGTTGGTGCGTCCGCAATCCGCTGTGTTATATTCGTTAACGTATTTGCAGTGAGCTGATCCAGTGGTTCCGGCAGGCAGCTTCCCGGCTGCAGCATGAGGCGACAGCCCGCAACCCGCGTCAAAATCGGCGGGCCCCCAGGCTGAAACTCAATCCAGAGACGGGCGCGTAGCTCAATTGGCAGAGCAACTGACTCTTAATCAGTAGGTTGAAGGTTCGATTCCTTCCGCGCTCACCAAACCACCATACGGTTGGCAAATTTCAAGCAGCAAACTCCGTTTGGGTTCAAGTGGATTCAAGTTCCCCGAAGATGCGAGCTAACGGCAAGGCTTGTTCCTCCGTGGAAGCGTGGTCGTAAGTTCCAGTGCGAGCTGGACGCGGCTGTGGCCGAGTATTGGCGGAGGCACTTCGGGTGCGTGCCGTCCTGTCGCAGTTGCGTCGAGAGCGTCGAGAATTGTCCTGACCGCTCAGGACGATCCCAACTTTTTTGAAGGTTCACGGGATCAAGGTCTCGATCATGACCATCCACCGTGACCTCACGCGCTCGCGGTTGAACGTCGAATCGCTGGCATGACCAGCTCGCAGTGGCGGCAGACTTTGTCGGCGCGGATGGAGACCTTGCGCGACGAAGTTTTACAGCTCGGACCTCACTCCAAGGACTACGCGGAAAGCCTTAATCGCTCCAAAACGTTCGATATCCAACCGTGTAGCTATCGTACTTATGATATAAGTTTCCGGAAAAGGAGGTTCCCATGACCGGGTATGAGGCGGAGAAGTGGGTGGAGCTCTACACTCAAGCCCTCACCGAGCTGGAACACGCGAAGATGCGCGGTCGCGTCGGAGAGGCACGGGCGGCGATCCGAGCTCGCGTCGAGAAGCTGGGGGAGATTCCGGGCCTTCACGCGACGGAACACCAGGCGATCCACGACGCCCTGAGCGCCCTCTCGTTTTTAGAGCGGGAGGAAGAGCGCTACGATGAGAACCAGCGCCGCAAGGCTCTAGAAACTGCGGCGCAGAAGGTGGATTCCATCGGACCGAAGATCAAGAAACTGGGCGAGTCTGCTTCCGAATAATTGTCTTTTGGGTTCAAGTACGCTCGTTCCTGACAACATGCAGATCGGTGGATCGCTGTAAGCTCAACATTCCAGCTGTCTCACCACACTATCTGCATTCAGCACGGTTCCGACTTCAGTCTTCTGATTTGCGAGCTGCATTTCTTGAGTTGCGGCTGGTGGAGTCTCACCCGACCGTCATCATCCCACTTGACGACCGCGTCTTCTTCGTTAGTTCGCTCCACTGTGCCGAATTCTCCCGTTGGCTCTCCGAAGTTGCCCACTCCCTCAACGCGATCCCCGGGTTTGAGTTCGTGATCGCTCGGGACAGGCTCGGCGAGGCGTGGTTTCCGGGCGCGGTCTGAGTCGGGGGCCGCCCCTGGATGCGACAAGGGTGGTTGAGAGGCCTTGCGGAGCTTGGGTTGCCGATTCTTGATGATGGCAGTCACGTTTAGCTGATTCTCTCCAAGGAAGGCGGGGGTCAGCGCACTTCGCTGCCACAGTTCATTTCCTCAATGGATATAGCATAGGCCTCGAGTGAAGGGTTCGCTGCACCAAACTGCACAGGTTTGGCTTTTAATTTGGTCAGTACTTTTTGATGCCGAAGCTTGCAGAGGAGGATGCTGTCAGCAATGAAGGGTGGACTTCCAACCCGCCTTCGCAATGAATGAAGCCCAATCCCCGCCGATGAAGAAAGCTGGCCCCGCCGCCGGGGTCTTGCCTGCCATTTCGGCGCACAACGGAAAAACCGTTTGGTCAATACTGCACAGAGTATCGCCGGCCCGCTTGGTAGGCTCGGGTTACACGTCTGTGGAGGTGGAGCTTGCTTGCCCAGAATAAGAAGTGGCAACAGCTGTATGAACAGGCCGTGATGGAAGGCGATCCGCAGAAGATTCCAGAGCGGATTGCCGACACGCGTGAGGCCATCGCCGGAAGGTTACGAGACCTGGAACACGACAGCGATCATCATTCAGAAAGACACAGAATCGAAGATGCACTCTTCGCCCTGGCGGTGCTGGAGCGTGAGATGAAAGGATGGTAGGCCAACTGGCGGCGCTCTTCTTCGTTCTGATCGTTGCGTGGGAGTCAGCGCAGGCGCGCCAGGCTTGGGCTTCCTGTGCATTAACGATTAACCAGTAGTCTGGGAACTTCCGGGTGTGGAAATGCCCTAGTTAGCCCTACACTCTCGCTCCCGAGAGTTCAAGACTGGGGGACATGCCATTCCCCCAAAAAATTCAACGGCCCCTAGTCTCTCGACTCCTGATCATAACCTTCACACTTGTTCTTTCTTCCCTATCGACAATTTCCGCATCAGCTGGTTCTGGGACCTACAACCAGCGCAATCGAACCCTCTCAGCCAGTTCATGGAGCGTCGATTTCGGCAATATTCAGGTGGGTAGCAGCGGGACTCAATATCAAACCTTGACCAATGCAGGTCATTCGACGCTGACCATCTCCCAGGCCACCGTAACTGGGGCAGGCTTCAGCTTGAGTGGTCTGACCTTGCCTTTGAGCCTGAACGGGGGACAAAGCATTACCTTCAGCGTCCTCTTCAATCCGAAAGTCGGGGGCGCCGTGAGCGGAGCCATTGCGGTGGTTTCGGATGCGTCGAATCCGAATCTGGCTGTCGCTCTCTCGGGAACGGGCGTCTCCGGGGGGCGATTAACATCCAGCGCGGGCGTATTGGATTTCGGCGGTGTAACGGTCGGCACGAGCAAGACCTTGACGGCCACGCTTACTGCCACCGGCTCGAGCGTAACCATCACGTCGGCAACTTCGACCAGTTCGGAGTTTCGCCTGGTTGGATTGTCTCTGCCCAAGACCCTCGCCGCTGGACAGAGCGCCCCGGTTTCGCTGACCTTCACACCCCAGAGCAGCGGTGCGACATCGGGCAGGATTTCGCTCGCCAGCAACGCCGCCAATACACCCGTGGTCGAAACTCTGTCTGGGTCGGGCACGGCAACGCTGTCACATACGGTCAGTCTTCGCTGGAATCCCAGCACGTCGGTGGTGGCGGGATACAACGTATATCGCAGCTTAACTGCGGGTGGCCCGTATGCGAGGATCAATCCTGTCGTGGCGGTCAGCACCAACTATCTGGACAGTTCCGTTCAAAGTGGAAAGACTTATTACTACGTCAGCACAGCGGTGAGCACGGGTGGGATAGAAAGCAAATACTCAAGCCCGTCGCAAGCCACGATTCCCAGCCCTTAAAGCAACACCTGATGAAAAAGAGGTGGATCCCCGTGATTCGTGGGGACAAGTGGCCGAGGCTGCCCCCCTTGCGTTCTTTGCAAGGGTGGGAACCTCGAGGCCCGGAGACGAAGACGATTGGCTGATCAAGGGCGCGCTTCCCACCCTTCGAAAACCACGAAGGGTGGGGCAGCCCCAGGTTCAAACCATCGGAACAAAGATTGGCTGTGTGACTCAGGATTTTTGGTCGAGCTTGAGGGTAA
>Ga0207687_10001391_pt1 | contig 16522 bp, 18 predicted proteins | sample KBSM54metaG_FD_184399 | JGI IMG/M metagenome (GOLD analysis project Ga0207687, IMG submission 184399) | Miscanthus rhizosphere microbial communities from Kellogg Biological Station, Michigan, USA - KBS M5-4 metaG (SPAdes) (version 2) | ecosystem: Host-associated > Plants > Roots > Rhizosphere >...
CACCTCGACCAGGCGCCTCACCAGCGTCTCCGGCAGGTCGGGGGCGTGCAGGCGGACGATCTCCATCTCCCGCTCCAGCTCGGGGTAGTCGAGCCAGAGGTAGAGGCAGCGGCGCTTCAGCGCCTCGGTCAGCTCGCGCGAGTCGTTCGAGGTGAGGACGACGATCGGCATCGTCGTCGCCTCGATCCGGCCCAGCTCGGGGATCGTGATCTGGAAGTCGGAGAGGAGCTCGAGCAGCATCGCCTCGAACTCCTGGTCGGTCTTGTCGATCTCGTCGATCAGCAGGACCACCGGCTCGGGGCTGGCGATCGCCTGCATCAGCGGCCGCTCGAGCAGGAAGTCGGAGCTGAAGATGTCGTCCTGGACGTCTTCCCACTCACCCTGGGAGCCGCCGGCCTGGATCCGCAGCAGCTGCTTGCGGTAGTTCCACTCGTACATCGCCTTCGCCTCGTCGAGTCCCTCGTAGCACTGCAGCCGCACCAGCTCCCGTCCGCTTGCGCGGGAAAGAGCCTTCGCCAGCTCGGTCTTGCCGACCCCCGCCGGACCCTCGACCAGCACCGGCTTGCCCAGTTTCTGGGCGAGGAAGGAGACGAGCGCGGCCGGCTCGTCGGCGAGGTATCCGACCCCGGCGAGCGCCTCTTTGACCTCTGCGACTGACCCGTTGGCCACGGGCCGATGATAATCACGCGCACGTGCTCGACCTGGCCTTGCCTCTCGCCGCGCTGTTTCCCCACAGCCCCGGCCCCTACATCGCCCTGATGCTGATCGGCTTCGGCGTCGGCATTCTCGGCCACCTCAGCGGCGCCCGTTGGCTCGTCGCCGCCGGGGTCGCCCTGATCGCCCTCGGCGCCCTGCTCCTGCCCCTGGCCGCCAACATCACCACCCAGAACAAGCCACCGCCGATTGAAGAATCGCGCGGCGACTCAGGCGAATGAAGGGGTAGGCATTAGGCGATGGGACGTCTCGACGAAGTCGATCTGAGCCTCAAGCTCAGCCGCGAAGAGGAAGCGGAGGGGCTGAAGCGGGAAGGCGACCGCCTGGCGCAGTTGCGGCTGACGCTGGGAGGGCTGATCGGCGAGTGCCGGCTCGGACCGCCGTTGGTCGTCGTCTTCGAGGGCTGGGACGCGTCGGGCAAGGGCGGCGCGATCAAGCGGCTGGTGGCCCCGCTGGACCCGCGCCACGTCCGCGTCGCCCAGTTCGCCGCCCCGACTCCCGACGAGAAGCGCCACCATTTCCTCCATCGCTTCTGGCCGGCGCTGCCGGGCTGGGGCGGGATGGCCGTCTTCGACCGCTCCTGGTACGGCCGGGTGCTGGTCGAGCGGGTCGAGGGCTTCGCCGACGAGGAGCAGTGGCGGCGCGCCTATGAGGAGATCGACGCCTTCGAGCGCACGCTCGCCGACGAGGGGGCGATCGTCGTCAAGCTCTGGCTCCACGTCTCCGCGAAGGAGCAGCTGAAGCGCTTCGAAGCCCGCGCCGAGGACCCGCTGAAATCGTGGAAGCTGACCGACGAGGACTGGCGCAATCGCGAGAAGCGCTCCCAGTACGAGGCAGCGGTCGAAGAGATGCTTGAGCAGACCGACCGGCCGCACGCCCGCTGGCACGTCGTCTCCGCCGAGTCGAAGCGCCACGCCCGGGTCGAGGCTATGCGCCTGGCGATCGAGGAAATCGAGGCCGGGATGAGGCGCTGGGGACAGGAGCCACCGCCCCCTCCCTAGAATCCTCCTCGGTCCTGTTCTCCGATCACGAGGAGCCCCATCTCTTGAGCCGTATCCGAATTCTCGCCCTATTCGCGACCCTGGCTGCCCTGTCGGTCGTCTTCGCCGCTTGCGGCGGTGGCAGCGACAGCAGCAGCGAAGACCCGCAGAAGGTCGTCGAAGAAGCCAGCCTCGAAGGCGTGAAGAGCGGCGAACTCGACCTGTCGTTGCACGCCAACGCCGAAGGTAAAGAAGGCGGTGAAATCGACGTCAACCTCTCGGGGCCGTTCGAAGCCGGCACCGAAGGCGAACTGCCGCAGCTGGAAATGACGGCGGAAGCCGAAGGCTCGGCTCAGGGCGAAGAAATCGACTTCGAAGGCAAGCTGACGCTCCTCACCGATCGCGCCTTCGTCGAATACGAAGGTACCCCCTACGAAGTCGACCCGACCAGCTTCGGCTTCCTCAAGTCGGCCTTCGAACAGGCCCAGCAGCAGGGCGGCTCCGAAGCCGACGTGACCGCCTGTCAGAAGGCGGCGGAAGGGATCAAGTTCAGCCAGTTCGTCCAGAACCTCGAAAACGAAGGCTCGGAAGACATCGACGGCACCTCGACCACCAAAGTCAGCGGCGACCTCAAGGTCTCCGGCGCGATCGGCGCGCTGATCCAGCTGACCGAAGACCCAGCCTGCAGCGCCCAGTTGGAAGCGGCCGGCCCGCTGCCGCTGGACGAACTCGAAGAAGCCAAGGACGAACTGACGAAGGCGATCACGAAGTCGCACGTCGAAATCGCCGTCGGCGACGACCAAATCGTCCGCAAGTTCGCCGCCGAACTGACGATCGAACCGCCGGGCGCCAAGGGCGAAAAGATCGAACTGGAATTCGAACTGGAGCTCAGCGGCGTCAACGAGCAGCAGAGCTTCTCCAAGCCCTCGAACGCGAAGCCGCTGGAAGCCCTGTTCAAGAAGCTCGGCGTCAACCCGCTCGAACTGCTGGAAGCCGGCAGCAGCGGCGGCCTGGGCGGCCTGCTGGAAGGCATTACCGGCGGCTCGATGGGCGGCGGTTCCTCCTCCGGCGGCGGCTCCGAAGCGGGGTCGGCCCAGGCTCAGAAGAAATACGCGCAGTGCCTGCGGGGGGCCTCGAAGACCGGGAGCGCGGCCGCCCTGCAGAAGTGCGCGAGCCTGCTCGAATAGCCGAGCAGGCCGCGCAATCGTGAACCAGGCAGGGCCTCGCCTCGACGCGTCCTTCTTGAGGACGCCGATGGGCTGGCCCTACCTGCTGACGCCGCTGATCCCGATCGCGGTCGTGCTGGAGCTGCTGGGGGCGCCGGCTACGGCCGTCTTCGCCGCCTCGGCGCTGGGGATCGTCCCGACGGCGGCGCTGATGGGCCGGGCGACCGAGGAGCTGGCGGCGCGCTCGGGCCCCGGCATCGGCGGCCTCCTCAACGTCACCTTCGGCAACGCGCCGGAGCTGATCATCGCTCTCTTCGCCCTCAGCAAGGGGCTGCAGGAGGTGGTCAAGGCCTCGATCGTCGGCTCGATCGTCGGCAACATGCTGCTGGTGCTCGGAGCGGCGATGCTGGCCGGCGGGATCGGGCGCCAGAAGCAGCACTTCAGCCGCACCAGCGCCAGCATCCAGACGACGATGCTGATGCTGGCGGGCGGGGCGCTGATCATGCCGGCGATCTTCGAGCTGGTCGAGGGCAAGGGGCTGCCGCAGCCGGGGGCGGAGTCGATCGACTACGGCGGCACCGTCGAGCACCTCTCGCTGGCGGTGGCGATCGTCCTCATCGTCACCTACGTGATCGGCCTCTTCTTCTCGCTGAAGACGCACCGCGACCTCTTCAACCCCGAGTACGAGGAGGAAGACACCTGGGGCTGGTCGACGCGGACCTCGGTGACCGCGCTAGCGATCGCCGGCGTGCTGGTCGGGGTGATGTCCGAGGTGTTGGTCGGCTCGATCACCGAGGCCTCGCACTCGATCGGCCTCTCGGAGTTCTTCATCGGCGTCATCGTCGTCGCGATCGTCGGCAACGCCGCCGAGCACTGGGTGGCGGTGCTGGTGGCGATGAAGGACAAGATGGACCTGGCGGTGAACATCGCCGTCGGCTCGAGCGCCCAGATCGCCCTCTTCGTCGCCCCGGCCCTCGTCCTCGCCTCCTTCTTCATCGGCCCCCATCCGCTGGCCCTGGTCTTCAACGGCTTCGAGCTGGGGGCGATCCTGCTGGCGATCCTGGTCGGCAACCACGTCACCAGCGACGGCGAGTCGACCTGGTTCGAGGGCGTGCAGCTGCTTGCCCTCTACTTCGTCTTCGGGCTCGCGTTCTACTTCGCGTGATGGGGAGGGTCCGGGTGGGGCCCGCCTGCGCGATTTAGGTGGAGGCTTGGCGAGCCCCACCCGGACCCCCACGAGGCGGGTAGCCTGCCCGGATGGACGCGGTCCTCCTGCTTTTGGCTTTTGCGGTCGTCCTTGCAGGCGCCCTGTTGTTCACCAACGCGGTCGAGTGGATCGGCCACAAGCTCGAAGTCGGGGTGGGGGCGGTTGGCAGCATCCTCGCCGCGGTCGGCACGGCGATGCCGGAGACGCTGATCGCGATCGTCGCCCTGCTCGGCGTGAAGGAGGGGTCCGAAGACGTCGCGATCGGGGCGATCGTCGGGGCGCCGTTCCTGCTGGCGACGCTGGCGATGGGGCTGGTCGGTCTGTTCGCCTACATGTACCGGGACAAACGCGACCAGGGGCTGCAGCTCAACGTCCACCGGCCGACCCTCGAGCGCGACCTGCTCTTCTTCCTCGTCCTCTTCGCGATCGGTGGGGCGCTGTCCTGGGGCCCGCCGGCACCGCTGCGAATCGGGGTGGGGATCGTCTTCCTCGTCTCCTACGTGGCCTACATCTCGTTGACGCTGAAGGGCGGGGGAGAGGTGCAGAGCGAAGAGTCGCTCAACCCGCTGATCTTCGAGCGGCGCAGCGAATACCGCGAAGACCCCTCGATGGCCTTCTGCGTGCTCCAGCTCCTGGTCGGGCTGGGGGCGATGGTCGGCGGCGCCCACCTCTTCGTCGACGAGCTGCTCAACCTCGCCGAGAGCATCGGTGCCGAGCCGCTGGTGCTGGCGCTGATCCTGGCGCCGCTGGCGACCGAGCTGCCGGAGAAGGTCAACAGCTTCTTCTGGGTGCGCGAAGGCAAGGACGCGCTGGCCCTCGGCAACATCACCGGCGCGATGGTCTTCCAGTCGATGATCCCGGTCGGGATCGGCCTGATCTTCACCGACTGGGAGCTGAACTGGCACGCGGTCCTATCGATCGGCCTCGGCCTCGCCGGCGGCCTCCTCGCCTACGAGAGCCTGCACCTGGGGCGGCGCTTCAAACTGCCCGCGGTGATCGGCTGGTTCGCGCTCTACACGGCTTTCATAGTGGCCGTGATCGCCAGTGCCTGATCAGGCGGCGGCGAGTTCGTCGAGCGCCTTTAGAACCAAGTCGTCGTGCTGTTTCGGCGACACCTTGGGGAAGACCTTCGCGATCTTGCCGTCGGGGCCAACGATGAAGGTCGCCCGCTGCACGCCCATGTACTTCTTGCCGTACATCGACTTCTCGACCCAGGTGCCGTACTTCTCGGCGACCGAGTGGTCGGCGTCGGCGAGCAGGGTGAAGTCGAGGTCGTACTTGCCGGCGAACTTGTCGATCGCTTTCACCTCGTCAGGCGAGATCCCGATCACCCGCGCCCCGGCCTTCTCGTAGTCGGCGTGCCGGTCGCGGACGCCGCAAGCCTGGGTGGTGCAGCCCGGGGTGTCGGCGCGTGGGTAGAAGTAGAGGACGACCGTCTCGCCCTTGAGGCCCGAAAGCTTGACCTGCTCCCCATTCTGATCGGCCAAGCTGAAGTCCGGTGCCTTGTCGCCTGGTTCGAGCACGCTCGGACCCTATCCGTCTTTCCTGACGTTGTGCTCTATGCGCGAGACGAGGAATTCTCATTGATTTACAAAAATTGTATCTCTTGATATCATTGAGCTATGAGCGTCCTGCACAAGGAAATCCGCGCTCGCGCTCGTCAGGGACAAGAAGTAAGCAGCACGATGTATCGGGCGGAGCTGAAGGCGGCAGTCGACCAACGAGACGCCGGCCTTCAGCAAGCTAATGAGGCCAATGCCCGAATCGAGAGTCTGTTGCCTGGTGCAGTGGATGTGGGCGTGACGGTCGCCGAGGTGGCGCGGCTGACCGGCTGGAGTCGACCCACGGTCTACCGGATGCTCTCCCGCTCTCGCCAGCAGGAGGATATGGCGTCAGTTACTCGCCAGCTCGAGGAGGATCTTGCCCGTGCGACCAAGGACTTCGGATCTCCCGCTGGGCTGTACAACCTCGCCCAGCTTCTAGGCATCAGCCAAGAGGAACTTGCACAGCGATTGAATGAAGTCTTCCCGATCCTCGCCGGAGAGTTAGATTCCCTCGGGTCGATCGGCGGCATCTTTCTGATCGATTTATTGCCTTCGATTCCCCCGAACGAGAAAGTGGTCTTGGCGCCGCTGTTCCTGCAACGACAGTCCGTTGAGACAGTTGCGGAGTCCGTTCAGCGACCGCCCATCGAAGTGATCGCGTCAGCAGCTCTTGGTCTCCTGCGACTTCTTCCAGACCTTCGAGTCAGGGTGGGTGAAGAACTGGCGGCGCAGGCGCGGTCTAGCGACTAGCTGAGGGTCGCCGATCTGCTGGCTCAACGATGCGGACCTTCGAGAGCGGCGCGAAGACGATCCGCGGTGCGGGTCCAAGGTCGGGTTTGGTGACCTCGATCATCGCCATGTCGCCGTCACGCAGCTCGAGGACGCCGCCGCGGGCGCCGGCAGGCGCGTCATCGACGCGCTCGGTCAGCTCGACAGTGTCGAAGGCTGCAATTTTGTGAGCTACGGCCATGAGGACATGTTAGGGGCTGGGATAGGCGGTGGCCAAACGCGGCGCAGCGCTCGAATCCTCGTAATGCCAGCTCATAGTGACCATCGCGCTCCGTTTGCCGATCATGACCCGCTCCCAAATTCCGCAGACCACCCCGTCTGCTTTTCGATCGCGGACCTCCATGATCACGCTGGCGCCCGCCGCTGAGGAGATGGCCTCCCACACCCGGTCTCGGTCGTCCAGTCCGACATTGAAGATCCGCTGCCATTCGTGGCCATGCCCGCGCGGAGCGAGGATCCATTCCTCAAACTTGATCGGCTCGTACCAGCAGGCGCTTGCTCGCGGCAGGGGTTCTCCAATTTGCGGCGGCCATCCCATGGCGCCGCATCTTACTGTCTGCGCTACTCCTCGCCTTCGTCCTCGTCGAGCGGGGTCCCCTCCGGCCGCTCTTCCTCTTCTTCGAAGTCGTCGTCGCTCTCTTCGAGCGCGTCTGGAGCCAACCCATCGGTTTGGCTTCGCGTCTCGAAGCTCTCGAGAGCGCGGTCGCGGCCGTCTTCGTCGACGGGGACGTCGTCGGAGACCCGGACCCACTCGGCGCCTTCGTAACCCTCGAGGTTGTTGAAGACCTCCTGGTCGGGGGAGGCGGAGTCGTCGACGATCACGACGACCTCGCTTTGGGGGTTGAAGTAGGTCCCCGGTTGGTTGAGCATCTCCTCGACCTCGTAGAGATTTTCCTCGGGAGCGGCCATCAATTCGATCCTATGAAATCGGCCAGTTGCCGTTCGGTCTCGGCCTCGACGTCGAGCGGCTCCAGCCCTTCGCGAAGGCGCCGTTCGTTGCGGACGACGACGAGCTGGCGCACCTCGGCCCGCAACTCGGCGTCCATCGCCTCCTCTCCGCGGGGCCGCTCGGCGGCGGCGAGCAGGCGCTCCGTTTCCGCCTCCACGTCCAGAGGCTCCTCGCCGCGTTGGCGCCGGCGCTCCGATTTCGCCTCCAGCATTTGGCGCACTTCGGCTGCCTGGATCGCGGGGTCGACCGTGGGCGGCGAAGCCCCCTTCTGGCTCAGCCGCTCGTTGAGGATCGCGAACGGCCCGCCGCCCATCGTCTCCCAGCCGCCGCCGACCCGCTTCAGCAGCAGGCCGATCACCGGCGCGGCGACGCCGGTGAAGACGAGCAGCGCGCCGCCCTTCTGGAGCGCCGTCAGGGCCAGCAAGGGGTCCACGGGGAAAGGGTAGAGCGCTTCTACCGGCTCCGCAGGAGCCACGGGTTTCCCTTTTATCCCGCCCTGTCCGCTACCCTGTGGGGCCGGTTGACTGACCAGTCAATCGGTGGAACGCCAGCCTCCCGGCGGCGCTCCCGCAGACTTCAGAGAAACGCGAAGAAAAGGAGCCCCGACCGGTGGTCGACTTCACCCTCACTGACGAGCAGAAAGACCTGCGCGAGCTGGCCCACAGCTTCGCCGAGAAAGACATGCGCAACGTCGCCTGGGAGTACGACGTTGACGGCACCTGGCCCCAGGACGTGATCGAGAAGGCCTGGGAGGTCGGGTTGATGAACACCCACATCCCCGAGGCCTACGGCGGTCCCGGCCTCGACTACCTCTCCGGCTGCCTGATCGAGGAGGAGTTCGGCTGGGGCTGTTCCGGCATCGGCACCTCTCTGGCCGCCAACGGCCTCGCCTCGGCCCCGATCACCCTCGGCGGCTCCGAGGAGACGAAGAAGAAGTACCTGGGGATGCTGACCGAAGCCCCCAAGCTCGCCTCCTTCGGCCTCACCGAGCCCGACGCCGGCTCCGACGTCTCCGGCATGAAGACCAAGGCCGTGAAGAAGGGCGACAAGTACGTCATCAGCGGCTCCAAGTGCTTCATCACCAACGGCACCTACGCCGACTACTTCACCGTCTTCGCCAAGACCGACCCCGAGGCCGGTCACCGCGGCATCAGCGCCTTCGTCGTCGACGCCGACCTCCCCGGGGTCTCCGTCGACAAGAAGGAGGACAAGATGGGTCAGCGGGCCTCCAACACCGCCACCATCTCCTTCGACGAAGTCGAGATCCCGGCCGAGAACCTCCTGGCTGAGGAAAACAAGGGCTTCAAACTGGCGATGATGACCCTCGACCGCACCCGTCCCGGCGTCTCCGCGATGGCCGTCGGCATCGCCCGCGCCGCCCTCGAGTACGCCACGGACTACTCGAAGGAACGGGTCCAGTTCGGCGTCCCGATCGCGATGCACCAGGCGATCCAGTTCATGATCGCCGACATGGCGACCAAGGTCGAGGCCGCCCGACTGCTGGTCTGGAACTCCGCGTTCCTGCTCGACCAGGGCGTCCGCAACAGCAAGGTCTCCTCGATGGCCAAGCGCTTCGCCGCCGACTCGGCGATGGAGGTCACCACCGACGCCGTCCAGGTCTACGGCGGCTACGGCTTCATCAAGGAGTACCCCGTCGAGAAACTGATGCGCGACGCGAAGATCATGCAGCTCTACGAGGGGACCAGCCAGATCCAGCGCCTGGTCATCGCCAAAGAAGTGCTGCTCCCGCGCCAGGCCGACACCGGGCCCGCCCCGGACGCCAAGGCCCAGGCCTCAGAGCAGAGCCAGAGCGAGCAGGCCGCCGCAACGGTCTAGCTCCACGCGTCAAGCGTTTCACCAAGCCGCCGGTCCTCGGACCGGCGGCTTTTTTGCGCTCCGAGCGGGGTCGCGGGACGAAAAACAGGCTGGGTGGGGGGAGAGACGAGGGCGCTTCCTTGCTTTGTATCGCTATGCGGGACAAAAGCAGGAAGCAGATCTCTGTCGCGCATGGACCGCTTGCTGATTTGGCAAAACGACAGCACGGAGTCGTCTCGATCAGACAGTTGACTGGACCCCTCGGCTATTCAAGAAGTGCCATTGATCGGGCGGTGGGAGCGGGTCGTCTGCATCGTCTCCACCGCGGGGTTTATGCCGTGGGCCATACGTGCATTTCTGTTCATGGCAAGTGCTTAGCGGCGGTGCTTGCTTGCGGACGGGGTGCGCTGCTGAGTCACTACTCAGCTGGATGGCTTTGGGGGATCGCCAGGGTCGATCCTGAGCCTTTCCATGTCACCACCTCCGTTTGGCGTGCGCCGCGACCGCCATTGCGTCTTCATCAATCTCTCGCTCTTAGTGCTGAAGATCGGGCGCTGCGGAAGGGGATCCCGACCACCGCCTTACCCCGCACGCTCCTCGATCTAGCAGCGACGGTTCAGTTCGACTGGCTGGAGAAGATGGTCGAGCGGGCGGAAGAGCTCAAGCTCCTCGATCTGAGGGCGATCGAAAGACTGTTCGCTCGCACCACTGGTCACCCGGGAAACGCACGGCTGCGACGGGCGATTGCGCTCTATCGCCCCACCAGCTTCACCCGCTCCAGCCTGGAGCGCCGATTCCTGGAGCTGTGCCTCGAAGCCGGCCTGCCGCGGCCGCGGACCAACTACGTCGAGGAGGGGTTCGAGCTCGACTGCTACTGGCCGGAGTTCCGTTTCGCAGTCGAACTCGACCTCTTCGAGACGCATGGGACGCGGGCGGCGTTCGAGCGCGACCGCAAGCGCCAGGAGGATCTGCTGCTGGCTGGGATCGGGATGACCCGCGTCACCGGCCCGCGGCTGGAACGGGAGCCGGACGAGGTGATCGAGCGGGTGGGGCGTCTGCTCAGCGCGCGGGCGCCGTATCGCGTTTCTTCGACGCCTTCAAACGGGTGATTTTGTCGAGCTCGACCTTGCGCAGGCGGATCGCGTCGGGGGTGATTTCCACGCACTCGTCCTCGCGGACGAACTCCACCGAGGCTTCCAGCGAGAGCCGCACCGGCGGCGCCAGCCGCTCCAGCACGTCGGCGCTCGCGGCCCGCATGTTGGTCTGCTGTTTGGCCTTGGTCGGGTTGACGTCGAGGTCCTCGGAGCGCGAGTTCTCGCCGACGATCATCCCTTCGTAGGCCTCCTCGCCGGAGCCGACGAAGAGGCGGCCACGGTCCTGCAGGCTCATCAGCGAGTAGCCGGCGGTCTGGCCGCGGCGATCGGCGACCAGCGAGCCGGTCTGACGCGTACGCAGCTCGCCCGCCCAGGGCTCCCAGCGATCGAAGACGTGGTGCATCAGGCCGCTGCCGCGGGTCGCGGTGAGGAACTCGGTGCGGAAGCCGATCAGCCCGCGCGCCGGCACCAGGTAGTCCATCCGCACCCAGCCGGTCGAGTGGTTGACCATCTGCTCGAGCCGGCCCTTGCGCGCCGCCAGCATCTGGGTGACGTCGCCGACGTGCTCCTCGGGCACGTCGATCGCCAGCCGCTCGACCGGCTCGTGGACCTGCCCTTCGATCTCCCGCTTCACCACCTGCGGCTGGCCCGCGGTCAGCTCGTAGCCCTCGCGGCGCATGATCTCCAGCAGCACCACCAGCTGCAGCTCGCCGCGGCCCTGGACCTCCCAGGCGTCCGGCCGCTCGGTGTCCTTGACCCGCAGCGAGACGTTTCCGACCAGCTCGGCGTCGAGGCGGGAGCGGATCTGCCGCGCGGTCAGCTTGTCGCCGCCCTGCGTCCCCGCCAGCGGCGAGGTGTTGATCCCGATCACGACCGAGAGGGAGGGCTCGTCGACGGTGATCACCGGCAGCGGCTGCGGGTTCTCCGGATCGGCGAGGGTCTCGCCGATCGTCACCTCTTCGATCCCGGCGACGGCGATGATTTCGCCCGGGCCCGCCTCCTCGGCGACGACCCGATCCAGGCCCTGGGTCACGTAGAGCTCGCTCACCGCGGCCCGCTGGACGCTGCCGTCGGCCCGGCACCAGGCGATCTGCTGCCCGGAGCGGATCGACCCCTGGCGGACGCGGCAGATCGCCAGCCGGCCGACGTAGGGCGAGGCGTCGAGGTTGGTCACGTGCGCCTGCAGCGGCGCCCCCTCGTCGTAGCGCGGGGCCGGGATCTTCTCCAGCATCAGGTCGAGCAGCGGCATCAGGTCGCTTCCCTCGACGCCCTCCTCCAGCGCGGCCCAGCCGGCTTTGGCGTTGGTGTAGACGATCGGGAAGTCGATCTGGTCGGAGTCGGCGTCGAGGTCGATGAAGAGCTCGTAGACCTCGTCGACGACCTCGGAGATCCGGGCGTCGGGCCGGTCGACCTTGTTGACGACGAGGATGATCGGCAGCTTCCGCTCCAGCGCCTTGCGCAGGACGAACCGCGTCTGCGGCAGCGGCCCCTCGGAGGCGTCGACCAGGAGCAGCGCCCCGTCAACCATCGTCAGCGCCCGCTCGACCTCGCCGCCGAAGTCGGCGTGGCCCGGCGTGTCGACGATGTTCAGCTTCGTCTCGCCGTAGGTGACCGCGGTGTTCTTGGCGAGGATCGTGATCCCCTTCTCCCGCTCGAGGTCCATCGAGTCCATCACCCGCTCGGCGACCTCCTGGCCCTTGCGGAAGGTGCCGGTCTGCCACAGCATCGCGTCGACCAGGGTGGTCTTCCCGTGGTCGACGTGGGCGATGATCGCGACGTTGCGCAGGTTGTCTCGAGTGGTGCTCATAGCGAGTTGGGAGAGTAGGGGAACTGGCCCGGCGGGCTCCTACCAAGACGAAGCCCGCCTGACGGCGGGCTTCGGACTGCGAAGAGCTATCAGCGAAAACTACTGCTGCTGAACGCTCGCTGCGGCCGGGCCTTTGGGGCCTTCTTCGGACTCGTAGCTCACTTTGGCGCCCTCGGTCAGGGACTTGAAGCCCTCGCCGAGAATCGCGGTGTGATGAACGAAGACGTCCTTCGAGCCGTCATCGGGCGTAATGAACCCGTAGCCCTTGTCGTCGCTGAACCACTTAACAGTTCCAGTGGGCATGCATTGCCTCCACTTCATGTGCTGCGAACGCGGAGGATGCAAAAAGCAACGACTGCGAGCGCTACGCACAACTTTCGCCGGTATCTACCGGCCCAACGGACGGCACCGTAGCAGGATCACCCGGCGGTTATCGTCAGCGGCCGAAAGTCTTAGGTAAACGGCGTACCCGTCGATAAGAATGAAGACGATGCTTCAGGGGTCACGTTTCACCCGCCTTCTCGGTCGGCCGCTGGCCGTAGCGCTTGCCCTCGCCTGCTTGTTTCCGGCGGCGGCGACGGCCGCCTCGGCAGGGCATGGGCCCTTGGCGCCGCCCCTTGCGACCCTGGCGGAGCCGGCGGTCGCCGCGAAGCCGCCGGCGCAGCAGGCGGGGATCCTCGGCTTCCCGGCCGCTGGGCCGGGCAGCCTGCTCAGGCGCGGGGACCGCCTGCTGGTGAAGGTGCGATTCGACCGCGGCGCGATCGCCAGCCGCGGCGCGATCGCCGAAACCGGGGCGGAGGTGTTGAACGACAGCCGCCGGTACCAGCTGGCGACGGTGGCGGCGACGCCCGCCGAGCTCGAATCCCTTGCCGCGGTGCCGACCGTGGCCGCGGTGACGCCGGAACGGACCCCGAGGCTCTACGCGGCTGGATGCGAAGGGGGCTCGGTGATCTCCGAGGGGGTCACGCAGCTCCTGGTCGACAAAGCCCGCGAAGCGTTCCCGCTCCGGGGCAAAGGGATCACCGTCGGGGTGCTCTCGGACTCCTTCAACGTCGCGACTCAGGCAGCTCAGGGCGGGGCGATCGCCACCCACGCGAAACAGGACATCGTCAGCAACGACATCCCGGGGCCGGCCGGGACCTGCAGCGACCAGCAGCTGCCGGTTCGCGTCCTCGAAGAGGGCCCGCCAGGCGAATCCGCAGACGAGGGCAGGGCGATGCTCCAGATCGTCCACGACCTCGCACCGCATGCCTCCCTCGCCTTTGCCACGGCCTTCAGCGGCGAATTGGCCTTCGCCGAAAACATCGAACGACTGGCTCGACCGGTCTCCGCGGGCGGGGCGGATGCCGACGTCATCGTCGACGACGTCGGCTACTTCGAAGAGCCGTTCTTCCAGGACGGCCCGGTCGCCGCGGCGATCGACAAGGTGACCGCGGAAGGCGTCACCTACCTCACGGCCGCCGGCAACGAAAACATCTTCGACGAAGCGGGCAACGAAATCGCCTCGTGGGAAGCCCCGGCCTACCGCGATGCGGGCTCCTGCCCGACGGCGGTGGCGTCGCTGCCGCCCGTCTTCAACCCGAGCCATTGCATGGACTTCAACCCCGGCGGTCCCACCGACACCACCTTCGAAATCGAGGTCGACCCCGGCGAAACGCTGACCGTCGACCTGCAGTGGGCAGAGCCTTGGAACGGCGTCTCCGACGATCTCGACGCTTTCCTGCTCTCGGAATCCGGCGAACTCCTCAGCGGCTCGGTGGAAGAAAACGTCACCGACACCCAGACGCCGGTCGAGATCGTCAGCCGGAAAAACAAATCGTCCACGCCGACGAAATTCCAGGTCGTCGTCAACCACCGCCTCGGGGCAGGCAACCCGCGACTCAAGTTCCTCCTGATGCTCGACGGGTCCGGATTCGGCGAAACGGAGTACCCGGAATCGAACGGCGGCGACGTCGTCGGGCCGACGATCTACGGCCACGCCGGCGCCGCGAGCGCGATCTCGGTTGCCGCGATCCGGTTCAACTCCACCACCGAACCGGAGAAATTCTCCTCGCGCGGGCCGGTGACGCATTACTTCGCGCCGGTGGAAGGGCCCCTTCCAGCCGCGCCGCTCTTGACGCCCGAAGAAGTGGCGAAGCCCGACGTCACCGCCACCGACTGCGGTGCCACCACCTTCTTCGCATCCAACGTCGGTGGGGTCTGGCGCTTCTGCGGCACCTCGGCGGCGGCGCCACATGCCGCGGCCGTCGCTGTGCTTCTGCGCCAGGGCGATGCCAACGCGACCGCCCAGGAAGTCCGCGAAAGCCTCGTCGACACGGCCACCCCGATCGGGGTCTTTCCGCCCACCGCCGTCGGCAGCGGCCTGGTCGACGCCCGCTCGGCGATCGAAAGCCTGCCCGAACTGACGGCGGCCGAAGACGGTCCGAGCACCGTCGTGCCGCCGCTGGAAGAAACTGTCACGACGCCGACGCCGACGCCGAGCAACCCCCCGCCGCCACCTCCGCCTCCCCCGATCGCGCCGGGCACCTCCTTCCTCAAGCACCCCGGCAAGGTGGTCCGCACCCACAGCAACAGCGCCCGCGTCGTCTTCCGCTTCGGCTCCGACCAGGCGGGGGTGACGTTCCGCTGCAAGATCGACAAGGGGGCTTTCCGGGCCTGCGGCAGCCGGACCGTCCGTCGGTTCGGGCTCGGCCCGCACACCGTCAAGGTGGCGGCGGTGAGCTCAGCCGGCCTCGCCGACGCGACTGCGGCTGTCTTCCGCTTCCGGGTCAAGCGCGTCTCCTGAAGGCGCGGCGGTGCGGCGCGCCTGACGGCGCGCGGCCCAGTGGCCGATGCCGAGCAGCGCCAGCAGTGCGAGGGCGCTGCCCAGTACCAGCGGATCGGTCAGCGAGAGGCCCTCGAGCCTGGTGCCGAAGTAGACGGCGATGGCGGTGATCGGGAGGTAGCCGACCGCGGTCGTCCAGACGAAGCGCCAGAGCGGGACCCGCGCGGCGCCCGCCGCGTAGGAGACGATGCTGAAGGGAAGGATCGGGATCAGGCGCATCGCCAGCAGCAGCGAGGGCCCGCCGCGCTCGATCGCCCGCTCGACCCGCTCGAAGCGCTCCTTGCCGAACCAGCGGTCGAGCAGGGGCCGGGCGACGCGACGGCCGATCGTCCAGCAGATCAGACCGGAGAGGACCCAGCCGACCGTCATCAGCGCCAGCGCGGGGAAGAAGCCGTAGGCGAAACCGGCCGCCGCGTCGACGATCTCAGCCGGATAGAAGACGACCGTGTGCAGGAGGGTGAGCGCGAGGATCAGCAGCGGCCCGGCGGCGCCGAGCCGGTCGATCTGGCTCCGAACCTCGTCATGGTTGCCTTCGATGGCGGCTGAGACCGAGTCCCGGAGCGGGTCGACGGTGAGGACGATCGCCGCCATCAAGGCGATTCCGGCGAGCGTGACCCCGATCTCTGCCCAGGGGAGGCGACCCTTTTCCACCTGCCTAGGCTAGATGCAGCCCAGCGGCAGCCGCGCAGAGCTATTAGCCTGATCCACATCTAGTGCTTTAGTCAGTTCGATGAATGGGGAGGCACCAGTGGCAGTGAAGACCGACTCCTGGAAGACCCGTCTGGCAGAAGAACACGAACCGCGTCACCACCACCTGCTCAAGGCGATGGCGCACCCGGTCCGTATGCACCTGCTCGGCATCCTCAGCTACCGGCACGTCAGCCCGGCTGAATTCGCCCGCGAAAGGGGCGAACCGGTCTCCAAGGTGGCTCACCACTTCCGCAGCCTCGAGAAGCTCGGCTGCATCGAGGTGATCCACACGAGGCCGGTGCGAGGGTCGACAGAGCATTTCTACCGCCGCTCCGAAACCATCCTCGTGCGGGACGAGGACCTGCTGGAGATGCCCGAGGAGGTGAGCCGGCTCCTCCTGAGCACGATCGTCCGCGGCTTTCTCGGCCGGGTGACGAGGGCGCTTCGCACCGGCACCCTCACCGCCCGCACCGACGCCCACGTCACCTGGAAAGCGGTGAAGCTCGACGAGCAGGGCTGGAAGGAGATGACCGAGATTCTCGGCTCTGCCTATGTGGCGGTCGACGAGGCGGAAGCGCGGGCGCAGAAGCGGATGGAGGAGTCCGGAGAGGAGGGGCTCGTCGCCACCGTCGGACTGGCGGGCTTCGAGTCGCCTCCGGAGGACGACTAACCGCGCAGCCGCTCGGCCAGGCCCGAGTGGCGGCCGCCGCTGTCGTCGCGGTGGACGGCGGCGGCGAGCACGGCCTGGTCGCCGATCAGGACGCAGCTGTTGCGGGCGCGGGTGATCGCCGTGTAGAGGAGGGGGCGGTTGAGCATCCGCGAGTGCGAGCGGTGGCAGACGCCGACCACCACCGGCACCTCGCATCCCTGCGCCTTGTGGACCGAGATCGCGTAGGCGAGTCGCAGCGTGCTCGTTTCGCCGTAGGGGATGACGAGGCTGCCG
>Ga0207687_10001395_pt1 | contig 16502 bp, 16 predicted proteins | sample KBSM54metaG_FD_184399 | JGI IMG/M metagenome (GOLD analysis project Ga0207687, IMG submission 184399) | Miscanthus rhizosphere microbial communities from Kellogg Biological Station, Michigan, USA - KBS M5-4 metaG (SPAdes) (version 2) | ecosystem: Host-associated > Plants > Roots > Rhizosphere >...
GCGGGATCTTGGCGTCGAGCGCCTCGCCGGTCCAGGAGGCGAACGCGGTCGGGATGCAGAGCAGCGAGCCGTTCGGGTTCTCGAGGATGAAGGCGGGGCTGGTCGGGTCCCAGGCGGTGTAGCCGCGGGCCTCGAAGGTTTCGCGCACGCCGCCGGTCGGGAAGGAGGAGGCGTCTGGCTCGCCCTGGATCAGCTCTTTGCCGGAGAAGCCGGCCAGCGCCTTGCCCTCGCCGCCGGCCGGCTCGAAGAAGGAGTCGTGCTTCTCCGCGGTCGAGCCGGTGAGCGGCTGGAAGACGTGGGTGAAGTGGGTGGCACCCTTCTCCAGGGCCCAGTCCTTCATCGCCGATGCGACCGCGTCGGCGACCTCCAGCTCGATCGCCTCGCCGGCTTCGAGGCTGCCCTGCAGCTTCTCGAAGACGCCATCGGGCAGGCGTTCGCGCTGGACGACGATCGAGAAGACGTTTTCGCCGAATGCTTCGTTCTCGGGCAGGGTCAGGTCGATCGCGCCGAGGGCTCCCCCGTTGGCGCTCCACTGGGCTGCGGTCACGTTCTGCTGGCGGATACGGGTCATCGCTCTAGTCGTCCCTCGCTTGGCGTCGCGCCCGGTCGGCAGGCGCGGTTGGTTACCGGTCCACTCCCTTTATAAGAGCCAAAAGAGCCTAGTACCGATGGCTCGAAGATGCCTTTGTACTCGGGTACAAGGATCGCCAAAGCACCTTGTACCGCCTGTCGGCTAGCCGAGCGGGATGGCCTGCAGCAGGCCGAGAGGGTGGCGCAGGCGAAAACCGCCGCCCGAGCGCATGTATTCGCTCCAGCCGGGGCCGCTGCGATCGCCGTCATCGGTCATCGACGTGTCCCAGCGCAGGCCGGCGATGACGGCGAAGACGTGTTCGTGGTTGGCGTAGATCCGCACCCAGCTGCCGGCGCCTCCACCGCCCCAGCGCATGAAGCCGGTCGAGTCGAGCGGCGATTCGAGCAGTCCGGCCGCGTGCATCACATAGCTGACCGAGCCCGAGCAGTCATAGCCGGCGGCGTTCCAGGCGCGGTGGCCGCCGCCCCAGTGGTAGGGACGGTGGCTGATCCGGTTGGCCGCTTCGATCATCGCCTTGACCGCCGGTGGCGCTGAAGGTGGCGCCACGGCGCGCCCGCTCGGGAGCAGGGTTGCCTGCGGCGCCTCGGCGCTCGCGGTGGATGCCACCACCGCCAGGCAGGTGCAGACCACGAGCAAGATCGTTCCCCGCCTCAACATGAAGGACCGTTATCGGCACGGAGGCCGCGTCCCTATAGCCTTCCGCAGCCCCCTAAACCCCCGGAGGAAAGCCAAGCCAATGTTCGTTTCGAAGGCCGCCGTCGTCGGCGGCGGCACAATGGGCGGTGAGATCGCCCAGGCGATCGCCGCAGCCGATATACCCGTCGTCGTCAAGGACATCGACCAGAAGTTCGTCGATGCCGCGGTCGAGAAGGCGCGCGCCGTCACCGAGGGCCAGCTCGCTCGCCTGGTCAAGAAGGAGAAGCTGACCCAGGAGCAGGCCGGCGCCCGCCTCGCCGAGGTAATGGGGCTCGTCACCGGGACCACCACCTACGAGGAGTTCGGCGACGTCGACTTCGTGATCGAGGCGGTGCCGGAGCGGATGGAGATCAAGCAGGCCGTCTTCCGCGAGATCGACGCGGCCACCCCCGGCCACGCGATCCTCTCCTCCAACACCTCTTCGCTCTCGATCACCGAGATGGGCGAAAACACGCTGCGCCCCGACAAGGTCGTCGGCTTCCACTTCTTCTACCCGGCCTCGGTGATGCCGCTGGTCGAGATCATCGCCGGCGAGGACACCTCGGAGGAGACCGCCACCGTCGCCTATAACTTCGCCCAGGCGATCAAGAAGCAGCCGATCGTCTGCGGTGAGGTCCCCGGCTTCGTCGTCAACCGCATCCTGATGGCGACGATCGGCGAGATCTGGCGCGTCCAGGAGGAGAAGGGCCTCTCACTGAAGGCAATCGACGAGGCGATCGCCGCCGCCCAGGTGGCGCCGATGGGCCCCTTCTTCCTCACCGACCTGCTCGGCCTCGACACCGTGCTGCACGTCGCCGAGCATCTCGGCGAGTCCTACGGCGAGAGCTTCTACGTGCACCAGGGCCTCAAACAGCTGGTCGCCGATGGAAAGCTCGGCGCCAAGTCCGGCGGCGAGGGCTTCTTCAAGGAGGGCGAGCAGAACATCCCCGGCGACGCTGAGCCGGACGCAGAGGAGTTGGTCGCGCTCTTCACCTGCCGTGCCTTGATCGAGTCCTGCCTGCTGGTCGAGGAGGGCGTCTGCTCGGTCCGCGATATCGACCTGGGGATGATGGCCGGCGCCGGCCTCGACCCGCGCCGCGGCCTGCTGCCGCCCTTCTGGAAGGCCGACATCGAGGGCCTTGACGTCGTGCTCGAGCGGATGGAGGGACTGCAGGAGCGCCACGGCGATCGCTTTGCCCCGCCGCTCTTGCTGAGGCGCCTGGTCGCTCAGGGCCGCTTCGGGATGAAGGCCGGCCAGGGCTTCTACCCCTACCCGCAGGCCGACGAGGGCGATCAGGCCGAGACGGTGAAGCTGGAGATCCGCGGCGAGGTAGCGATCGCCTGGCTCGCCAACGCGCCGATGAACGCCGTCTCCCCCGACGTGATTCGCGACCTGAAGACGGTCTGGGAGCGGGTCAAGGCGGCCGACGGGGTTGGCGCGATGGTGATCGCCTCCTCGATCCCGGTCGTCTTCTCGGCCGGCGCCGACATCAAGGCCTTCACCCAGATGGACGAGGGCGGCGGCGAGGAGCTGATCAACACCGCCCACGCGCTGCTGCGCGACTTCGGCCAGGCACCGGTGGCGACGATCGCCGCCGTCAACGCGATCGCCTTCGGCGGTGGCTGCGAGGTGGCGATGGCCTGTGACGTGCGGATCGGCGCCGAAGCCGCTGTCTTCGGCCAGCCCGAGATCAAGCTGGGGATCATTCCCGGCTTCGGCGGCACGCAGCGGCTGCCGCGCCTGGTTGGGCCCAACAAGGCGCTGGAGATGAACCTGATCGGCGATGCGATCCTCGCCGGCGAGGCGCTCGAAGCGGGCCTGGTCAACCGCGTGGTGCCAGATCACGAGCTGTTCGAGACGGCACTGATGTGGGGCCGCAAGCTTGCCGCCCAGGCGCCGCTCGCGCTCGGGCAGATCAAGCGCGTCTCCCACGCAGGCGACCTGGACGAGGGCATCGAGGCCGAGAAGCAGGGCTTCGCCACCGCCTTCCGCAGCGAGGACGCCAAGGAGGGCATCGGCGCCTTCCTCGGCAAGCGCACGCCGAAGTGGAGCGGCAAGTAGACATTGCGAGCGGGGTCGAGCGACTGGCGGAGCTGATCCGCCAGTCGCGCTCGACCGTCGTCCTGACGGGGGCGGGGATCTCGGTTCCATCAGGGATCCCCGACTTCCGCACGCCCGAGACGGGCCTCTGGGCCAACGTCGACCCGATGGAGGTCGCCCATATCGACGTCTTCGAGCGCGACCCGGCCCGCTTCTGGTCCTACTACCGGCCGCGCTTCCAGTCGCTCGGGGACAAGCGGCCCAACGCCGCCCACGAGGCGCTTGCCGAGCTCGAGCGGCGGGGGCTGATCGAGGGCGTGATCACCCAGAACATCGACCGCCTGCACGGTGCCGCCGGCTCGCGCGAGGTGGTCGAGGTGCACGGCTCGATTGAGACCTCGTCCTGCCGGCACTGCAACGCTGGCTACGGCCTTGGGGAGATGGAGTCGCTTTTCGACGCCGAGGGTGTTGCCCTCTGCGCCGCCTGCGGCGGCCCGGTCAAGCCCGATGTCGTGCTCTTCGGCGAGATGCTGCCCGAAGGCGCGATGCGCCGGGCGCATGAGCTGGCGGAAGCAGCCGAGCTGCTGATTTGCGCCGGTTCGTCGCTGGCCGTCTACCCGGTGGCCGGCCTGCCGGCGGTCACTCTCGAACGCGGCGGCAAGCTCGCCATTGTCACCAAGGGCCCGACGCCCTACGACGGCGACGCCGAGCTCAAGCTCGAAGGCGAGATCGACTCAGAACTCGATGCGCTGCTCTCTGCAGTCTGAGACGATCGTTTCGGCGCGGGCGCCGCTGAAATTCGACGCGTGGGTGCAGATCGCCACCGCTTTCTGGCCGCAGGCGCCGATCGTTTCGGCGCCGACGATGCCGGCGACCGTCGGCCTGATGCAGCCGATCGGCGGTCCTGGGTTGCTGTCGCCCACCGTGGCGAGGACGACTGCAAGCATCGCGGCGATCGTCACGGCGAGGACCCCGAAAGCGGTCTTCAGCTCCCGCGAGCTCAGCTTGTAGAGCGGTGTGGTCTGTCGTTCGTAATGTCCTTCAAGTGGCATGGCGGGCACTCTAGCGGCCCTTTGGAGCACCGATTCTGACACTGTGGCGAAGATTCCGCGCCGATCTTTAGACGCCTGTACGTACAGACGGATTCCCCATCGCGACAGGGTTCTTTGGCAAAGCGATAGGGCGAATCGAAGCCGCGGGGGAGCGAAGCACCGCCCGGCGCCCATGATCAGAAAGGAAACAGCGGATCTATGGAATGGTTGAGCGAAGGCGCCAACTCATGGCAGCTCACCGCCGCGACCCTCGTAGGCCTGATGAGCATTCCGGGCCTAGTTGTCCTCTACGGCGGAGTGATGCAGAAGCGCTGGTCGGTGAACTCGATGATGATGGCGTTTGTCGCCTTCGCGATCGTGCTCATCCTCTGGGTGCTCGTCGGCTTCAAGATGGCTTTCGGGGACCCGATGCACGTCTTCGGAGCGACCAGCGGTTTCCTCGGGAACATGTGGGGGAAGCCGGGCTCGATCCTCAATAGCCACAGCCTGCTCGAACAGGCTCGGATCGGCGACCTGCCGGAAGAAGAATTCCTCTTCCCGATGTCGACGCTGGCCTACTTCCAGATCGTCTTCGCGGCGATCACGCCGATCCTGATGCTCGGATCGGTGCTCGGGCGCTTCAACTTCAAAGCCTGGATTCCCTTCGTCGCCCTCTGGACCCTGCTCGTCTACACGATCAACGCCTTCCTGATCTGGGGCGGTGGCTTCTTCGCCCAGCAGGGCGCCGTCGACTACTCCGGTGGTTACGTGATCCACCTCGCGGCCGGGGTCTCGGGATTCGTCGCCGCTGCGGTGATTGGGCCGAGGCTGCAACGCGATCGAGAGGTCGACGCGCCGAACAACCTGGCGATGGTCGCCGTCGGCGCCGGCCTGCTGTGGATGGGATGGAACGGGTTCAACGGCGGTGACTGGTACAGCGCCGGCGAATTCGCCTCCGCCTCGGTGCTCACCACCAACCTCTGCACCGCGGTCGCCTTCCTGGTCTGGGTGGCCCTCGACTACGCCACCGGTCGCAAGCCGAGCCTGATCGGCAGCGTCAACGGCATGATCGTCGGCCTCGTCGCGATCACCCCCGGTGCCGGTTTCGTCAACGGCTGGGGAGCGATCATCATCGGCGTCGTCGCTTCCGCGCTGGTGTACTTCGCGCTGAACTACCTCAGTCGCGTGCGTCCCTTCCGCAACGTGGACGACACGCTCGGGGTGGTCTATACGCATGGGTTCGCCGGTGTGGCCGGCGGTCTCCTGGTCGGGATCTTCGCCAACAAACTGATGGCCGGCGAACACGAAGGCCTGATCTCCGGCGGCGGCCTGCACCTGCTCTGGGTCCAGGCGTACACGGCAGCCTGGGTGATCGCCTTCTCCGCGATCGGCACCTTCATCCTGCTCAAGCTGGTCGGGCTGGTCGTGCCGCTGCGGATGAGCGAGGCCGAAATGGAGGAAGGCGACATCGCCGTTCACGGCCACGAGGTGTACCCCTCGGATGTTCCGTCGCTCGGCTACCCGGACGGGGTCGGCACTGCCACGCCGGCTGCTCCGGCGGCAGGAGGCGTCTAACCAGACGGCCGGGCTGCGGCTGGCAGCCCGGAAACGAGGAGACAGGAACCGCCCCCGCGCTCTCCCGGGGGCGGTTCCGTTTTTCGGCTCAGGGTGCCGTCGCCCCGTGTGAGCGGGCCACCTCGCGCAGGGTGTCGAGCAGGGTTGCCACGGCCGGCGTCACCGGGGCGCCGCGACGGGTGGCGGCGAAGACCTTGCGCACCGGGCTCTGCGGGTGCAGGGCGCGGATGCGGATGTCGCTGCGCACGGCGGAGAGTGCCAGTTGCGGGATCAGGCCGACGCCGACGCCGGCGGCGACCAGGCCCTGCACCGTCTGGTAGTCGTCGCTCTCGAAGGAGACCCGCGGCTCGAAACCGGCGGCGTGGCAGGAGCGCACCACGTGGCGCGCGCAGGGGCCGGAGACCGAGGTCTGCACCCACGACTCCTCGCGCAGGTCCTCAAGTCGGACCTGGCGGCGGCGGGCAAGCCGGTGAGCGCTCGGCAGAGCGAGGTGAAGGGGATCTTCGAGCAGCTCGAAGCGTCGGATGCCGGCGCCGAGTCGCTCGCCGACACCCTCGAATTCGTAGAGCAGGGCGAGGTCGAACTCGCCGCCGCGCAGGCGCGGGGCGATCTCCTCCGGCTCACCCTCTGCGAGGGTCACTTCGACGCCAGGGTGCCCGGCGCTGAAGGCGGCGATCGCCTGCGGCACCAGCGTCGCGCCGGCACTGGGGAAGGAGGCGATGCGCAGCCGACCGGCCTCGCCACCGGCGATCGCCGCAAGCTCGGTCTCGGCGGCTTCCATGCGGCCGAGGATGCCATCGGCGTGGGTGACCAGGGCGGCGCCGGCGGCGGTCGGCCGCACCCCACCGCGGTCGCGCTCGATCAGGGTTATGCCGACCTCGCCCTCGAGTGTCGCGATCGCTTGCGAGACCGCCGATTGCGAGTAGGAGAGCGCGTCGGCCGCCGCCGAGAAGGAGCCGCTGTTGACGACCTCCCGCAGCACGTTGAGGCGGGACGTATTCAGCATAAGCAAAGCTTATCGATCAAATAGGCATTAACAGTTGCGATTATCGGAGGGGAGTGGCAGCATCGGGTCGAACCTTCCGCTTGACCTCATCCCAGCAAGGAGATTTCCGATGGCCACTCGCATCATCGTTTCCTATGACGACACCGATAACGACCGCGACGCGCTCGCCCTCGGTCGCCTACTTGCCTTCAGCGGCGCCGAGCTTTCGCTTGCGTACGTCCGTCACGCGCAGGGCGGGGCGCTGGAGGAGAGGGAGGCGGAAGACCTACTCGCCCGCGGGGCCGAGTCGGTTGGCGCTCCTGACATGCCGCGCCACGTCGTCGTCAATCCCGGCACCAGCGTCGGTCTCGCCGAACTGGCCGAGCGCGAGAGCGCCGACGTGATCGTCTTCGGCTCGGAGTACCGCACGGCGCCGGGCACGGTCAAGCCCGGCATCCCCGCCCACAAGCTGCTGCTCGGCGGCCCGGCCGCGATCGCGGTCGCTCCGGCCGGTCTGCGCGACAACCCCTCGGTCAGCATCAACACGGTCGGGGTCATCGACGAGGGCGATCCGGCTGCCCGCCAGACGGCCGAGAGCCTTGCCACGGCGCTCGGTGCCACGGTTGCCGAGCGCGCCGGCGCCGGCCACATCGACCTCCTGGTCGTCGGCTCGCGTCCCGAGTCCCCGGTCGGCAAAGTCACCCTCAGCGCCGCCAGCGACTACGCCGTGGAGACGGCGAGCTTCCCAGTGCTGGTCGTCCCGCGCGGCCGCCCGGTCGAGTTCGCGTCCTCGGGCTCGACCAGCGACCCGGACGAGTCAGCCGGTCCGGCAGAGCCGGCCGTCTCCGCCTAGGAATCTCGCTTAACGATCAGGATCACAGCCGCGACCGTGGAGTCGCGGCTGTCGATCCGCCCGCGCGCGTCGGCCCATGTGATCGGTGTTGCCTGCTGGTCGTCGAGCATGCCGGCGATCGCGGCCTGCGGGTCCTCGCTCTCGACCAGGAAGGCATCCGGATGTCGCGGGGGCGGCGCCGAGGCCAGTTCGCGCTTGGTCACGTTCTCGGATGCGCGTTCGGCGTTTGCCCAGCCCTGGCCGAAGGCGAGATCCGGGCCGCCGAGGTGGGGGCCCTCGAGGATCTTCAGCTGGCTCTCGGCGGGAAGCCACTCCTGTTCGCCCAGCTCGATCGTCAGGTCCTCCAACCACGGGGCGATGACCTGGGCCAGTAGCTGCTCGCGGCTGAGGTTGAAGGAGCGGGCATGGTTGATGCCGCTGCTGAGCTCGACGTGGAAGGGCACGCGACAACCATATGCTCACGACGATGGAGACGCCCCTGCCCGCTGCCGTCGTCTTCGACAATGACGGCCTCCTCCTCGATACCGAGTCGGTCTGGACCAGGGCCGAGCAGGACCTCTTCGAGCGCCGCGGCCTCGACTTCACTCCACAGCACAAGCGGGACCTGGTCGGCACCTCGGCCGAGATCGCGGGCGGCATTCTCGAGCGGCGCCTCGGTGAGCCCGGGCGCGCCGCCGAGCTGATCGAGGAGCTGAACGAGCTGGTCGTCGCCGAGCTTGAGCACGGGGTCGAGGCGATGCTTGGGGCGGCGGAGCTGCTGCACCTCCTGAAGCAGCGCGGCACCCCAATTGGGCTTGTCTCCAACTCGCCGCTGCCTTTCGTCCAGCGCTCGCTCGAGATCGTCGGCTTCGTCGATCACTTCGACGTCGTGCTCAGCGCCCACGAAGTGGCGGCGCCGAAGCCGGCGCCCGATCCCTACCTGGAGGCTTGTCGCCGCCTCGGGGTCGGGCCGGGCCCTGACGTGATCGCGCTGGAGGATTCGCCGACAGGAGTGGCCGCCGCGCGCGCTGCCGGCCTCACGGTGATCGGGGTTCCCTCACTGGAGGGGATTGAGTTGCTGGAAGCGCACGCGATCGCCGACTCGCTGCTCGACTCGGTTGTCGCGCACCACCTGGCTCTCTAGCTGCCGAGCACGCGGCGGCGGCGAAGAACCCGCTCGCATACAGCTTGGGTGCCTCGGAGCGCTTGGAGCTGCGTTGCGTTGAGATTTCCTTGGAGTGCCGCGTTGGCGAGCTCGCCGACTTTGTGGCGGCTGCTCTCAAGGGTGGCCATGTCCTCGTCGTGGCCGGGGTCGCTAAGCGCTCCCTTGAGCTCAACCAAGAGTGCCTCCAATCCGACGCGGAGCTGCAGTGCGGCCTCGCGGTTGCGTCCCGCGTCAAGGTCCGCGCGGCCCCTCAGGAGCAGGGTCTCGCAGGCGTTGAGTTGCTCGCGGTTTCCGAGGACCGCGGCCAGGCGTTGTTGGGGGCGCAACTCTTCGTCGCGCTGGCGACGGCGTGAGGCCGGGCCAAGGCCTGGATCCACTTGGTGAGCAGAGGTGAAGGCGCCGTCGGCGAGAGCCTCACCGCTGCCAACGCCGATCCGGATCACGGTCGCCCGCGCCGGGGTCACGGTCTGCGGGTAGGGATCGCCGCTTGCCACCGACTGGGTGTGCAGGGCCTGGTTGAGCTCGTCTATTCCCCACTCGACCAGCTGGTCGATTGCCTCCTCAGAGGCCGTGGTTTGGCTCAGCCAGACCTCGGCCGCCTGCTCGTCCTCGAACTCGGCGAAGGCCAGCACCACGGTCGCCCGCGCCACCGGCAGCTCGGCCGGCGGTTCGCCGACCTCGGCGTCCTTTGGCCGCTTGCGGCGCCGTCGGGCTGGGGGCGGGGCGCCGAGGGTCTCGATCACGAGCACCTGCTCGCGCTCGCCGTCGCGGAGCAGGTAGCGGCCATCGGCGACCGCCAGTGGGCCGGCAAAATCGAACTGGGTAAATCCGAAGAGGCGGGTCAAAGACCCAATTCTGCCTGGGGTCTCAGTCGCCGGCGCCCGGCTTGCCGCTGTTGCTGTTCTTGCTGCCCTTGCCCTGACCGTCGGGCAGCGCGTACGGCGACGGCTTCGGCGAGACCCGGGGGTTCTTGATTTCGTCGAGGCGATTGGTCAGCCGCTGCCACTGGTCCGGTTTGAGCAGCGCGTCGAATTGCTGGTCGAACGGGCCGCTCAGCGGGTGGTAGCCGATGTGCACGTGGTCGTAATGATCGGGTAGGGCGAAGCTGGTTTCCCCGGGTAGGTCCTCAAGTGAGATCACCTGGTGGGGGTGCATCGTGCCCTGCAATTGGAGGACGTCGCGGATCAACTGGTCGGTCAGCGTTCCCGGGCCCTGGTGCCCGGTGACGGGTACGCCGTCGATGACGGCGATGTCGACCGCGTCGCCGGTGCTGTGCTCGGAGACGTAGCCAGAGGAGGTCATCAGGCTGTGGCCGCACTCGAGTGAGGTGATCGTCAGCTTGTACCCCTTGGAGACCAGGTACTCGAGCACCGCCAGCACGCGGCGGTCGATCTGGCCGGTGGCGACGTCTTCGCGGCCGCATTGGTAGATGTCGAGTGCCGGGTCGGCGAGGACGCGCTTCTGCAGCTCCTCCTTGGAGAGGAGCAGGACGCCGGCGCCGCCGAGATCCTCGGAAAGGGGGTTCTTGCCGTCGGCCCGGTAGATCGCCGTCGCCTCGAGCAGCTTCCAGCCGTCGAGGATCGGCTTTGGATCGATCTCGGGCGCGCCCCTGCCGGCAGGCCGGATGGCAAAGTTGATGTGTGGGTCCACGCCGTCTTCGGCGGAGCCGATCCGGCCGAGGACAGTGCCGGCTATAACCTTCGACCCGATCTTGAGGGTTCCGCTTTCGCTGCTGGTCGGGCTGTCGACTTCGGGTGCGCCACTGCTCTTGTCGGCGCTTTCGCTCACTCGGCCCGGCAGGGCGCGCAGGCGCGGCCGCAGGTCTTCGCTTTCGACCGGCAGACGCCGCTCCTTGCCGGTCGGCATTACCACCGAGCGGTGCTCGCGGACGATCTGGCCGAGCTCGGCGTAGGTGTAGCGGTTGCCGTAGGCGTCCTGTAGGACCACGTAGTTACCGAGGCGCGGCGAGCTTCCCATCTTCTCGATCACTCCGTCGTTGACGGCGACCACCGGCGCTCCCTCGGCAGCGAAGATGTTGATTCCGCGCTGGGTCGGGGAGGAGGAGATCACTTCAGCGGCGTCCCCGTAAGCTTTTTCGGCGCCCGGGGCGGAGCGCTTCAGCGCTTCCCGAGCGGAAAGGTCGTCGGCATAACTGGCGCTGGCGGCAACCGGGAAGTGGGCGCCCTCCGTGAGACCGGTCAGCGAGCCGACCAGGTCGGTCGGCAGCTTGCCGTAGGCGCGGGCGTAGCCGAGCACCTCCTGCACGTACCAGTCGGCGTGGTTGTAGGAGTAGATCGCTTTGTAGAGGTCATGGTCGCCGCCGCTGAGCTTCAGGTAATGCGCAGCGGCGCAGATCGCGTCGACGGGGTTGTATGGGTCCTTCTTGCCGTCGCCGTTGGCGTCGAGGCCAAATGCTTCCCAGCTGGAGGGCAGGAACTGCATCCAGCCGATCGCGCCGGCGCTGGAGGGGCCCATGTTGGTGCCGAAGCCCGACTCGATCTTGTTGATCGATGCCAGTACCTCCCAAGGAATGCCGTACTCGGTCCCGCAGGCTTGGTAGATCGGCAGCAGGAAGGGCGGGATCTCAAAAGAGTCGATGACGAAGTTGGGGACCCCGATCGGGGCTGGGCCAAAGGGGGCGATCGTCGTCGTCGGGTTGGTTTCCGTCGGCGTGCCTCCGGCGGAGTACTGAGCGCCGCCGCTGCTCGATTCGGTGTGTATCTGCACACCGGCGGTGGCGCTGGGGGCAGTCGTGCCGGCGCCCGAGTTTTCGCCGCCGCCGCTGACGTCCCCGAGGTTTTCGTTGTGGTGCACCTTGGCGCCGCCCGAGCCGATCGTCGCACCGCTCTTGAAGCCACCGCCCTGCTTTGGCGATTCAGCCGGCGTCGGCGCTGGGGCCGACGGGGCTTCGACGCTGCTGTTGCTGGTCGGGCTCGCTGGGGGCGTTGGCTCCTCGCTGTCGTCTTCCGGCGATTCGCAGTTGGGGTCTTCCATGTCGACCAAGCCGTCGCCGTCGTCATCGACTTCGTTGGAGCAGGCCGGCGTCGTGGCCGGGGTTGCCGGCACGGCCGGCGTCGTCGTCAGCGGCGTCGTCGCTTCACCCGACGTAGTCGAGAGTTCATCCGCGCCGGCGAAGCCGACTCCGAGCGCCGTGACGACGCCAAAGCTGGCCAGAGCGATGATCAGTGCAAGCTTGTTTCTCATACTCATATGACGGCGCACCCATACCCGCTGACACAGGTCGTGCACATGCAGCCTGTGTCCGCTTTCTCCCTGCGCAACAGACTCGCCCAAGCTACTGGCTTGGGCAGGGGTCCGCAACGGCCGCCCGCTGCCCCCAACAAGCCCTTAATCAAGGTATCTCTCATGCCCGCAGCGCAGGAGGATTTCAGTCGAGCCGGATGCGCCGGTTAAGCTGCTGTCAATGAGGCGGCCGATTTGACCATAAACGCGGATTACGACGACCAGGAGGGCCTGCGCGCCCGCAGCGAGCAGGCGATCGGCGAGCTCGCCCAGGCGCTGCTCGACAGCCAGGTGCTGGAGAACGCGGTCGCCGCCGCCTTTGGTGCCCGCGAGAAGGCGCTCGACGCCCAGCACGCGGCGATGAGCGCGCTCAACCTGCCCTCGGCCGGCGATCTCGAACGGCTGGAGCGACGGGTTCGCTCGCTTTCTCAGCGCTTGGAAGAGGTTGAGGACCAGGTCGATCGCGTCTCCCGCGATCTCGGCGATATTCGCCGGCGCCTTGTCGCGCGCGAGCGTGCCGAGGACGAAGCCTAACCCTCGACTTCAGCCTGAGAGTGCAGCGGAAGCGGCCCTGCCGGCTCGTCGCTCCCGTTCCTCCAGAGCCTCCTTCTCCAGGCTCGCCGAGGCGCGCTTCGACTCGCTGACGATCAGCACCACGGCGAGCTCGACCTGCAACGTCGCGGCACGCACGAGCAGCGGCGCCGTTTGCATGTCGATCGCGGTCACCTCCAGGTCGGCGATGTGCTCGGCGGGATGGGCGTCAACGCTCGCGACCGAGACAAGCCTCGCCTCGCTGCCCAGCTCGGACTGGAGCTTCTCGGTCAGGTCCCGATCGGGCGCCACTGCTGTTCCCGGCTCGACGCCGAGCGCGGCAGCGCTGCCGCCCCGCGCGATCGCCTCGTCCACTACCAGCAGGTCTCCCAGGCTTGCCTCGATTCCCACGCAGGTGCCGACCCGGATCGCCCGCTTCAGCCCGAGCTCGGCCAGGTCGCCGAGCACTAGCGCCGCGCTCGGCCCGCCCATTCCGGTCGCCTGGATGGTCAGCTCATCCCCGGCCGGGGTTGTGCCGAAGTAGGCCCAGAGTCCACGAGCGTGGTTGCTCATCTTCGGTTCTTCGATCAGCTCCTGGGCGAGCAACAGTGCCCTGCCCGGGTCACCGACCAGGACCGCGGCGGCGGCGATCGGAGCGGTAGGGCGGAGGCGCGATGGCACCTCGCGACCCTAGCCGCCCCCGGACGCGTGAGCATGGGCGCGTGATCGCCGGGTATGACGAGCGCGCCCATGCGGAAGCAGAGGAGGCGGCGCCCAGTATTGACACTCGCGAGAGTGGCCGGCCACAGATCTTCGCCATCTGTCTAATGCGGTGGCGGCGGTCCTCGTTGGAGGATTGACCACTATGAAGAAGATCGAGGCCTTCATCCGCCATGAGGCATTCGACCCGATCCGGGCCGAGCTGCTCGACAAGGGCCTGCCCTCGCTCTCGATCCTCGAGGTCAAGGGGTCGGGGCGCCAGCGGGGCGAGGTGGAGCACTACCGCGGCTCGGCCCTGATGATCAGCGTGCGGCCGAAGCTGAAGTTGGAGGTGGTGGTGGAGGACAAGGACAAGGACTTGGTCGTCGAGGCGATTCTCAGGCACGCTCGCACCGGCGAGGTGGGCGACGGCAAGATCTTCGTACTCCCGGTCGAGGAGGCGATTCGCATCCGCACCGGCGAGGACGGGGAGCCCGTCCTGCAGGCGCACGAGGAGTCCGAGATCTCGGCCTAGCGCGTAGCCTCGCGGGTCGGTGGCTGCGGACGAACGGATATCCCTCAGCGAGGCATCGCGCCGCTCCGGCGTCTCGGCAAGCACGCTGAAACGCTGGGCCGAGGAGAAGGTGCTGCCCGTGCGCCGCGGCCGCTGGACCGCCGCCGCCGCGGCGCAGGCTCGCGTCGTCGCGCGAATGCGCGAGCGCGGCCACTCGCTCGAGGACCTCAAGCGCGCCGGGCGCGAGGGTCGCCTCGCCTTCGGTTTTACCGAGGACCTCTTCCCCAAAGAGGAGGAGCAGACGACGCTGGCGGAGGCCGCTCGCGAGACCGGGATCGAGCCGGAGTTGGCCGAGCGCATCCTCGTCATCCTCGGCACCCCGCTGGGCCAGGAGCGCCTGCTCAGCCCCGAGGACGTGCAGGCGCTGCGCCACTGCGCCCGGGTCCTGGCCGCGGGCTTCCCTCTCGTCGCCTTCCTCCAGCTGGTGCGCGTCTACGTCCAGTCGCTGCGGCGCATCGCCGATGCCGAGGTACGCCTCTTCCATCTATACGTGCACGAACCGCTGATTCGTGACGGCGTGCCGGAGCTGGAGATGGCCGGGGAGATGGGGGAGCTGGCAGGGGACATCCTCCCCTTGGCCGCGCCGCTCACCGACTACCTCCACACCCGTTACCTGCGCTTCTTCCTCGAGCAGGACGTCGTCGGCCACATGGAGAGCGACCTGGGAATGGCCGAGTCGCAGGTGCACCACGTGCCGGTCACCCTCTGCTTCATCGACCTCACCGGCTTCACCCGCTACACCGAGGAGGAGGGTGACCTGGAGGCGCTCGACGTGGTCGAGAACTTCGTCACGACGGTTGAGGCGACCCTGCCCCCGGAGGCGACTATCGTCAAGACGATCGGCGACGAGGTGATGGTCGTCTCGCCCGAGCCGGCCTCGCTGACCGAGTGGGCGGTTGACCTGATGGGTCATTTCCCTCTGCGTCCCCAGCCCCGGGTCGGAATTCACTACGCGCAGGCCGTGTACCGCGACGGCGATTACTTCGGCACCCACGTCAACCTCGCCCACCGGGTCGTCAATCGCGCCCAGGCCGGCGAGGTGCTTGTGACCGACCGCGTCAGCGAAGCGCTGCGAGGACGCGGCCTCAGCTGCGACCCGATCGGCGAGGTCACACTCAGGGGTTTCCCGAGCCCGACCCCGCTCTTCGTGGTCCACGCGCGCGACACTTAGTAGATGGAAAGCGAGCAGATGCTTGAGACGGTGCGGGAGGGTGGGCTGTTGCCCACCGGCACGCCCGTGGTGGCGATGCTCTCCGGCGGTCGCGACTCGGTCTGCCTGCTGGACCTCGTGGTCCGCATCGGCGCCGACGCGGTAACCGCGCTCCACGTCAACTACGGCCTGCGCGACGACTCCGACGCGGACGAGGGGCACTGCGCGGCGCTCTGCTCCCAGCTTGGGGTCGCGCTCGAGCTGGAGCGGCCACGGCGTCCCGAGGGGCCCGGCAACCTGCAGTCTTGGGCGCGCGACATCCGCTACGCGGCGGCGGCTCAGATTGCGCTCGGCCAGGGTGCGCTGATCGCCACCGGGCATACCGCTGACGACCAGGTCGAGACGATCCTCTACCGGCTTGCCTCCTCACCCAGTCGGCGGGCGCTGCTGGGAATGCGTCGGCGGGATGGCAGCTTGGTACGTCCGCTGCTGGGTTTCACCCGCCAGCAGACGACCACCTACTGCGAAGAGCGCGGTCTCGGCTGGCGGGACGATCCAAGCAACGCCGAAGGAGGCTACGCCCGCAACCGAGTTCGCCACGGCCTCGCCGCGGCGCTCGCTGAGGTTCACCCCGCGGCCGCGCGCAACGTCCTGCGCACGGCCGAACTGTTGCGCGACGAGGCTGAGGTGCTGGACGCACTGGTCGATGCCGAGCTCGGTGCGAACGGGTCGGAGCGCGGCACGATCGAGCTGAGCCGCTTGGCGGAGCTGCCGCCGGCCCTGCGCCGCCTCGTCGTCCAGCGGCTCGCCGATCGCGCTGCCGGGCGGCCTGTGCCCGGCGCCGCGAACCACGCGGATCAGGTCGCGGGCCTGCGCCGCACCGGCATCGCGATGCTCGATCTCGGCGGCGGCGTGCGTGCCGTGGTCGAGCGCGGCGTGCTTCACGCCGAGCGCTGACATCCACAAGCGCTCGCTCTATCTAGACTGCGCCGCGTGACCGAGCGCTCGATCGGCGAGACCCTCGTCTCCAGTGAGGACCTGCAGCGGCGCGTAGCTGAGCTCGGCCGCCAGATCAGCGAGGAGTACGCCGGACGCGACCTCTTCATGGTCGGTGTGCTCAAGGGCGCTGTCCTCTTCCTGGCCGACCTGATGCGCCACGTCGACGTGCCCTGCGAGATCGACTTCATGGCCGTCTCCAGCTACGGCTCGCAGACCGACTCCTCGGGCGTGGTGCGCATCCTCAAGGACCTTGACGCGCCGATCGAAGGGCGCGACGTGTTGATCGTCGAGGACATCATCGATTCCGGTCTCACCTTGCAGTACCTGATGCGCAACCTGAAGGCGCGCAATCCCGCCTCTCTCGAGGTTTGCGCGCTGCTCACCAAGCCCGAGCGCCTACGCGTCGACCT
>Ga0207687_10001399_pt1 | contig 16469 bp, 16 predicted proteins | sample KBSM54metaG_FD_184399 | JGI IMG/M metagenome (GOLD analysis project Ga0207687, IMG submission 184399) | Miscanthus rhizosphere microbial communities from Kellogg Biological Station, Michigan, USA - KBS M5-4 metaG (SPAdes) (version 2) | ecosystem: Host-associated > Plants > Roots > Rhizosphere >...
CCAGCTCGGCAGCAACGCGAACAGGATGATACGCAGCGCCAGCGTATATCCGGCAATGGCCACGCTGCCGAACACAGCGCACATGCGCACCATGACGATCCAGCTCGCCATGCCGACCATGTATTGAAACATCCCGCCCAGCGAGAGCCGGACCAGCCGCAGCATCAGCCCGGGAATCAGGCGGATCTTGTGCCAGCGCACGACAATGCGACTTTTTCCGCTGCTCAAAAACCACAGCTGCAACAGCACGCCGCACCCGCGCCCGATGGTGGTTCCGATGCCGGACCCGGCCACGCCCAGCCTGGGGAAGGGTCCCAGTCCAAAGATGAGCAGAGGATTCAGAACGATGTTGATCCAGTTGGCGGTCCACAACACGCGCATCGCCAGCGAGGCGTCGCCCGCGCCGCGAAACACACCGTTGATCAGGAACAGCAGCATCACGGTTCCGCTGCCGCCATAGATGGCCCGTGTGTAGCCGCTGCCGGTGGCGATCACCTCCGGCGAGGCTCCCATGATGCGCAGCAAGTCGCGCGCGAAAATGAATCCCAGCGATCCGGTGACTACCGCGATCCCCACACCCAGCAGAACAGCCTGCGAAGCGGTATCCGCGGCCGCCTGCGGATCCTTTTCGCCGATTCGCCTGGCCACGGTTGCCGTTGTAGCGATGCTCAGGCCCAGTGCGACCGCAAACAGCAGCACCAGAAGCGACTCGGTAAAGCCGACGGTGGCGACAGCATTGGCCCCGAGATGGGCCACCCAGAACATGTCCACTACGGCAAACAGCGACTCCATCATCATTTCGAGCACCATGGGCACTGCGAGCATGGCGATGGCGCGACCGATCGAGCCCTGGGTGAAATCGCGATGGGGGTCGCCGAGAATGGCGGACTTTATCGCGTGAAACAATCCGGATTTTTCTTTTAGCGTCGTGGGAGACATGCGTATACCACTCCGCCCACGAGCACGATGACCAGACCAGGCCAAGTGGTCGCGGGGCGGTAAGCGAACAGGATCACCAGCACCAGCGCCGCACCCAGAATATAGAGCGCCGGGGTGACGGGATAACCGGGAACGCGATAGCTGCGCTCGACGCTGGGCATCTTGTGGCGCAGGCGGAATACCGCGGCGATGGTCAGGATGTAAAAGATGAGCGCGGCCGAAATTACGTAGTCGAGCAGATTCCCGTAGAGGTTGCCGTATTGCCCGGTGGCGGTGTTGAAGGTTCGGGGCAGCACCAAGGCAGCCGCCCAGGCGCCTTGGATCCACAAAGACCACGCCGGCACCTGGAAGCGGTTCAGCCTCCCCGCTTTGACGAAGAACAGCCGATCCCTGGCCATGGCGTAATACGCCCGCGCGCCCGAGAGCACCAGGCTGTTGACGCAGCCGAAGGTGGAGATCATGATGGCGATCGCCATCAGCACGGCGCCATAGGCCGGAAAGATTCGTTCGAGAACAGCCGTGGCCACGCGGTCGGACGGCGCGTGCTGAATGTCCGGCAGGGGCAGCACCATCAGGTAGACCACGTTCGCCATCACGTACAACAGAACGACAGCGGTGCACCCGATGGCCATGGCCTTGGGCAGGTTCTGCCGGGGATCGCGCACTTCCCCGGCGATGAAGGTCACGTCATGCCAGGCGTCGGCGGAAAACAGCGATCCGGATTGCGCGACGCCAATGGCAATCAGCAGTCCGAACGCGGTGCCCGCTGCGACGCCGAGCGAAGCATCGAATGCGCCGAGAGTGAAGGGATGGGAAAAATTGGTCTGAATGGCCTGGGCGTTGCGGCCCAGGAGCACGCCAGCCAGCATCAGCGCGGCGATGGCGGAAACCTTGGCGGTAGTGAAGATGTTCTGGACGATTTTGCCGTATTCCAACCCGCGCGAATTGGTCCACGTGAGCAGTACGATCACCAGCACACCGACCAGTTGCGCTGTGGAAAGCGAAAACGCATAGCCAGTGGAAATATGAATCGGCGGGATCAGGTAGTTACTCTCCGAAATCCAAGGAACCAGGATCGAGGAGAATCGGGCGAACGCCACGGCTACAGCCGCGATGGTGCCGGTCTGGATCACCGCGAAGAGCGTCCAGCCATAGAGGAAACCCCATAGAGGCGAGTAGGCCTCGCGCAGAAAGACGTAGACGCCGCCGGCCTGTGGCAGCATGGACGCCAATTCGCCATACGAGAGCGCCGCGAGAATCGTCAGCGCCGCGGTGACGCCCCAGGCCACCAGCAGCCAGCCTGGGCTGTTGATCAGCCGCGCCATGTCGGCCGAGACGATAAAGATGCCCGATCCGATCATGGTGCCGATCACGATCATGGTCGCGTCGAACAGGTTCAGGCCGCGGACGAATTCGCCGGTCTCTTTAGCGGGTTGGCTCATGAAGTTAGGGCAATTGTAGCGAATCGCCGTTTGGGTTCGTTTTGTTGCTGCAGCTAACCGTGTGGAAGCAGCGGTGTTAGACTTCTGCCAACTCGGCCATCCTTGAGTATTTCGCTTCCGTCAAGATTTGGGCGATGCGAGCCCGCAGGCGCGCGAGATCATTTTCTGTTAACGCCTCCAGATGTCCTTTGTAGATGGGATGGTTTTGAGGAAACAGAGACATGTGTTGACCGCGAACTTGATGGATTTGTTCGCGTGACCGACCAAATAGATGCAGATGCATTTTCGCACCGCCCGGATCGTCGAGCCCCCAGTTTCCCAGGTCCTCATAATTCATCCGTTCGATGCCAAGTACGTCGTACATCGCCTTGCCCGCCGCCATCGAGATCCGCATGAAGGCGATGGCTTCCTGCCAAGTCAGATCGGACCTGTCCGTGACCGGCTCCTTTTTCACGATGACTAAATGCCCCCCGTCTTCGCGGCAATTCAACGGCGATTCCGGCGCAATGACTTGAAAATATCGATCCTCATAGACACAGCGGCTCGGGGCAGTGGACATTCGTCACAGAGTAGCATCGGCGAACAAGCCGGGGCGAAAGCCTCACTACAGCTTCGAAAGGCTGACGCCACTCTAGGCGAGTGCCGCTTTGTATAGAGCGAGGAGCTTGCCCCAGGCCTTCTCGGCATCCGCCTGGTTGTAGATCGGCATGCCGTTGGCCTGCTTGGGCATATCCTTCATGCACCAGCCATGCTGTGTGCCGACGTAGAGCTCGACCTCCGCGGGAACCTTCGCCGCGGCGAACGCTGCCTTCAGCTTGTCCTTGGCATCGGGCTGCGTCGCATCGTCGCTGGCGGCGATGCCGATATACATGTGCGCCTTGATCTTCGGTGCGAGCAGGTGCGGGCTATCCGGATTCGCAGTCACCAGGCCACCGCCGTGGAAGGACGCAGCGGCGCCGATGCGATTGGGAAGTGTCGCTGCAGTCTTCATGATGAGCGGTCCGCCCATGCAATAGCCCTGGGTACCAACCTTCCGGGACCTGTTGGTTTCTTTTTGTGCGTCGAGGAACGCGACGTATGCGGTGGCGTCCTTCTCGGCAGCGCCGGGCGCGTTCACCGAGGCCATCAGCGGGCGAAGCTTGGCCATGTCAGCCTGATTCGCGAAGTTAAACGTAGAGGCATCCGTGAAAGGAGCTTTGGAAACTCGATAGAACGGGTTGGGCACCAGGACGGAATATCCTTCGGCAGCCAGACGCCGGCCCATTTCGCGGGTCCAGGGCCGCAGACCGAACGCATCGGGCCAGAGCAGCACGCCCGCGTGCGTGCCGGTCTTGGGGCGAATGAATGCGGCATCGCAGGTTCCGTCCGGAGTCTTGATCGATACGTCGCTTTCGACCACTTCGAGGCCTGCGCCCGAAGCGGTCGCGGCCGCCAGGCCAGCGGTTACCGAGACTACAAAATCGCGCCGGCCGATATCTTTTTGATCTTCCGCCATATGGATTCCTCCATCAGGGAATGTATCACTTTTAATAGGACTTGGCGACGACGACGCGGCGATCCACGGTTTCGCCGGTTACCAGACACTTGCCCGGACCGTCGTACTCATCCACCTGAGGAATATTACGCACGGTCGCCTTGAATGCCTTCAACCGCGCATCGCAAGCCGGATCGTCCTTCAGGTGCGCCATGACGAATTTGCCGCCGCCTTTTTCCGCAGTGACTGCAGCGAGGACGGACTCAATCTCTTCGACCGAGTTGGCCAGCATCGTGTTGTCTTCGAGACGCTGCTTGGCGGCCGTGAACAAGTCTTTCTGCATGGCTTCCAATACGGCCGCGACCTTTGCCGGCAATTCCGCTTGGGGAATGGGTTCCTTGGTTCCCGTGTCGCGACGCTTGACGACGATAGTCCCTGCGGTCAGATCCCGCGGGCCGAGCTCCAGAACAATCGGCACGCCGCGCCGTTCCCAATGGAAGAACTTCGCGCCCGGCGAATGGCCCTCGCGATCGTCCACCTCGGCGCCGATATCCTTCGCCATGCGATGGGCCGCTTCGAGTACGGGCCCCCTCTCTTCATCCTTGCGATAAATGGGCACCAGAACGCTCTTGACGGGAGCCAGCTTGGGCGGCAGCACCAGACCTTTGTCGTCGGAATGACTCATGACGAGTCCGCCAATGAGGCGCGTGCTCACCCCCCAACTGGTCTGCCAGACGTAATCCAACTGGCCTTCCTTGTTCTGAAACTTAACGTCGAAGGCTTTGCCGAAATTCTGTCCCAGATCGTGGCTGGTTCCGGCCTGGAGCGCAAGACCGTTCTGCATCATGGCCTCAATGGAATAGCTGCGCAACGCGCCGGCGAACTTTTCGGACTGCGTCTTCATGCCCTTGATGACAGGCATGGCCATGACGTTTTCGGCTACGTCGGCATAGACGTCGAGCATCCGCAAAACTTCTTCGCTGGCTTCTTCGTGGGTGGCGTGCGCAGTATGACCTTCCTGCCACAGGAATTCCGTGGTCCGCAGAAACATGCGGGTGCGCAGCTCCCAGCGAATCACGTTAGCCCACTGGTTCACCAGCATGGGAAGATCGCGCCAGCTCTGGATCCACTTGGCGAAAAAATGCCCGATGATGGTCTCGGACGTGGGACGAATCACGTAAGGCTCTTCCAGCTTCTTGCCGCCGGCGATGGTAACCACGGCCAGCTCCGGCGAAAATCCTTCCACGTGCTCCGCTTCCTTCTTCAGAAAGCTCTCCGGAATCAGCAGCGGGAAATACATGTTCTTGTGGCCGGTGGCCTTGAAGCGTGTGTCGAGCTCGTGCTGCAGCATTTCCCAGATGGCGTAGCCGTTGGGCTTGATGACCATGCAGCCTTTGACGATTTCAGCCGGTTCGGCGAGGTCGCCTTGAAGAACGACATCCTGATACCAAGCCGCGAAATCGGCAGTGCGCGTTGTGATGGGTGATTGAGCCATGGATAGTCGAGATTTCTAGTGTCTCATCTCGCGTCACTTTGAAGGCGGGGCGGTACACTGAGGGCAGAATGGAAGTCCGCCCTTTTTCCAATGAACCTGTAGTGAATTTCCTGAATGAGACGAACGCGGCAGTCATGCGGGCGGCCATCGAAAAGGTGGGGGGCGAGCTGGGCCGCGAGTACGATCTGGTGATCGGCGGTCAACGCATCCGCACCGCGGAGAAAATCAAGTCTCTCAATCCGGCGCGGCCTTCCGAGGTCATCGGCGTGCATCAGAAAGCCGGACGGGAGCACGTAGAACCGGCCATGGAAGCGGCGCTGGCCGCGTTTGCATCGTGGAAACAGGTGCCGGTGCGGGCGCGGGCAGAACTGGTGCTGCGGACTGCCGGCATCCTGCGCAAACGCAAGCCCGAGTTCAACGCCTGGATGGTTCTGGAGGTGGGCAAGAACTGGGACGAGGCCGAAGCCGACACCTGCGAGGCCATCGACTTCTGCGAGTTCTACGCACGGCTGGCGTTGCGGATGGACCAGGCCGAGACGGCAGTACAGCTTCCCGGCGAGCGCGATCTGCTGCGCTACATTCCGCTAGGGGTGGGCGCGGTGATCTCGCCCTGGAATTTCCCGCTGGCGATTATGTGCGGCATGACGGTTGCATCGATTGTGAGCGGCAATAGCGTGGTGCTGAAACCGTCCAGTGATTCGCCGACGATCTCCGCTAAGTTTTTCGCGGCGCTGGAGGAAGCCGGACTGCCGCCGGGAGTAGTCAACTTCTGTCCCGGCGCCGGGGCGACATTCGGAAATGGACTAGTGGAGCATCCCAGTACGCGCTTCATCGCCTTTACCGGATCGCGCGACGTGGGGCTGGATATTCATTTACGTGCTGCGCAGCCGAGGCCGGGCCAGGTCTGGATCAAGCGGACGATTCTCGAGATGGGCGGCAAGGATTCCATCGTGGTGGCCGCGGATGCGAATCTGGACGCGGCAGTGGAGGGCGTCGCGGCGTCGGCGTTCGGATTCCAGGGGCAGAAATGCTCGGCGTGCTCGCGAGCGATTGTGGATGCCAGCGTGTACGACAAGTTCCTCGAAAAACTTACGGCCCGCGTGGCGCAGATCCGCATTGGCGATCCGGCTGCGAATGCGCCGGCCGGTCCTGTGGTCAACGAAGGCGCACTGAAGTCGATCTCGAACTATATCGCGATCGGAGCGCAGGAAGGCCGCGTGATCAGTGGCGGCAAACGCGCCGCGGGAGACGGGTATTTCCTGGAGCCCACCGTGATCGCCGATGTGGCGCCCACCGCCCGCCTGGCACAGGAGGAGATCTTCGGTCCGGTGCTGACGGTGATCCGCGCGCACGACTTCAGCGATGCTCTGGCGATTGCCAACAACACGGAATATGGTCTAACGGGCGCGGTCTATAGCGCGTCGCCGGAGAAGATCGATCGCGCCAAGCGGGAATTCCACGTAGGCAATCTGTACATCAACCGCAAATGCACGGGAGCGGTGGTGGGAGCGCATCCGTTCGGAGGATTCAATATGTCAGGAACGGATTCGAAGGCGGGCGGGGCGGATTACCTGTATCTATTCACGCAGGCGAAATCGATTGCGGAAAAATTATGACGACAGGCGACCGGATCGCCTGTTCTACTTGATCTCGTAGAGGTAAATCGTGTGGGTCTGACGGCCCTCGATTTTCTCAACGCGGGCAGCCTTCCAGCCGGGAACCGGATAATCGTGGGAAACGACGCGGGCGCCGGGTTTCAGGAATTTCTCGAGGCGCGGGCGAAGCTTGGCGTTCGACTCGGTATCCAGATACATGGTGACGACGTCGGCGCCGGTCAGGTCGGTTTGCAAAACGTCGCCCTGCACCACGCGAGCCTGACTCGAAAGACCAGCCCTATCGATCTCCGCCGTTGCCGAAGCCACCAACCGGGGGGAAATCTCCACGCCTACGGCCTTGGCTTTGTACTTACCGGCGGCGGCAAGCACGATGCGGCCATCGCCGCTGCCCAGGTCATACACGGTCTCGCCAGGTTTGATGCGGGCTAGTTCCAGCATCATGTCCACGACGCGTGCCGGAGAAGCCACATATGGCGCCAGCTTGTTGGCGAACTTATGAGCATCCTGGGAAAACGACGGTAGCGATGCTACCACCAGGAGAAGACCAACAGACGCACGCATATTAAACCCCTACTTAGCGGGAACCAGAGCACTCGCCCCCGCCTGGCTTGATTTTACCACCCGCGAAACCACCTCAGCCACGGCGAACCAAAGGTCGCGCGGCCGGCTGATGCTGAACTCGGTTCCACGGAAGGGGCGGATCGCCTTGCCGATCGCGTCGCGCCAGGGGATGGCCTGGGGGTTCAGGTTGTAATTCATGTAGAAAACAGGGTAGGTTACGTCGGTCGCCAGGGGCTTCAGGTCTTCCTCGGGAACCGAGTCGTCCAGCAGGACTTTGGGGCCGGCGAAGATCACGGCATCGGGGTGATCGTTGGCGATTTCCTTCTTGATCAGATCCGCCAGGAAGCCGACTTCGCCATGTTTCTTGGCCAGCTGCTTCATGTCCACTTTGCCCGGTTCGACACTCTGGATCGCGCGGCCGAGAGCGGGAAAATCGATTCTCTCCGCGCTGGATTGCCGGTACAGCACACGCTGTTCCTGGACGTTGAAGGCGACCACTGAAAAGCGTCCGAACTGGGGCTCGCGGGAGAGCCTCCGCAGCACTGTGACCAAGGCGAGCGTATCGATGGGCCGCAAACTCGACAGGTTCGAATTCTGCGGCGCGAAATTTACCAGGACTTTGATGTTCAGCGGCTTGCCGGTAGCGCGCTCCACGGGAGGCTCTTCGTTGAATTGCTCGTACTCGGCCCGCTCCACCGCACCTGCCGCGATGGCCGGCTGAATCTCTTTGTCGCGGTCGGTGAGAACGGCTTCAGCATCCCAATAGAAGGAGCAGACCCGTTCGGCGCGGTCCTTCATCAGAAGATCGATGTGGTACTTACCTTCTCCCAGATCGAACAGACCGCTCAGAACGGCATCGCCTTTGGCATCGTCGGGAAGCTTGGGGACATTGACGCGCTGCAGGAAATACGCAGGCTCGCTATTGCCGCCCTCAGGCGTAACGCGAGCCAGGATGGAGAGGAGATTCTCGCTGCCGGCCACGTCGTGCATGGGCAAAGTAATCTCGTAGCCGCCATGGAAGCGCAGGTCGAAACCCAAAGCGGGCTTCACCGGCTCGACGGTACAGGGCAGATCCTTACGGACATCCTGGGCTTCCAGAACCGCCATATCGGAGCTGTTGAGCTGGATTCGGGTGCCGACACCGCCCATCAAGGCCTGGGGCCAGGCGGGTACGGAGAAAATGAGCAAGCTGAGGGCGACTGGGGTAAAACTACCGTGCGCCGAGTTGTAAAACGCCGGGCTCACCGTCGATGCTCGTATCTATTAGAGCACCAAATGAATGTTGCGTTACCGGCCCCACTCCGACAGCTGCTGGAGGACGCTTTCGGCGGCTTTCTGTCCGGCTGCTTTTTTCGAAAGCCCGCGCGCCTGGCTAGTCCAGTCCTTGCCGACGCGAACCTCGACGGTAAACGTCTTGGAGTGCTCGGGTCCGTCCTCGCCGACGATGAAATAGCGCGGAGGAGGAAGCTTCAAGGACTGCGCCATTTCCTGAAGAGCGCTCTTATAATCCTCGACGGCGCCATCCACGCTGCCTTCCTTCACGGTGAAGGATCCGACGACGTGGGTTTCGATGAAGAGGCGCGCGGCGGACATTCCGTCGTCGCCCGCATCGATGTATATCGCCGCGATAAGCGCCTCCATGGCGTCCGACAGCAGGGCTTTTTTCGCGCGCCCGCCGCTCATCTCCTCGCCGCGGCCGAGAATCAGAAAATCGCCCAGCGAGAGCGTCTGTGCGACCTCGTAAAGCCGGGCTGCGCTCACCAAGTGAGCCTTCAGCTTGGAGAGACGGCCTTCCGGCGCGGACGGGTAGCGGCGAACCAGGCATTCACTCACCACGAATCCCAGAATGGCGTCGCCTAGAAACTCCAGCTGCTCGTTGTCCGCCAAAGCCGGATTCTCACTCGGCTGCTCATGGATTCGGGATTTGTGAGTGAGCGCGCGCTGGAGCAGTTCCGCATTACGGAACACGTGCCCAATGGCCGCTTCGAGCGTGCCCAGGTCGGCCATATAAGCGAGATCGCTGTTACTTGCTGGTCTTAGCCTTCTCGGCGCGAGCCTTTTCCGACTGGGCCACCTGCTTGATCTGATCCGGCAGATTCGGCATGGCCAGTACTTTATCCAGTGCGGCGATCGCCAGGTCGGGTTTGCCGCCGTCGGTGTACGATCCGGCCATCCGTACGAATGTGGACGGCTGCGGCTGGCTGGCAGTCTCCGTGGCGGTCTTGAATTCACCCGCGGCCGCATCGTACTTCTTGCGCGCCAGGGCGATCATGCCCAGAGCTTCATGGCCGCGCGCCAGATCGTCCTTCTTCAGGTCTTCCCACTGCGCGTCGGTGAGCTGCGGATTGGGCTTGGGTGCGGCGGGCACCAGCGCCATGCCGTCTTTGGCGAATTTCTCGGCCTTAGCCAGCTTCTCTTCTTTGTCCAGATCGAATTCGCGCGTTGTGCGGGCGGTTTCGGCGGCCAGCATCAGCATGGCGTTGTAGTCTTTGGGACTGGCCTCAAGCACCTGTTGATAGTAGATGATGGCTTTGGTGACGTTGCCGCTCATTTCGTATGCTTCGGCGGCCATGGTCAGCGCGAAAGAGCGGTACTCGCTCTTGGGAAAATTCTTCACGAAATTGTCCGAAGCAGTGACGCGCGCTTCTACAGTGGTAGAGTTCACGATTTCCTGCAGCGCTTTCAATTCCTCGGGCGCGGGCGGCTTAGGCTGAGCGCTCACCACGCTCATGGCCAGCAGCGCCATTCCAGCAATCACGTTCGTCTTCATTCCTGCTCCTTTGATTTAGGATTCCTGGCGAAGGCGCCGGTCAGGCCCCTTTGTGCCTCCTGCCGCGCCAGGTCCGAGATTCCCCCGACCGCGAGCGCAGCTTGATAACTCTCCTGAGCAGCCGCCTTTTCACCTTGCGAATCGGACAGCTTCCCAATATACACATGAGCCCACGCCCTGGAGACGGGATCCGGCTCCAGCTCCAGTACTTTGCGGAAAAACCGGTCGGCTGTCGCCGGGTCCTGTTCCAGCAAAGCAATCCGCGCCAAACCATAATACGACTTGGCGTGCATCACTTTCTGCTCGGTCTCCTGCAATGCCCTCAAGTACAGCTCTTTGGCCTTGGCCACGTTGCCGGCGGCTTTCTCGCGATCCAGAAAGAGCAGCTCCGCTTCGTCCAGTGTTTTCTCGGCGCCCGTCAGCTCCGGAGGCTTTGCTTCCGAGGTGACGCGATAGGTCCGCACGGGGCGTTCCTTAAGAAAATCGATGCGCGCGATCCGTTGCTGCTCCTTCTTGATGTCAATGGCGGCGACCAAGTCGGGAAAGTGCAGCCGCATGGCGACTTCCTGGCTCTCATAGCGCTGCAGCAGTTCGGCAAAGACCGGAGTGAGAACAAAACCTTCACGAGCGGCCTGTTCGATCATCGCCGGCCGATGATCCAGGCGGCTTTCGATAGCGCGGATGAAGCATTCCGTCGCCAGTCGGACGAAATCGTCGCGGTACTCCTGCTGCAGGATGGGCGAATCCAGAGCGTACGCGCCTAAGCGCGCCTTCTTTTGCAGATCGTCGGCGAACCTGGCGCCTAGAGGATCCACCATGTAGCGCAAATACGCGTGGCGGATGTCGGCGATAGGCTGTTCGACGGCGGGAGTGACCACGATGAAGTAGTCGTCGATGTAGTTGCGCATGTGGACTTGATTGGGCGCACCCAGCAAGTCGATCAGAATCTGAAAACGCCCCCGCCGGGTTCCCGTGTTGACGTAGCGGAGGTAGGCATTCACCTGCTGGACGGCCAACGTCACGGGTTGCGAGTACTGCGCGATGGCAGCGTCATACTCGGCCTGGACCTGGCGCCATAGACCAGCCAGATTGGCGTCGCGATAGAACGCGGCAAGTACGGGCGGAAATTCGTAGAGCGCATCGGCATCGGCCGGAGCCGGCAGATCCGGATTGGCCCAAGTGAAATCGGGCGCACCCTTGCTCCACAGCGCGAAGGAAATGTACTGGCTTAGTTCCGCAGAGGGATTTTTCGGTTTGTGATCGCGCACAAACCGCCGCAGTGGCACCAGACTGGCCGGATTCTGTTTGGCGAGATACTCGCGCACTCGCGCACGCAGCGGATTGTTCGTGGACGAATTCGCCTGTTCGTCGTAACCGGCGGCATTCACAGCGGCCAGCACGTAGAACAACGTCTCGCTGGAATCCAACTGGTTGTAGGGTTCAGGTGGAGGCGGTGGTTCGAGAGGTCGCCGGGCCGGGCGCGTTTGCGCCGACACGGACCCCGCCACCAGCAGGCAGATACTCAGAAGATGCGCAAAGTGGCGCAAGAAACCTCTACTCCCCTAGTATATCCAGGGCTGCCTGGAGCTCGCCCAGGGCATGTGGATCACGCGTAACGGCGATTCCCCGGCGATACATATCGCGAGCCTGATCCAGATTGCCTAGTTTTTCAAGCGTCTGACCGCCGTGATAGTAGGCGGCGGAATATTTCGGATCGGACGCGAGAAGCGCCTCGAACTCCCGAACGGCGCCAGCCAGGTCGCCCGATTTGACGTGCTCCATCGCCAGGCCGTAGCGGACGAAGGTGTTGGCGGGATCCTGGGCGAGCAACTGGCGCAAGATATCGAGCCTGGGATTGTCCACAATGTTTTCCAATCTGTTAGGATACAGCCTTAACAAGGCTCCACTGTGGCGTGTCCCTTTTTTATGCCGTCCCGCCGCCTGGAACACGTGGGTTGGGTGCGGCCGCCGAGGCTGCCTCTAGGCGACCCCTGGGGCGGAACCTGCCACGCCCGCGCCGACGATATCGTCGAACCCCCCGATCTCCGCCAGCGTGAATTGTGCAATTGCGGCTATGCACGGACCCGCTGCGACCGGTTCCCGGGGGGAGAAGCCGCCGACGCGATGCGCTTTTCGATTACTGGCGATTCCGGCGGGGTGATCCGGATGGTTTATATCGTCGAGAAAGATCACGCTCCTGCGTCGCATGGGGTTTTGGAGTTCCCCGCGTCTGGCGAAATCACGGGCGTGAGCTATCTATTGGCGGAGCAGGCGAAGGCGTTCCTGCGGAGCTACCTCCACCGGCGAACGCGTAGCGCTTCAGTTTGAAGCTCCTGCCAGCGCTGCAAAGGCAGCCCGGAATATTTCATCGGGTACAAGTTCGGGAGTCAGCAATCTCTGGAACACCAGGCCTTCCATGAGCGCGTGGATCACGCGCACCAGCTGATCGGCTGGCATGGGAAGATCCTCCTCTTTCGTCACCGCACGAAGCCATTGCTCGCCGAAGGCATAACTCTGCTCCGTAACCTCGCTGACCTGGGCGCGCATCTGGTCGTGCGTAAGTGTGTAGGCGAGGCCGGTCAGACGGCCCACGGCGGCAGCGCTGCGGTCCGGAATCGCGGCGATCGTCGCGTCGGCCATGGCGCGCATGATTTCCGCAAAGCTTGCACCTGGTTTCACCTGCGGCTTAATGGGAGCCCAGTAGGCCTGTCCCAGTGAGATGAAAAGCTCGTCCCGGTTCTTAAAGTTGCCGTAGATCGCGCCTGTCGTCATCCCCGCCTTCTCAGCGATGTCCTCCAGTGTGGTGTGCTCGTAGCCCTTTTCGCGAATCAGAGAGCGGGCGGCTTCCAGGAGTTTGGCGCGAGTACGGTCACGCTTATCCCCTTTGGGCTTCCGATGGGGGGAATCCACTGAATCTGGCGCCATGTCTTGATTTTATAACATTTCTATCTTATAGTAAAACTATAATATATGAGTAACCGTAACCCACTGAAATGAATATAGAAAGCAAAATCGCCGTGGCGCTGCAGAAAGTTGTGGACGCCGGAGAGCTCGCCGGAGCCGCAACCCTGGTCTGGCGCGATGGAAAGACGCAAACGGCCTGCGTAGGCTGGCGCGATCTAGAGGCTCGCCAGCCAATCGAGCGGGACACTATTTTCAGAATCGCCTCCATGACCAAGCCAATCACGTCCGTGGCGGCTCTCATCCTGGCAGACGAAGGCCGGATCGCACTTGCGGACCCCATCGCTCGCTTTGCCCCGGAGTTCTCGCACATGCGAGTCCTGCGCTCTCCGGATGGTCCCCTGGATGAAACCGATCCGGCGGAACGCGCCATAACATTCGAAGATTTGTTGACGCATCGGGCCGGACTAACTTATGGCGACTTTCATCGGGGTCCAATCTCGCGGGCGTACCGCGAAGCACTGGGCGGCGACATCGACAGTGAGGTGGCGCCCGATAATTGGATTGCGCGGCTCGCGAAACTGCCTTTGATCGGACAACCTGGTTCGGCGATGTACTATGGCTGCTCGACCGACCTGCTCGGTTTCCTGATCGCCAGAATCGAAGGCGCACCTATCGGAGCTGTGCTCAAGCGGCGTATTTTCGACCCGTTGGGAATGCAAGACACCGGCTTCCTGGTCCCCCAAGAGAAGCGGGATCGCCGTGCGGCTGCCTACGGCTTCGACGAAGAAGGCCGGTTGAGCAAACGAGTCACGCGGAGCGGCGTCTTCGTCGCCGAACGACCGGAGGATATGGCCTACGAATCCGGCGGCGCCGGGTTGTGGTCCACGCTGGACGATTATTTGAAGTTCGCGCGATTGTTCCTGAGCGACGGTAGCGTAGGCGGCGTGCGTCTTCTACATCCGGAGACGCTCAAGAGGATGATGACCAATCAACTTACAGACAGCCAACGCGCCAGCTCCGGATGGTTCGGAAGGAAACCTTTCGCGGCAGGTCGAGGATTTGGCTTGGGCGTGTCGGTAGTGCTGGAGACCGACAAGGCAGACCTGATGCGGCGCGGCGGCGTGGGAACGGTTAGTTGGCCGGGCGCCTTTGGAGGATGGTGGCAGGCCGATCCCAACGATGCTTCGGTGCTCATCTTCCTGGCGCACAACATGGTCGACCCGGCGCAGATGGCAAAGGGAATCGGGTTTGGCGTGTGGGGCGCTATTGAGACCTTCCAGACTTTGGCGTCGGGTTCGTAACCTTAACGATGGCCTCTACGGAAACCGCACCACCATCCCGTCGACCGGCAACTGGTTCCGCCACGTCGTCGGTACCGATGCAGGCGTAAACTTGAAGTCTTTCCCCTCCCCTTCCTCGACGAAAGATGGCAACAAGTACGGTATTCCTTCAGAGGCCATCGTGTTGGGACCATCGGTAATCTGAAAATGCAGATGGGGCGCATCGGAATTACCGGAATTCCCCAACAGCGCCAGAACCTGTCCAGGCTTCACGCGATCGCCAATCTTGACGCGAAAGCTGCCGGGCTGCAAGTGCGCGTAGTGCGCATAACGGCCGCCCCCGAGCTCCAAGCAGAGGTTGTTGCCTGCGATGGTCTCGAGCGTGATCGGTACAGCCAGGGACTCCGGCTTATTCTCAGGAATTCCGTCTTTAATCCCGCACACGCGCCCTGCGGCTACAGCGAGGACCTCCGCCCCGTACGCGAAGTAATCACGATTCTCGGCACCTTTGCCGAGGCCCAACTCACCGTTCTTACCGAATTGAATCCAGTCGATCGCGAACCTCTGCGCAAGATACGCTCGGCCATCCACCGTAACGAGAGCCCTGCGGTGCTCGCTCGAATTGGAAGGCCCATTCCCGGCGAGCCAGCCTCCTCCGCGCAGAGGGGGTCCGATCACCAAAGGGGCATCGCGTGGTACGGCAGTCTGGCAGCACTCCACGTGGTTGTCTCCCGCCACACCTTCGATGGTGATCTCGAACCGGTGTCGCAGGGACGCTGGGCGGGGTTCACTTTCCGCCATCGCCAGCCAGACGAAGAACACGGCGCGTCTTCCCGCACCAAGCTGGCGCACGTCGGCACCTTCGATAAGTCCGGGCTGCATCAGTCCCTTAGCCAGTTGTTCGCCGCTGAAGGTGGTGAGCTGTTTACCCTCATCGCCTAGCACCTGGACGCTGGATAGCGTGAGCGTACGGCCGCGGCGGTCAAAGTTGGTGAGGTAAATTTCGTAAACGTAGTTGACCTGTCCTTTGCTGGCAAAGGACCTGGGGGCAACCGGGATCTGGATATCCACCGGCAGGGCCGACGGAGTCTGGGCTCGCCCAAAGCCACAGGCAAGCGCCACGGTGACGATAAACAACCGCATTTCCCGCAGTTTATCGAAAACGGAAGCAGCCTGAAAAGCCTGCGCCCTAGATTTTGTACATGTACTTGATGTTGGATTTGAAGATCAGCAGATTTGGCTCGCCATCGCGATTAACTTTAAGGCAGCCTTTGTCGTACCACTCGATCACGCCCTTCAAGACCTCGCCGTCCTTCAGCACGATGGTCATCTGCGTTTTGGACTGCATCTGTTTGATGTAATAGAAGTTTTCCGCATTGGTCTGATCCGGCGGAGTGGCTTTCTTGGGTGGCGCCTCTTTGCGAGGGCTTCTGGGATCTTTCATTTCGTTGATCGACGGCCGGATCAGCCGCCGGTTTCCGGGTTCCACTTGCGGGCTCCTTCAAAAAGGGTGAACTAGCGGGGTTTGGGGCCTGCTGGTCTTTCATTCATGGATAACACAGCGCTAGCGGGATCGCAAACCAGAGGCGAGCGCATCGAACGCAATGGACTTCTGGATGTTGCGCCGGCCCAGCTCCACGAGTTCATCCACGCGCGCCACGGCCCGGCGAAGCCAGTCGAAATCGACCCGGCTCGCCAAGGCTTGCAGTTCCCCGCGTATGTCGCTATTCCGCAAGGTTATGGAGCCATGCGAGAGCCGCAGAACGTCCTCCAGCAGGGCATAGAGAACCTCTAAGTAGGCTTCGAGTTTCTCGCTGCGGCGCGCGGCGATGGAATCAGCGTGTTTCAGCCAGGTGTCGAAGCGTTCCAGGCCGCTGGCGACCTTCAGCAGCGCGAGCATCGCGGTGCGGCGCCGGTCGTACGCTTCCAGATCGATCGATACCGCCACGCCGGGGGCTCCTTCGGCCAGCGCCAGGCGCCGCTCGGGC
>Ga0207687_10001404_pt1 | contig 16438 bp, 14 predicted proteins | sample KBSM54metaG_FD_184399 | JGI IMG/M metagenome (GOLD analysis project Ga0207687, IMG submission 184399) | Miscanthus rhizosphere microbial communities from Kellogg Biological Station, Michigan, USA - KBS M5-4 metaG (SPAdes) (version 2) | ecosystem: Host-associated > Plants > Roots > Rhizosphere >...
TCCCTGTCCAATACATGACGACGATTCAGGCCGGCGCCGAGCCGAGAACAGCGCTACCCGGTGGTCGACAACGTCCTAGTACGGGCTCGCGATCTTTCATCGCGCGCTCGAGGCCGCGCGGGACCAACACATCGGGCTGTCGGAGTGGGTGCCAGGAATCGAGACAGCACTTGGCGTCGGACTCAGCGACAGCGAGATCCGCGAGGTGTCCGAATACCTTGCCGGCGGCGAGTATTGGGCCGACCACCACCCCGCAGTCTCTGCGCCATTCGATCGACCCGACAAGCCCAAAACGTCACAGTGACAAAACGACCGCCCGGCACGGCAAGTGTTACCGCGTCCGTGATGGAAGTTCTTTCGATGCCGACTTGTGCAGTGCCTCCGAGGGCGACTCGCCGAACTTGTTGCGATAGGCCACAGCAAAGCGACCGAGATGCGCGAATCCCCATCGGTAGGCAGTATCGGACACCGTCGTACACAACGCCGGGTTGCTGAGATCCGCGCGCACGCTGAAGGCGGACCTCACGCAAATAGCAGGTCGGGGATACTCCGACATAGCGCTGGAAACCGTCCTGCAGCGTCCGGGCGCTGACCCCTATCGCGCGAGAGATCCGGCATCGACCAGGGCTTGCTTGCCGGCCGGGTTCACCGCCCCCGACCTCACCCGTGTGCTGGGCAGTTGCACATGTTCGGCGATCAACTCCGAAAGACCGGTCTGCTCAGCCAGTTCCAGCACCGGCACCAATCCCGCCGCCGACACCAGATTCCGTTCATCAAACACCGCCGAGTCGACCGTAAACGTATGCGATGATTGCATCGAAAGTGCCTTCCAGAACTCCGGACAAACGAGCCCTTAGCAATCTCAATTGTCCCAGTTCAGAAGGCATTTTCGCTGATCACACGCCGATCAAACCACCGGCCCATCCACGGATTCAGGCTAAGAGCTCACCCCAGTTGCGCGTAGGTTGAGGTTCCAGCCTGCAGCTCTCACTGCTGGACGGATGAGTTTGCTAATGACTATCAGGCTGGGCTATCAGAATCTCCGTGCGCGGGAGCAAGATTCGTGAGGGCTGGCCGTCCCAAGGCCGCCTCGTGAAGGACGTGAAGAGAGGTCTGTCGGCGGGCGTGACCTTCGGCGGAAATAAGTGAGGCCCGGACGAGCAGCCGTCCACATGCCTCCGGTTGCCGAATCGCGCTCCGAGGTCAATCTACGCCAGACGAACTTCCCTGAGCGGGCATCACTGCGGGGTTATTAGGTGGCGCCGTTTGGTTTTCGGACGGGGGACAAGGCTGTCTTTAACATGTTCGGCGGTCAGCTCGTGGCGGGAGGCGATACCGAGCTTGCTGAAGATCTTTCCGAAGTGGTACTCGACGGTGCGCGCACTGATGAACAGCTGGCCGGCGATTTCAGTGTTGGATCGGCCCTCGTATGCGAGGCGGGCGATCTGGCGTTCCTGAGCTGTGAGTTGTGGGGTGCTTTGGCCCGTGCGCTTCTGGGTCCGTTCGCCGGTAGCGAGGAGCTCTCGGTCGGCGCGGGCTGCGAATGCTTCGGCGCCCATCGACTTGAACATGTTCTCCGCCATGCGTAGGGAAGTGCGGGCATCGACCCGTCTGCGCTGCCGACGCAGCCATTCGCCGTAGATGAGGTGGGCGCGTGCATGATGGACGACCATCCTGCTTTTGCCGAGCAACTCGATGGCGGCGATGTAGTGTCGCTCGGCGCCGGGCCCTTCGGTGATCAGCGCTTGCGAGCGTGCCCGGATGCCGCGCGCCCAGGCCGAGGTGCTGAGCATGGTTCGCTCGTCCAGCTGCGCAAACGCTGTTCGGGCGGCATCGGAATCTCCGCTGCGAACTGCGGCTTCAATGAGTTCGGGCAGAACCCAGGACCCGTATCCGAGGACGTCGCGGGCTGCCGCCTGTCGGGCGGCGCTCAGCGCTTCGGCGTACTGGCCGAGGCCGTTGTGCAGCACCGCATCGGCGAACTCACGGTTGACGCTGAGCATGTCCTGCGAATCGCTGTCTGGATCGTGCGATACGGGCACTTGCGGAGCGTGGCCGCGCCAGGCCGCCAGCAGGACGGAGAAGTCCTCCACCGGGGCATTCCCGGTGATCGCCGCAATGGTGTCTGCCTCTTCGATGACCGCCTGAGCGTCGTCGAACTCGCCGGCGAACATGTGATGGCCGGCGAGGTAGTTCAGGGCCAGCGGTAGCACGCGAAGCGAGCCCGCATCGCGGGAAATCCGCACCTGCCGGCGAGCGAGTGATCGACATGATTCGTCGTCCCACAGCCCCATGGCGGTGTTACATGCCAGCCACAGCCACTGGGTGTCGTCCTCGGAGATGTCCTGGGACAGAAAGGCATCGAGGGCACGTTCGAGCACGGGCACCGACGCGGCGTACCCGTGGACGGTCTGGATTGCCAAGCCGTCAAGCAGCAGATCGACCGCACGCGGGGGTTGGGGGGCGTGTGCGGCCCCTAAGGCAGCGGCGGCAGCGGCAGCGAGCAGACCTTTACCGCTGCCGTCGTGGATTCGCATCGCCGCCCACAGGGCTTCGAGGTATGTCTCGCGAGCGAGGGCGCTGTCGAGCGGCTCAAGCTTCTTCGCGGCAGCCAAGAGGTCCGAGACGGAGTGGTCAGCTCGCAGTCGACTGAAAGTGATTCGCGCACCAAGCCGTTCGAGTAGAGCCCGTTGAAGCGCGGACAATGGAGCGGACGCGGCGTTGGCCAGTAACGCCATCGCCTTCTCGGGTGCGCCGGCGTCAAACTTGAGCTGCGCGGCCGACAGCGCCCGCGATCCCCGGGTGGCGGGATCAGGCGTGAGCATCGATGCGCTTTCAAGAAACGCCGCCGCCGCCGCCAGGCCACCGCGGGCCTTTGCCCGCGCCGCGGATTGTTCGAGTTCTGCGGCGATGTCCTCGTCGGGCCCGCTGGCCGATTGGGCGCGATGCCACGCGCGGCGATCAGGGTCTCGCGCAGCATCGGTCGCGCCGGCCAGGGCGCGGTGAACGTTCTGGCGATCAGCCACCGGTGCTGTCCGGTAGATCGCGGAGCGGACCAGCGGATGCCGGAAGGCGACACGAGCGCCGATCGACACCAGCCCCTCCCGTTCGGCTGGGGCGGCAGCGTCGAAACCGATGCCCAGATCACTGGCCGCCCGCCACAGCAGCGCGGGATCGCCCTGCGGGTCGGCGGCAGCCACCAACAGCAGCATCCGCGTCGGTGCCGGCAGAGTCGCGATGCGGCGGCGGAAGCTGGCCTCGACCCGATCCCGCACCGGCACGCTCTGAGGTAAACCGAAGCCGCCGGCCAGCCCCTCTGCCGACCAGCCGTGTGGCAACTCCAGCAGGGCGAGCGGGTTGCCCGCAGATTCGGCGACGATGCGCTCGCTCACCTGCCCGTCGAGCTTGCCGGGAATTGCCGACATCAGCAGTGTGCGAGCGTCCACATCGGCCAGCCCGGTCAGGTTCACTTCCGGCAGCCCGGCGAAGGGATCGGTCTCGTCCCCGTCGCGGATCCCGACGAGGAATGCGACCGACTCGCCGTAAAGACGGCGGGCCACGAATGCCAGCGTTTGAGCCGAAGCCTGGTCGAGCCACTGCGCGTCATCAATCAGGCAGAGAAGCGGCTGGCTCTCGGCCTGACCGGACAGCAGACTCAACACGGCAAGGCTGACCAGGAACCGGTCCGGCGGTGGTCCGGCGCGCAGACCGAAGGCGATGCGCAGCGCGGCCGCCTGGGGCTCTGGAAGGCGGTCGAGGTGATCGAGCATCGGTCTGCACAGTTGATGGACCGCGGCGTAGGGCAGTTCCATTTCCGACTCGACCCCGTCGGCGCGGGCCACGTGAAAGTCCGGGCCTGTTTCGGCGGCGTACTGCATGAGGGCTGATTTACCGATCCCGGGTTCACCGCGCAGCACCATCACCCGGCTGCGGCCAGACCGGGCCTCGGCGATCAGGGCGTCGATCAGCCGGCACTGCTCGTTACGACCGCGCAGCATCATGGCAGGCCTCCTTCTAAGCCCTCAGCCGCCCATTGTCCGCGCCTACGGTCCGCCACGCGTCGGCACGGATGAACGGGCGCATCTGCACTGGGCACTTACTGGGGTCACACCGATGCGACCAGGCCCCGTCTGGCCGGACGCTGTTCGCAGAGGCATCGGCCTCACCACCGCGTCACACCGCTGACTAGTTCTGGAGGAACAGCACATGCCGTTCGTCAACGTCAAACTCGTTGAAGGCGTCTTTACCGAAAAGCAGAAGCACGACATGGCCGCGAGACTCACCGACGTCATGGTCGAGTTCGAAGGATCTGAGGCGTTCCGCGAGGTCGTCTGGGTCCTGATCGAGGAGCTGCACCCCGACGGCTGGCACATCGGCGGCGAGCCCTTCTTCGGCCCCGCCACGCTGATGAGTGTGCTGGGACGTTCCAAAGCCGCCTACGACGCTATCGACGGCACCCCCACCACCCACGACGAATTCGTCGCCGAGTCACCGGTCATCCCCCGCTAGCCCCGCCCTCCCAACAGCCACCCGCATCGCGGCGAACTCAAGGAAAACACCCATGTCCTACATCGGTAAGGAAAACACCACCGACACCGTCGAGGGCGGCGACCATCTGCTGCTGTTCGGACTGTTCACCAAGCTCAGCAAGGCCGCAAGGGTTCATCCGCGGCCGGGCGTAGCGGCCGTGACGACGTCGGTAGGTATGAGCGCGCGCCAGGTGGCCAGCATGCGAGACGCTGAGAACCTGGCCAGCGCCTGGAATGCGGCCCTGCACGTCGCGGTGGACGGCCGCCCGTACCTCGAGCTCGAGACAGCCCAGGGCCCGGAGCGCGTCGACCTGGTACTCGCGGGTAGTGCCTAGTGTCCTCAAGCATCACGCAGCCGTCGGTTGGCTGCAAATCGTCAGAAAAAGTGGCCATGGATGACAGCAATGTTGCTATCCGACTGAAAGGGCAACCCCCGATGAAGCTGGGTTACCACTCGATCACATGGGGCCAGGGCGTCGTCGGTGACCCCTCAGGGGTCACCTCGATCAAGGACCTCTACTACCGCTCCCCCGGCTCGATGGAACAGGCCATCACCGACATCGCCGCCGCCGGCTACGCCGGGACCGAAATGTTTGACGGCAATCTTGCCGACTTCGCTGCCACACCAGAGGTTCTCACCGAGTCGCTGTACAACAGCGGCCTTGAACTGATCAGCGTGTACACCGGGGCGAATTTTATCTACTCGGATGTGTTGCCCGACGAGTTGTACCGGATCAACCGGGCCGCGGAACTAGCCGTGATGTTCGGGGCCCGACGCCTAGTGGTCGGCGGCGGGGCACGACGCGCGGCCGGCACCACCAACGAGGACTACACGCTCCTTGGTGCAGGACTTGACCGCGTGGTGGACATTGCCGAGCAGCATGGACTCGCGGCCAGCTATCACCCGCACCTTGGCACGATCGCCGAGAGCCCGGATGAGATCGAGCGGGTCTTCACCAGTAGTCGCATCGCCTTCTGCCCCGACACCGCCCACCTGGCAGCCGGCGGCGGTGACCCAGCGGCATTGATCAGGGCACATTCGGATCGCATCGCACACGTCCATCTCAAAGATCTCACCACGGCACCATTCGCGTTCCAACCGCTCGGCCAGGGTGACCTCGACTTTGACGAAATCCTGTCCGCTGTCCGTGAAGTCGGGTATGACGATTGGCTGGTGGTCGAGCTGGACACCTATGACGGCGATCCGAAGACCGCCGCCGAGATCAGCAAGAAATTCCTGGAGACCCGGCTCGGCTGAAAAGCCGGGCGTGCAGCTACCGCTGAGGACCATCTGGTCGGTTGGTGGGCGCTCCTCGCATCGAAGTCCTGTCACGCCCCACTTGGAGGCATCATGAAACGCTCTATCCGATCCATCGCGGTCACCACCGCACTCGCAGCAGTGCTCACCACCGTATTATTGACCGGCTGCGCCTTTCCCGGCGGCAGTCAGACTCTGGCGAAGCCGACCTCCACCGTGGCCGATCAGGCCCTCGAGGAGATCGCCGGGCAGGTTTTCAGCAAGGGTCCCAACGGTGAAACCGCCTCACCACCAAGCAGTGCCGACCTCACCGACGAGGAGGTAGCGCAAATCAAGTCGTTGGGACTCAAAGCCGCCATCGTCATGCACACGGGCGGCGACGACTGGTCGCAGGCCCAGATCAATGGCCTCAATTCCGAGTTCGAACGTTTGGGCATCGAGGTCGTCGCCACCACCGACGCCAAGTTCGACCCGAAAACCCAGGTCGCCAACCTGCAGACGGTGATGGCCAAGAAGCCGGACATCATCGTGTCGCTGCCCACCGACCCGGTCGCCACCGCCGCGGCCTACCGCGAAGCGGCCGCAGGGGGCGCCAAGCTGGTCTTCATGGACAATATCCCGGACGGTTTCGAAGCCGGAAAGGATTACGTCTCAGCGGTTTCCGCGGACAATTACGGCAACGGTGTCATATCCGCGCACCTCATGGCCAGAGCGCTCGGTGGCCAGGGAAAGATCGGCGTTGTCTACCACGATGCCGACTTCTTCGTCACCAAGCAGCGCTACGACGGCTTCCGCACCACCATGGAGCAGGACTATCCAGGCATCGAGATCATAGAGAGTAAGGGCGTCGGCGGCCCGGACTTCGCCACCCAGGCACAGAACGCCGCCGCCGCGATGTTGAGCAAACACTCCGAGCTGGACGGGATCTGGGCGGTGTGGGACGTGCCGGCAGAGGGTGTGCTGGCCGCCGCCCGCGCCGCCGGGCGCCTGAACCTCATGATCGCAACCGAGGACCTCGGCAAGATCGTCGCGATCAATATGGCCAGGAACACCATGGTCGTTGGCCTGGGCGCCCAGGTCCCGTTCGACCAGGGCGTCACGGAGGCCCGTTTGGGAGCCGGCGCGTTCATCGGCAAGCAGGCGCCGCCGTATGTGGCACTGCCGGCGCTGGCGGTGACTCACGAGAACGTGCTGGACGCCTGGAAGCAGGTCTACCACGAGGATCCCCCTGCAGATCTGCAGAGTTCCTTCGTCGCCGGTAACTGACCCCCTCACAGCGAAGGAACATTCGCATGGTCGACACAGAATTCACAGCATCGGCCGGCACCGCCGGCACCACCCAGCTGGCCGTCGAGATGCGCGGCATCTATAAGTCCTTCGACACCACCTCGGTTCTACGCGACGTCGGCTTCGAAGTCGCCAAGGGTGAAGTACATGCCCTTGCCGGCGGCAACGGCGCCGGCAAATCGACCCTGATGAAGATCCTTCAGGGGGTGTACACGCCCGACCAGGGCGAGATCCTGATAGATGGTAAACCCGCGACCTACACCACCATCCACGGTGCCAGGGCCTCCGGGATCGGCATGGTGTTCCAAGAGTTCAGCCTTATCCCCACCCTCACTGTTGCGCAGAACATTTACCTCACCACGGAACCCCTGAGCGGTGGTCGCCTGATCAACGACAGGGAAGCCCGCAAGCGGGCCGCCGAGGTCTTCCAGGGGATGGAGGTCGACATCAATCCCGGGGCGGTGCTGGGCAGCCTGAGCACCGCGTACTGGCAGCTCACCGAGATCGCGAAGGCGCTGGCCCAGGACGCCCAGGTGCTGATCATGGACGAACCGACCGCCAGCCTGGCCAAACACGAGACCGAAGCACTCTTCCAATTAGTCGCACGGTTGAAGGCACGCGGAATCTCGATCGTCTACATCTCCCACCGAATGGATGAGGTTTACCGGATTGCCGACCGCATCACCATCCTGCGCGACGGACAGCAACTTTTCACCAAGCGGCTCAGTGAGGTGACGCCCGCGCAGATCGTCGAGGGCATCGTCGGGCGGAAGATCGAAGATGAGCTCGAGTACAAGGAACGGGATCGTCCGCTTTCCAAGACCGCATTGCTTGAGGCGCGCCACCTGCAGGCCGGCACCCGGGTCAACGACATCAGTTTCACCCTGCACGAAGGGGAGATCCTCGGCCTGGCCGGGCTGATGGGCAGCGGCCGCACCGAGCTTGCCAGGGTGCTTTTCGGCATTGATTCGATCAGCTCCGGCGAAGTGCTCGTCCGAGGGCAGCAGGTCCGCTTGGACAACCCTCGCGACGCGAGCGTCCACGGCATCGCACTGGTGCCAGAGGACCGCCGGCTGCAGGGCCTCATCCTGGACCACTCTGTCAGAGAGAATTTGTTGTTGCCCTTACTCGGACAGCTGCAGCGCGGCCCGTTCATCTCCGACCGAGCGGGCAAGACGTTGGCCAAGGATCTGCTGGAAAAATTTCAGGTCAAGGTGGCGCACCCCGGTCGACCCGTTCGACTGCTTTCCGGCGGCAACCAGCAGAAGGTCGTCATTGCCAAGTGGCTCGGCACCGACCCGGACGTGCTGATCATGGACGAACCCACCGCCGGTGTCGATATCGGCACCAAATCCGAGATCCTCGACGTCATGCGCCGTCTCGCCGACGCCGGCAAAGGCGTCATCGTGATCTCCTCTGAGCTACCCGAACTCCTCGCGGTCAGCGATCGCGTTCTTGTGTTGCGGGGCGGGGCGATCGACAAGGAAATCGACCGCGCCGACATCCCCGATGAAGAAACCCTCCAGCTCGCCGTCCAAGGAGTCTGACCGATGACCCAAACCGCAACACCTCCATCCACAACGAACCCCGAGCGGAAAAACCCGCTCGCCAATCTCGACTGGCGCCGCTACGTCATCTACATCGGCTTCGCCGTGGTGTTTCTGTTTTTCGCGATCACCCTCGGCGACGACGGCTTCCTCACCGGCAACAACCTGCTCAACATCGTCCGGCAGACCGCCACCGTCACGATCATCGCGGTCGGCATGACCTACGTCATCGCCGCCGCCCAGATCGATCTGAGCGTCGGCGCCACAGCTGGCCTGGCCAGTGTCGTCACCGCCATGACCATCGCCAACTACGGTGTCTTCCTCGGCATCCTGGCAGGGCTGGCCGTCGGGGTGGTGGTCGGCTCCGTCAACGGCGCGCTGGTCGCAATGCTGAAGATCCCCTCATTCTTGGTCACACTAGGGATGCTCGGCATCGCAGCAGGTGTCGCCCAGTGGATCACCAAGTCGGCGCCGCAACCGATCCTGTCCGACCTCTACAACAAGGTCTTCGGGTCTGGCGATATCGGACCGATCCCTGGATTGATCGTCTGGATGATCATCGTCGTGGTCATCGGCGCGATCGTGCTGGCCAAGACCCGATTTGGCCGGCAGGTGCTGGCCACCGGTGGCAACCCCGTCGCGGCGAAGTTCACTGGCATCAACACCACGTCGATCACCTTCCGGGTGCTGCTGATCTCCGCTCTGCTGGCCGCGCTGGCGGGCATGCTCTACGCCGGGCAGCTGCAATCTGGCCGATACCAGTGGGGCACCGGCGACGAGCTGTCCGCGATCGCCGCCGTGATCCTCGGCGGAACAAGCCTTTTCGGTGGCAGCGGCACCGTCGTCGGAACCCTCTTCGGTGCCCTGCTGATCGGGCTGATCAACAACGGGCTCATCCTGGCCGGCCTGGACACCAGCCAGCAGCAGGTAGTCCGTGGAGTGATCATCATCCTCGCCGTCGCCCTTGCCAGACGAAAATAGCGCCCGCCCCGTCAGTCACATGTACCCCGACCAGGTAACGATTCACAGCGAGCAATCCTTCGACCGGCGAGAGGAAACCCCATGGACCGCATAAGGTCCGGCATCATCGGCACCGGTTTCATCGGCGGTGTACACGCCGCAGCCGTCCGGGCCGCGGGCGGCGTTGTGCAAGCCGTGGCGTCCGCCACCCCGGAAGAGGCCCGGAGCGCCGCGGACGCCTGGCACGCAGAACACACCGCGAATTCAGGTCTCGACCTGATCGACCGGGACGATATCGACGTCGTGCACATCTGCACCCCGAACGCCACCCACGCAGAACTCGCCCACGCCGCCATCGCCGCCGGCAAGGCCGTCGTCTGCGAGAAACCGCTGGCGATCAACCCGGACAGTGCAGCCGGTCTGGTTGATCAGGCCGCCGCAACGGGTGTAGTGCATGCCGTCCCGTTCGTTTACCGGTACTACCCGACGGTGCGCGAAGCACGGGACCGGATCAGCCGCGACGAGGCCGGTCGGCTGTGGTTGCTGCACGGTTCCTACCTGCAGGACTGGTTGTCAGGGCGGCAGGTTTCCAACTGGCGGGTTGATCCCAAACTCGGTGGCACATCCCGCGCCTTCGGAGACATTGGGGTGCACTGGTGTGACCTGATGGAATTCGTCACCGGGCATCGGATCACCAGACTCGTTGCGCACTGGGCGAACGCCTACACCGAGCGACCGTCGCTCTCGGACGGTCCGGGCGAGGGTCCGACGGCTGTCGCCACCGAGGACGGTGCCGTCGTCACCTTCGAAACCGATCGGGGCGCAGCTGGTTCGGTGGTGGTCAGCCAGGTTTCGCTCGGACGAAAGAACCGTCTGTGGTTCTCCTTCGACGGTCTGGACGCCGCTTACGTCTTCGACCAAGAACTGCCGGACAGTCTTTGGGTCGGCGGTCTGCGGGAAAATCACGTTGTACCCAGGGGTCCGGATACACTCTCAGTCGCCGCTGGCCGCTACGCCCGGCTGCCGACCGGCCATCCGCAGGGCTATCAGGATTCGTTCACCGCCTTCGTCGGGGATGTGTACGCGGCAGTGGTCGGTGAGAAGCCGGATGGGCTACCCACTTTCGAGGCCGGCCTGCGGGCTACCAGGATCACCGCAGCTGTCGTCGAGTCCGCGCGCAGTGGGAACTGGGTGAATGTCCCCGAAGGTCCCTGATCTATCGCGCAATCCCACCCCAAATGCACCCGGGTGACAGAACCCAGAAGAGCACGGCAGAAAGGAACGAAACTCGATGACCAGCTTCTTCGATCCACACCAGCGGGCCACCATCGCCGCAGCGATGGCGCGCATCATTCCGACGACAGACACCCCGGGTGCCGCCGAGGCGGGCACCATCGACTTCCTGGACGGCTACCTGGCCGGGATCGACAGGATCTACGCCAAGCCGGACGGCAGCGGATTCGAGACGCTCAGCGGACGACGCGCGCGGGCCTGGCAGCGGCGGATCGACATCCTGCGCACCACGTATGTGGACGGCATTGCGGACCTCGATCGGCGCAGCCGGGATACGTATGGCCAGCCGTTCATCGACCTGGATGCCGACCAGCAAGATGGCGTCCTGACGGCCGTCGAACGCCCCGGTGAGGAGGCAGCAATGAATGCCTCGCAAGCCGTCATGGGGTTCGCGCCCGTGGAGCCAGCGCTGCAACAGGCCAGTGCCGAAATCTCGCTGAGCTTCCTCGCTCTTCTGGCCCTTCACACCCGGCAGGGCTTTTACGCTGACCCGATCTACGGCGGCAACCGCGGCCAAGTCGGTTGGCAGACCATCGGTTTCCCCGGACCGAGCTCACTTGCCGAAGTGCACACCGGCCGTTACACCGTCATCGAGTACTTCGCCGACGGCACCCACGAGCAGGAAATGGAGATCAGCCATGCCCGCACCCAAGCCTGAGTGCACCGACGTTTGCATCATCGGCGCCGGCGCGTCTGGAGCGGCCGCGGCGAAGGTGTTGACAGAGCGCGGGTTTCGCGTCGTTGCCCTGGAACGCGGCCCCTGGCGGACTAAGGAGACCTTTGGTGGCGACGAGCTGGCCAACGTCAACCGGTACAACCTGTGGCCCGACCCACTGCTGAACCCGCGCACCTACCGGCAGTCCGCTGACGAGGAGGCAGAAGTCGACCTGTTCTGCCCGGTCCCGCAGATGGTGGGCGGCGGCACAGTGCACTGGCAGGGCTGGCTGCCGCGGTTCACCCCGGAGGATTTCCGGCTGCACTCGATCGTCGGCGACCTGCAAGGCGCCTCGCTCGCCGATTGGCCTATCAGCTACGACGACCTGGAGTCGTACTACACCAAGGTGGAGTGGGCGTTCGGAGTGTCCGGTCTAGCCGGCGCGAATGCCTATGAGGGACCGCGAAGCGCGGACTACCCTTGCCCGCCGCTGCCGCTGTCCAGATATGCGCAGAAGTTCCACCAGGGCACAAGATCGTTGGGTTGGAACGCTTTCCCGACCCCACAGGCCGCGCTATCCCGTCCGCACAACGGCCGGCCTGCGACGGTGATCAGCGCCTTCGCCCAGCAGCACGGCGACCCGACCGGCACCCGGTCCAGCGCGCTCAACGTATTTATCCCGGACGCACTTACCACCGGCCGGTACGACCTTCGGCCGGAGAGCTACGTCCGGGAACTTGTCGTCAACGCCGCTGGCAAGGTCACCGCCGCGGTGTACCAGAACGAGGCCGGCGAGACATTCGAGCAAGAGGCCGACGTCTTCATCCTGGCCTGCGGTGCCGTCGAAACCGCCCGACTGATGCTGCTGTCAAAATCCGCGCGCTTTCCGAACGGCATCGCAAACGGCAGCGACATGGTAGGCCGCAATGTCACCTTCCACGAATACAGCTCCGCGATCGGGCTTTTCAACGACCCGATCTACGCCTGGGCGGGTGGCGGCTACGTCAGTGCGAGTTCAATGGAATTCTACAACCACGACGATTCAAGAGGTTTCGTTAGTGGCGGTCACATCGCCTGCGCCGGAGTAGGTATCCCGTTGCCGATCAACTGGGGTCTGCCCGACCGGCCGCTCTGGGGTGCGGAAGCCAAAACGATGGACGAGGAGTTCTTCAACCACAGCATGGCGGTGTCGATGGTGGTGCACGACATGCCGCAACACGACAACCGAGTCGAGCTGGACGAAAAGGTCTCCGACGCCTGGGATCTGCCTGCCGCCAGGATCACTCTCGCCACACACGAGAACGATCTGAGAATGGGCAGGTTCCTGGTCGACCGGGACGCCGACATCCTGGAAGCGGCCGGTGCCACGAAGATCTACCGGGTCTACCCAGAGCGGGTGACGGGCAACTGCTCGCACCAGCATGGCACCACCCGGATGGGCAACGACCCGAACTCTTCGGTACTGAACAAGTACTGCCAGGCTCACGAGGTCGACAACCTGTTCGTGGTGGACGGCGCGCCGTTCCCGACCGGCACCGGTGCAAACCCAACGCTGACGATCATGGCCAACGCCTGGCGGGTCGCCGACCATATCGCCGATACCCGCGGCAACGACACCAAAGGCGAGAAGGGCAAATAGATTTCGATGAGCCGTCCGATAACCCTGTTCACCGGTCAATGGGCCGACCTGCCGTTCGAGGAAGTCGCAAAACTGGCTGCCGAGTGGGGGTACGACGGGCTGGAAATCGCATGCTCGGGGGACCACCTCGACGTCGCACGAGGAGCGGTCGACGACCATTACATCGCCAACCGACGGGAGATACTTGACCGCCACGGCCTACAGGCGTTCGCCATCTCGGCGCATCTGCAGGGCCAGGCCGTCTGCGACGACCCCATCGACCAACGGCACCGCGGCATCTTGAACAGCTCCCTCTGGGGTGACGGCGACCCGGAAGGTGTCCGACAGCGGGCTGCTCAAGCGGTCAAGAACGCGGCCAGGACGGCTGCCCGACTGGGTGTATCAACAGTCGTCGGGTTCACAGGTTCGTCGATCTGGAAGTACATCGCGATGTTCCCGCCCGCGTCGGGCGAGATGATCGACGCCGGCTACCAGGACTTCGCCGACCGGTGGAACCCGATCCTGGACGTCTTCGACGAGGTCGGCGTCCGGTTCGCCCACGAGGTCCACCCCTCCGAGATCGCCTATGACTACTACTCCACGCAGCGCGCGTTGGAAGCGATCGGGCACCGAAAAGCCTTTGGGATCAACTGGGACCCTTCGCACATGGTGTGGCAGAACATCGACCCGGTGCAGTTCATCTGGGACTTCCGGGACCGGATCTACCACGTGGACTGCAAGGACACCAAAGTCCGGCCGCGGGACGGCCGCCGGGGAGTGCTCGGGTCGCACCTGCAGTGGGCAGATCCACGGCGTGGGTGGGACTTCGTGTCCACCGGCCGCGGCGATGTTGACTGGGAAGACTGCTTCCGGATGCTTACCACCATTGGGTACGACGGGCCCATCAGCATCGAATGGGAAGACGCCGGGATGGACCGCCTGCACGGTGCGCCAGAGGCGCTGGCCTACATACGCTCCCAGCTTTTCGACCCACCGGCCACCGCCTTCGACAGCGCCTTCTCGAACCAGGACTGAGCTGCAGTCCCAGCCCCCGCATGCCAAGCCCTTACTCGACGGCTGTTTCGGTGCTTATGTCGGTGACGCCTCAGCAATGTCACTCGACACCGGTACCGAACGACGCCTTGTGTAGGCAATCACCCGCCGGGTCACCCGTCACCGCCGAATTATCTTGGAGAGCGTTGATTGATTGCCTGGTTTCGTCCATGGCTGACCCGGGGTCTCGGTGGACACCTTTGCGGCAGGACGGCGATGGTGGGCCAAGGTAGTCGTTGAGGTGGTCGCGGAAGTGCGGCAGGTCCCTGACGTGGAAGTACATGGCGTCGCCGATTCTGGCGGCTGCGGCGCGGTGTGAGTTGACCCAGGCGAAGAACAGCACCGGCATCACCTGGTTCATGTAGGGGTGTTGCCGTCAGCAGCCGGGATCAGGTGGTCCGGTTTGAGCGCGAAGTGGTTGTTGTAGTCGGTCACCAATATGGGTAACTGTCGTGGTCGCGGTCGAGATTGTGTTGCAGCGAGGCGATTACGCGGTCTAGTTTTGCACCCATCCGGTGGCGGTTGTAGACCAGGGCGGCAGCGCAGGAGCCGTAGTAGTTGATGCTGTGGAACAGTCTGGTTGCGGCGTTGAGGGCGCGGGCGAAGACGCGGCTGACGGGATCGGATAGCCGGCCGAGCCCCGCGGCCGACGTATCCGGTCGAGCGCAAGATGCTGGTGGACACCGATACCGCGGGCGGCAACCTTACGGTCGATGGAAGGAGTCATGAAGTTCCAAACTCAGGCTGACTGTTCACGAATCATTCTTCGGAGACTGGATCGTACTGCCGCAAGGTCATCCTCAGCTGTACGGAGCCGCGCCAGAGTAACGTCGAGTTCTGTTGCCAGCCGGACATTTTCACTGCGGTAGCGATTGTTCGCCGCGGTTAGTTCGTCGATGCGACGCCGGAGCGGCTCTACTGATGTAGCTTCCAGTTGGGTGCCGAGTCGTTCACGTAGGGCCTTCGTTACGCGGCCGAGCTCGCTGCGGAGCCTGCGGTTGTCCTGCTTGGCGAGTTCGAGGTCGGTGCGCAAGCTTGCCTCGCTCGCGCTTCGGCCGGCCCGTTTGGCCTGAGCGGGCACTGCCGCTTGGTCCGAACGGGCGGTCTCGATGTAGTCACGCACTCCGTCGGCGTAGACGAGCCATTGTGAGACCTTCGCGTTGCGGGCGACGGCGGCGAAGGTGATTGGCGTGCCGTCGCGCTTCATCGCATCTACGGCGCGGAATACCCGATCCCGCTTGTCTCTGAGTCTCGACGTCGCGCCTCGCGGAGAACGTCCGCGGGTGTGCGTGTGACTGCTTGCGTCACTGGCTTTCCTTCCGTCGGCTGATGTCTTCGAGTGGGAGCCTCGCGCCGGCCAGCGCCTTGCGTAAACACGGCAGATGCTTGTTCGACCTGGTCTCGCTGCTCTCCGTCCAGTCGGTCGAGACCCGCCCTCATAGTGTCTAGAACGTTCCGAAATGCCCCGATCTGTGCGTTTAGGTTGTCGATGACGAACGGCGCAGCCTCTATGGCTGAGGCGATTTCACGATCAGCGGTTAGTGAATTGATGTGCTCCTCGATGGCCGGGATGTATGAGGGGTCGGGGCGATAGAATCCGCAGCCGGCGCATTGGAACCGGATGGGGCACGCCTTACCGCCGGCCTTCACGTTTGAGGGTTCGATACAATTGCCGAACGGTACTGCGACTGAACGCATCTGGTACGCCACGGCGCCTGATATAGGTGCCGGCGCGCCGTTCTTGTCGATGGCGAGCTTGCCGACCGTCTCGATGGCGCTTCTCTTCCGGTCAGCGGTGATGGTGTAGTAGCCACCGGTTGTTTGGATGGATCTGTGGTCCATGAGCTGCCGTAGGACATCGACTGGTGTGCCGTTGTCGGCGTGCCGCTGCGCGTAGGAGTGGCGGAATGCGTACGGGTGGATCTTGGATCGGTCAAACGGCAGCGGGTCACCGTTCGCGTCGATCTCGTCACTGGTCAGCGTCTCGAGGCCGCGAACCCATGTGCGGATGGCGCTGCTGAGGCTGTTGCTGCTCAGGTGTTTCTCCACGATCGCGGTGCCGGGGAAGAGGTACTCCTGCGAGGACGCGGGGATGGTGCTGCGCACGTCTACCCAGTCGTTGATGGCGTCGGCGGTGGACTGCAGTATCGGGAGCCCGGCGCCGAGCCGAGAACAGCGCTACCCGGTGGTCGCGGTGTTCGGCGCAGCGAGTTGACCATAATATAGGTTATCGGCTGA
>Ga0207687_10001405_pt1 | contig 16426 bp, 11 predicted proteins | sample KBSM54metaG_FD_184399 | JGI IMG/M metagenome (GOLD analysis project Ga0207687, IMG submission 184399) | Miscanthus rhizosphere microbial communities from Kellogg Biological Station, Michigan, USA - KBS M5-4 metaG (SPAdes) (version 2) | ecosystem: Host-associated > Plants > Roots > Rhizosphere >...
GCTGGAGATGCTTCTGCGCCGCGATGAGCGGTCGCTCTCCGAGGCCATTCCGATGGTGCAGGCGATCGATGAGACGCTCAGCGCCGCGGACATCGAATCGATGGCCGCTCGTCTGCCGCAACGCGCGCCGCGTCCGCGACTCGTGGCCATCGAATCGATCGATGTCGCCGGAACGGATGAAACGATGGCCGACGTCGAGACGCGAGAAGCGTCCGCTCGCGCGAGCCGCGTCGCACGCAATGCGATCGCGTCACTTCCGCTCCGCGACCGAATGCTTCTCCGCCTTCGGTTCGTGATGATGATGAGCATCGCCGACGCGGCGCGCATTCTTCAGATTCCGCAGCGGCCGTTGTACCGGCGGCAAGAACAGATTCTGAAGATGCTCAGCGACGCGCTTCGTACTGCGGGCATCGACGCCCGCGCAGCAGGAGATCTGATCGGTTCGGCCGCGAGCGCGCTCGACTTCGGTCTCGGCGAAACGGAAATCCCGCCGTCCACGCCAGTCACCCAAGCGGAGTTGCAATGACGATTCATCCGAACGCCGAGACGATCGCCGCGCTCGCCGAAGGCCGCCTCGACCCGGCGATGCTCGATGCGACGCTCGCGCATATCGAGCGATGCCCGTCGTGCGCCGGCGAGTTGAAGCTCGCCAGCGCGACGTTCACTCGCGAGACAGCGTCGCCGCATTACGCGTGGTGGGCCGCCGCCGCGGCTGCGGTCGTCGTCCTCGCGCTCGGCGGCATCCTGTGGCAACGCACTTCGCTGCAACACGACGAGATCCGGGCGCTGGTCCGCCTTGCGCCGCGCGACGCACGTCTCATCGAGCCTCGCGTTTCGGGCGGATTCGCGTACGCACCGTATCGCGGCCCGGTTCGGGCCACAGGGCCGGCCGCGGATTCGCAGCGCCTGCGCCTCGGCGCAGCCGCCGCCGACGCGATCGATCGCGCGGAGCACGATCATTCCGCGAGCGCGCAGCATGCGGCGGGTGTTGCCACGCTGCTCGCCGACGATCCCGTCAAAGCGGTCGACCGGCTGCGCGAGGCGAGCGCGCGCACACCGGACGACGCGAACATCGCCAGCGACCTCGCCGCCGCACAGGTCGCCGCAGCGGATTCGCTCGGCCGCGCGTCGCTCTACCCGGAGGCGCTCGCCGCTGCCGATCATGCGCTTCGCATCGACGGGAATTTCGCCGAGGCGCTCTTCAATCGCGCGCTGATTCTCGAGCGCCTCGGGCTGATCCGCGATGCGCGACGGGCGTGGGAGCAGTACCTCGCTCGCGACTCCTCGTCTGCATGGGCCGATTCAAGAACGATCTCGAACACGGCGACGCGCCGCAAGTCGTCCGGCAGTATCCGCAACTGAGCCGCACGTACGCCGAAGCACAACACCTCGGCGCATGGGGCGAAGCGACATTGCGCGGAGACGATGCCGGCGCGACACGCAACCTCGCCACGGCTCGCGCCCTCGGCGACGCGCTGCGCGTGCGGACCGGCGAGTCGCTGCTGCACGATGCCGTCGCCACGATCGACGGCGCATCTCCAGCGCTTCGCACCGCACTCGCGCGCGGGCACGCGAGCTATCTGCATGCGCGCATCGCGTATGCGAAACGTCGACTCGACGATGCCGAACGCGATCTCGGCGCTGCGTCGCGCGAGCTGCAGGGCAGTCCGATGGCGCACGTGGCGCGCTATTACCACGCCAGCGTCCACTTCGATCGTGATGACGCGGCGACGGCGCGCAACGAGCTCGAGTCGGTCGCGCGCGACGCTCCGCCAAGCTACGTCGCGCTGCACGCGCAGCTTCTGTGGGAGCTTGCGCTGTGCGACATGCATGACGACGACTGGACACCGGCTGCCGCGAAGCTTGCCGCAGCGGAGTCGCTGTTTGCGCGACTCGGCGAACAAGCGAATCTCGCCGCCGTGCGATCGATTCTGGCAACGGCGATCATGTCCGCCGGCCGGCCGGACGACGCCTGGGCGGCACGCACGCGAGCCTTCGAGAGCCTCAGCCGCGAAGGACAGACGGAGCGGCTGGTGGTCACTCTCGGCGGCGCGGCAAGCATGGAGCAGCGCGCCGGCCGCCGCGCCGCCGCACGAGCGCTGCTCGATGTCGAGGTGCAGAATGCACGCGCGCTCGGCAGCGATGTTCATCTCGCCGACGCCCTCGGACGCAGCGCGATCGCCGCCGAGGAGAGCGGCGAGCATGCGGTGGCGCTCGTCACCGCGGACGAAGCGCTGCGAACGGCGTCGCGGATCTCGGATCGCTCGCTTCGCAATCGCGCAGTCGCCGATGCGCAAGTCGCCAGCGGCGCCGTGCACGTGAACGATGATCCCGCACACAGCATCGATGCGCTCACGCGCGCGCTGCAGGTCTATCGCACCGCGACTCTCACCAGTTTCGTGCCGGCCGCTTGCCTCTATCGCGCGCGCGCCGCGCTGCGCGCCGGACGGCGCGACGACGCCAGACGCGATCTCGACGCCGGAATCGCCGCGCTCGAAGTGCGGCCGGTGAACATCGGCGGCGGCGTGAGGGCGGCGCCGGTCGTCGATGGCGACGACGCGTTGTTCGAAGAAGCGATCCGCCTCTCGCTCGCTGGCAATGACGCGAAGCGCGCGTTCGAATACGCGGAGCGGGCGCACGAACGGATCGGGACTCTCAGAACGAGTCCGCTCACTCTCGAGGACCTGCAGCGACGTCTGCGAGGCACGTCCATCGCCGTGCTGCATCTCACGACGCTGCCCGACGAAGTGATCGCGTTTGCGATCGCGAGCGACCGCGCGACGGTGTCGCGCTCGCGCGTGGCGCGCGACGCGATCGCGCAGATGCCGCTCGACGCACTGTTCGATCTCCTGATCCGGCCGAGCGCGGCGATCATCGATGGTGCCGGCGAGTTGATCGTCGTCGCCGATCGCTCGCTCGAGCGAGTCCCGTTCGCCGGCCTTTACGACGCGCAGCGAAAATGTTCCTTGATCGAGCGCGTCGCTGTTTCCGTCGCATCGAGCGCTGCGGCTCTCGACGGCGACCACGCACCCGGGCCACGCGTCGTCATCGCCGTCGAGCTCCCGAGCGGAGAGCACGAGAGCACGCCGGCGCTGCCAAACGCGGGAGGCGAAGTCGCGTCGATCGCCTCTTTGTATCCGCAAGCCACCGTTCTCGCCGCACGCGATGCGTCGTATCGCGCCTTTCACGATGCCGCGCTGCGTCGTGGCGGTGCCGTCATTCACATCGCCGGCCACACGGAGCTGCAGCGCGGAAGCGAAGAGGCCGCGCTTCGCTTTGCCGGCGGCGAGCGAGCGGCGTGGTCGAAGATCGCGGCCAGCCGATTCGACCGCGACACGATCGTCGTGCTCGCCGCGTGCGACACGTTGCGCGGGCCGGCGTCGCGGTACGTGCGATCGCTGAGTCTCGGCGCCGCCTTCGCCGCGGCCGGTGCAGGATGCGTGATCGGAACGCTCGCGCCGATCGCCGACGCCGACGCGCGCGAGCTCTTCCTGGCCATTCATCGCAATCTCGCAGCCGGCATGTTGCCGGCGCAAGCCGTGCGGCGCGCGCAACTCGACGCCATCGCCGGCGGGCGGCTGCCGTCGTGGCGGTCGATCGAGATCCTCACGCGCTGCATCGGGGCGGCGCATTCGGAAGGAGGAAAGACATGAGTCACGTCATCATCCGTTTCATCGGTCTCTGCATTCACATTCGCCGCGATGACTTCCCCGCGCTGCGGCCGCTTCACCGCGTCGTATTTCTTTCTCACGATGGACAGGACATTCGCGATCTGACCATCGATCCGCACCGGCCGATGCTCTTCACGCCGAAACCGGTCGATCCCATCGCTTGCGTCGTTCAGACGATCGGAAAAGAGAGTCTGATGTTGAATCGCGTCACGCTCCGCGTCCTGAACCCGAGAAGCACCGGCCTCTACAGGCACGTCAGCTATCTCGATCGGCTTCCGCACCTCACCCCGCCCGACCAACGACTCGATCCGAAGGACGATGTGCTTTTGAACGGCTTGCCGCCGGCCTCCGCCTATTTCGACGTCGACGATGGAGAGTTGCACGCGTGCAACGCAACGGACGATGGGGCAGTCGGGACCTGGCTCAAAGTGGAGACCGACGGCGACCCGATCATCGAGGCGGCCTGCATTGACAATACCGAATCGCAGCAATGGCACTTCGACGACCGCAGCGTGATTCAGATCTACAACACATCGGCGACCGGCGGAGACAGCGATGCGGATTACCTGATCAACTATCAGGCGTTCGAGCCGTCGTCGTCGAAGCCACCTTTGCCGGAGCCGCACAATCGTGGATTCGAGCTGCGAAGCTGCTTCGATCCGAATGAGACTCCGGCGCAGCAGCTCGAGCTCCACGCCTCGTGTTCGAACACGGGCTTTCCATAGAACGGCGTCAGGCCATGACGCCGCGCGGTTTCACGTCGTAGCTCGGGAACACGCTCTTCAACGCACCGACGCCGAGCTGTTTCGTGAGCAGCTCGCCGAAGATGTCGCGAAAATCGGTCGTGATCGCGAGGTCGCGATTCTCGAAGAGTCGTCCCGCTGCGAGTCCCGGCCACTCGCCGTACACTTTCCCGCCTTTCACGCCGCCGCCGAGGATGAGCATGATGTTCGCGTGGCCGTGATCGGTGCCGCGATTGCCGTTCTCGTGAACGGTGCGGCCGAACTCGGACATCGTCACGAGCACGACATCGCCCATGCGCGAGCCGAGGTCTTTGGTGAACGCGGCGATGGCGTCGGAGAAATTGCGGAGATTGTTCGCGAGCTGTCCCTGCGCGCCGCCTTCGCCGGCGTGCGTGTCCCAGCCGCTCACGTCGGTGAATGCGACTTCGAGTCCGACGTTCGACTTGATCAGCTGCGCGATCTGCTTGAGTGAATTGCCGAGTTGATTGTTCGGGTACACCGCGCCGTTTTCCGGCTGCAGTTTCGTCGGATCGGCGGACTTCAGAATATTCGACGCTTCGAACGAGCTCGCGCCGTACATCGACTCGAACGCCGACGCCGCCTTGTCGCCGCCGTGAACGCCGAACTGTCCGATGTTCGACATCGCCACCGCGCCGCCGCTGCCCGAAAGGATCCGCGGCAGCGCCGGCGAGAGCGCTACCGCGCGCAGCGGCGACGCGGTCTGGTCATGCCTGGTTTTGAGCGCGCGCGTGAGGAATCCGTCCTGCGTCGACTTCACGCCGGGCGTGCCCGACTCCATGAAGTCCTGCGCGTCGAAGTGCGAGCGCGAAGTGTCGGGACTCCCGACCGCGTGAACGATCGCGAGCGACTTGTCTTTGAAGTAGGGAGCGATCGACGCGAGCGATGGATGCAGTCCGAAGAAGTCGTCGAGATTGATCACGTCGGTGCGCGGAATGGCGATCGTGGGACGCGCGTCGTAGTACGCCTTCTCCGCGTACGGCACGATGACGTTCAGCCCATCGACGGCGCCGCGCTGAAAAATCGCGACGAGAGTTTTCTTTCCCTTCGTCGTCGCAGCGCTGGCCATGCGGACGAACACGTTCGGAAGAAGGCCGCCGGCGACGAGTGCGAGGCCGGAGGATTTGAGGAAGAGTCTGCGATCGATAGTCATTGTGGCTCCCGTTACGCGGTTGCGTGGTTGCGCGGTTGCTCGGTTACTTGGTTGTCAAGTTGTCGAGTTGCCGAGTTGCCGATCGACGGTGGGCAACCGGTAACCAGGCAACCTGACAACCGCGCAACCACGCAACCACGCAACCACGCAACCATTCATCGCCATCACTGCCTCTGAAATTCGGGACTTCCCAACATCAACCCTGCGGCCGTCGCGCGATCGCCGCCCTTCTCCGCGATCGTCTTCCGCGTCTCTGCGGTCAGCTCGGCGCCGACGTCGATCTTCGCGAGCTGCGTGTCGTCGACGATCACGCCGGGCATTTTGTTAGACGCCAGAGCGAGCGCGAAGTTGAGTCGATTCATCAGGGCACCAGCGTTCTCCCACGCTTCGGCTTTGTCGCTGTAGCCGGTCGGCGGCTGCGATCCGTAGAGCGGCTCGCCCATCTTCTGCAGCTCGCGCGCGAGCGGAAGCGGATTGTCGACACGTCCGCCGATCGCGCGGATTGCCGACACCGCGTACTCGAACGGCGACTTCACTTTCGCGCGATAGTTCTGCGCCTGCCAGAACTCACGCGAATCGATAACCGCTTTTACCGTTTCGCGAAGATCGCCGTCGGTCGCCGTGAACCGCTTCGCGACGCGATCGACGAGCGCTTTCGGCGGATCGTCGGACACCAGCCGCTGACAGAGCTGCAGCGCGATGTGCTGCGCGGTCGCCGGGCTGTGCGCGAGAACGTGAATCATCCGCTCGCCTTCTTCGATCCCGCCGCCGCTGCCGAAACGAACGCCAAGGACGGACTTGGGCTGACGGTCGTGAAGGAAAGGACGGAATCGGAATCCGCTGCCTTCTTCGGGACGCGAGATCGACCAGCCGGTGAAGACGCGCGCGAGCTCGGTGACATCCTTTTGCGTGTAGCCGGAATCGACGCCGAGAGTGTGCAGCTCCATGATTTCGCGGGCGTAGTTCTCGTTGATGGCGCCGGAACGCGAGCGCGCGTTGTCGAGATAGAAAAGCATCGCGGGCGACTTCGCCGTCGCCATCAGCAGGTCTTCGAACTTGCCCCAGATGCGCGGGCGGATCGTGTCGCGCTCGTAGCTCGTGAGCAGCACGCGATCGAGGCCTTTGCCGACGAAGACGTTGAAGTGATTGATCCAGAAGTCGACCATCACCTCGTTGAGCTGGCGATCGGAGTCGACGGCGCGAAGGATGCGCTGCGCGTTGAGCTCGGCGATGACACGCGCGGGACGCTGATCGTAACTCAGTGGGGCGGCGGCGCCCTCGCCGCCATTCTTCTTCGCTTTGCGCGCCTCGATCACCGGCACGTAGAACTTCGTGATGATCTGCGCGTCGGACATCTTCAACGTCTCGTATTGATCGAGACGCGATTGCACGTCGCGATCGGAGATCGATTCGGGATGCAGTTGTTGATTGATCCAGTTGTCGACGCCGATCTGCAGGACGCGATCGACGTCGCCGGGCCGCGCGCCGAAGGCGAGGCGATTGAGCGCGTGCATGGCGCGCTGCCGTTCGGTGAGTCTTGCGTCCGAGCTCGACAGCCCGGTGAGCAGCAACAGCATCGTGAAGGGGACGAGGAAGCGTTTCATGTCGTTTGGACGGAGTACGATTCGTGTCGTTTACTGCTGAATGAATACGCGCGTTGACTGGGATCGACTGGCGTCGGCGTTCTCGAGCGCGGCGGCGGCAAGCGAAGAGCCGAACCTCGATCTCGCGCGGGAGTTCGCACGGGGACGCTTGCGCGAAGGTCGCGAAGTCGGCGAATGGATCGCCGGATACTTGAAGCGTCCGCTTCGCTTTCTCGATGTCGGTTCCGGCAACGGCGGAGTCGCCTTCGGCGTCGGCAACATCGCGACGCACGAAGTGCACGCGCTCGACATCATTCCGAACTCTGCATTCCGCGAATTCAGCCGCCGCCTCGGCGCCAGCCTCGTCACCCAGACCGTCGGTAGCGGACACGCCATTCCGTTTCGCGGCGACACGTTCGACGTCGTGCTCTGTCTCGAAACGCTCGAGCACATCGAAGATCCGCCGTCGCTCGGCCGCGAGATCATGCGCGTGCTCAAGCCCGGCGGGATGTGCATGGTGATGACGCCGGCGCGCGTGCGCTATTTGTTTCGGCCTGATCCGCATTTCGGAATCAAGGGACTGTTGCTTCTGCCCGACGCGCTGCAGAAATTCGTCGTCACGAGAGTCCTTCGACGCACGAACGACTACGACGTGGTGCACACGTTTTGGTCACTGCGCGGAATCGCCAAGCTGTTTCCCGGCGGCAGAAACGTCGAGCCGCTGTTCAACAAGCCGCTTCCGCCCGGCACAGTGTGGTACACATTCCGCCGATGGCTTTGGGATCGCGTCTTAGTCTTCAAGTGAAGTCCGCCATCGTCGTACTGGCGATGACCACCTCGGCCTTCGGCGGCAACGGAAAAATCGACAACAACGGCGTCATCACGCTGACCGTCGACTTCCGATTCGCGCCGACCAAAGCGCAAGTCGATCTGACGAAGCAGCGGCTCACCGACTTCAGCGCCGATCTTTGGGACGCGAGCGAAGGGCAGATGCGCATCGGCAGCGTGAAGATCGGTTGTGGCACCGTCGACGAAGACCTCGCCGACATCTGGCTCTCCGAGCAACTCGTCGCGTCCTCCGCGTCCAACTCGCCGCTCGGCGTCATCGGCGTCCACTATCAACACGAGATGGGCGACGACGGCGCGCTGATGTTCCACGAGTTTGGCCACTACGGGTTGAAGCTCGGCGACGAGTACTCGAAGCAGTTTCCCTGCGGCGGCGCCGGCGCGTGCATCGAGGTTCCGCAGACGAAAGAGAACCACTGCATCATGGAGGACGAGGACCTTCTCGATAACGAGTTCTGCGTGAAGCAGAACCACGATCCGATTCGCGGCAACAACGACGGCTGCAAGAACAAGAGCGATTTCGGCGGCGCGCCTTGCGTGACGAACTGCGAGGCGTGGAACACGATCACGAACAAGTACGAGACCTCGGATCAGCAGCGCGATCACGGGAAGTCGTGCTGGGAGTCGCTGATCGAGACGTTCCCGTTCCTGAAGATGCCGAACGGATTGCCGACCGTCGATCCGCCGCCCGGCTTCGTGCCGCCGACGTTCGAAGTGACGTGCGACGCGGCGGCGTCGATCGTCCTCGTGCTCGACAAATCGGGCAGCATGAACCAGCCGGTGAATGCCGAGACGGGCGAGATCTGCGCGAACAAGGTCGACGACGACGCCAACGGACAAGTCGACGAGAGTCCATGCTCCTCGTCGCGGCTCGAGTTCATCCACCACGCCGCGCATGAGCTGATCGATGCCGCGATCGGATCCGGCGCGCGATTCGGAATCGTGTCGTTCGACAGCACGGCGCACGTCGTCGCGCCGATGTCCGCGCTCGATGAAAACAGCGCGCCGGAGCTCGAAGCGAAAACGGACTTGATCACCGCGGGCGGCAAGACGTCGATCGGAGCGGCGTTGATCAAGGCGAAGGAGATGCTCGACGCGGAGAGCGGAGCGTCGTCCTCGAAGGCCGTGATCATCGTGACCGACGGCGCGAACACGATCGGCATTCCGCCGGATCAGCCGGTGCCCGACTACGTCGCCGCGAGCATCCGCATTTTTCCCGTCGCGACCGGAACGGCGTCCGACGATCCGACGCTCGCCGCGATCGCGAACGAGACGAACGGCGTTCCGTTCTCGTCGCCACAGCCGTCGCAGATGATGATCGCCGCGAACGAAGCCTGGACTCAATGGCGCGGCGAGACCACCATCCTCGGCCGAACCAAGTGGAAGGTCAGCGGAACGACAGCGAGTGCGAAGCGTTCATTCATCGTCGACAAGGGGACGAGGCGCATCACGATCACGATTGGCGGCGAGATGAATGACATGCGCGGCTTCGGCGTGCGCGCGCAGCTCGTCGATCCGAACGGCAACGTGCTCACGACGGACGCGCCGCCGTCATCGATGCACGTGACGCGCGACCGGTTCTTCGTGCGCGCGTCGATCGCGAAGCCGGCCGCGGGTTTGTGGCACGTGCGACTGCTGCGCGAGCCGCGAAGCAGAGTGCGGCAACACGGATCGTTCATGGTGACGTCGACCCATCCCGCCGCGCGATTCGTCGCCACGAGCGATCGCTGGAACGCGAAACTAGGCGAGAGGTTCACGATGGATCTGCGTCCGTGGTTCAACGCGCAGTTGCGCAACGCGCAGGTCGTTGCGTCGTTGCGCCATCCCGACGGACACGTGACGATGCTCCCGCTGCGCGCGGACCAATTCGGCGTCTACGCCGTAACGCTCGACGATCTGAACACGATCGGCACGTACGCGATGACGGCGACATTCAAGACGACCGAAACAACGCGCACGGTTCCGGGCGAGGCGCCGCCGGCGAAAAGGATCGACGGTCGTCTCATTCGCGGCCGCGCGCCGCTGCCGCGTGCGGTGCCACCGTCGCAGCGAAGCGTGACGCGTTACATCGTCGTTTCGCGCTGAGGCACGAGCCAGCCGTCAACGATGCGGGCGTCGTAGCCGAAGAGCTCGCGCACGACGTCTTCGCGCATGACGTCGCGCGGCGCGGCGTCGCGTGCGAGCGCACCGTCGCGCATGACGAGCATGCGATCGCTGTACGCCGACGCCCAGTTGAGATCGTGCGACGCGAAGATGATCGTTGCGCCGGTGCGATCGACGATGCCGCGAAGGAGCGACGACACCTGCTGCACGTGCGCGACGTCGAGCGATGCGAACGGCTCGTCGAGCAACACGAGCTGCGGCGATCCGGCGAGCACGCGCGCTAGGAAGACGCGCTTTCGCTCGCCACCGCTCATCTCGTCGAGGTAGCGGTCCGCAAGATGAACGGCATCACACATCGCCAGCGCGTCTTCGGCGTGTTGGTAATCGGAGTCTTTCTCGAATTCGAATCGGCGCAGAAACGGCGCGCGGCCGGAGACGACCACGTCGATCGCGCGCATCGGAAACGCGGGATCGGGATCCTGCGGCAGATAGCCGACGCGCTTCGCATACTCCTTCGCCGGCCAATCGCTCGTCCGTTTTCCGTCGAGGCGCACTTCGCCGCGCGACGGCGACGCGACGCGCGCGATGAGTTTGAGCAGTGTCGATTTTCCGGAGCCGTTCGGACCCGCGAGCGCGACGAGCGCGCCGGCGCCATTGATCGAAAGCGAGACGTCGCGAACCGCGCTCGTCTCCGCATACGCGAACGAGACGTTGTCGACGTCGAGTCTCATCGCTCTCTCCGCAGCACCGACAGAAAAAACGGAACGCCGAGGATCGCGGTGAACGCGCCGACGGGCAACTCGACCGGCGCGATGACGACGCGCGACACGAGATCGGAGACGACAAGCAGCGATCCTCCTGCGAGCGCGCAGAGCGGAAGGAGAAAACGAAAGTCGCGGCGCCACATCATGCGCACGAGGTGCGGCACGAGCAGGCCGACGAAGCCGATGATGCCGGCGACGGCGACCGCGGCGCCGGTGATGATCGACGCCGCGCCGAAGCCGAGGAGCTTGATGCGCTCGACGTCGACGCCGCGCGCGCGGGCGTCGTCTTCACCGAAGACGAGAAGGCGCAGATCGTTCGCGATGAAGACGAGCACGATCATCGCGGCGACGAAGAGCACCGCGAGCAACAACGCGTCGTTCCACGTTGCGCCGGAGAGCGTGCCGATCATCCAGCGCAGCGCGGCATTCACGTCGTTCGCGGGCGCGAGTCCGAACGCGATCAAGATCAGCGCGGAAAAGAGCGCGTTGAGCACGAGGCCCGAGAGAAGGAGCCGCGTCGCGTCGCTGCGTCCCCGCCGGCGCGCGAGCAGAAACACGGCGGCGGTCGCGCCGCACGCGCCGGCGAATGCGATCACCGGAACGAGTCCGGGAACGCGCGCGAGTCCGAATGCCGATGCGACGGCGGCGCCGCAGGCCGCACCGCCGGAGACGCCGAGGATGAAGGGATCGGCGAGCGGATTGCGGAGAAGCGTTTGAAACGTGACGCCGGCAACCGCGAGCGTCGCGCCGATGAGCGCGCCGGCGATCACACGCGGCAAGCGGATTCGCAACACGATCGCGCGCATCGTTGCGTCGCCGTCGAAGAAGGCACGCCACGAGATCGGTGTGGCGCCGGCGGCGACGGCGAGCACGATCGCGGCGAGGAGGACGAGCGACAGAATCAGGATCGCCCGCGCGTGACTCAGCGGCGTTCCCATTGATCGATGATCCGATTCAACTCCGCCGCCGCGTCGACGACGTGCGGGCCCGGCCGCGTGAAGTGATTCTCATTCACCGTGACGAGCATCGCATGCGCCTTCAACTCCGGAGCTGCGCGAAGCAGCGGCGCGACGTCGAGGTGCTGCGTGTAAAGAACGATGTCGGGCGGCGACGCGATCACGCTCTCGATCGCGTATTGCGGCCACGCTTTCACCTGCACCGCATTTTGTGCACCGCAGATCGCGTACAAATCGTCGACGAAGGTCTCGCGTCCGCCGACGTAAAGCGGATCGGGCCACGCGACGAAGAGGATGCGCGGGGGTTTCGCGCGCTTGCGCGTCTCGCGCGCCAGACCGTTTTTCACCGCGTCCACGGCGTCGCGCGTGCGCGGCGCGTTCAGTTCATCGCCGACGTGTTGCATCACCGTTGGGATCTCGTTGACGCGATCGGTGCGGATGATCTCGAGCGGAATTCCGTTCGCTTTCAACGCGGCGGCGAGCGACGTGTAGTTCGCGCTCGACGGCGCGAGCACGCGATTCGGTTTCGCCGCGACGATGCGTTCGAGACTCGGCTGCACGCCGCCGACTTTCGGCAATCGCTTCGCGGCGGGCGGCGAATCGGAGTAGTCGTCAGTGGCGACGAGTTGATCGCCCGCACCGACGGCAAACACGATCTCCGTTAGATTCGGAGAAAGCGTGATGATGCGGTGATGGGTCGAGTGAGTGGCCGGCGCGCGGGTGCAGCCGGCGAGGATGAGCGCGAGAGCGAGACGCTTTACGACTCGCCCCCCTCGTCTTCGTCCATGTCGTTGGAGACGCCGAGGCGCGAGCAGGCGGCGGCGTACATCTGCTTCGAGGCGTTGATCGCGTTCTGCAGCTCGGCGATGCGATCCTTCACCTTCGCCAGCTCTTCTTCGATCTGGTCTTTCAGCTCGCTGATTTCCTGCTTGGTCACCTGGAGCGTCGTTTCGTAGAACTTTCGCTGCTGATCGCTGAGGACCGCCATGGTCACACCCTCCAAATCGAAATCGCTGAAGCGATCATAGTTTAAAGTCCACCCGCACCGTCGTCCACGACTTCACGCGAACGCCGTCTTTGATTCCCGGTGCGAACGTCGAGCGTCGAATCGTCTGCAGCGCCGCTTCGTTGATCCCGACCGGACGATTGACGCCGCTGATCACTTTCGCGTCGAGAATCTGCCCCGTTTCGGAGACGAGCACGCTCATGATCACCGAGCCCTCGACGCGCTGCGCGCGGGCGAGCGGCGGATAAACGGGCGACGCCTGACGCGTCATGTGCGCGGCCGTGAGTCCTTCGGTTCCCTGCGCAACGAGATCGCCTTCGCGCGTGCGCGGCGCTTCCGCGACCGCGGGCTGAGGCGTGGGTGCCGGCGCAACCGGCTGCGGTGCCGGTGCCACCGGCTGCGGAGTCGGAGCAACGGGTTGCGGCGTCACGGCCACCGGCTGCGGCGTCGGCGCGACCGGCTGCGGGGTCGGACGCACGGGGGTTGCCGTCGTCGCCGCCGCCTGTTGCTGCGTGCGCTGTTGTTGATCGAGCCTCGCGCGCTCGGCGTCGAGACGCTTGCGCACTTCTTCGTCGACTTTCGCGTTGTCGATCGACGGTGGCGCGGTCGTGGTGCCCGACGTCGTCGCGACCGGCGCGGTCGTCGTTCCGTTCGCGGGAACGGGCGCGATCGGTGGAGCCGTCGTGCGCGACGCCGACGCGGTCTGCACCGTCGTCGTGGTTGGCGCGCTGCTCTTCGACTTCATCAGGAACGCGCCGACGGCGATCGCGATCACCGCGGCGACGCCGATGAGGATCGGAACGATCGGCGCTTTTTTCTCCGGCGCGGATGATGCCGGCATCGCGGTCGATGGCGCGGGCGCGAACGACGGCGGCATCGGCGAGCTCACCGTCGGTGCCATGGCCGAGGCGATGACGGGCGCCGGCTTCGATTCGAACACCGGCTCCGGTTGGTGCGCCGCGACCGGCTCGTTCGTTTCGAGACGATGCATGAAGATCGCGAGGTCGGCGCTCGTCGGCGTCGGCTTGAAGGTGTAGAGAATCTGATCGAGATCGCGGGCCATCTCGCCCGCGGACTGATAGCGCTTCTCCGGTTCTTTCTGCAGCGCCTTCAACACGACGTTGTCGATCTCGGGCGTCACTTCATCGTTGTAATCGGACGGCTTCGCGACGCGCGCCTCGCGCACCTGTTCGAGAATCGACAGCTCGTTGTCGCCGGTGAAGAGCTTGCGGCCGGTGAGCATTTCGAAGAGCACTGTCGCCAGTGCGAACACGTCGGAGCGCTTGTCGATGTGGCGTCCCCACGCCTGCTCGGGCGACATGTACTGCAGCTTTCCCTTGAGCGCGCCAGCCTGCGTGTGCGACGCCTTCGACGCCGCTTTGGCGATGCCGAAGTCGCAGAGCTTGATGTCGCCTTCCTGCGAGATCAGCACGTTCTGCGGCGAGACGTCGCGGTGCACGAGTCCCATGTCCTGTTCGTTGTAGTCGCGTTTGCGATGCGCGTAGTCGAGCGCCGCGGCAACCTTCGATGCGATGAACAGCGCGAGCTCGACCTGAATCGGATGATCGCGCTCCTGCGCGCGGCGCAGGATGTTCTTCAGGTCGTACCCATCGACGTACTCCATCGCGATGTAGTACGAGCTCTGGATCTTGCCGAGGTCGTAGATGTGAATGATGTTGTTGTGGTTGAGCTGCGCGGCGAGCTTCGCTTCATCGATGAACATCTCGATGAAGTCCTGATTGTCCGAGAGATGCGGAAGGATCTTCTTGATGGCGACGATCTTCTGAAAACCTTCGACGCCGCGCATCCGCGCCTTCCACACTTCGGCCATACCGCCGGTGGCGATCTTCTCGAGGAGAACGTATTGCCCGAACTTGATCCCGTCCTTCGGCTCTTCCTCTTCATGAGCGGGCGTCGGAGCCGGCGGGGAAAAGATCGGCGATGACGACGGCATCTTCTCGACAGCCGGCGCGGGAGTGACGGCGGTGAACTTGTCGGTGGAGAACTTCGACTTCGCTTCGGCGGCCGGCGGAGCGGGCGCTGGTTTTGGCGCGGCGGGAGCGGGCGCCGGAGTTGGAGTCGGCACCGGCGCCGGTCGCGGCGCGCGCGTCGTTCGCTCCAGTCCCGACATCGTGTCTTCCATCAGCTTGTCGAGCGCGAGATTTCCGCTCTGCGTTTTCTGCTGCGGTCGCGGCGGTTCCGGTGCAGCCGCGGGAGGATTAGGCGCCGGCGCTGGAGGCGGCGGTGCGATCTTCGGGATCTGCATCGTTTGCGCGTTCTGCGCGTTTTGCGGCGGGACGGGGACGTTGGTCTCCGTCTTCTTCTTTTGCGGCATCACGCCGGCGAGCGTGTCCGCCAGCATCTTGTCGAGATCGTCGCTCTGCTTCGCCATGTTTTTTTTGGCTCCCGGTGTTGGGGCTTTCTCGTCTTCGAGCAACTCGCCGAAGATTTCGTTGGACGTGAATTGTTGTGCGGCCGCGTCGGTGCGGATGCCGAGGATCTGCTGCACTTTGCCGAGAAACTCGCTCTCCGAGTACGGCTTGGGAAGAATGTCGGAAGCGCCGAGGCGCTGCGCGTCGGCTTTGGGACTCTTGCCGTTGTAGCCGGAGACGGTGAGAAGGATCGGCGTGTCCTGCGTCGACTTCTGACTGCGGATCATGCGAATGAGGTCGGACGCGGCGACCTTCGGCACGACGGAGGACATGACGATCAGCCGCGGCTGCGGCGGCGTCTCGAGCGCGCGGAGCGCCTCCTCCCCGTCTTTCGCAAACGAAGGGGAAAACGGCTGCCCGGCGAGCGCCTGCCGCACGCGGTCGGTGTAGCGAGGCTCGTACTCGACAACGAGAATGTTTTCAGGCATGTACGGATCGCGCGCATTTTCGCACAGCGTCACTGAATCTAAAAGGACCGTGGACTGAGGACTGAGTGCTGAGGAAACGCTTCGCGCTGGCCCACTCAGTCCTCAGTCCTCAGTCCTCATCACTTTGTTTGCCGCTTGCATTTGAGAAAAAACGCTGGCATTCTTCGCCCCGGCACCTCGTGCGACGATCTTTTTAGGCAGCCTGCCGGGCGTTTGAAGAGCAGCGACTCTCCGCCTCTGAATCGTCGGATCCCAGGGTCTCGAAGGTGTACACGCCGTTCGGAAACGATTGGTTTTTTTTGAGGTCGAATGACACCAGACAATCAGAACCCGCGTAAGCGCCGCCGGCGCAGACGCCGCGGACAAGGTGGAGCTGCGGCTCCGCAAGCGGGCGTCAACGGCAACGGTCCGTCGCCCGGCAACGAAGCAGTCACGCAGCAGAATCGCCGCGATGGAGGCGGTGATTTCGGCGGCGGCCGTCGTCGCCGTCGTTCACGCCGCCGTGGCGGTGGAAGCGGCGGCGGTCAGCAGATGGATCGCAGCGATGCGCCGTACACGCCGCCGGTCGACATCCCGCCGGGCGAGCTCACCGAGGTCATGGGCGTTCTCTACGTCAAGCCCAACGGCGCCGGAATTCTCGTCAAGGCGGAGAACAACTTCGTCCCGCAGCCCGGCGACACCGTCGTGCCGCGCGGCCTCATCGAGCGGCTCCATCTCGATCCG
>Ga0207687_10001408_pt1 | contig 16423 bp, 15 predicted proteins | sample KBSM54metaG_FD_184399 | JGI IMG/M metagenome (GOLD analysis project Ga0207687, IMG submission 184399) | Miscanthus rhizosphere microbial communities from Kellogg Biological Station, Michigan, USA - KBS M5-4 metaG (SPAdes) (version 2) | ecosystem: Host-associated > Plants > Roots > Rhizosphere >...
TTGTCCCTCTAGCTCGATGCCGTCGAAATGCGCCCGGTATCCCGAATCGAGGTCGAAATAAACGTTAGCCTCTTCCGTCTCCGGACGCCGATCCACACGGCGTTGAATGGTCGCATTGTACAGGCCGTTGGCGCGCAGTTTTTCCTGCATGTTGTCGATGGCCCGATCCAGGTCCGATTCCACAAACAGCGCCCCCAACTCCAGTTTCGAAGCGGAGATGAGCTGATTACGGTTGGGCGGCTCGCTTTCGCCCGCGATGTTGACGCCGCTGATGAAATAGTTCAGCTCGGTGGAGATTTGCAGGCCTACGCCCCCTCCGTCGGCACCCTGGTCGGCGGGGCTTACATTAATGGAAACGTCGGAAAACCGGCCGGTGGAGTAGAGCGCTTGGATCGCGGCGCGCACGTCCTCCATGCGCAGGGGACTGCCGACCTTCAATGGCAGGAGACGATTTAACTCCTCCAGCGGCTGAGGCTGTTGGGGAGGGTCGAATTCGATGCGCGAGATCGGCCGCCCTTCCCAGCGCGCCGTGGGCGTATCCTGACCGAACGCGGGAGACAAGCCGGCGAGTAGCGCGACAAGCATCCGCAATCGCACGTTGTTCAATAGTAACGCATGTGATCGCGCATGCCCCGTTGTTATCATGAGGGTCGTGAAGCGAGCAGGCGCCTGAGGGGAACACACACGCACTGTATACCTCTATGACGCATCCGACCGAGTCCCGTTACTCGCGCCAGAGCCGCTTCGCTCCTTTAGGTCCCGCTGGGCAGGAGCGCATCCGGGCGGCTTCCGTGGCGGTCATCGGCTGCGGCGCGCTGGGCACCGTGGAAGCCGAGATCCTGGCACGGGCGGGCGTCGGCCGGCTGCGGATCATCGACCGCGATTTCGTCGAGTGGAGCAACCTCCAGCGACAATTTCTGTTCGAGGAATCCGACGCCGCCGAGGGCCTGCCGAAAGCCATAGCCGCCGCGCGGAGGTTGGCTCGCGTGAACTCCGAGGTGATCATCGAGCCGCTGGTTGCCGATCTAACGCCCGCTAATATCGAGGATCTGCTCGAAGGCGTCGGGCTCATTTTAGACGGTTCAGACAATTTCGAGGTTCGTTACCTGGTCAACGACTACGCCGTAAGCTTCGGGATCCCCTGGATCTACGCCGCCGCCGTGGGCAGCTATGGATTGAAACTGGCGATCATGCCTGGCCGATCGGCTTGCTTGCGCTGCGTCTACCCCGAGCCTCCACAAGGATCGCAACCGACCTGCGAAACCGAAGGCGTGCTGGCTCCCGTAACAGCAGCCATCGCATCGCTGGCATGCGGCGATGCTTTAAAGCTGCTGGCGCTTGGGCCGGAGTCGGTCGCGGCACGACTGACGACCATCGACACGTGGTCGGGCGAAATCCGCCAGACTTCCGCGCCGGCCCGCGATCCCGACTGCCCTTGCTGCGGGAAGCGCGATTTCGTCCATCTGACCGGCCAGCGTCGCTCGCCCATCAGCTTATGCGGCCGCAATGCCGTCCAGATTCACGAACGTTTTCGTCCCGTGGATTTGTCCGAGCTGGCCCGGCGCCTAGCCCCGCTGGCGACGGTTCGCGCCAATGATTTCGCGGTTCGCGCCAGCATTGATCCCTACGAGCTGACGGTTTTTCCCGACGGCCGCGCCATCATCAAAGGCACTACCGACCTAGCCGTCGCGCGCAGCCTGTACGCCCGCTACGTCGGGATGTGAACCGGGACGCGCCTCATTTTTGAAGGCGCCAGAATATCCTTCATCGATTTCCGATAGTCGTGAAACGCCGCCTTGCCTTCTGAGCTCAGGCGCACGAGCGTCATCGGGATCTTTCCGCGAAAAGTCTTCTCGATGTCGACGTACCCGGCTTCCTCGAGTCGCACTAGGTGGGTAGAAAGATTTCCCTTGGTTAACTGGGTTTCACGCAGAAGGTAGAGGAAATCGGCTTCCTTGACGCTGGAGAGTAGTGCCACGATCGTCAACCGGGCGGGCTCGTGAATTACGCGATCCAGTTCGCTCATGCTTCTATCTCCTGCGGTCGCGGATTGGCTCTAAGAAAACCCCGTAGCCGGAACGCGCCTATAATCGCCATCGAGGTTCCTATCATGACCATCAACGCCAGGACCCCTTCCACTCCGCTCAGCTTCGTGAACCTGGTCGAGACGACAGCAAATAACAGTGTCAGGAGCGCTTCCCCCAACATGCTTGTCTGCTTATACTTCACCCCGCCCCATAGGAAAAGCGTTGCGAAAACCGCTGCGACGACTGGCACAACCACCATATGAGCGGACAGACCGATGGCAGAGGCCACTCCGACCACGCCGAACATCGCGAACATGGAAAGCCAGCGCAGCCTGGTCGGCTCCGGGAGCGCCACATAGCCGCTCCTCGGGAATGTGATTCGCTGCTTCAACCTCTTGAATCCCCAGGAGAGGCCCAGGGCGCCAGCGGCGGTCAGGGCCGAAGTCAGAAGATCCAACGTCAACCAGCGCGGGAGCGCAAGCTTCACCAGCAATCCGCCGCCTATAAGGAGGAACAGCAGACCCAGCATGATTTCTGACAACCCGTCCGCCATCCAATGCCGCTGTGCGCTCAGCGTTACGTCGTCGATATCCACAGGTGGTTCCATCGGGCGTCCTTTCACATACTAGTCTACTATACAAACCAGTCTGCAAACAACTACCTTACCTCTATCGAAATCACGAGATATGTACGACTGTCCCCGTTTCGCCGAACCTTCCTCAGCATGCGGTACACCACCCTATCTGTATTCCTCCTGACCACCGGACTCGCAACGTTCGCAGCCGATACCGAACGTGCGCTTCCCATATTCTTCATCCCGAACACTGGCCAGACCGATGCCGCGATTCGCTATATCGCGCAAACACCGCAGTTGCGCGCCGGATTCGCGCTGGATTCCGCGGCCTTCCAGCTTCAAGGTACCCAGCTCCGCGTGCGCTTCGCCGGCGCGAACCCGAGCGTCGCCATGGAAGGCCTGGACGGGATGGCCGCGCGCGCCAACTTCCTGATTGGCGACGACCCGGCCGCCTGGCACACCGGCGTTCCCACCTATCGAGGCATTGTCTACCGCAACCTATATGGCGGAATCGACATGAACTACAGGGCCCGTGGACCCCAGCTGAAATCGGAATTCCTGGTGGCGGCCGGCGCCGATCCGCGCCAGATTCGCCTCGAATATCCAGACGCCGAACGAATATCTCTCGACCCAAACGGCGATCTGGTGGTCCGCTCCGGCGCCGCCGAGCTGCACGAACAAGCACCCACGGCCTACCAGGAATCGGAGGGTATCCGGAGCCCCATTGAAGCCGCCTATCGCATCCTGGCCGGCAACACCGTCATATTTGATCTGGGCGACTACGATCGAACCCAGCCTCTGGTCATCGATCCGGTGATTTCTTACTCGACCTATTTGGGCGGAACAGCGCAAAGCGCCGTTACAGCCCTGGCCTTGGACTCGTCCGGCGATCTATATGCGGCTGGCTGGACCGAAGCGATCGATTTTCCGGTGTCGAATGCCATTCAGGCTGTGAACCGCGGAGGCGTGGATGCGTTCGTATTCAAGCTGAACCCTGCGGGCGACACACTGCTCTATGCCACCTACATCGGCGGCCGTGGCGACGATCGCGCGGCTGGCATCGCGGTCGATTCTTCCAGGCAAATTTACCTCACCGGATCCACCGCCTCCGCCGACTTTCCACTGGTCGCGGCCGTGCGATCTACCCGGGGCGGTTCCCGCGACGCGTTCGCGCTGAAGTTGAACGCCGTTGGAAATCTGCTGGTTTATAGCACCTATCTGGGCGGGTCCGGAAACGATCTGGCCACCGCCATTGCCGTGGATGCCTCAGGCAATGCCTATATCGCCGGCGATACGCAATCCCCGGACTTCCCGCTATCGATCCCGGTGCAGTCCGTCTTTGGCGGCAAGACTGACGCGTTCGTCACCAGGCTCACTCCGGCTGGTGCGATTTCCTTCAGCACTTACCTCGGTGGCAGCAACGACGAACACGTAGGCGGTGTAGCGATAGACGCCGCGGGCAACATCTATGTGGCCGGCGGCACGCTTTCGACAGATTTCCCGTTAGCCGCACCCCTCCAAGCCACCAATGGCGGCAGTCAGGATGCGTTTGTCACCAAGATCTCCACCAGCCCTTCCGCGCTGGTTTACAGCACCTACTTAGGAGGCGCCGGCGGACAAGCGGGCTCTCCCGAACAGGCCAACGCAATTGCAGTGGATTCCGCGGGCGCGGCGTATGTCGCCGGAGTCACGAACTCGGCGAATTTTCCGGTGACGGTAGGAGCTTTCCAGACCGTGTTCAACGGAGTTCAGGACGCCTTCGTAACCAAGCTGAACCCCGCGGGCAGCATCAAAGTCTATAGCACCTATCTGGGCAGCTCCAGCTTCGATTGGGCCAGCGCCATCGCCCTGGATACCGCGGTAAACGCGTATGTAACAGGCTATACGTCCTCGGCTGGATTCCCCGTGGCCGGCGGCGTTCAAGCCGGATTCAAAGGGTTCTACGACGCCTTCGTTTCGAAAATCAACCCCTTCGGCAACGGAGTCACGTTTTCCACCATGTTCGGCGGCAGCGGTGCGGATCAGGCGAATGCTATCGCTGCCGATTCTTCCGGAAATATGTTTATCGGCGGCCAGACCAATTCTTTCGATCTGCCCTTGCAGGGTGCGATTCAGTCATCCAACGTGGGCGGCAGCACGGGATGGGTTGCGCGGCTGGGCGTGACCGCCCCTCCGCCACAGCTTCCCGCCGCAATTTCCGTCAGTCCGGCCTCGGGCAGCGGCAACGCGGTCACCTTCACGGCGCAATACTCGCATCCGGCGGGGGCGACCAGCCTGGTCAGCGTCGCGTTGTTGATCAACACGACCGCCTCGCTCAACTTCGCCTGCTATATCGCCTATAGTCCCGCCACGAATTTGTTCGCCCTGGCGAATAACGACGCTTCGACCGGAGGCATCTCGGTCACTCCCGGCGGCGGAAGCGCCGCGAACGACCAGTGCACGCTAAACGGCGCGGGCAGTTCCGCCAGCATCGCCGGCACGAATCTCACCGTTACGATTTCGCTCATTTTCCAGCCGGGCTTCGCGGGCAACAAGACCGTCTATATCTACGCGGCCGACGCCAGCACCATTACCGGCTTCCTGGCGAGGGGAATTTGGAGCGCCACCACTCCGCCGCCCACGCCCTCGGCCGATTCGGTGTCTCCCAATGCCAGCACCGGCGCCATCCAGACGTTCTCGTTCGTCTTCTCCGACACACAAAACGTTTCGAACTTGACCAACACGGCCATATTGTTCAGCACCTCGGGAAGTCTCTCCAATTCCTGTTACATCGTTTACGATCCCGTGGCAGGTTCGATCCGGCTCTTTTCCGACGATGCGCAGGGGTCCGGTTCCAAGCCAGTGAGTTCCAGCACAGTGCTGCAAAACAGTCAATGCGCTCTCGGCACGGTTTCCGTGAACACGGTTGGGCTGTCGCAGATCTTGATGGTGAACCTGACGTTCAAAGCGGCTTTTGGTGGACTCCAGAACATTTACATGTTCGCGTCCGAGGGCGTTTTGAATACCGGCTTCGTCCTGCGTGGCACCTTCCTGGTGGCCGCCGGGGGAATCCCCCTGGCAAATTCGGTGGTCCCGTCGGCGGGCTCGGGTCCCAGCCAGCGCTTCAGCTTCACCGTCTCCGATCAAGGCGGTTCCGGATTCATTGTGGCGGTCGCCATGCTGTTCTCTCCGACCTTGGATACCAACAATGCGTGCAGCCTGGTTTACGATCGCACCCGGAACACCATCTCGCTGGCTTTCGATGTCGCGGCCAACGGAGCAGCGTCGCTGACTCCGGGATCGTCCACGGTGGTTTCCAACAACCAATGCACTTTGCGCGGCGCCAACTCGACCATCGTGGCCGGGACCACTTCGCTTACAGTCACTGTCGATATCGCCTTCAACGCCACCTTCTTCGGCGCCAAGAATGCGTACCTCTACGCCGCCGAAAGTCTGACCAATTCCGGCTGGATCACCGTGGGAGGCTGGACCGTAACCGGTGGAGCGCCCACCGCCGATTCCGTCAGTCCCGCATCGGGCTCGGGTCTGTCGCCAAACTTCACCTTCACGGCATCCGATTCGGCTTCGCAATTGAACATCGTCGGTATGACCATGCTGATCACGGCCGGTTCCCCCGCCAATCTGGCCAACGCATGCTATCTGTTCTACAACCGGACCACGACGACCATCGGCCTATACGGCGATGACGGGGTCACGCTCAGCACCAAAGGCGTTGGATCCGCGGCCAATCTGCAAAACAGCCAGTGCGCCGTCGGCTTCACGGTCATGACCACGTCCGGCAACTCCGTCTCGTTCACCATCAATGTGGTGTTTAAATCGCCGCCCTTTAGCGGCGCCAAAACCGTCTACCTGCAGGCTCTGGAACCAAACACGAGTTCGGGGTGGGTATCGCGCGGTGTCTGGACCGTGCCCTAGCTCATGTGCGGCAGGATTCGAGAGCTCCTGAAAAAGGGGACAGGCTACTCTGTCCCTTCCAGTAGGCTCCTGACTTCGCCTGCTAGCGTGGGAGTGGACAGAGTTGCCTGTCCCCTTTTTCTTTCCGGCGGGCGCCCCGCTCGAGCAGCAGCAGCGCGATCGCCTCTCCTGCGGGCGCGGTTCCGTGGACTGTCCACTGAAAGCCGGATGACTCCAGACAGCCGAACAACTCCTCAACGGGCAGGAACTCCGTGTGCAGCTCCAAAAAAATGTAGGGGATGAGATGCTCCCAATCGCGGATATTCAGGAACAGCTGTCGCTCGCCGCCCTCAATGTCGCACTTGAGGACAATCGGCACGCTGGTCTTAGCGGCACCCGCGATTTGAGCTACCGGAAGCACGGGAGTCCCAGCATCTGACAGCGGTCCCATGCGCATTCCCCAGGCTCCGTTTCCCGAGTCGTGCAGCTCCGCGAAAGCATGTTCTGCTCCCGCGAAGGCGCGAATCGCCGTGCAGCGATCCGCCAGGCCGCATCCGCGCAGATTCTGCACAAGCTGCCGGAAATTATCGGGGTCGGGTTCCACCGCGATGATCTCGACGACGTCGAGTGCATGCGTCAGGAACAGCGCGCTCAGCCCGATATTCGCCCCCAAGTCGATCAGCGTGACGGGTCCCAGGTTCGCGGGCAGCAAAGCGACGCACGGAGCGTATGCCTGCTCGATGAAGATCTCGTCGAATACTTTGGAATCGGTGGTGCCCGGGCGGAGTTCGAGGGATATGCCGCCTCGCAACCGGTGGGCGATAAGATTTGAGGCCCGTCCGGCGCCACCAAGGACGTAGCGCAGCTTGTCGATAGGCGCGAGGTCCGATGCTGCGATCCGCCGCAGCTTTCGCAGAACGACTTGAAGTCTGTTCACCTGTCTTTGCTAGTGCGTTTTGTGCCGAAGAATCTCAGGAAACCAAGTACCATGAAGCGCGTACTATAAAGCATGTCCGTCTTCGATGACCGCAAGGACTCCCTGGAACAGCATGAATTTCAGATGGGCCGTGAGCGGGGACGTCTGGCGGTCACGCTGGATCTGCTGACCGATGCCCTGGTGCTGGTAGGACAGCACGGAGTCTATTGCCAGAGTGCGCGGCAGCCGGGCAAGCCTGCCATGGACGTTCAGTTGATCGACAAGTGCATCACCGACGCGAAGGAACTGGTATCGAGCGTCATGACCGAATTAAAAAGGCGGTCTGATTAGTTGTGAAGGCGGCGGTTTTGGCTGCGCCCGCGAGCATCGCGTCGCGTCCCCTCGAAATCCGCGATATCCCGATCCCCACGCCGGGGCCGGGGCAAGTCCTGCTGCGCGTCCGGGCCTGCGGGGTGTGCCGCACGGATCTGCACGTCGTCGAAGGTGAACTCAAGCCGCTGCGCGATCACATCATTCCGGGCCACCAGATTGTCGGCGAAGCGGACGGTACTCGCTTCGGAGTGACGTGGATGGCCGGCATCGATGGAACCTGCGAGTACTGCCGCCGCGGCGAGGAGAATCTGTGCGATTCTCCAGCCTTCACCGGATACACCGTGGACGGCGGATACGCGGAGTTCGCCGTAGCCCGCTCGGACTTCGCGATTCCCCTGCCCGCCGGACTTAACGATCTGGAAATCGCGCCTCTGCTGTGCGCCGGTGTCATCGGATTCCGCAGTCTGCGGGTGGCCGGCGTCCAGCGCGGCGAACACGTGGGGTTATTCGGCTTCGGCGCTTCGGCCCATCTCGCGCTCCCGGTGCTCCGTGCATGGGGATGCCGCGTCTCGGTATCCACGCGTGGGACGTCGCATCGCAAGCTGGCAGAATCGCTGGGAGCCGATTGGGTGGGATCCGAGCTCGATCGCCCCCCGCTGCCGCTCGACCGTGCGATCACTTTCGCCCCCAGTGGCGATGTCGTGGTCGCGGCGCTGTCGAGCCTGCGCAAAGGCGGCGTAGTAGCGATCAACGCCATCCATCTGGATCGCATCCCGGAATTCGATTACGACAGCCTGCTATGGGGTGAGCGGCAGATCCGCAGCGTCACCAACGTGACCCGCGCCGATGCCCGCGACTTCCTGAAACTGGCAAGCGAAATCAGCCTGCGGCCCAAGATCACGGTGTTCAAGCTGGAACAGGCCAATGAGGCGCTGATGGCGCTCAAGAACGACGCGATCGACGGGGCCGCGGTCCTGGTTCCGTAAGATTACTCCGACAGTTCGCGGCGCATCGCTTCGAGGGACTGTTGTATGGCCGGATCGTTGGAGTCCACTTCTTCATGCCGTTTGACCACTTCGGCGAACAGCGGCACCAACTCCGGATCGCGCCATCCCCGGTGCACTTCCTCGAGCATGATCGCCATCGCGCGCTCGTGCGAAAAAGCCGGTTTATAGGGTCGCGCCGTGGTCAGGGCGTCGTAAATGTCGGCCACTTGCAGAATTCGCGCGAGCAGTGGAATATCTTCGCCAGCCAGGCCATCCGGATAGCCGCTTCCGTCCCAGCGTTCGTGGTGGCTGCGAATAATCGGCAGCACGGGCGCCAGCGTTTTCATGGGGCGGCAGATTTGTTCGCCGCGGACCGTATGCTGCCGCATGATCTCCCATTCTTCTTCGGTGAGCAGGCCACGCTTGAACAGGATGGAGTCCGGAATGCTGATTTTCCCGATATCGTGCAGGTACCCGCCGCGAAACAGCGCCAGTTGCTCCTGTCGGGGTAATCCCAGGGCGTGCGCCAGATCGATGCTGTAGCTGGCCAGGCGCTCGCAGTGCAACCCGGTGTAGCGGTCGCGATGCTCTACCGATTGCGCCAGCGCGAACAGAATGGTTTCCGCTTCCTCCAGCGAATCCACCAGGGCTTTGTGGCGCAGCATGGTGCTTACCCGCGTGCGCACCAAAGCCGGCCGCAGCGGCTTGAGCAGAAAATCATCGGCGCCGGATTCGAGCCCCGCTACTTCGTTCTCGATTCCCTGGATGCTGGTGAGCATCAGAATGGGGATCAACTGCGTGCGGCGGTCCGCCTTGACCATCTGGCAGAATTCCATCCCGCTCATCTCGGGCAGCACCAAGTCGACCACGATTAAGTCGATTTTTTCCACGTCGAGCTGGGAGAACGCCACCGACGGCCGCTTGGCTTCGAGGATCCGGTACGGAGTTGCCTTCAGGATTCCGCGCAGCAGGCGGCGGTTGAGATCGATATCGTCCACAATCAGAACGGTGGGCACGTAGGCGGGATCCAGCGACGCGCTATCAAATCGCGGAAGCCGGGATTCCTGCCGCAATGGCAGCGTGCTGGTTTCTACTTTCGTGTGCGCCGACACGATATCCTCTACTTTCACATCCATCGACCGCCTTGTAACAAACAATTAGGGCCCAAAATGGAACGCGGACTAAGGTGTTTCTCGAAAGGGCACGCTTGCTGAGAGCCGCGCGCGGAGGGCTATCTGCAACTTACACTAGTACTTCATGCGCGAAACCATTTCCCCGGCGCGAGCCATCCAAGGCGTGATCACGCTGCCCGGCGACAAATCCATCTCCCACCGCTATGGAATGCTGGCCGCTATTGCTTCCGGCCGCAGCACCATCGCCAATTACTCCACCGGCGCGGACTGCCAATCGACCCTGGCATGCATGGCCGCCCTGGGAGCGAAGATCCAGCGGCAGGAGGGGTCGGTGGTGATTGAGGGTGGGCCGCTCCAGGAGCCTGCCGGGCTGCTACATGGGATGCTCGATGCGGGCAATTCAGGAAGCACCATCCGTATGCTGTCCGGAATACTGGCGGCCCAGGCGTTTACGTCCCGAATCGGCGGGGACGAATCGCTCTCCCGGCGTCCCATGGGGCGCATTATCGGTCCGCTGACCGAGATGGGCGCCCGGATTGAAGCCCGCGAGGGCAAATTTCCGCCCCTGACGATTCATGGCGGCACCCTGCATGGCATCGATTACCACCTCCCCATGGCCAGTGCGCAGGTCAAGAGCTGCGTCCTGCTGGCAGGCTTGTTCGCTCAGGGCGATACTATCGTCCGCGAGCCGGTGCGAACGCGGGACCATACCGAAATCGCGCTCAAGGAGTTCGGGGCGGAGATCGAAATCGAAAAACGGACCATTCGCCTCCATGCAGGAGCGCGCCTCACAGGGCGGGAATTGGTCGCACCCGGCGATCTCTCCTCGGCCTGTTTTTTCATGGTGGCCGCACTCCTGCTCAAGGAATCGAGCCTGGTGATCCATGGGGTCGGCCTGAACCCGACGCGTTCCGCGTTGCTCGATTTTCTGGTGTCGATGGGGGCGCAGATCAAGGTCCTCGAGGTTCACCAGGTAGGCGGAGAGCTGATTGGGGATCTTCGGGTGCAGTCCTCGCCCGTGGCCGGTGGGGTGATCGAGGGCGCGATGACCGCCGCGCTGATCGACGAGATCCCGGCCCTGGCCGTGCTCGGAGCCGCCAGCAGCAACGGCCTGACGGTGCGCGACGCCGGTGAGCTGCGGGTCAAGGAAACCGACCGCATCGCCACCATCGAAGCCGGTTTCCGGCAAATGGGCGTAAAAATAGAGACCAATCCGGAGGGTTTCCACGTCCCCGGCCGCCAAAGTTTTCACGCCGCCGAGATCGATTCAGCCGGGGATCATCGGATTGCCATGGCCTTCGCTGTGGCCGCCCTGGCAGCCGACGGGCCATGCACCATCGAGGGCGCGGAATCGGCGGACGTGTCTTTTCCCGAGTTTTTCGGTACACTGCGACAGATCGTCCAAACATGAAGACTCGGGAAGATCTGACGCTCTCCGGCCTGGTGCACGACCTCAACAACGTGTTCCAGACGCTGGTGGATGCCGCCGACCTGCTGGCGGGCGACCCGCGCTACGCCAAGCTCTCCGCCGCGATTCTGCGCAGCGTCGAGCGCGGCAAGAATATCGCCGCCGGGATCCAGGCAGGCACGGGCGAGGACACTCCCTTCGAACAAATCCTGGCCAATGCCATCGCCTTTGTCGAGGATTCCCTGGAAGCCGGCCGTGGACCGGAAATCGCCTTTGCCTGCGAGGTGGAACCCGGAATCGAGCTGGGCGGACATTGGGCTTGGGAGCGGGTGCTGATCAATCTTTTCCTGAATGCGATGCGCGCCATGCCGGCCGGGGGAACCATTCAAGTCTGCGCCCGCAGAACCGGCGGGCATATTCAAATCGTGGTTCGCGACGAGGGTTCGGGCATCGCCCCCGGACTGCTGGAGCATCTGTTTCTGCCGCACGTAACCACTGGTTCAAGCGGTAGTTCCAGCGGCCTGGGGCTGCACATCGTCGAAACGATTGTGAAAGAAGATGGCGGTTACGTGCGCGCCGCTAATCGAACCGATGCTCGCGGAGCGGAGTTCACCATCACGCTTCCGCTGAGAGCTCAGGCAATTCCCGCGCGCGCGTCATAATTGAAGCGTGGTCAGAGTAGTCCTCCTGGCGCTGAGCGCCATTTTCCTATTACGGACCCAGGCTCACGCACAGGATGCCACCGATATTATCCGGCGCTCCGTCGAGCGTGATGCGACCAACTTCGAACGCTTCAAGAACTACACGTTTCTGGAACGTGTCGAGGAACGTCGCTACGGGCGCAACGGGAACCTAAGCTCCAAGGAAATCCAGACGTACGAGTTCATGGTTCTGGGCGGTCGACCCTACGGAAAGCTCGTGGAGCGCGACGATAAATCGCTGCCCGCCAAAGAAGCCCGCAAGGAACAGGAGAGAGTGGATAAGGAGTCGGCCAAGCGGCAACACGAATCGGCATCCGATAAAGCCAAGGAAGACCAGGACCGCGCCGAGGAGCGCCGCTATCTGCGCGAGGTTCCCGAGGCGTTCAACCTGACTGTGCAAGGGACAGAGGAGATCGGCGGGCGTCCCGTGTGGATCATCGGAGCGCAGCCCAAGCCCGGCTACAAACCGAAGATTAAGCGGGCCGAGATCCTGGCTCATTTGCGCGGCAAGATTTGGGTGGACCAGACCGACTATCAGTGGGTCAAGGCGGAGGTAGAAGTAATCGATCCGATTTCGTTCGGCCTGGGACTAGTGAAGCTCGCGCCCGGCGCCGTACTGAATTTCGATCAGGTTCGTGTGAACGACGAGGTATGGCTCCCGGCGCACATCAGCGTTCGTGCCGACGCCCGCCTGGTGTATCTGCGCAAGCTGCGTGAGGAGCTGGATATCACCTATCGCGATTACCAGAAGTTCCAGGCGGATTCCAAGATTGTCGAATAACTTCTATTTCCAGGAGCGCACCAGCAGCCACAGGCTCATGGTCCAGGCGAATACCAACACTGCCCGCCGCGCCGTCTCCGCAGTCAGCCGCTGCACCGCGTGGGCGCCCCAGTAACCGCCGATCAGCGTGCAGATCAGCATGGGGATCGCTACCCGCCACGCGACGATGCCTTTCGCGATGAAGGCGGCCACGGCCAGTGTGTTCACTCCGGTGGCGCACCACATGCGCAGCCCCGCCGATTGCTGCACGCCGATGTTCGCTGCGATCAGAAACAGCACGATCATCAGCACGCCCATCCCGGCCCCGAAGTAGCCTCCATAGATCGATATCGCCATAGTGCCGGCATACAGCAATACAGTGTGATTCCGGCCCGAAGTGTGGGCGCCGGCGAAGCGGCGAAGCTGGTCGGAAAAACTGAATACCAGCGACGCCCCGATCATCAGGTAGGGGACGATCTTGGCGAATTGTTCGCTCGAAGTGTGCAGCAGTAGCTGGCTGCCGGCCACGCCACCGGCGACACTGATCAACACAAGAATCCAGAAGAGCTTGCGCGAAACGGTCATTCCGCTCCGGTAAACCAGGGCCGACGCAATCCCGCCCGGCAGCGTAATAACGGAGGACGTCGCATTCGCCATGATGGGATCGATACCCGCGAACACCAGTGCGGGAAAGATCATGAACGTCCCGCCGCCGGCTAGGGCGTTAGCCACACCCGCAGCGGTAGCGGCGGCCAGCAGGATGATCCAGGAAAGGGGCGAGACGGGGTTCAGAATTCCCCATCCTAACGCAGGTACCCGAGAGTTAATATGAAGGCGTGCCGGAAAAAACGTTCGACGACCCGCGAATCGCGCTCAACCGGATCTACACCAAGGGCGGCGATAAAGGCGAAACCGCGTTGGCCGGCGGGCAACGAGTTCCTAAGGATTCCGTGCGCATCGAAGCGTACGGAACGGTGGACGAGCTGAACGCGTTCATCGGGCTGGCTTGCGTGACCTGCGTCGCGGAAACCGCAAACGCCGGGCGGCTCGGCAAGCTGGGACATGTCCTTCTCAGGGTGCAGCACGAGCTTTTTAATCTGGGTTCCCAACTGGCGACGTTGCCCAAGGACCTGCATCCTAAACAAGCCCGCATCACCCCGGCCGAGATCGAACAGCTGGAGCGCGAGATCGACGAGATGAATGCGGAGCTGCCCGCGTTGCGCAGTTTCGTGCTGCCGGGAGGAACCAGGCTAAACGCCGAACTGCACGCCGCTCGAACCATCTGCCGCCGCGCGGAGCGATTGACCGTGGCGCTCGCACGGGTGGAGGAAACCCCGCCCGACGCGGTTCGATACTTGAATCGCTTGAGCGATGCGCTCTTCGTGTGGAGCCGCTGGGCGAGTCACGTACTAGGCGTGCCAGAAGTGCTGTGGGAGCCGAACCGCGCGGCTTCTGGACAGAAAGACTAGTCTTTCTCCGGCATGTACCGCAGTCCGGCGTGATGGGCTCGAACTCTCAGGTACTCTTGGATCGCGCGGGCCACATCGGCGTCACCTGACTTCGCCATCTCTTCGAGAACGCCCATCATTTGATCGATGGCCTCGGGGCGATCTGTCGCCGTCATCACAGCGAGGTATTTCCTGCCCATTCGCAGCATCTCGCGAATCGCGTCTTCGTCCAAATCGAAAAACTCGTGAGCGTAGAATTCGATGGTCTGGACATGCCGAATATCGGGTTCGGGTTTCGCTAGGCGAAGCGTATCGAGGAACCAGGAGCGAAGATCGAAATCCGCCGAAAACTCGGACCAATCCTCTGTCTCAATGGACCAACCCGCGCCGTCGAGGAAGGCCCCTGCGATTCCTGGATTAATGAGCTGCTGCTCGTGCACCCACTTAAGCATTTCTGCTATGGGCGGCGTATTGGCCCGGCGCGAACGCGCGCAATTCAAATAGATGCGGCCCAACACCTTGGCCGCCCAGGCTCGAACGACATAGCTCGCATGCGACGTACTCGCAAAATAGACCTTCGAGTCACGTTCCCAGTCGGCGAGATTCCACGGGTCACGCGGCCACCAATACATGTTCTCGGCGTCATCTCGAAAAGTGACGGCCAGTTGGAGGCAGTCATAAGCCAAGTCGCGGGCTAGTCGTCCAGAGCGCTTGAGCCACCGAACCGGATCCAACGCACAGGTCCCTTGGCGGCGAGGATGGTATTCCATGACATCCCATGCGAAATCCAAGACACGCCGATCGTCTTGACTCGCAATCCAGTCCGTGAAGTCTCCCAGAGCGGTTTTCATTTCACTGCCGGAAATACTCGGCCGAGGATAGAACTCTGTCAAAGCTTTCTTCACATACGACACGACTGAGTACTGCACTGATAGCCGACCGTCTTTGCTCAGCCACTCCAACTCAGATTTCGTGACGGACGCCACGGCCGAAACCGTCTGGACCCACTCGGTGGCGCTTAGTGCCGGAACAAGGCTCGATGCCGTTAGAGCAGCTAGGAGGCTCGATGCCGCGGCATGCTGGTCCAAAAGCTCTTGGATCGATGGACCCGCCATCTAGCGCGCCTTGTGAAACCAGGAATATCCGTTGGGGCTCGATCCGCCGCAGCAGCCGCTGGCCACCACTTCTCCTGATTCACTCACGTCGATAGAATGTGGACCCGGCGCTTCGATCTGTCCCAGAATCTTTCCCGTCACCAGTTCGACTTTGAGAATCGTTGGTTTCGGGAACATCGTCGAAACCCACAACACGCCGCCGGCTGCCTTCAATGCAAACGGCCGGCCAAGATTAGTCCACTCGCCTAGATATTTTCCGTCCAGGTCGAAGCGCTGGACGCGGGAGTTTCCTCTGTCGGCAACGTAAAGAGTTGTCCCCGAGTAGGCGATCCCATGCGGGATTTGAAACTGTCCCGGCCCGGTTCCGGCACTGCCCCACACCTTCATACGCTTGCCTTCCGAGGTGTATTCCAAAATGCGCGCGTTGCCGTAGCCGTCGGCGATGAATAGCCGACCGTTGGGGCCAAACGTGATATCCGTGGTCCCGCACAACGTCGGGAAGGCGCACTTGTCGCCGGTGGCGATTTCCCCCACCGAAATCTCCTGCAGCTTTTTCCCTTGCGGCGTGAACTTCAGAATTGTGGAACTGCCTGCGTCCACCGTCCAGATGTTGCCGTCCGGATCGACACGCACGCTGTGCGGCACGGTGAACATTCCCTTGCCCCAGGAACGCAAAGTCTTGCCTTGCTTATCGACGGCGATCACCGGATCGGCTTTGTCGCCGCGCTGCAGGACGTAGATCACCCCACTCGAATCGATGGCGACTGAGGAAACGGTGCCCACGGAGTTCAGCGGGACTTGTTCGAGAGCGAGCCTAGGCGCGTCCTGCGCCAACGCGACTCCACCCACCGCCAGAAACAAGGCGAGCTTTCTAAGCCCGAACATGAGTCGACTCTATCACGCTCACTAATGCCGCAAAGATGTCCGGGTGCTGGAAGACGAAGCCCGCTCGCTGTGCGGCGTCGGGAACTGCCCGTTGGCTGGCCAGCAGCACTTGGGACATCTCGCCAAACATCCACTGCAGGGCGAACGCCGGGACCGGCAGGATCGCCGGGCGATGCACTGCCTCCGCCAAAGCCCGGGTAAATTCGCGATTGGTCACGGGAAAAGGCGAGGTCGCGTTGAACG
>Ga0207687_10001409_pt1 | contig 16420 bp, 19 predicted proteins | sample KBSM54metaG_FD_184399 | JGI IMG/M metagenome (GOLD analysis project Ga0207687, IMG submission 184399) | Miscanthus rhizosphere microbial communities from Kellogg Biological Station, Michigan, USA - KBS M5-4 metaG (SPAdes) (version 2) | ecosystem: Host-associated > Plants > Roots > Rhizosphere >...
TCCAGATGGCGCCGGGGTTGGGCTGGCGCAGGTTGGTGGGGCGGGTGAGGTGCTCGTCGAGGAACGCCACCGTGGCCGGCCACGCCTCGTCGAGCAGGTCCCGGCCGTGGGCGTGGCCGGGCACGACGAGGAGCTGGTGCTCGACACCGGCCGCCTGCAGGCGATCGGCCATGGCCCGGGCCTGGTCGAGGGGTACCAGCTCGTCGGCGCTGTTGACCAGCAGCAGCGGGGCGTCGGTGGGGTCGACGTGGGTGATCGGCGACGCATCCGCCCACCGCTCGGGGCACTCGGCGGGGGCGCACGGCAGCAGCAGGCGGGCGAGGGCGGCGACGTCGCCCGTGGCCAGGGCGGACAGGTCCATGGGGCCGGACCACGAGACCCCCACCAGGATGCGGGCGCCCCGGTCGGGCGGCCCCTCCCCCAGCGTGGCCAGGAGGGCGGCCAGGTGGCCGCCGGCCGACATCCCCAGGGCGCCCATCCGCCCCGGATCGAGGCGGTAGTCGTCGGCGTTGCGCCGGGCCCATTCGACGGCCAGGCGCACGTCGTCGATCTCGGCCGGGAACGCCTCGGGGACGTCCAGCCGGTAGTTCACCGCGAACACCACCCATCCCCGCCGGGCCATCCGGGTGGCGACCTCGACCACGTCCCGCTTGTCGCCGGTGCGCCAGGCGCCGCCGTGGAGGAGGACCACCGAGACCCGCTCGGCGTTGGTGTCGTCGGGGACGTAGGTGTCGAGGAGGAGGTCCTCCCCCCCGGCGGACCCGTACTTCACGTCGTGGGCCACGGTGAACGGCACGGTCGTGGTGGTCGTGGACCCGACGGCCCCGGCGCCCGTCCCCGTCCCGAGCGTGAGCAGGGCGGTGGCGGCGGCGAGGGCGAGGGTGAGGGCGACCCGGCGGGAGCCCGTCACCGGCGGACGACGGCCGCCGTCGACCACCGCACCCGGTGGCGCCCGAAGGCGTCCTCCAACGCCTGGGCCGGGCCCAGGCCCATCGCCCGGCGGACGATCGCCAGCAGGACGCCGGCGTACTCGCAGCCGTGGGCGGCGAAGGTCACCGGCGTGACGCAGTGGGCCACCTCGTGGAGGATCGTCATCTCCCGACGGGCCCACCGCGGCATCTGGAGGACGCCGTCGGGGTTGGCCGTGGCCCGGGTGTGCCCGCAACCGGGGCGGACGTCGAAGGTGCGGTCTCCCCAGCGCTCGACGAACCACCCGTTGGCGGCCACCCGGTCGACGTAGGCCTGCATGGTGGCCACCGTGGGAAGGGCCTTCCCCGGGTCGACCTCGTTCTCGGCCCGGTACAGGCGGGCTCGCTGACTGTCACGCGGCCGGTCCACCCGCCGGACCGTACCCGACGGATGTTCCGGGGCCGCGCCGGGGAGACTCGTCCGGATGACCTTCCCCCGCCGAGCCCTCCCGGCCGCGGCCGCGGTCTTCGCCCTCGTTCTCACCGCCTGCGGCGGGGACGGCCGCCGGGCGGAGACCACCACCGCTCCCGCCCCGACGCCCACGACCACCACGCCCCGGGCGACCACGACCACCGCGCCCCCGACGAGGGCGGAGGCCAAGGTGGTCGTCTCGCCTGCGGGCGTGGTCGTGCCGGTGGTGTCGCACACCGACGACGGGTGGCTGGTGCGGACCCCGTGCGGCGACACCGCCAACCTCACCGAGGGCACGCCCGTGGCCGGGGCCACGATCGTCCTCGACCCCGGCCACGGCGGCACCGAGGACGGCGCCCGGTCGCCCGCCGGGCTCCGGGAGGCCGACGTCAACCTGGCGGTGTCCCGCCAGGCGGAGGCGGCGCTGGAGGCGGCCGACGTCAGCGTCCTGCTCACCCGCACCGGCAACTACGACCTCGAGCTCGGGCCCCGGGCGGAGATCGCCCGTGACCTGCGGCCGGAGGCGTTCGTGTCCATCCACCACAACGCCGAGCCCGACGGGCCCTCGTCCCGACCCGGCACCGAGACCTACTACCAGATCGCCTCCCCCGACTCGAAGCGGCTGGCCGGGCTCATCTACGAGGAGGTCGTCCGCGCCTTCTCCGCCTACGACGTGGCGTGGATGGCCGACCGGGACGCGGGGGCGAAGTACCGCCCCGGCCAGCGGGGCGACTACTACGCCATCCTCCGCCTGCCCCAGGACGTGGTCAGCGTGCTGGTCGAGGGCGCCTTCGTGTCCAACCCGGCCGAGGCCGACCTCGTCGCCCGGCCCGACGTGCAGAAGGCGGAGGGCGAGGCGGTGGCGCGGGGCATCCTGCGCTACCTCGGCACGTCCGACCCGGGCTCGGGCTACACCGAGCCCTACCCCCGCACCGACCCTCCCGCCTCGGGCGTCCCCGACCGCTGCGTCGAGCCGCCGCTCTGACGGCGAGCCGCGGGCGCCGGTGCAACCCCCTCGTCCTCGGCCGTCAGCCGGGGGTCGACGGATGGATGGTGAGCGTCGCCGCCGGCTCCCCCCGCAGGACCCGGATGGCCAGCTGGCCGTTGGCCAGCGACGCCTCCACCCCCCGCCCGAAGCCCTCGGGCAGGTCGAGCTCCCGCTCGTAGCCGCCGTACGACCACTCCTGCACCAAGTACTCCCGGGGCGCGGCGCTGCGCAGGTGGGACCAGAACCGCAGGCAGCCGGGCCGTAGCTCGATGGTGACGTCGTCGGCGGTGACCGCGGGGAGGGGGGCCACGACCACCAGGGCCGCGCTCGTCTCGTACACGTTCACCGGCACCAGCTGCGGACGCATCTCGTCCTCGACCTTGGCGGTCGCGGCCCGCACCGTGTCGGAGGTGGGCTGGTCGATGGCCACCGCGGCCGCTCCTACCCGCGCTCCCCGGGTCCTAGTCCTGGAACTCGAGGGCCTGCTCGGGCCAGGGCGGGGGGTCGGCCAGGATCAGGTCGTGGACTTCCTTCACCTTCAGGCGGAACCACTGGTCGAAGGGGTCGAGGGAGACACCCATGCCGATCATCGCCTCGTCGAGGTTCTCGGCCTCGATGTAGTAGATGACGAACTCCTCGCCCTCGTTGCCGTGGAGGAACACCTGCTCCCGGGTGATGCCCAGGCGCTGACGGGAGTCGACGTAGTCGGGGTTCTCGTCGGTGCACTGCGCCATCAGCTCGCGCCAGGCTTCGAGCTTGCCCGGGACGATGAGCAGTACGAGGGCTGAAGCCGGCATGATCCTCCTCTCGGCAGGCTCGGTGGCGAATGTCTGCCGCGACCGGGACCCTAGCCAAACCGCGGCTACCCGATCGTCGCCGAGATCCGGGGCCGACCGCGCCGGGCCTTTCAGGCGCCCGCGGGCGACACCACCGGCACCGCCCACCGGCGCTGATGGTGGTCGGCCCAGTGGTCCATGAGGTTCACCCGGCCGAGGAACTCGTTCCAGCTGAGGCAGGGGACGTGTCGCCAAGCCTCGTTCTCGGGGTACGAGACCACGTAGCCGCCGAGGTAGACGAACGGAATGTTCACGCCCTCCATGGCCTGCACCCACGCCGGGAAATGGGCGGCCGCGGCCATGACCTCGGCCGACGCCGAGTGCCGGCCCCGGATCGCGATGGCGCGGGCCCCGTCGACCGGGTCCCAGCCCGCGGCCAGGTCGACCGTCACCCGGCGGATCCCGGGGACGTGCTTGCCGCCGGGCAGCAGCTTGACCGGCCGGGGGCCCTCCAGGTGCTGGCGCCAGCTCCAGTTCTCGGGGACCCCTTCCGACGCCACCGCCCACACCTCCTCGAACGTGCGCCGGACGCCATCGACACCGTCCTTCTCCGGCAGGTAGACGGCGACCACGTCGACCACCAGCGGCTGGTCGTGGCGGGCCGGCGTGGTGTCGACGGCGGCGAGGTCGGCCTCGGTGAAGCCCCAGTCACGCTCCGCGTTCCAGCGCCGGACGTTGGCCAGCTGTTCGGCGACGGGGACGAACAGCTCGTCGTTCAGCCGGGCTCGGTCGATGGCGTCGATGGCGACGAGTGTATGGGCGGACCGATCCTCACCCGGTCGCAATCAGGCCGCGATCCACTCCCGGTAGGCGGCCAGCAGCTCCTGCCGGACCCGACGGTCGAGGTCGGGGGGGCGGACCCGGGCCAGGGCCCGAACCATCGTCCGGAGCTGGTCGAGGTAGGCGGCGCAGTCCCGGCAGGCGGCCAGGTGCTCCCCCAGCCGGGCCCGCCAGGCCGGGCTGAGGGCGCCCTCGAGGTAGTCGGTGACCAGCTCGACCACCTCCCGGCAGGCCAGGGGCGGGGGGCCGCCGTCGCCCCGGGACCGCCGCTTCACGGTCGGGCGGTGGCCGCGGGGACGGCGGCCCACGACAGGTCGCCGGGCAGGAACCGGGCGCCGGTGCGACGCCAATGGTCGAGAACGTCGTCGGCCGGGCACCGACCCCGGTCGACGTAGCGGTCGAGGTAGGCCGCCACCGCGTCGATCGTGGCCGGGCCCGCGCCCATCCGCACCAGCGCGTCCAGGGCGATGCGGAAGCAGGCCTGGGCCGAGGCCGCCAGGTCGGCGTGGACCAGGCCCGAGCGGGAGGCGGCCAGCCACAGGTCGGCCGTGTCCCACGCCGCCTGGGCCGCCGCCTCCCCCGCCTCGGCGTCGTAGACGAGGGCGGTGGCGACAGCCACCGGGACCCGCCACCAGGGCCGGGGCAGGCTGTCGAGCATCCGCAGCTCCAACCAGCCCCGGGGCCGCACCGGCGGGAAGAGGGTGGTGAGGTGGTAGTCGAGATCGTCGACGGTGGGGAACCCGAGGGGATGGCCGCCATCGACCCATTCGCCGAACGTCAGCCGGGTGCGCACCGGCACGCACTCGCCCGCCGGAGTGCGGATCAGCATGACCTGGGCGTCCATCACGTAGGCGCCCCACGTCCCCGGCCACGGCCCCCGCCCGCCGGCTGAGCGCGTGCGGGACGGGTCGATCCGCCACCACGTGGCCAGCCGGTACGACTTCCACCCGCTGGGCCCGCCCCCGACCAGGGGCGAGTTGGCGAAGCTGGCCGCCAGCGTCGGGCCGAGCAGGTGGGCCAGGCCCCACCGGGTGTCGGACGACGGGTTGCGGGCGTCGAAGTCGAGGTTGACCTGGAGCCCGGCGGTGGCGCACATCATGGTGCGCCCGGCGTCGACCCAGCCCTGGTCGGGTCCGGCGAAGTAGGCGTCCATGGCGTCGTAGCGGGGCGAGCGGATGACCCGTTCGATCCCGGGCGAGGGGTCGATGCCACTTCCGACCAGCACCACGCCGGCGTCGGCCAGCGCACCGGCCACCACCTCGAGGTCGGACTCGAGCAGGCGGCAGGCGCGGTCGACGTCGGCCGCCGGAGGCGTGCTCAGCTCGACCTGCCCCCCCGGTTCGAAGGTGACGGTGGTGCCGCTGGCCAGGGGTCCCACCCCGTCGAGCACCGCCCGGACCCGGTCGTGGGGGGCGCGGGCGCCGTCGAGCCGCATCGGGAGCATCTCCAGCTCGATGCCGACCCGCTCCCGCGGGAGCGGGTCGCCGTCGGACCGCGCCGACAGGAAGCACCGCCGTACGGCGTGCTCGACGGCGGCGTCTCGGCTGAGGACAGCGACTGTGGTGGGCATGGCAGACCTTCCCGGGCTCCTACCCGCGTCTTCGGTGTGCCACCCCCGTCCGGATGACGAGCCCCAGCGTTACACGGGGGGCGGGGCGCTGACCGTCAGGGGCGGGGGGTGGTCGGCTACCTTCGGATCGCGCGACGAGGAGGCGGCGATGGGAGCGGTGGCAGGCGTCTACGTCCAGATCCCGGCCTATCGCGACGCCGAGCTGGCCCCCACCCTGCGCTCGCTGTTCGCCAAGGCCGCCCACCCCGACCGCCTGCGGGTGCGGGTCCTCTGGCAGCACGGCCCCCACGAGACCCTCCCGCCCGACGTCCTCGCGCTGCCCGAGCTCGAGATCCAGGCGGTCCCGGCGGCGGCCAGCGAGGGCTGCAACTGGGCCCGGCGCCTCCTCCAGGCCGAGTGGCGGGACGAGCCCTACACCCTCCTGCTCGACTCCCACCACCGCTTCGTCCGGGGGTGGGACGACCTGAGCATCGGCATGCTCGAGCAGCTCCGCGACCAGGGCGCCGCCCGGCCCCTCCTCACCGCCTACCTCCCCAACTACTACCCCGGGCGCGACCCCCACGGCCGCAAGCAGCGCCCGTTCAAGATCTATCCCTACGAGCGGGAGGAGGGTGTGCTCACCCGCCTCACCAGCCTCCCCATCCGGGGCTGGACCGCCCTCGACCGGCCCGTCCCGGCCGACTTCCTCTCCCTCCACTTCGTCCTCGCCGACGGGCGGTTCAACCGCGACGTCCCGTTCGACCCCGAGATCTATTTCTTCGGCGACGAGGTCATGACCAGCCTGCGGGCGTTCGCCGCCGGCTACCGGCTGTTCCACCCCCACCGGGTGGTCGGGTGGCACGCCTACGACCGCTCCAGCCGAGTCCCGCACTGGGCCGACCACGCCGACTGGGACGAGCGCAACCGGCGGTCGCTCGCCCGCATGGGCCGCATCTACCGGTCGCGCACGCCGATCCCGGGGGCGGCGCCGGGCAGCCCCACCGTGGCCGACTTCGAGGAACACATCAACCTGTCGCTGGTGTTGCGGTGACCCCGGCCCTGGCGCCGGGCGAGGTCACCTGCCTCGACCGCTTCCTCACCGCCGACCAGTGCGCGGAGCTGCTCGACGACCTGAAGTACGCCTGGTGGTGGACGAGCGCACTCGTCCACGTCGGGGCCGACGGCGCCCTCGTGTCGGACACGTCGTACCGGCGGACGAGCCGGACGACGAGCGAGGAGTGGCTGAGCCCGCCGTCGGTCCGCCTGCTCCGGAGGCTGGAGCGGCGCCTGGCCGAGCGGGTCGGCGTCGACCCCGACCACCTCGAGATGTGGCAGGCCACCCGCTACCGCCGGGGGGACTGGTTCGACGAGCACCACGACGCCGGCTTCTTCGCCGCCGACCCCTGGGGCGAGCGGACGACGACCGTCCTCGTCTACCTCGACGCCAACCGCGACGGCGGCAGCACCCTTTTCCCCACCCTGGGCCGTCGCTTCCAGCCCGAGCCCGGCCGCGTCCTGGTCTGGCCCAACCTCCTGCCCGACGGCGCGGTCGACCCGCGCATGCGCCACTCGGCCCGGCCCGCCCGTTCCGTCAAGACGACCCTGACCACGTGGGCCCGCCAACGACCGACCCGCAACTCCACCTACTGAGAGGACAGCCATGGCCCGCCTCACCAAAGAGGAACGCATCATCCGCCAGATCATCAAGTCCCACGGGTCGGTCATCGACCTGAAGGCCAACCCCGAGGTGTTCATCGAGATCGTGCGCAAGCACGCGGCCGACATCGCCGACATCGGCCGGGTCTTCGTCCCCGACGACGGCGGCGGACTCCCCGGAGGCGTCGGCCCGGTCGGCCCCACCAGCCGGTTCGACGACGGACCCGACGGCGGGGCCAAGCCCGGCGGCGTCGGCCCGGTCGGGCCCACCAGCCACCAGATCGGCCCCCGCATCGACGACGTGATGAAGGAGGTCCTCAAGCTGCAGCGCCAGGTGGCCCAGCTGTCCAAGCGGCTCGGACCCTGAGTCCCGCGCCGCCCGCCGTCACCCCCCGCCGTCGTGCCACGCTCGTGTAACGGGCCGCGTCCGTCGGGGACGGTGCCAGCGTGGAGGGAGCGGTGATGGTCGTCAGGAACCCTCGGACCGAGGCCCGCATCCGGGCCGGCAACCTCCACGACGTGCGGGTCCTCGAACCGTCGCCACCGGCGGTGACCGAGGGGCCGTGGTTCGCCGACGACCCGGTGGAGGGCGGGGAGGTGGTGCCCGTGCGACGGGCGGGCGCCCGGACCTGGGACGACTTCTGCGCCGAGATCGGCAACGCCGAGCTGCGCACGTGGTGCGAGTACCGGTGGCTCGTCCCTCGCCGCCTCGACCCCCTCCCGGCCCGGTTCGCCGACACTCGCGACGCCCTCCACCGGGTGGCGGAGCACGTCGTCGCCCCCCGCCGGCACCAGGCCAACGGCAAGATCGGCCTGCGCTATACCTACCGGGGCTTCGGCACGCCGTTCTTCGACGACGACCACCAGGTGCGGGTGGAGGACGGCGAGCTGGTCGACCGCAACCGCCGCCACCGTCTCACCACCCTGGCCGCGGCGGCCGCGTTCGTCGGCGTCGAGCTGGGCCGGGGCACCGGCGTCTACACGCCCACCACACCGTGCGAGCCCGACGCCCCCCTCACCGTCGACTTCGATTCGGCCCGGGCCGTGGGCGACTGGTTCGGCTTCGTCACCGCCGTCCTCGAGCAGCTCCGGGAGGAGGCGGGCGAGGACGCCTCGCCGTCGCGGGTGCAGCTGTGGCCGGAGCACTTCGACGTGGCCGTCGACCTCGGCCCGGAGGGCCGGCGGGCCAACTTCGGCGGCTCCCCGGGCGACGCCGACCACCCCGAGCCCTACCTCTACGTCGGCCCGTGGAGCCCCGGCCCCCGGGAGGGCGACTTCTGGAACGAGCCCTTCGGCGCATCGCTGGCCTACGACGCCATCCGCAGGGGGGCCGATCCACTGGAATTCCTCCGCCGGGGAAAGGAGCTGGTCAGAGCGTGAACGGGAACGAACCAACGGCCTGGGTGCGGATCGACCCCGGTGGCCTGGAGGAGGGGCGGGTGACGACGGTGGTCGCCGCCGGCCGGGCCATCTGCCTGGCCCGCACCGCGGCCGGCTACGGCGCCCTCGACAACCACTGCCCCCACCAGGGCGGGCCCTTGGGCGACGGGCAGATCGCCGACGGCTACGTCATCTGCCCGTGGCACGCCTACGAGTACGACCCCGTCAGCGGCAAGCCCCCGCCCGGGTTCAAGGACGGCGCCCTCCCCTACCGGGTGGAGGACCGGGGAGACGACGGCCTGTGGGTCGAGCTGCCGGTGGCCGAGGAACGGGTCTCGCTCATGGACCAGATGGTCGACGTCCTGTGCCAGTGGGGCCTCGACACCGTGTTCGGCATGGTCGGCCACTCCAACCTGGGCCTGGCCGACGCCCTGCGCAAGGCGGAGGAGGACGGCCGCATCACCTACGTCGGCATCCGCCACGAGGGGGCGGGCGCCTTCGCCGCCTCCGGCTACGCCAAGGTGTCGGGCCGACCCGCGGCCTGCCTCACCATCGCCGGCCCCGGCGCCACCAACCTCCTCACCGGGCTGTGGGACGCCAAGGTCGACCGGGTGCCGATCGTCGCCCTCACCGGGCAGGTGAAGTCGCAGGTCATCGGGCCGGGGACGTTCCAGGAGGTCGACCTCGCCTCCGCCTTCAAGCCGGTGGCGGAGTGGAGCCAGACCGTCCTCCGGCCGGAGAACGCCACCGAGCTGGCCGCCCTGGCCATGAAGCACGCCCTGGTGGAGCGCGACGTCGCCCACCTCATCTTCCCCGACGAGGTCCAGGAGCTGCCGGGGGTGCCCACGCCCGTGGCCCGGCCCCGCACCGGGCGGGTGCCGGCCGGGGAGATCGCCCCGCCGGACGACGAGCTGGAGCGGGCGGTGGCCCTGCTGGCGGCGGCCAAGCGGCCGGTGATCGTCGTCGGCAACGGCGCCCGCGGCTACGGGGACGAGATCGCCGCCTTCGCCGAGCACGTCGACGCCCCCGTGATCACCACGTTCAAGGCCAAGGGGCTGGTGCCCGACTCCCACCCCCTGGCGTGCGGCGTCCTCGGGCGCTCCGGGATCCCGGTGGCATCCATCCACATGGGCCGCAGCGACTGCCTGCTGGTGCTGGGCGCCTCGTTCTCCGACCACACCGGCATCGCCACCTACGTCCCCACCATCCAGGTCGACTTCGACCCCATGATGCTGGGCAAGTTCCACCCCGTCACCGTCCCCCTGTGGGGCGAGATCGGCCGCACCCTCGCCCTCCTGCGGGCGGCGGTGCCGGCGGCGGCCCATCCCGAGCAGCGGGAGTCGATCGCCAAGCAGTGGCGCCGGTGGCGGGCGGAGAAGGCGGCCCGGTCGCTCCTCGCCGACGGCCGGGGCCGCATGCACCCGGCCCACGTGTTCGAGGTGCTCTCCCGCCTGGCGCCGGAGGACGCGGTGCTCCCCGTCGACGTGGGGAACAACACCTACTCCTTCGGCCGCTACTTCGAGACGAAGCGGGGCCAGACGGTGATCATGTCGGGCTACCTGGGCTCGATCGGCTTCGGCTTCCCCGCGGCCATGGGCGCGTGGGCGGCCACCCGCGGCACCGGGCGCAAGATCCTGTCCCTCAGCGGCGACGGCGGCTTCGGGCAGTACCTGGCCGAGATGACCACCGCGGTGCGCCACTCGATGCCGATCACCCACGTCCTGCTCAACAACGACGAGCTCGGGAAGATCTCGAAGGAGCAGGTGGGGGCCCTGCGGCCGGTGTGGCAGACGGGGCTGACGAACCCCGACTTCGCCGCCTACGCCCGCCTGTGCGGGGCCCGGGGCTGGCGGGTCGAGCGCCCGGAGGATCTCGAGCCGGCGTTGGCGGAGGCCCTGGCCGTCACCGACGGTCCAGGCCTGGTGGAAGTGGTGACGTCCGCCCGCGACGTCTGACGTCATCCGGGCACCGCCCCGGCTGCGTTAAGAATGCAACGCCATGGAACAGCCACCGAGCCGTCTGGCCATCTGCGACCCGGACGGCGTACCTCGCCCCACGTCCGAGGCCGGGATCGGCTTCGTCCGCAAACCCATGGTCCGCTGGCTCGATCCCCACCAGCTCCTCGACACCGCCGGCCGGGTCCTGGCGTCGGGCTTCTGGAGCGCCTACACCGACAACCGGGAGCTGCAGGCGATGGTGCCGGCGACGGTGCACGACCGGTCGGGCGGGCCCGAGATGTGGCTCGACTACGTGTCCGACCTGGGCGACGGCTTCAACTCCACCTACACCGTCGCCTACCTGCTGGCCCAGCCCGAGCTGGAGCTGGAGGGCCAGGTGACCAGGCGGGGACGGATCCTGGTCATGGGCGGCGACCAGGTCTACCCCGTCCCCAAGCGCAGCCACTACGAGAACCGGCTTCTCGGCCCCTACCGGGCGGCGATGCCCAACCCGGTGGGCGAAGGCGACAAGCACGACCTGTTCGCCATCCCGGGCAGCCACGACTGGTACGACGGCCTCCTCAACTTCACCAACATCTTCTGCCGGCACCGCGAGCTGGGCGCCCTGCGCACGAGCCAGACCAGGAGCTACTTCGCCGTCTCCCTCCCCCACCGCTGGTGGCTGTGGGGCATCGACCTGCAGTTCGGGGACTTCATCGACGAGGCCCAGGTCCGCTACTTCAACGACATCGCCAGCGACGCCATGCAGCCGGGCGACCGCATCATCCTGTGCATGGCCAAGGAGGTCGACAGCGGGCCCAAGAGCGCCGAGGTGTGCTCCGACCGCGACGTGCGCTACCTCGAGCGGGAGGTCGTGGGTCCCGCCGGCGGCCGCATCGAGGTCTTCCTGAAGAGCGGCCGCCACTACTACAGCCGCTACGAGGAGGAGGACGGGCGCCAGCTGATCACCGCCGGCGGCGGGGGCGCCTTCCTCCACCCGACCCACGAGCTGCCCGAGGGCACCAGCCCCCACGGGGTGGTCAAGACCAACTACCGCAAGCAGACCGTCTACCCGTCGGAGAAGGTGTCGAAGGGGCTGCGGAAGCGGGTGTTCCTCCTGCCCGCCTACAACCTGCCCCTGGCCGCGGTGCTGGGCACGGTGCACGTGCTGCTGGCCTTCCTCCTGCGTCTGCACCTGAAGGACCAGTACCTCACCCTCGGCGTGGCCGATCTGTGGCACGCCCTGTGGGAGACGCCGGCCGCCTTCCTCCTCGTCTTCCTTCTGATCGGCAGCATCGGGGCCATGGTGCTGCTGGCCCACGACGCCGCCGGCCTGCCCCGACTGGCCCTGGGCGTCGTCCACTCCGCCCTCCAGGTGGGCGGGTTGGCGTTCGTCTTCCTGGTCGCGTCGCACGGGGCGGCGACGCTCGGCGCCCACGGCGGGGTGGCGTCCCTGGTCGTCTTCCTCGTGCTCGTGTACCTGATCGGAGGGATCGGCGGCGTCCTCGGGATCGCGGCCTACTTCTGGGCCACCAACATCCTCGGCTATCACGGCAACGAGGTCTACGCCCCCCTCCACCACGAGGACCTCAAGAACTTCCTCCGCCTCCACTTCGACGCCGACGGGGGCCTGACCATCTATCCCATCGGGATCGACCGGGTGGGCCACCACTGGAAGCTGGATTCGAACGGGCCGGCCGACTCGCCGTGGTTCGTGCCCGACGGCTCCCCCCTCCGGCCCCGCCTCATCGAGCCGCCGATCCGGCTCGGAGGGCGAGGGGTGGGTCGCCGCCCCGGCGACTCAGATGGCCACGTGGACGTTGAACAGGACGAGGGGCCAGGCCAGGACCGCGAGCACGGCCGAGAGGGCCCCGGAGAGGCTGTCCAGGTGGCCCAGGAACCCCCGGTTGGCCGCCACCAGCAGCCCGATGACGATCCACACGACGAAGCCGAGGCTGACCGGCCTACGCATCGTCTCGCCCCTCCCCGTTCGGGTGGGCGACCAGCTCCAGGTTGAGCGTCGGCCGCTCGACCGGGCGCTCGAGCCCGGTCGCGACCGAGAGGATCAGCACCGGCTCGGCTAGATCCGCGGGGCGGTCGAGCTCGTCCATCCGGTCGAGGGTCAGGACCACGTCCCGGGCCCGGGACGCGTTGACGCGGAACGCGGTCTCCGACTGGACGGGACGGTTGGGCCGGGTGAGCACCTTGTGGAGCATCGGGACCTCCTGTGGCGGCGCGGTGGCTGCGCTACCAGGGGTCCGGAGCAACGCTCCCGGGAGGGTGCCGGCGCCAACGGCAGAGTCCGACACGGTGCGGGTTCTCACTCCGTGTCCGCGGCGATGCTACATCCGAGGCGGGGGGCGACGAACGGGGCTTCAGTCGTTCCTGGGGCTCTTGGGAGGCTTCTTCGTGGGCTTCGGCGCGGCGGTGGCCGGCGGGCGGACGGTGGTCGCGGGACGCACCGCCACGGTCGTCGGCGTGGGCGTGGGCGTAGGCGTAGGCGCGATCGTCGCCGGGGGCGCGGTGGACGTGGGCGCGGTGGGCGTGGGCGCCGGGTCCCCGCCCCTGGTGGCCAGGAAGCCGACGACCGCCACCAGCAGGAGGACCATGACGACCGCCACTGCTCCCCGCCTGCGCCCGCCGGTCCGAACCGCGGCCACGGGGAGGCGTTCGACCGGGGGCGGGGGGGCCGTCAGGACCCTCGTCCGCGGCCCGACCACGTTGGGGACGGTCATGGCTCCCGCTCCCGCGGCCGCGGGCGGGATCCGCAGGGCGGCCGCCATGTCGTCGGCGTCGGCGAAGCGCAGGCCGGGGTCCTTGGCCATGGCCCGCTCCACGGTCGCCACCAACGAGGCGTCGAGACCGGGCCGGGCCTCGGCCAGGGGGACCGGATCGCTCGCCTCGACGGCGCGCATGAGTCCCATGGGCGTGTCCGCCTCGAACGGCTTGCGCCCGCTCAGCGCTTCGTAGAGCAGGACGCCGACCGCGTAGAGGTCGGCCTGCGCCGTCGCCGGCTGCCCCAGCAGACGCTCGGGGGCGAGATAGGCGGCCGTGCCGACGATCGTGCCGGTGCTGGTCAGGTCGAGGGCCTCCGTGCTCTTGGCGATGCCGAAGTCGGCCACCTTGGCCGTGCCGTCGGCGGCCAGCAGGACGTTCCCCGGCTTGATGTCCCGATGGAGGACCCCGGCCCGGTGGGAGGCGGCCAGCGCGGCGAGGACCTCGGCGCCGACCGCCCTCGCCCGTTCCGGGTCGAGGGGGCCCTCGGTCAGCTCGTCGGCGAGCGTGCGCCCCGGGAGCAGCTCCATCACCAGGAACGGCGTGCCCTCGTGCTCGCCGCTGTCGTACACCGCGACCACGTTCGGGTGGTTCAGTCCGGCCGCGGCGCGGGCCTCGACCTCGAAGCGCCCCCGCACGCCCGGCTCCGACGCCAGGTGGGGGCTCAGCAGCTTGACCGCCACGTCCCGCCCCAGCCGCAGGTCACGGCCGGCCCAGACCTCGCCCATGCCGCCCCTGCCCACCACCCGGGTCAGCTCGTAGCGGTCGGCGAGCGTCGTCGGGGCCGGGTCCACGGAGAGATCGTACGGGCGCGATGATCGCCGTCGTGGAGGAGATCGACGACGGCGACACGGTGTGGCGCTTCGACGACGCCTTCCTGCGCTCGAACTGGACGTGCATCTGGGGCCGCGGCTGCCTCGGGATCGGGCCCGAGCCGGCCGAGCACCTGGGCCACGGCTGCTGCTCGATGGGCGCCGAGCTCGACGGCGAGGACGAGTCCCGCAACCTCAGCGCCCTGGCCGCCACCCTGGAGCCGTCCCGGTTCGAGCACCACCCAGAGGCGGCCGCCGATGGCGTGTTCGCCGACGACGACCGCACCGCGACCCGGGTGGTCGACGGGGCGTGCATCTTCCTGAACCGACCCGGCTTCCCCGGGGGCGCGGGATGCGCCTTGCACCTGGAGGCGGTCCGCTCCGGGGAATCGCCCCTGGTGTGGAAGCCATCCGTCTGCTGGCAGCTGCCGATCAAGGTGGACTGGGAGCAGGGGCCGGGCGACACCGAGGTGGCCACCGTCCGCCGGTGGGAGCGGCGCGACTGGGGCAGCGACGGCGAGACCATGGCCTGGTGCTGCACCGAGGGCGACCGGGCCTACGTCGGCGACCGGCCCGTCGTCGACTCGTTGGGGGAGGAGTTGGAGGCCATCGTCGGTCCGACCGTGTACGTGGAGCTGCGACGGCGGCTAGGGGGTTGACCAGCTGTCACATTTAGGTGTATCTACACGGTAGATGGACGACCACGCGGCCCGGGAGATGATGACGACCTGCGCCTGCGAGGCCCTGCGGCGGACGTCCCGGTCGGTGACCTCGCAGTACCGGCAGGCGCTGGCGGCGGTGGGCGTCCGGCCCGCGCAGGTGCCCGTCCTGGTCGCCGTCCGCCTCCACGGGCGGGTGCCGGTGACCGCCCTCGCCGAGCGCCTCGGCCTGGACCGGACCACGCTCACCCGCAACCTCGCCGTCCTGGAGGCGGCGGGGCTGGTCACCATCGAGGACGACGGCGACCGGCGGGTGCGGCTGGTCGTGCTCACCGACGCCGGGCGGGAGGTGCTCGAACCCACGTACGAGGCCTGGCGCCGGGCCCAGGACCGGGTCGTCGACGCCTTCGGGGCGGCGCGGCTGGAGGCGCTGGTGGCGGAGCTGGACGCCTTCGACCAGGTGCTGTCCGGGTGACGCTCGTTGTTTTCGCGGTGACAGGTGTATCTACACGAAAGTGAGCCGGCATGGACGTTCCCCTCGGGTTGTGGCTCGGCACCTTCGTCGGGGTGGTGGTCGTGGGCGCCCTGGTGGCGGGGGAGGCGGTGAGGGCGGGGGCGCCGGGAGTGGGGGCCGCCATCGGCGCGTGGTTCGTCGCCGGCGCCCTCCTCGCGTGGGCCGGGGCCTTCGCCACGGACGAGGGCACGTGGGTCCCGGTGATCGGCCTCGGCATCGCCGGGCCCATCGTCGTCGGCGCCTGGCTGCTGCGCCGGCCGGGGCCGGTGGCGGCGCTGGCCGAACGCCTTCCCCTCGGCTGGGTCATCCGGGTGCAGCTCTTCCGAGTGGTCGGCGCCGTGTTCCTCGTCGCCTGGGCCCTCGACCTGATGCCCGCCGCCTTCGCCCTCCCGGCCGGGGTCGGCGACGTCGCCGTCGGCCTGGCCGCCCCCTTCGCCGCCCGGCGCCTCGAACGTGATCCGGTGGGCGGGCGGCGGACGGCTGTTCTCTGGAACGTGGCTGGCATCACCGACCTGGTGGTCGCCGTCACCCTCGGGTTCCTCACCGCGCCGTCGCACCTGCAACAGCTCGCGCAATCCGACGCCAACTACGCCATCACCCGGATGCCCTTCGTCCTGATCCCGGTCTTCGGCGTCCCCCTGGCGATCCTCCTCCACGTCGTCGTCCTCCGCCGCCTGGCCGCCTCCGCCGAAGTCGTGCCCACGTTGGCTTGACAAGCGCACGTGTGTTCGCGCACGCGAGACCCAGGGTCGACGGCGGCGCGCCGCCATGGGCGCTCGCCCGGTTCGAGCCCGCGGTGGTGGGGAAAGGCTCAGCCATCGGCCGAGATGGGCCGACGAGCGAGGAGGTTCAGATGACGGAGGACGAAGACCGTTCGAGCACGGTGAAGACCCTGGTGGCGAAGGCCAAGGACGCGCTCGGGAAGGCGACGGGGGCGGTGGCGGGGAAGCTGAAGAAGGGCGACTCCGCGGCCGCCGACTTCGAGACGCCGGCCGCCGCCGGAGAGCCGAGCGAGAACTCCCGGAGGATGAAGGACGCGGTGGAGGCGGCTCGCAAGGCCCGGGCGGACGATTGACCCGACGGGCATGATCTTCCCATGACGATCACCATGGGAAGTGGTCCCTTCGGGCACCGGCCGGCGGGGATCCTCAACT
>Ga0207687_10001414_pt1 | contig 16407 bp, 31 predicted proteins | sample KBSM54metaG_FD_184399 | JGI IMG/M metagenome (GOLD analysis project Ga0207687, IMG submission 184399) | Miscanthus rhizosphere microbial communities from Kellogg Biological Station, Michigan, USA - KBS M5-4 metaG (SPAdes) (version 2) | ecosystem: Host-associated > Plants > Roots > Rhizosphere >...
CTGCCGTGGCGCTTGTCCTGGGGGCTTACAGCGCCTCGGGCGTGAGGCACGCGCACCGCGTCTAAGGCAGTGGTTTGTAGCTCTAAGGGAGGGAGAGCACGAGAGGGAGGGGGCGGCCGCTGTGCGCCTGGGCGCATGCGGTAGCACGTCCTCCCTGTAGACTGCGGCCCATCGTCGTCATTACGCCCGGGGTTTGCTCGATCGCGCGAGCCTCGGGCGTAATTATGTTCCGAGCCGGCGCTACGTTGGGCCGGTACGGTGACTACACATCCCAACCGAGCGCGGCCAGCCCGTGTACGGCACCGCCTCCCAGCTATCACGCTGCAGCTCGGCGTTCATGGGGTTATGTAGACCCTCGGGTAAAGAAACCTTGTCCTGATGCGAGCGGGAACCGCTCTCGAAACTGCTTCACCGTCAGGTGGTCGTACTCGCCAGAGAAGAGGCGCGCTGCGACCTGGGCGAGCGTGTAGGAGCGGAGCGGTGAGGTTTGACCCGAAGAAGTCACGCGACCACTTCGAGCGGAGGGATGATCGAGAGCGAAGGAAGCGCGGTGCGAGCCATCGCGATCAGCACGTCTCGGAACGCCTCGGGCGTCTTCGAGGACTTGTCCATTCGGATCGTGTGGTGCTCGTCCTTGAAGTGCGGGCCAGGTCTGCTCCATCCCCACCGAGAGACAACGGGGAGCCCTGCGGGCGCCGTCGACCAGTTGAGCGCGGGCAGCTCGCAGCCGACAGCGTAGAGCCAGGTGCGCTTCCTTCCCGCGAAGCCGTAGGCGTGCTGGTCTACCTCGGTTACGTACCCCTCGTCAAGAAAAGAGCGCGTCCAGCCTTGCCGGCCGGGACGCGGAAGCCCGTAGGTCTTCCAGGCGCGCGAAAAGGCGGGATGTTCGAGCACGCCCCCGAACCGCCGAACCGCTGCGAGCGCGGCCGCGAACGTCCCGCCATCGTCACCGACGCGGTATCCGTAGCGCAGCTCGACCAAGTGCGCGACCTGGCACCATCGAGCGCAGGGCGGATGTGCGACGACGGGCCACGGGCCGGCGTACAGCCTCGCGTCCCGTTCTTCGTCCCACGGGTCTACGTCCCCGAGCCCAAAGTAGGCTCCGTTCTTCTCGACGTAGAGGGAGGCGATCAACGGACAGTCCTGCGGACGTGAGCATGGCAGTAGCGACGGATCGCCACGCCGCTCGGGAGCGTGGGAACCTTGTTGCCGCACGGCTCACCGTCTCGGCGCTTGCCCGCGCAGTATGCGAAGCCGCGAGTAGCAAGGTTGCGGCTCATCGTTGCGCCTGCCATAGACGGAGACGGGAAAGCCGCTTAGCTTCGTCATTCGGTACGCCGTTGAACACCACAGCGTCTCCCGCCTGCGCGTGCACGGTGAACGACACGGACTCAGCGGAGGGCGTCAGGCTGTGCAGGCGCGACTTGTGCCCCCCGCTCAATCCGTACAAAGTGGACGCATCCTGCACGCGATCACCATACGCCCCGTCCGGGTCGCTGTCAACGACCCCACCGTCACCCGTCATTTGCGCGGGGTCGGTTTCCGGGCTCACTGTTCCTGCGGCTGGGTCGGCAGCCGGCGGGACTTCTACAGCACAGCTCTCGGAGATGGCCGCCTTCATCGTCTCAGCGAGGGCATCAGCAGCGAAGCAATCGCAGACGACTAGCCAGTCATCGTCCGGCAGGTTGGCGCAGTACATCGAGCACCGACCCGGCAGCCCTTCCCAGTTCAGCGGCGTTTGCATCGCCTCTCTAACGGCGTCATCGAAGAGGCGGGCACGGACTGACGAACTACGGTAGGTCATGCACCGATCGCCCCTGCGACTAAGCCTAGACCGAATCCCACCATGAACCCTAGACCTAGGGCTGTGAACAGGATCACGGCGATACGGCGCTGTACTCCTGGTGGCAAGTCCTCCCACTCTGGAACGTCGTTCACTGGATCAACCCTCGCCGTAACGCCTCACAGCAGGCATGGGTGGTGTTCTTCGCCCGCAGCTTTAGCCGTGCCGCCTTTAGCTGCGTCTTCACCGTCTCGACTCCGACGCAGTAGGTGTCAGCAATCATCTGTAACTCCAACCCCCGGGATGCGGCTTCGAGTGCGCGTGTTTCCTTCGGTGACAGGGGATGCTCGGCCGGCCGTCGCTGTTCGATCGCGTCGAGCAGTAGATACGGCCAGGGGTGTTCGTAGTCGGCGCGCATCGCGCGTAGTAGCGCGTCGGCGTCATACCGTGACCCCTCCATCGTCTGACTCTAGCCTCACCTGGTAGCGATCGTCTAGCGGTTCCAAGGCAGGTAGATCGTCGTGCGCGCGGCAGGTAACGCGCACATAGCTGATACGGCGGCCACAGTAGGGGCACCGTCTGGCGCTCCGCGCACCTTCCTTCGTCGGGTTGATAGGGGTCGGGCTCACTTGCGGCCCTTGCGTATATGTGTCTCGATGTTCGCCGGGGCGTCGGGATGCAGCAGGTGGGGTAGTCCGACCATGCACAGCACCGCCGACTCTGGCGTCCGGGATTTCGGGTTCTGCCGTACGTCGGCCATCGCTACGTCGCGGTAGATCGTCTCGGGTGTGGAGTAGCAGACAAGGCGGTATGTCTCGTCCAGCGCGAGAACGTCGCGCGCAATCTCGGCTACAGCCTCCTTTGGCGAACCGCCGCGATACACCGTTAGCGTCTCGCCTTTGGCGTTCTTCCACGTCGTCGTGCAGCCGTACTTAGCGCGCTCTACACCATTGCGAAGGATCGCCTGGGACGGCATTAGCGAACTATCCAGTACGTCAGCAGACCGGCAACAAGCAGCGCGATTCCGAGAGCGGCCACGAACTCGAAGCCGTGCGAGCGTCGTCTACTCCTGCCCGGTGTCAGCATGAAACTCCTTCGCACGTCGCAAGTATGCGGCCCCGTCCTCCATCGTTTCAAGAGTGTGGAGGCGTAGCCGGTGATGGTTGCAACGGAAGCACGCGAGCCCGCGCGGTAGCCCCGTGGCGTGGTCGTGGTCGCGCTCGTGCTTGCCGTCCTCCGGTTTCGGCTTCCGGCAGTAGCCGCAGGCACCGCGCTCGCCGCCGTGGATCTTCAGGGACAAGTCCTCCCACCACTCGTAGGGACGGTCACGCAGAATCCGCGCGTGCGGCGCTACGCGCTTCTTCGGCCGGCTCAGCTCTCCGCATCCTCCACACTTACGAGAGCGGGTAGCCTCGTTCCGGTGCCCGCACTTGCACGTCCAGTAGCGGCGTTTCTTCGTAGAGAGGGTCATAGGTGATCCGCCAGCGTGAAGACGAGTATCGAGAGGATGATGCCCGCCCACCATCCGGCGATGAACCCGCGACGAAAGCCCGCGCTCACTTGATCCTCGGATCGTAAAGCCAGCCCTGCTCGACGTTCCGGCCCGAGGTCGTCAACTGCTCGAACTCGTCCACGCCGACCGGTGGCGGATCATCTTCGAAGTAGTACGGGTCGAAGGGCGTACCGGCGCACTGGCGGCAGGTGAACCCGGGCTCGCAGCTACACACGGTCGTTGACCCATTCCACGAGCTGCCAGAAGATGAGCGCGAGCGTTGTGCCGATGAACGATGCGGCGATGAGGTTACGCACGGCGCAACGCCTCCGGTAGCTTCCTGTCCCGCCAGCGCCACCACAAGAGACGGAAACGGTGGATCATTTCTTCGGCGGTGCGTCGTTGGTCACGAAACCGGACGCGGCTGGGTAACGCGCCGTCACCGTCTCGTACTGCTCGATAGCGATGCGGGTCACCAACTCAGCGTGCGCCCGGAGCGCGTCCTCATCGACTCCGAGAGGGGCGTACAGCTTCACGGTGGGGATGGTTTCCCTCTTCGCGTTCGCGCCCAGCTCGACGGATGCCGAAGGGTCGCCGCTGCGTGCGGCCTGCGCCATGCGCTGTTCGTGCTCGAAGTAGAGCCGCCATGCGGCGTTGTCACGTACCGGCCCCTCGGGACGCGGCGGCTCCTGTCCTGTAGCGGTGTCAGACACGGGCATTCACCTCGTCCCGAACGATCGCGTAACCCTTGGGCGTGATGTGCGCCATGCAGTAGCCGTGAGTCGCGTAGTTCAGCGTCACGAGCCCTCGCCGCGCCAGTGCCTCTAGTGTCTGCTCGCGTGCGCCGATCGGCTTCGTGAATCGCTCCGACTTCGGCTCGCCGCGCCTACACCACAGATCGTGATTCACGGCCAGCGCGCGCAACACTCCGCGCTGTGTCTCGTTTACGTCGCTCATTCTTCCCCTACCTCCCTTAGTAGCGGCTCAACCTGAACCGCATAGGTTCCCAGCCCCTGATCGTTCGACTGATAAGCGGCGGCTTCTGCTTCCGCGAGCGTGTCTGCCTCCACGACGCCCTCGTTTATCAGCGTGTAGCGGTACTTCACTCGGGCGCTCCGTACTTCGTCGCCTCGTGCGCCGCCGCCTCGTGCGCCAAGACGTAGATGCCTAGCATGTGCGCGAGCCGCGATGCTTCGCCCAGGGTCAGGTAGACCGTCGCCTCATCGCCGAAGTCGCGGCCGGTGAGTTGAACACCGAGCCTGACTTCGTTGTCGTCGGTGCGCTGGACTTCGACATCGCAGGCGGCGTTTTCGGCCCAGTAGTCGTCGCCGTCAGATACCCATGCGGTTCCCTTGACGATCACCGCAGGATCGCTGCTCCTAGCATCGCACCGTAAGCAGCGCAGAGAATGACTATCAACAGAACGTCCACGTCACACCCGCCTGCTGAACGGGTCGGGAGGAGTAAAAGCATCCGCGACACGCAGTTCGGACGTCGAGAGGCGAATCAGCCGCGAGGACGGTTCCATGACGTGAAGCACGTTCGCGGAGTCGCGCACGACGCGGTACGTCCGGTCCTTGCCTTGTGTTGCGGCGAAGTCTGCTAGCGCGGTGATCTCGGCGCGCGTGAATACGATTTCCTGCTTCATGCGAACACCCGCTTAGTGATAGGTGACGTTTGCAGCGCGACTGTCACAAGCTCGCGCAGCTCTTGATCGCGCTCGACGGCCAACATGCGAAACGCCTTCCATTGAGCGTCCGTCATAAGCCCGCGCAAGACGCGATCACTTGCCTGTTCTGCATCCTTGCTCATACGAACACAATACTCCTATGTGCGCGGGATGTCAAGGTGATCGAGGTGCGGATATTCTCCCGACACCGAGGATGACCACGCCAGGGGAACGAATCGCTCTGCTAGAACAGCGCGTCGAGCAGATGTGGGAATGGATCAACGGCGGCCCGTCCACAAAGTACGAGGACTCGGCGCGCGGGAGGTTGCATGAACTGATGACCCAGCATCACACCTCAGAACTTCTCGCGGCAGCACTAGACGAGGTGAAGAAGGAACGCGGCAGGCGGTGGGCGACGTGGCAGAAGGCGCTAGCGCTCATCATCGCCCTAGCCTCGCTCTTCTCTCCTTACGTACTTTTCTTCCTCGCGCACTAAGCAGAAGCGCCAGTGAGGGTAGCTAGCCCCCGTGCCGGGTCCACCGGTCTACGTGCCTGGCGCACACACGTCCCGGATTTGAACCGGGCACAGGAACACTCTAACGGCTAGCGCCGAAGATCGCTCCGAGCCCGTAGCCGACCAGCAGGAACGTCACCGCTGTGACTAGATAGCCCACGTCTTACGGAACCCTCCGACCGTCAACTCGTGCTGGACGGCGGGTAGGTATTCATGGAACCAGACCTGATCGCTCGGCCCGTCCATATGACCGCCGCCGGCGATGCCCAAGTCACGGTGTCTGACGATTCCACGCGGCCGGTGTAGACCGAATACCGGAGGGATGCCGAGGTGCCAACACAGCCAGCCGAAAACACGCGCCGACTCTAACAACTGCGCGTGAGACGCGAACCCCGCGCCGAGCGACGCGTGCTCAACACCGACCGAAAACGAGTTCCAGCTCACCGCGTGCCACGCCTTCATTGCGAGGTGGACGATCTGCGTACACTCGCCGCCGTCCTCCCGCAACACAAGATGAGCGCTCGCGGCCGCTGCGGGGTTGCACAGCCACGAGACGGACGGCCCGTAGTGCCCCGCTGTGGCGTGCCATACCAGGTGTGTGATCGCCGCGCCGTACCGAGAGGATTGGTTCGGTGTCTTGCGCTGGACGAGCGGCGGAAGGACGGTCATGTGCCGTAGATCAGAAGGCGCGAGCCGGCGACAAGGTTCGGGCCGCCCTGCACAGAGATCGCTACCCGGTTGATCGCCGCCGTGTTGCGCCACGCCAACGCCCTAGCGTTGATGTCCTCTGAGGCAGCCGCAGAGTTAGGGTCGCCCGACACCATCACCCCGGTCTTAAAGAACGTCGTCTGTCCGTAGCCGGGAACATCCACCCGCACCACGGCGCAGTAACTCGCCGCCGCGCTTGCACCCGGCACCACGGTGCCCCACTTGGTATCGGCAGCGACTACGGCTCCGGTGACCGTGGTGTTTCTGTTCTGTACGAGCGTGTAGTCATAGTTCAACCCGGTGTCATTGTTCAACACGATCGCCAACGTGGAAAACACCACAGCCTCAGCGGTGCGCGCGATGATGAAGATTTGCAGCAGATCGAACGAGGTTGAGAACCCTCCCGCGCCGGAGTCGATCGACGCCGCCGCACCGGAGAGGGTGGAGTCAAAGAGCTTGGCTAGCCCGCCGCCTCCCGAGCCTCCCGAAACCCAGGGCATCTAGATGCTCCTAGACGAACTGGACATCGAACCAGCAGTCGGCGCTACCGATCGTCTTTGTCGGCCCGGTCGAAGAGTTGCAGATCACGCAGCCCGTACCGAACGTCCTACCGGGGAGCCACTGAACATCCAGGTTCGCTGACTGCGCGACCGTGAACACAGACGCGGGGATTGCGTTGTCGGCCGGCAGCGTCATCGCGTCAAAGACCTGGATGAACTGTGCCGAGGTTTTCGAGTTGTAGACCGCGAGCCCGTACAGGATCCCGGGGCCGGTCTTGACGACGATCGACGCGGCGTAGGCGTTCGTGTGGATGTTCAGCGGTAGGAGCGCCTCGCCCTCTTCGGGCAGCCCCCAGCCGGTGATCGGTGAGTCGGGAAGCTGGATGCTCACTAGACCGCAATCGCTGTGAAGGTAACAGCGCTCACCGTCGAAGCAGCCGAGCCCGCTGTGACTTGCATCGTCAGCTTGTAGAGCCCGCCTGCGACCGGTGCGATGTCGTAGCCGATACAGCTCTGTTCGCGCAGGTTGGCAGCGGTCGCGCTGACGGCTCCCGTGTCGGCTCCGGTGACGAGCGTGCCGCCGACCGAGATTTGCCGGATACGCATCTGTACGGCGGTGCCGTTCGTGCCGACCGTGTACGCGGCCCAGCCGAAGAGGAGAATGCCTGACGCGACCGGCATGTCGAGCAAGCCGGGAAGTGTCACCGACGCGATGATCGTTTCGGCGGCGGCGGCGGGTGAGGCGACGACGGTAACGCTCGTGGCGATCCGGGGCGACTGATCTTCCTGGTAGTTGGACTGCGTGAATGGGGCGGGCATCTAGCCTCCGAGGTTAGGCGGGTGGGAGCAAGTCGTCAACCAACACCGCGCCGACCGCCGCCGCGCTCCTGCGCCGCCAGTGGTCGAAGAACTCGCCGCGATGGTTCACAAGGTCGATGGCGTTAGCGGCTCGGCGCGCGTCGCCACACTCCGTACAGAGTCGGACGTGGGAGAGCGTCCCGACCTCGGACGTAGGCCGACCGCATTCCTTGCAGCGCTTGTAATCGAAACGTCCCAAGGTTTACGGGAGGAAGCCTAATCCAGACGACGAGGCTTTCAAAGACGGAGGGTATCCCCTACCCCTCCGAAACCTTGCGAACGAGCCGCACCGTTCCTAGGTTCACGGTCAGGTACGACCGCAATCGTCTAGTCAGGAGAGTCCCCGACTGTGAAAACCGCACAGCAGGCTCAGAGCAACTGGTCAGGAGCCAGTTCGCGCGCAGGGTCGGCGTGGACGCAGGGCATTCAGGCCACGCAGAAGGATCAGGCGCAGCTCGCTGCCGCCGCGCAGCCTCGCTGGCTCGCGGGCGTGCAGGATGCGGCTGCTAACAATCGCTTCGCTAACGGCGTCTTGCGCCGTGGTACGCCGTACTGGAAGTCGCAGTCGGAGGCGAAGTCGCAGAACTACATCACCGGCTACACCGCTGGCGCGACGAACTTCGGTTCCTCGATTCAGAAGCTCATGGCGGATATGCCGAACCTCGTGTCGGCTCTGCCGGCGCGCGGTGACATCAACGCGAACCTCCAGCGCTCGGCGCAGCTCGCTCTCGCGCTGCACGCCCGCAAGGGTTCCTACAAGGCGAGCTGAGCCGGGATGCCTCGCGCAGTAGTTCTCAACACTGCCTCGAAGGCGTCAACAACGGGCGGCACGTTTGCCGACACGTTGACCGCGAACAGCGGCGACACGCTCACCATCCCGAACCTGCAGTCCGGCCAGGGAAAGATCGTGGAAATGTGGGGCATCGACTCCGCCTCCGTCGCGGAGATCGCCCTCACCGATGGCCGGGTCGAATCGGTGCACGACCCGCAGTACGGTGTCCGGTTCAACCTTCCGGCAACGGCAGGCGGCGGCGCAGCGAAGAACTACGCGCTGCCGATGATCACGGCCCCGAACTACCTCGACGTGTTCACGGGTGACACCCTCACCTTTACGGTGACGAGCACGGCATCGGATGCGGTCATGGTGTCTTGGCTCACCGAGTACCAGGATCTCCCCGGCGTGCAGGCGTCGTTTGCCAACTGGGAGACGATCAAGGCCAACCGGTTCACCGAAATCGGTGTCGCCTGCAACGCCGTCGCGTCCGGTACGAAGGGTGCCTACGGCACAGCCCGCGCGGCGAACGCTGATGACACCCGTTGGACGGGCGGCCGGTGGTACGGGATCATCGGGTTCACCGTCCAGCTTCCGGTGACCACGATCTCCTTCAAGGGGCCGATGTGGGGTAACTTCCGGTTCGGTATGCCGGCAGGGCTCCCCACCGTCTCGACGGCAAACTACTTCCTCGACCTCCAGCGGCTCTACCCGAACGAGAACCTCATCCCGGTTTTCAACGGGTACGACGCCGGCTCCGTGCTTCTAGAGGTTGCCGACCAGGCCGCGTCCACCTCACCGAAGGTGGACATCATCGCGGTGGAGTGCAAGAACAACCCAGCGAGCGGATAGATGCCTGACTACACGCACGACAAACTCAAGGTCGTCGGCCGTCACGTTCCGGATGCAAACGGCGGCCCGTTCAAGAACGCGCAAGAGGCGCAGGCGGCCGGCCATGACACCCTCAACCCCGTAACCGGCATGTACGAAATCGGGGTCGAGATCGACGGCGCGTTCGTTCCGCTGCTGACCGAAAAGGCTTCGACCGTGTTCGACGCGATCGAACTCGCCAAGCAGAAGGCGGCCGAGGAGAAGCAGTCCGGCTCGGACACGCAGGACAGCGAGTAGAACTTCGACGGTGGCGGCGGCTGACCGTACTCAGCAGATCCTGCCGGGTGGTCAGTCGGCCGCACCGTTCACCTACACCATCCCTGCCTCGACGGCGTTTCAGCTCATGGGCGTGCGGGCGCTCTTCGACGGTGCCGGCGCGGCTACCTCGTGGCTCCCGGTTGTGCAGCTCGTGAGCGATGCGGGCGTGATCATGGAGGAGGCGATCGCCGGTTCGGTGATCGCGGGAGGTGCGGCCAACGCCAGCTTTTTTCCCTGGCGCAGAGGAGCTGTAACCAACCCGGTCGGCCTCACCTACTACCAGGTTATCGCCGCGCTCGCCTCCACGAACAGTCTCGTAGGCGAGTGGCATCTCACTGACGGTGCGAGCCCGTACGCTGACAGCTCGGGAAGCGTGGTCGGCGGCAACGGCGAGCTCATCCTCCAGAACCTGGACGGCACCTACACCGCGAACAATCCAGACGGGCCGCTGACAAGTCCTGCGGGCGGACCGTCTGTCAAGTTCAACGTGGGCGGCACCAACCCGCCCGCGACCAGCGACTACCTCCACACCTCGCTTGCGCCGCTAGGACGGTTCACCTTTGCCGGCAACGCCGTTTACACCGTGGTCGCCTGGGTGAAGCCCGTATCGAGCACGAACACTCTTTTCGGCGGTGTGGTCAGCGATGTGGTGGCGGCGAATTTCGGAACCCCTGCGGAGATAGACGACGGGTGGTGCATCGTCGTGAAGCCCTCCACCCTTGAATGTCAGGTTCAACGTTACTGCTCCGTTCCGGTCGGCGGCTCCCCGGACTTGGTTTCGCTCGGGGCGATGTCAACGACGTCGTGGACGATGGTGGCGATGACCTACGACGGGGCGACCCTTCGCGGCTACGCGGACGGGGCGCTAGTCGGGTCGGCTGGCTCGGCCGGGGCGATCGGCGGCGCGCAAGACGTGCTCGTTGGTCTGACGCAGGGCGGCGACACGGGTATTTCGTCTTGGTATCGCGGGGCCGTCTCAGAGGTAACCGTGTGGGCTTCGACTCTTTCCGACACGGAGATTGCAGCCCTGTACCTGGCAGGAGTATCGTAAACTCGACCTCATGCCCGCGCCGCGTACCGCATCCCTCCCCCCGTTCTTCGAGCTGTCGGACGGTATGCGGATCGTGCTCACAGCGCTGGACGCTTCGACGGGCGCACTCGTTTCGGGGGTGACGATCTCGAACGTCTCGATCAGCGTAGACCCGGCGCAGCAGTCGGTTACCGAGCCTGAGACGCTGACGCCAATCGCGCCGAACTACTCGATGGGCGAGGCAGCCTAGATGGAGTGCGGTGGCTGACCCGACCTATCCGAGTTTCCCGGACGGCAGCCCTAACGCCGACCAGGCGTGGAACAAACTGCGGCGCACGTTCCGCCGTCAGCTTCCGCGCAGCCTCACGAACACGCAGCACTCGCTACAACACATGCGACGGCTGAGGAGGAAAGGCTAGTGGCGCTCGAACCTGTAGGCGGGGGCGATGCGGCCGACCATCCGTTCATCCCGGTAGGAACCACACGAACGGCGAGGATCAACACGGACGGCACCTTTACCCCCGTCGTGAACATCACCGCGCAGTCGGCGCTTTACGGTGTGGAGTTTACGTTCACGATCACAGCGGAGAAGTGGGACGGCGGCTTGGGCTACCCGCTGACGGCCGAGAAAGCTTCGCAGGTGGATGAGGTTTGCGGCCATGCTCACGTCCAGGACTTCTACACGCAGACCGACCAGGGGCCGTCGCAGGTGCTCTACAACTTCGCGCATATCGTCGTTGGCACGGACAGCGGGGCTATCACGGACGAGGCGGTGGTGCGGATGGATCACCTCGGAGACCAGTCCACCTACGCGAAGATCGACCAGGTGTGGAAGCGTCTCACCGACTTCGGAGCTAGCTAGGTAGCCGTGCCTGCGGGACTTGCAGCGGCCATAGCGGTTCTCGGTGTCGCCACGCTCGCGTTTCTGTGGGCGTGGCTCGACTACCAAGCAAACCGAGGCTTGTTGGTCGGGTACACGACGACGATCGGCGCGATGCTCCGGTGGGTTCACGACCACACGCCCGAGCTGCACTTCCACCATCTGTTCGTTCACATCGACTTCGTACCGGGTCACATCTTCGGTGACCTCAACCGGAAACTGTACGGCTGGATTCAGACGCGCGTAGAGGCAGCCGAGCGGGACTACGCCCTGTCTACCGAGGCGCTCGCAGCGGCGTGGTCGGGGACGGTGTACGCGGTCGAGTGGACGGCGCACGAACTCGCCTCCGGCTTCGACTGGCTCCTAAATGTGAAGCTCCCGAAGTGGGCAAGGTGGGCCGCGCTCGCCGCGCTTCCTGCGGCCCTGTTGGCGAAGCTGATTCAGCAGGCCATCGCGCACATCCGCCCGTTGATCGTCAAGACGACGAAGGTGATTTACCGCGACATTCCGCGGACGGTTCCGCAGATCATCCGGCTCACCGCGCCGGCCGTGCTTCCCGGTGCGCTCGGCATTCCGAGGATTTGGGACGCGATTCACGGACTGACGAAGCGCAACCTTCGGATCTCGCGGCGGCTGCATCGCGTAGAGGGACTGTTCGGCGCGGCGGTGATGGCGGCAGCGATGGCGAATGCGCTCGGGCTCGGGAAGAACTGGCGCTGCATCACACGCGGGAACATCGGCCGCGCCGCCCGTCATCTGTGCGGGCTCGACAAGTGGGCGCTCGACTTCCTGCTGCTCGGCTCGGTGGAGGCGTTCATCGCTACCGACCTTTGCGAGTTCACCCACCTACTCTCCGAGGCGACCAAGCTACAGGTGCCCGCGCTCATGGAACTCGTGAGCGTGGAAGATGCGCTGATCGGCTGCCACGGTGCCGAGAAGCCCTTGCAGTTCAAACTGCCCACCGCCTCCCTCCCGCCGCTACAGGGCGTCTCACCGCTAGCGGCGTAGCCGTATGCCGAACTTCCTCGGCCGGCTGCAAACGTTCCTGTTCGGCGCGGCGATCGGCCGCGCCGCGAGCGATGCCGTCACCCCGGTTCTAGAGCCCGTCCGTCAAGAGGCGTGGTTCAACAATCAGAACAAGGTTCTCGACCCGGGCACGGCAGCGGAGGCGCTCGCGCAAGGTGTCATCACCGAGACGGAAGGCCAGTACGACGCTAGCCGTAGCGGCGTATCGACCAACCGATTCGGGGTGCTATGGCGGATCGCTCAGACGGTGCCGGGGATCGGTGAGGCGCGGGCGCTGCGTCGTCGCCAGAAGGACGGCGGGCGGCAAATCACGCTCGACCAGCTCCACCACGTATACGCGAAGAACCAGATCGAGCCGCAGTACTGGGACGCGCTAGACGCGCTCGTACAGGACATCCTTTCTCCCGGCGAGTTGTCTGCGGCGATCCACCGTGGGCTGATCCCCGACCTCGACCCGCCGCTTCTGAAGGGCGAGCAGCCGTCCGGGGATCGCAAGGTGGAGTCGTACCCGGTGTATCCGATCGACGCGCTTGCGGAGGCGCTCGGCTCCGGCTATGACCGCGACCGACTCGGCGTACTGGTCGGGCTGCAAGGGCTTCCGATGGGGGTGATTGAGGCGGCGCACGCCTACTGGCGGAAGATCATCACGCACGGCGACTACATCGCCGCCTTTAACGAGTCCAACAACCGCAACGAGTGGGCTAACGCGGTGCTCGAATACTCGCGGCAGATCCCCACCGCCCGCGACTTCATGGAGAACGCCCTACGCGGTCATCACGACTTCGACTGGGCGGCGGAACAGGCGGCGCGGCACGGCATGACTCGCGACGACGCCTTCCTGATCTACCAGAACCAGGGCCGCCCGTTGAACCTGCATCAGATCACGCAGGCGCTCGCGTGGGGGGCGAAGTACAACCCCGGACAGGGAGACAACCCCGATCCGTGGATGCAGTCCGTTCTGCTCGGCGCGGTACGGCCCGAGTACTACGACATGCAGGACGCGCTTAAGTACAACCTCCCGAGCGCGTTCTACTTCCGGGCGCTGCAGGAACAAGGCGTGCTCGAAGAGGCGGAAGCCGCGACGTGGTATCGCCGGCTCGGCTGGCCGCCCGAGCTGGCCGACAAGGTGGCGAAGGCGTACGCGAAACCGACGGCGGCCACAGCGAAGGAAAACCCCTACGTCGGGAAGGCCGAGACGCAACTATGGACGGCGCTGCATAAGGCATACGTGCGAACGGGCGCGCCGCAGTCCGAGGTAGACCCTCTCCTACAGGCGTTGATCCCTGATGACGCTACCCGGCTTGCGGTGTTCTCGCTGTGGGATCTCGAACGGGACGCGCAAGCGTTGTCGGCGGCGGCTTGACGTGGCGGAAGAGGAGTCGTATCGTGACGGGCGAAGAGATACCACTCTCTCCCCCGAGACGGCGGTTCGTTCGGGAGCCGCACTCAAGGCGGGCCGCCGTCTCACTCCCGAAGAACTCCACGAAATGCGGGTCGCCTGGGGGAACAAGTGGGGAAAACTCGTGAGTGATGCCGTAAGAGAAGCGCTAGGGAAGGGTGAGTGAGTGAGCGAGACCGAAGTACAGCCGCAGGACGAGACCGAGTCGAAGTTCGTCGCGCCCGAGCCGAAGGCTGACACGCTGGAACATCCCGAAGGCGAGCCGGCGATCACCGAAGAGGACGCCGCAGAATCCGCCGAGACGGAAGAGGGCGGCGAGTCGATCGAGGGAACGGACAGCGACCTCGGCGGCGAGCAGGACGACGAAGAGGACGCGCCGCTCGGCGAGTACGCGCCCGGAGTCGCGGAGGCGCGGCTGATCACCGAGCGCGAACGCAAGGCGCGCGACAAGGCTTTGGACAAGGAGCGCGAGCGCCACGCCGCGAACCTCGGAAAGATCCTCGGCGACGAAGCGACCCACCTCGTACCCTGCCCGGTCTGCATCGAAGCCTTCGATGGCTGGATCTTCGACCCCGCCTACAGTCAGCTCTCGACCGAAATGGCCTTGCGTATGAAGCAAATCTTGGGGATAGATGATTGGGAGGACACTCCTCAAGCGTCCTGGGCTCAGACGTGCTCCACCTGCAACGGTCACGGCCGGGTCAAGACGGGCTCGAAGGTGGAGAGCAGGGAGACAACGCAGTGTCTCGACTGCAGCGGCGCGGGATGGATCAACCTCCACGAGCGCCCGACCTCGAACGGCCATCACGAGATCGAGATCCCGTCCACTACCGGGCCGACCGTCTACGGCACCGAGGAGCCCGATCCGCGCATCCAGTCTTTGCGTGAAGAGGGGTTCATGGTCGTACCGCCGACCGTCCTTCCCGCAGGCGCGTAGACGATGCGCCGCGTCGAGATGCCCAACAACACACCGGAGCAGGTACGCGAGTACGTCACCCAGGCGATGAAGCTAGCCGACGAACTGGAGAAGGAGCGCCCTGAAATGTGGTGCGCGATCTTCCGCGCGGCGTATGACGGCTACTCGGGTAAGCAGCTCCTCCTCGAACAGCCGCAGGCGATGGACTTGTCCTCGATCCTCAACAACGGGAGGCGCTAACCGATGGCCGTATCAGTCCCGGTCACCCTCAAGCCCGGATACAAGACCACCGAACTTGCGGTCGTCATCCTCACGGACGTCGGGCTGATCCTTGCCTCCTCCGCCGACTGGCTGCCGCCCCGCTATGCGGCGCTCGGTTCGACCGTCTCAGCCGCCGCCTACGCCCTCGCACGCGGCTTGGCGAAGCTGAATCCGCCGAAGTCTGTCGAGCCTGTCACGCTGGCCCCTGCGCCGCCTCCGGCCGCGTGAAACCAGTGTCGCTCGGGGACTTTCTGCTCGGTGTGATCGCTCTCGTCCTGATCTGGGCGAAGATCAGAGGATGGGGCTAGGCGATGCCGAACCGCAGACAGAACTACGCCGACGTCGACCGCGCTCGCACGACCTGGGCGGCGCAGAAGCGGCGCTACCGCTCCCGCACAGGCTCAGGCTACGGCCGCCGCGCGTGGACAGAAGCGGAGGAAGCCGCCGTGCTCGACCACTCGACCTCCGACCGTGACCTAGCAGCGAGGCTCGGGCGCTCGGTGCAGTCGATCCAGATCAAGCGAGTGCGTCTCACAGCGAGGATGCGCGTCAGTGGATGAGAAGATCCGCACCCGGCTACACATGGTCGCCGTCACAGCGGCAGCGTTCGCAGCAGCGCATGACAGCCGCAATCCCGCCTACGACTGGCTGACGCTCAACGAGTCGGAGTCGCTGGCCAACCTGCGTACGCAGCTCGCAGAACTCGCCCGGGAGGAGCGGCAAGCGATCGAGGCAGCAGAGAAGCGCCGCAGGAAGGTGCTTGCGTGACCGAGACGGCAGGCGGCTACCAGCGGTGGGCCGAACTCCACGCGATGGGACTCGCCGCCGCCGCACCTCGCACCGCACAGCGCCGCGCAGAACGCGCGCTGACCGGCGGCCATCTCCGGGACGTGCGCCGCCGCACACGCGAGTTGCACCCCTGCGGGATCAAAGGGTGCGACCTGACCGCGTACAAGGGGCAGCTCTGCCGCAAGCATTGGGCGCTCGTGCCATACGAGGAGAAGATGAAGCTACAGATCGAGGCTAACTCGGCGTCCCGGAAGGTGGCCGAGAAGCATCACCGCCGCTTCCTCCGTATAGTGCGCGACATGGTAGAAACGGTCGAGCGGTGAGGGCGCAGGATGCCGTAACCGGCCCGGTCGGCAGAACTGCGGGCCAAACCTCACCGCTCCTTGAGCCCTGGACTTGCGTGAAGTGCGGCGAGACAGTGACACCGCTGAACGAGCAGGAGACTTGGCATTACGTGCGCACCGGAGAGAGTCGCAGCACGCCTTGCCCGAAAGGCGAGGGGATGGCCAAGCCTCACACGATGGCGCGCGCTGAGCGGCAGCGCCGCAAGCCTTTGCTTTCCACCCGAGGGTCTACATAACCCCATGAACGCCGAGCTGCAGCGTGATAGCTGGGAGGCGGTGCCGTACACGGGCTGGCCGCGCTCGGTTGGGATGTGTAG
>Ga0207687_10001419_pt1 | contig 16375 bp, 11 predicted proteins | sample KBSM54metaG_FD_184399 | JGI IMG/M metagenome (GOLD analysis project Ga0207687, IMG submission 184399) | Miscanthus rhizosphere microbial communities from Kellogg Biological Station, Michigan, USA - KBS M5-4 metaG (SPAdes) (version 2) | ecosystem: Host-associated > Plants > Roots > Rhizosphere >...
CGGCACCTGCAGCTCTTCCCACTTCAGCGCGGCCGTCGCCTTGTCGAGCTGGCGCTCCGGAAACTCGTACGTCAGGTACTCGTGGTACTCGCTCTTCCCCGGTTTCACGTTGACGCGCAGCGCGTCCTCGGCCGGGTCGTAGAAGAAGCTCCCCCACGAGTTGTTGTTCTTCGAGAAGACGATGGTCCACTCGTTCTCGCCCGGGATCATGTGCAATCCGTACGAGCCGGCGGGGAGCGTCTTCCCTTCGATCTTCACGTCGTGCGAGACGGTGAAGACCGTGTTCTCGTTCGCCCCGGCGCGCCAGGGGCATTCCTTGCACGTGCCGAATCCGAGGTCGACCAGGCCGTACGGAACGAGCTTTCCCCAGATCTTGCCGCGGCGGTCTTCGCCGGTGTGCGGGTTGTGGACCTTCGGACTGTGGTAGTCGATCGTCACCCTGACCAGGCCGATGTACTGCGTGACCGACGCGCGCTGGTTGGCGCCGTCGGGAGGCATGGTCAGTTGCGCCGTCGCCGCGGTGGCGGCAAGAAGGAGGAGCGGGAGGAGAGCCTTGCGCATCCGCGGATGGTAAGCGCGGATTCGCGCTGGCGCGGTTACGCGGCTGTTAAACCGCGAAGCTGCGCAACTTCGTAACGTCTCTCCGCAGCTCGGCGCGAAAGTCGGGATGGGCGATCGAGATCAGCATCTCCGCCCGTTCGCGCAGGTTGCGGCCCCAGAGGTCGACGGCGCCGTATTCGGTGACGATCCAGTGCACGTGGCCGCGCGTCGTGACCACGCCCGATCCCGGCTTGAGCGTGCTGACGATGCGGGAGACCTGGCCGCCGGCCGCCGTCGACGGCAGCGCGATCACCGGCACGCCGTCCTTCGACAGCGCGGCGCCGCGCATGAAGTCCATCTGTCCGCCGATGCCGCTGTAGATGCGATGGCCGATCGAATCGGCGACCACCTGGCCGGTGAGATCGACCTCGATGGCCGAGTTCACCGCCACGACCGAATCGTTGCGCCGGATGACGGCCGTGTCGTTGGTGTGGTCGGCGGGATAAAACTCCACGAACGGGTTGTCGTCGACGAAGTCGTAGAGCCGCTTCGATCCGGCGACGAAGCTGGTGGTGATGCGGCCGCGGTGGACGTTCTTCCGGAGGTTCGTGATCACGCCGGCGTCGACGAGATCGACCACGCGGTCGGAGAACATCTCCGTGTGCACGCCGAGGTCGTGCTTGTCGAAGAGGCGGGCCAGGACGGCGTTGGGGATCGCGCCGATGCCCATCTGCAGCGTCGCGCCGTCGGGGACGAGCGGCGCGATGTGGCCCGCGATCGCCGCCTCGATCTCCGTCGGCTCGCCGGCGGGATGCAGCGGCAGCGCCCGATTCGTCATCGCGTACGCGTGCAGCCGCGACTTCCGCACCAGCGTATTGCCGTGCGTCCGCGGCATCTGCTCGTTGATCTCGCCGATGACGATGTTCGCGGCGCGCGCGGCCGCGAGCGCGGCGTCGGCCGACGTGCCGACAGTGCAGTAGCCATGCTTGTCGGGAGGGGAGAGCTGCAGGATCGCGGCGTCGAGCGGGATGCGCCGCGACTCGAACAGCGCCGGGATATCGGAGAGGAAGATCGGCGTGAAGTCGGCCCGCCCTTCTTCGATCGGTTTGCGCAGCGCCGGTCCGGTGAAGAGCGAGTTCGAGCGGAACTGGGACGCGCACTCCGGCTCCGCGAACGCGCACGGTCCCTCCAGGTGCATGTGGAAGAGGCGGACGTTCTCCAGATCCTTCCGGGCGACGAGCGCGTCGAGGAGCGGCGTCGGCGTCGCCGCGGCGCCGTGGATGAAGACGTTCATGCCGCTCTTGATCAGGGAGACTGCTTCTTCGGGAGTCGTCACGCGGCGGATTGTAAGATGTGCGCCGCATGGCCGAAGCCCTTCCTCCCCACCCGCCGCTCCCGCAGTACTACCCCGCCGCCGAACGCCGCGAGGAGTTCGTCCGCCAGATCTTCGACGAGACCGCCGAGTGGTACGACTCGATCATCGGCATGCTCTCGTTCGGGTCGGGGAACCGCTATCGCTTCCAGGCCCTGGAGCGCGCGGGACTGAACGCGCGGACGAAGCTGCTCGATTGCGCCACCGGCACCGGCGTCGTGGCCCGCGCCGCGTTGCGCGTGACGAAGAACGTGATCGGACTCGACCCGAGCATCGGCATGCTGGTGGCCGGCCGCCGCGTGGCGAAGTTCACGCAGGTCCAGGCGCGCGCCGAGTCGCTGCCGTTCGCCGACGGCACGTTCGACCTGCTCACCGTCGGCTACGCCATGCGGCACTTCGCCGACCTCCGCGCCACGTTCGCCGAATACCGCCGCGTGCTCCGTCCCGGCGGCAAGGTGCTGATCATGGAGATCACGCCGCCCCCGTCGAAAGCCGGCCGCGCGATGCTCAGCTTCTACCTCGGGCGCGTGATCCCGTTCCTCACCCGCCTCCGCACCCGCAACGCCGACGCCGCGAAGCTGATGCGCTACTTCTGGGACACCATCGACGCCTGCGTCCCGCCCGAATCGATCCTCGCCGCCCTGCGCGACGCCGGTTTCGCGGAGGCGAAGCGGCACATCGAGTTGGGGGTTTTCTCCGAGTACACCGCGGTCAGGAGCGATTGAGCTGTTAAGCGATTAAGCTTTTGAGCTCAAAGGCTCAACAGCTCAACCGCTCAACCGCGCTATGCCCCGCCTCCTCTACTTCCACGGCTTCGCCTCCTCCCCCGCGAGCGCGAAGATCACCGCGATCCGTCCGATGCTCGAGCCGGACATCGAGCTGATCGCGCCCGACCTCAATATCCCATCCTTCGAGCAGCTCGACTGGAACGCGATGGTTCGTGTAGCACAGACACTCCTGTCTGCGCATCAGCCCCACGCCATCGCGGGCAGCTCGCTCGGCGCCCTCGTCGCGCTCTCCATCGCCCAACGCGACATCCCGCTCATCCTGATCGCCCCCGCCCTCGGCATCGCCGACCGCTGGCGCACGCTCCTTCCCGACGGCGATCCGATCCGCGTCTTCAACCACGCGCGCAAGACCGAGGTGCCGATCCACCGGCGGTTCTTCGAGCAGATGTTCGAGGTGCGCGTCGACGAGCACGCGCCGCCGTCGCGCGTCACCGTGATCATGGGACGCGACGACGAGAGCGTGCCGTTCGAGCTGGTCGAACAGACCTGGCGCAGGTGGGAGCCCGATCTCGTCGACGGCTCGAAGTTCATCGAGATCGCCGAGGGCGATCACGGCCTGACCGCGCACGCCGATCGGATCGTGGGCGAGATTCGACAAATCCTTTCAGACAGCTCACAATAAACAAGCTTCAGACCCCACAATTTATGTTGCTCGATCGCGGCGCGTACGTCTTTTCGCCGTACGCAATCCCGACTGCCGTCACCACGGCCTTGATGCTCCTTTTTGGAGTGGCCGTGCTCATGCGCCGCATCTCGCGTGTCAGCGCCGCGTTCTTCGGCCTCACCCTCTTCGCCTCGGTGTGGCTCTTCGCCTTCACTTTCATGTACTCGGCGCGCGACGCCGAGCACGCCCTCTTCTGGGCCCGCATCGCCTACTTCGGCGTGCCGTTCCTCGCCCCGGCGATCTATCAGTTCACCGTCGAGATGCTGCGGATCATGCGGTTGCGCCGCGTGGCCGTGGTCCTCGGCTGGCTCCTGGCGGCCGTCTTCTCCGCCACCGCCATCTTCTCCGACTCGCTCGTCACCGGCGTCCGGCACTACTGGTTCGGCTTCTATCCGCGCTACGCCATCGCCGTCAGCATTCCGTTCCTCACCTTCTTCTTCGGCTACCTGATCGCCGCGCTGGTGGAGTTCATCCTCCTCTTCCCGAAGTCGCGCGGCGTGGAGCGGACGCGCATCCGCCTGCTGATCATCAGCTTCGGCATCGCCTACCTCGGCTCCGTCGACTACCTGCCGAAGTACGGTGTGCCGATCTATCCCTTCGGTTACCTCGCCATCCTGGCGTTCGCCGTGGTGGTGGCGCACATCGTCTGGAAGTACGAGCTCGTGCCGATCACGCCGTCGCTCGCCTCGCGCGAGATCCTCAGCACGATCGCCGACGCGCTCTTCGTCTGCGATCGCGAAGGGACGATCCAGTTCGCCAACGACGCGGTGCGCCGCCTCCTCGGATACGAGCCGTCCGACCTCATCGGCCTGCCGATCGATCACATCCTGGTGCTGCGCACCGACGACGGCTCGCTCACGCGCCGCAAGACGATGCGCAGCGAGGAGCGCGTCTTCCTCGCCGCCGACGGCGAGAAGATCGACATGAACCTGACCATCGCGCCGGTGACGCACGGCGGCGAAGCGGCGGGGGCGGTGGTCATCGGACGCGACGTGCGCGAACGGAAGCGCGCGGAAAGCGAAGTCCGGCGCGTGCTGACGCTGCTGCAATCGACGCTCGAATCGACCGCCGACGGCATCCTCGTGGTCGGCGACGGCAACCGCGTCCTCTCCCACAACCAGCGCTTCCTCGACATGTGGCGCATCCCGGCGGACGTCATGGAGAGCGGCCGCAATCGCGACACGCTGTACTTCGTGCTCGATCAGCTGACGCACCCCGAGGAATTCGTCCGCATCGTCGATTCGCTCTACGCCCAGCCGCAGGCCGAAAGCTTCGACCTGATCGAGTTCAAGGACGGCCGCCGCTTCGAGCGCTACTCCATCGGCCGCGACGTCGAAGGGACCGACGTCCGCGTCTGGAGCTTCCGCGACATCACGTCGCGGTTCCAGGCCGAGCAGCTCCTGCGCGACTCCGAGCTCCGCTATCGCCTCCTGTTCGAGCAGAACGCCGCCGGCGTCTGCGTGACGACGCAGGAGGGACAGATCCTCGACTGCAACATCACCTTCGCCACGATGCTCGGCTACGCCCGCCCCGATCTGATCGGGACGAACATGGCCGATCTCTACGTCAGACGCAGCGAGCGCGAAGAGCTGGCGGCCCTGCTGGCCGATTGCCGCGCGCTGAACAGCGTGGAGATCGAGCTGCGTCGCAACGACGGCACGACGGCGTGGGTGCTGAAGAATCTGATGATCGTCGGCGACGGCGCCGACGCCAAGATCCACACCACGCTCGTCGACATCAGCGACCGCAAGCGCGCCGAGGAACAGATCGAGTTCCACGCCTACCACGACGTGCTGACCGGACTTCCGAACCGCAAGCTCTTCACCGACCGCCTCGGCCAGAGCCTCAATCGCTCGCGCCGTTCGAATCGCGCGGTGGCCGTGATGTTCGTCGACCTCGATCACTTCAAGACCGTCAACGACACCCTCGGGCACACCGCGGGCGACGAGCTGCTCCTGGAGATGTCGCGCCGCCTCCGGGAGTGCATCCGCGACGACGACACCGTCGCGCGCATCGGCGGCGACGAGTTCACGATCATCCTCTCCGACCTCCGCCAGCCCGAAGACGCCGCGGCCGTGGCGCAGAAGATCCTGGAGACCGTGCAGATCCCGCTGTCGGTCAGCGGCATGCCGATCGAGATGACCGCCAGCATCGGCATCGCGTTGTTCCCCGTCGACGGCGGCGATCCGGAGTCGCTGCTGCGCAACGCCGACAGCGCCATGTACAGGGCCAAGGAGTCGGGACGGAACAACTTCCAGCTCTGCACCGAAGACATGAAGCATCGCGCGCACGAGCGGCTGTCGCTCGAGACGCGGCTGCGCAAGGCGATTCACGACGAGCATCTGATGCTGCTCTATCAGCCGCAGATCAATCTCATCACCGGCCGCGTGATCGGCGCCGAGGCGCTGGTGCGGTGGAGAGACAACGGCAACATCATCGAGCCGTCGGCGTTCATCCCGCTGGCCGAGGAGAGCCGTCTCATCCTGCCGCTCGGCGAGTGGGTGCTGCGCAAGGCGTGCATGCAGGCGAAGGAGTGGCAGGACCGCGGCATGGCGCCGATCCGCACCGCCGTGAATCTCTCCGCGCGGCAGTTCCAGCAGCATGACCTCGTGCAGATGGTCAGCCGCGTGCTGGAGGAGACGCGCGTCGATCCATCGGCGCTGGAGCTGGAGATCACCGAGACCACCGCGATGTCGAACGGCGAGGTGACGGTCGAAGTCCTCCGCGCGCTCCGCGCCCTCGGCGTCAGCATCTCCATCGACGATTTCGGCACCGGCTACTCGTCGCTCGGATATTTAAAGCGCTTCCCCATCAACGCCGTGAAGATCGACCGCGCGTTCGTGCGCGACATCACCAGCGACGAAGGCGACGCCGCCATCGTCTCCGCGGTGATCGGCATCGCCCGCAGCCTGCGGTTGCGCGTCCTGGCGGAGGGGGTGGAGACCGAAGACCAGTTCACCTTCCTCCAGCGCCGCCACTGCGACGAAGCGCAAGGCTTCTACTTCAGCCGCCCGGTCGAGGCCGCCATGATCACCGAGTCGCTGACCGGCACCCGCGTGTAGCCCTGGTGGGCACATCCTTTGCGGATCAAGCCCGCGGAGGTTCACGATGAACATGCCCGCCAATCCGCAATGGATCTGGATCGCGCTGGCCGCCATCGCGGCGCTGGTCGTGATCGGCCTCATCGCGTCGGGCGTCCGCCGAAGCCGCACCGCTCGACTGCGTGAGCATTACGGGACCGAGTACGACCACGCCGTGAAGCATGCCCGCAATCGCACGGCCGCCGAAGAGGCGCTGCTGGCCCGCGCCAGTGAAGTCAAACAATTCGACATCCGCCCGCTCAACGCATCGGAGCGCGACCGCTATCGTTCGGAGTGGCAGAAGGTCGAGACGCAATTCATCAATCGTCCGGCGATGGCCGTGGTGGAGGCCGACGAGCTCGTGGCCGACGTCATGCGCGCCCGCGGTTACCCCATCGCCGATTTCGAGAAACACGCCGAGTACCTTTCGGTGAAGCATCCGCGCGTGGTGGAGCACTACCGCGCCGGACATGCCGTCATCGACGCGCACGGCCGCGGCGCCGCGTCGACGGAAGAGCTCCGTCAGGCGATGCTGCACTACCGCGTGCTGTTCGAGGACCTGGTCGGCTTCGGCGGCGAGGACATCGAGCAGCCGATCAGCGCGAGCGCCGAGTTGTCTGATTCGCGCCCCGAACGCGTCACGTACGGAAGGCGCGACGACGACCGTTTACGGCGCTAACGGGTTGGCCGTCTCAAGGAGGGGAGCGGACGTCTCGTCCGCTCATCTTCGGCGTTGCTGCGCGGACGAGACGTCCGCGCGTCCCCTGTGATTGCCGCCCACACTCCTACGACGTTAGCGCTGCCGTATGCTCTTCTTCATTCGCATGCTTCACCGGGTAACGGCCGGTGAAGCACGCGGTGCAGTAGAGCTGGCGCGGATCGTCGCCGTTGCGCACCGCCTCGAGCATCCCCTCCTCGGAAAGGTATCCGAGGGAGTCGGCCTCGATGTAGTCGCGGATCTGTTCGATCGAGTGGCTGCTGGCGATCAGGTCGCGGCGCTGCGGCGTGTCGATGCCGTAGTAGCACGGCCCATTCGTCGGCGGCGAGGAGATGCGCATGTGCACCTCCTTCGCGCCGTAGTGCTTGAGCATCGTGACGATCTTCTTCGACGTCGTGCCGCGGACGATCGAGTCGTCGATCAGCACGATGCGCTTTCCCTCGACCAGCTCGCGCACCGGATTCAATTTCACTTTGACGCCGAAGTTGCGGATGCCCTGCTCCGGCTCGATGAACGTGCGGCCGACGTAGTGGTTGCGCACCAGTCCGAACTGGAACGGGATGCCCGACGCGCGCGCGTAGCCGAGCGCGGCGAAGACGCCGGAGTCCGGCACCGGCACCACGACGTCGGCGTCGACCGGATGTTCTTTCGCCAGCTGCGCCCCGAACCGCTGCCGCACCTCGGCCACGTTGTTGCCGAAGATCACGGAGTCGGGCCGGGCGAAGTAGACGTGCTCGAAGATGCAGCGCGCCTCGCGCTCGCCGGCGAACTGATGCACGGTGCGCAGGCCGCTTTTTTCGATGACCACCACCTCGCCCGCCCGAACTTCGCGGATCGTCTCCGCGCCGATGAGGTCGAACGCGCATGTTTCGCTGGACACAGCGATCGACTCCTCGAGCCGCCCGAGCACCAGCGGCCGGAAACCGTACGGATCGCGCGCCGCGAAGATCCGGGTCGGCGTCAGCAGCACGATCGAGTACGCCCCGCGGCAGTGCGAGAGCGCTTCGACGAACGCCCGCTCGACGTCTTTCTCCTTCGAGCGCGCGATCAGATGCACCACGACCTCCGTGTCGGAGATCGAATTGAAGATCGCCCCTTCATCCTCCAGCCGCGCCCGCAGCTCGTCGCCGTTGACCAGGTTCCCGTTGTGCGCCAGCGCGATCGGCCCCTTGTTCGTCGAAGCCACGATCGGCTGCGCGTTGCAGAGCATCGACCCGCCCGCCGTCGAGTACCGCACATGCCCGATCGCGCTCTCCCCCGGCAGCCTCTTCATCCGCTCCGGAGTGAAGACGTCCGCGACGTACCCCATCTCCTTCTCCACCACGATCCGGTTGTGCTCGCCATCCGCGGCCGCGATCCCCGCGCTCTCCTGCCCCCGGTGCTGCAGGGCGTAGAGGCCGAGGTAGACGAGGTTCGCCGCATCCTTGTGGTCGAGGATGCCGAAGACACCGCATTCATCGTGGAACTTGTCGGGCATGGGAGGTTGCAAACAGTTTACGGCCAGTTGGTATTCGAACACTGGGTCTGCATGATCGTATCCGGATGCAAGCGTAGTTGCGCCGCCGCATCGACATCGAGGATGTCGCCGGTGTCCTCTCTATCGCCCTCTCGCTGCAGAGGGCGCAGGCTTGCGTGGGGAATCGGAGTTGGTTGTTCGTCATCCGATTTCACGTTCCGCAGCGCGGCGACGGTGCCGATGTGTCTACCCCTGAGCACGGTCGTCGTTGGTGGAGGCCCTACGACGTGATCGACGACGTGCGCGACCGCAGCGCAATTGGCGGGGTCGCCGTTCGGACTCCTCATGATGAACGAATAGCGCCGGAAGTGATTGCCGCAGATGTTGTTGGCGGTCGAGTAGCCGCCCTCCTGCGAATTGTTGAACAGGCAGACCCACGATCCTGCATCACTGGGATCGATCTCGATGGTCTGGCCATCGCAAGTGATGAACAGTCGCTCGGCGGTGATGGAGAGGTACGTGATCTTGGCTACGTCGCGAACGCTGCTTCTCTGGGCCAGCTGATATTCGCCCTGATTGCCGAACCGTTTCGCGACGAAGAGGCGGCCGGCGACCGGAGGGAAAACCAGCGGAATGGCGAGCGTGGGATCGACGAACGCGCCGCCTCTTGAGATGTCGTCGGTCCCGAGATGCGGTACGGCCTTCTGAAAATCGGCGTCAGTCGCGTCGATGACGCCGGGAGTTCCGCCGATGACCGTCATCGAGATGCTGTTGAAACGCGGAAAGCGAGTGATTTTGTCCGACGTGGTGATGGAGCGGTCGTGATCGGGCTCATCGCGGACGAACAGAGCCATCGTCTTGGGCGTCATCGGATCGTCACCTCGACTGACGGGGGCGTACAGACAAACGAGACCGTGAAAGTAGATTTCGAATTCGGTCATAAAGAGTTCCTCAGGGCCAGTTGGTGTTCGAGCACTGCGTTTGGCCGATGGTGGGTTTGCCATCCAGCTCCGGCAGCTTCTTGACCTCTTTAACCCATCGTCCATAGGGAACGTCGGTGACCTCGTAGTCTTTGTCGTCCGTGACTTCGGCGATGTCTTCGGGTCTTCCGTTCGTGGCTTTCGAATATCGGAGGAAGTGGTTGTCGCTGCCTTTGTGGAGATTCGGGTCGTGGGTGGTGTAGTTCAGGATCGCGACCCACGGCTGTTCGGGCGGCACGGTGATTTCGCCGACATCCGTGATGATCTTCAGTTCGTTAGCGTCGACCGTGAGCAGTGAAATCCGGCAGACGGCATGCGCGATCGTTATTTGATCAAGCGTATAAACACCTTTGTATTTGTACAGTTGAGCGACATAAGCATCGGCATCAGGCAACGCCAGTCGAATGGCTTTCTTCGGATTGACGATGACGAACGGCCGGCTCACTCCCGCATCCGCGAGGTGAGGAACGTAAGCCTGAAACGCTGCGTCCGAAACATCGGCTCGTCCACTCGGCAGACTCGTCCTGATCGCTCCGAAATTCGCCAGCTCAGCCTTGTAAGTCTTGACCTTGCGTATGTGATCCGGATCTTCAACGATTAGTGCCTCGGTTTTGTAGTCGCGCGCACCGAACCGTCCTTCATTCGCATAGAAGCACATCAATCCGTGGAAATAGATCTCGAATTGCGCCATGGTTCCCTCCTTCGTTCATTCGTATCCATACGACTGAAATCCGGCCCAGGCGCGGAACTGGTCCCGTCCACGGGCCTTCATCACCGCGAGTTGTGCATTCCGCGCGGCGATCGGCGGGCTCATGCCGCGGCTGACGTCGTGATGAAACGCGACGGAAAAGTCACGCGCCACGGCGTCATCGACGTTCCAAAGCGTTCCCGCAACAGAGCGAGCGCCGGCGGCGAGGAACGCTAGAGCGAAGCTCGTGGTGCTTCCCCGATGAGCCGTGGCCTCGACTGCCGTTTGACAGCCCGCCAGAACGACCACCGGCGATCGCTGCAGACGGAGTCGCGCGACGTCGTGGACGGAGAGCAAACCGGCGTCGTGCGCGGCAGGCGTCAACAGCATTACTGACAGCGACGCATCGCGAACGTTGGCCATCGCATGCGCGGCGATGTGGATGACTTCCGCCTCCGGCATCGACGCGAGCAGCCGCGCGCGCGTGACGTCCTCGCCCACCAGCACGTCACTTCCAGCGTACTCACGCGCGCTCGTCGCGACTTCATTGCGCGCGGCGCCGAGGGGCGGAAGAGAAGGGTAGCGCGCCGTGTCGAATGCAGGGTCGCCCGCAAGGAGAGCGCGGCGCTTTTTTGGTTCAGCGACGACGTCGTGTCTCGCGATCCAGGCGCTCACACTCGGCGCGCGCGTGACGACGTGATCCTCGAGCACAAATCTACCGGTTGCCGGATCGAGGAACGCCTCGAACGGGATCGGCGACAACGCGCCGTCGGTGACGACGACGATGGCCGATGCCGACCGAATCTCCCGCGACAGCGGCGCGAACAGTAGATCGTAGAACCTGCGCGCATGCTCATTGGCCGCGGGATGGTCGTCCGCGATCGCGGAGAGGAAGGAGTCGCGCAGCGTCTTCAACATGCTGCGGCCGGCCTTGATTCGGATGGCGCGCGTTCCGCCGGCGCTCATCGCGATGCCGACCGAAAAATCGCGAAGTGCCGTGAAGTGCAGGATCACCGTATCCGCCGGCACCCTCCCGCGCGTTTCCTCGGGTGAATGCAGCACGGTACCGCTTCCGCCGAGGCGGTCGGTGATGAGCCGCGTACTGGAGTGCTCGGCAATGCGGAACATGCGGGCGTAATCGGCGCTCGACGCCGCGAGATCGAGCGCCTCATCGAACATGCGGTCATCGCCGCCGACGTACGTGTCGCGCGCGACGTCATCGCGGAACGTGCTGCGCTGGCTTTCGATGGTGTCCATCGCACGGTCGAGATCATTCGCTGCGGACGTCGCGTCACCCAGCGCGCGGAATGCCCGCGCGCGGACGACGAGAGCGCGAGGGAGCAGACGGGGAAATCGCGATTGCCGGTATTCGATCACCGCATCCGCGGATCGTATGGCGCGAACCGGGTCCTGCTCCGCGATTAGATCCGCCTCGGCCAGACGGATCTTGTCGAGCAGCTCGTCGCGAAGGTCGGCGTCGGGAATCGCGCCGGCCGCGGCGTGCGCGGAGCCGAATGTGCTGATGGTCGCAGGGCTCGAATTCCTGGCGCGGGCGAAGTCACGCCACAGCGTCGCTTCCGCGCGAATCACCGGGGATTGGATATCGAGCTTCGCGAGTTCCGTCGCGAGCGCACCGGCGATCTCCCATTTCCCTTCGTACAGTGCGTCGTTGACGGCGTTGAGAACGACCGCCGGCAATACATTCGGCGAGCCGGTGGCGCTAGCGTCGGCGAAGAGCTTCTGCCGCGATTTCCATGCCTGTCCCGACGCGCCCGTGACCGTCAGCGCGGCCATAAGATTGGCCCGCGAGCGCATCGTGTTGTCGGTTTCCTTCAGCGCCTCGAACTGACGAAGGCCTTCCTGCGCGGCATCGATCGTTTCGTAAATGCGGTCGGTGCGGCCGAGGGCGAGCGCGCGCTCCGTTTCGATCTGAGCATGCAGCGCGAGCCATGATGGATTGCGACGCGCTTCGAGCGCGTCGAGAAGGGCGAGTCCGTCGGATGAATCGCCGCCATCGACGAGGGTGGCTGCTTTGTAGGACCCGGCGACGAACGCCATCGGAGATCGCGCATTCGCGAAAAGCAGTTCCGCCTGCCCGAACAGATCGCCGGCGACGCGACGGTTGCCGTCGCGATACGCCAGACGCCCATTCCGATAAACGAGTTGTGCTCGCGCCTGCGTTGCGCCATCACCCTGCTCGATGGAAGCGACGATGTCGAGGAGCAGTCTTTCTCCTGACGTATTCTTCAATGCCGTTCCGATACAGCGGGCGATGGCGAGCGCGTTCGCGGCCTGCAGTCGATCGCTGTTGGCCTGTTCGGCCCATGTCGTGAGGTACGGTCCTTCGCCCCACGTTCGCGCTTCCTGCGCAAACTGCCGCACGATCGACGCCGCGGCATCCCCATCGCCGTTCACGCACACGATCTCCAGTTTCGTCCGAGCGCGATTCCACTCGGCCGCGACGGTGGTCGTCGGTAGGAGAGCCAATCGCTGCCGGACTTCGTCAGCCCAAGGGGAGGCGTCGTCGCGATTCAGATAGTCGGCATATGCCTTCGCGGCAGCCGTGTCGATGTGCAGCGCGTCGAGAACAAGCGCGCGGTTGAAGAACGCGGGGAGACACTCGGGATCGATCTCCAGCGCGCGGATCGACGCGGCCAGTGAGGCGGCGAGCCATTCCGGTGCGTTCTGCCGTTTCGCCAGCTCCATTCGCGCGGCCGCGAGATCGTTCCAGAGTCGTGCATCGTTCGAAGACCGCGCAGCCTTCTCGAGCAGCGTAGTGGCGGCTTCCGCATTGCCGGCGATGAGCTGGCCGATGCCGGTTAGATGCTCGTCGTGCGTCTCCTTGCTTTCGACAATCCGCGCCGCCATCGCGCGCAGCTGCAGCGATCCGTCGAGCGAATCCTCCGCCGATCGTGTGACCGAGATTCTCGCGTATGGGAAATCAACGAGCCACGCCTCGACAGGGCGAACGTTGGAGTGCACTGCCGAGGCGAGGAGCGACTCCATCGGAGACGGCTGGCGATGCGATAGCGACAGTCCAGCCAAGGTCGCGATGCCAAGCACGACCAGCGAGCGAACCGCCTGCAGACGAGACCACCTCGGCCACATCCGTGCCTCCGCTAAAAATGACGGACAGAGTGAAGGGATTCAGTCTCGCAGGAAGAAAGACATTTGTCAGCTGGCGAGCTGCTTTTTCATCTCCCACTGCCCCACCCCCCGCCCTGCCCCGCACGTTTCCAGAAACGCGGCAATCCCGGAATCCCGCCCATCCACGTTCACGATCCGCAGTGGCTTGTTCGCTCGAGTCGCCGCCGCGTTCAGCAGCGCACGCCCGAGGCCCCGCCGGCGGGCGGGTGGGGCGACGGCGAGCAGGGGCAGGTCGCCGGTGCGGGGGAAGAGGACGGCGGCGGCGTCCTCATTGCCCAGGACCACGTACGGGTCGCGGGCCCGGCGCAGCGACGGCACGTCGTTCTGCCAGGACGGCTCGAAGTCGCACCAGGAGCGGATCAGGTCGAGGTCGGCGTTGGCGAGCTCGGTGAAGCGGGCGGGGGAGGGGGCGGTGTACGACCAGACCTGGAAGGGGCGGGTGCGCTGGAAGCCGAGCGACTCGTAGAGCGCGATGGCGGCGGTGTTGGCCTGCAGCACTTCGAGGATGTAGGTGCGGGGGGCGAGCAGCGCGAACGACGCGGTCATCAGGTCGCGGGAGATGCCGCGGCGGCGATGCGAAGGGATGACGGCCGTGCCGCTGTCGTATGCGCGATCGCCGTCGATGCAGTTCAGGGTGAAGCCGACGAGCCGGTCGCCGTCGAATGCGCCGACCGAGAGCTCCGGCACCATGCCGCGCCGCGTCCACATCTCGACGAGATCGGGAAACGTCGGCTGCATGCGCACGACGTAGTCGCTGAATCCGAGGACGAACGCCTCGAAGATCGTCTCGAATGGGACGCCGGTCAGGGGGCGGATGGTCACTCCCATCCGAGGACGTCCTTCTTGTATTTCGCCAGGCCGGCCGCGTTCCACTCCAGTTGCTCCGGACTTCCCACGTTGAAGACGATGCCGTGGTCCGGCGGCAGCGCCCGCAGCAGCACCCAGTGCATGTCGACGTTGACGTAGAAACCGTAATCGGGATCTTGATCCATGAATGCGGACGCCAGCTCACGCGCGGTGAAGGCGACCAGCCATTGCGAGCCATCAGCCTTCGCAAGTGTCGCCGGCTTCCAGCCCGTGATGACGCCGTCTTCGATTTCCGGAAGGTCTGAAGCCGGAACGTCGACCTTCCCCTCGACCAGAAGCTTCAGCAGCTCCTGCGATGAGATCTGACCGGCTTTCGCCAAGCGGATGGCTTCATGTGACGAGATCAATGCGCCATCACCTCCGGCGCTTCTTCGCCGACTCCGCGAATCACGTCGTCGATCGTGTCGCCGCCGAGGAGCAGGGCGAACGCGCTGCGCCAGATGCGGGAGAGCTCGGGGGTCGAGGTGCGGATCAGCGGGACGCCGTTGCGCTGGATGAGGAACGCGGCGTTGGTGGTCTTGCCGATCTGCCGCGCGGGGACGCCGAACGCCGAGGCGCGCGCCAGGACGGCGTCGGTGCGATCGTTCGTGCAGGCGACGATGGCGCGTCCCTGCGACTCGCTGAAGAGCAGCGCGATCGGATCGAGCTCGCGTCCGTAGTTCGAGAGGTCGACGTCGACGCCGAAGCCGTTCATCGACGACTCGGCGAGCGCGATGGCCAGGCCGCCGTTCGAGAGGTCGTGGGCACTGCGCAGCAGGCGATTTTCGTGCAGCGCGAGCAGCAGCTCGACGAGCTTTCGTTCTCCGTCGAGATCGACGCGCGGCGACGTCGCCAGCGCGTCGGGGAGGAACATCTGCTGCCATTCCGATCCGCCCAGCTCGTCGCGCGTCGCGCCGAGGAGGATGACGTCGAGGTTCGCGCCGTTGAAGTGCAGGTCGCAGCCGCGTGCTTCGTCTTCGAGAATGCCGACCATGCCGATCGTCGGCGTCGGATGCACCGCGCGCCCCTCGGTCTCGTTGTAGAACGACACGTTGCCGGAGACGACCGGCGTGTCGAGCGTGCGGCAGGCGTCGCTGATGCCGCGGATGCATTCGGCGAACTGCCACATGATTTCCGGCCGCTCGGGCGAGCCGAAGTTGAGGCAGTCGGTGATGGCCACCGGGCGTCCGCCGCTGACGGCGATGTTGCGCGCGGCCTCGGCCACCGCCTGCTTCCCGCCCTCGTACGGATCGAGGAAGCAGTAGAGCGGATTGACGTCCGAGGTCATGGCCAGCGCGCGGCCGGTGCCCTTCACGCGCACGATCGCCGCGTCGCGCTGTTCCGGCGCCGCGAGCGTGTTCGTCCGCACGGTGGTGTCGTACTGCTCGTAGATCCAGTGCTTCGAGCAGAGGTTCGGCGAGCCGATGAGGCGCAGCAGCGTCTCGGTGAAGTCGGCATCGTCAACCTGTTGACGATCGAGCGTCGCCGGGATCTCGCGCGACGGCGCCGCCATCGGACGCGAATAGACCGGCGCCTCGGTGGAGATCGGCTCGACCGGAATGGCGGCCGTTTCGTCGCCATGCCAGAAGAGCCGCACGAAGCCGTCGTCGGTCACTTCGCCGACCACGGCCGCGTTGAGGTCCCACTTCTCGAAGACGCGGACGACTTCGTCCTCCCGTCCGCGCTTCGCCACGATCAGCATCCGCTCCTGCGACTCGCTCAGCATGATCTCGTACGGCGTCATGCCGCTTTCGCGCACCGGCACGCGATCGAGGTACATCCGTACGCCGGTACCGGCGCGTCCCGCCATCTCGAACGACGACGAGGTGAGGCCGGCGGCGCCCATGTCCTGGATGCCGACCACGGCGTCCGTGTCCATGATCTCGAGGCAGGCTTCGAGCAGCAGTTTCTCGGTGAACGGATCGCCGACCTGCACGGTCGGTCGCTTCTCCTCGGAGGCCTCATCGAATTCCGCCGAGGCCATCGTCGCGCCGTGAATGCCGTCGCGGCCGGTCTTCGATCCGACGTAGATCACCGGATTGCCGACGCCGCTCGCCGTTCCCTTGAAAATCTTCTCGCGCTTCGTGACGCCGAGG
>Ga0207687_10001422_pt1 | contig 16356 bp, 15 predicted proteins | sample KBSM54metaG_FD_184399 | JGI IMG/M metagenome (GOLD analysis project Ga0207687, IMG submission 184399) | Miscanthus rhizosphere microbial communities from Kellogg Biological Station, Michigan, USA - KBS M5-4 metaG (SPAdes) (version 2) | ecosystem: Host-associated > Plants > Roots > Rhizosphere >...
CATCCGCCAGGAACGGATCGCCACCATCGGGCGATTGTCGACCTCCATCATCCACGACCTGCGCAATCCGCTGGCGGCGATCTATGGCGGCGCAGAAATGCTCGTGGATACCAAGCTTTCGGGCGCTCAGGTGGAACGTCTTGCCGCGAATATCTATAGGGCGTCACGTCAGGTGCAGAGTCTGCTGCAAGAACTCGCGGATGTCACCCAGGGCCGTGGGCACGCCCGCGAAGTTTGCCGCTTACGCGAGGTGGTGACGGCGGCGTATGAGCCCCTGGCCGCGGTGGCCGAGTCTCGCGGCATCACGGTTCAGATTGACCTCGAAGAAGACGTGGAGTTGCCGCTCGACCGCTCCCCCATGGAACGGGTTTTTCAAAACTTGCTGAGCAACGCTATCGAGGCCATGCCGAATGGCGGCTCGGTCTCCGTCCGCGCTGACCGGCGCGACAGCGAAATCGTGGTCAGCGTGGAGGATAACGGTCCTGGTATCCCCGCATCGATCGCGGCCCAGCTTTTCGAGCCCTTCGTTACGGCCGGGAAGAAGAATGGTGTGGGCCTGGGACTAGCGCTTTCACGCGAAACCGTAGTCTCTCACGGCGGAGATCTGTGGTCGGACAGCAAGTCGGACGGCGCCCGGTTTGTGCTGAGGCTACCCGTATAGGCTGCGACTACGCGGCCGATTTCCGCGTCGCGTCACGCGACATGGCTGCAGCCAGCTTGCGGCGCGCGCTTACGATGTAGGCTTTGGCCCCGCTCTTGTTGGTCAGGCCCAGCATGCGGCTGACCGTGTTAAGCGGCATTTCCTGTCCATAGTGCAGCATCATCACACGAGCTTCGGTTTCGTCTAATGTGTCCAGGATGAAGCGCCAACTCCGGCGCCGGCTTTGCTCGGTTTCAACCGCGGTGTGCACATCGACCGACGCGGTATCGGGGAAATCTGCGGGGCTGGCTTTGGCGACCCAGACCGGTTCGCAGGAGCGCTTCTGAATTGCGCTCAGGCAAAGATTGCGAGCGATCACGTAGAGCCACGTCGAGAAGCGGCTTTCTCCCCGGTAGCTATCCAGATTGCGAAATGCGCGCAACAGGATTTCCTGGGCTAAGTCCGAGGCGGATTCCCGATCATGCGTGAAGCGGTAGCACCAGCGGGTAATCCGGGTTTGGTGCCGCAGAAACAATTCGGCGGCCGCATCTTGCCGTGCCTGGCTTTCCCAATTGGTCCGCAAGTTCTCCCGATAGATAGCGACAAGGTCTTCGTCCGAAAGGGTTTTCCACTCGCTCGGCTCGGGGCGCGAAGCGGAAAGAGGGGCACTGGGATACGTTGCGAAGGTGATAGCTGGGGCGCTCATACGGCCCCATGCTACGAAGCAACGCTGTGGGAAGTCGTGTACAGGTTGTAAAAGACTTGTAAAATCGACTTTACGCTGGCAACACGAGACGCGCCTCGCAACCCCGGCCGTCCTCGCGATTACGCAGCTCGAGCGATCCACCGTGCGCTTCGGCGATCTGGCGGCTGAGTACCAGGCCGATTCCCGAGCCGCCCGGCTTGGTGGTGAAAAAAGGAACGAACAGGTTCGCGGTGTTGGCGAGGCCGGGACCTTCATCCTCCACGGAAACTTCCAGCCGTGCGCCGTGCCGCTTCCAGGAAACGGCCACCTTTCCACCAGTCTCCAGCGAGGCATCCACCGCGTTCCGCAATAGGTTGATGATCACCTGTTCGAGCTGGTCGCGATCGCCCTGAATGGTCATCTCCGGACCAGGCCGCACCAAGGCCGTGAGGCGCTGCTCGAGCGTAGCCGACTGGCGAATCCACATTCCTACTTCCATGGGCGCAGGACGAGGAGGAGGCAATTTAGCCAGCAGCGCATAAGCTCCCAGGAACCGGCTCAGTCCTTCGCTGCGTGCGGCGATGATGGAGAGACCGCGGCGTGCGTCCTCGCGCCAATCCTCGGCCAGGGGCTCGCGGGCTATCAGCGACTCTAAGCTCCCGGCGATGGACTTGATCGGCGCTAGAGAATTGTTGAGCTCGTGGCCCAGCACGCGGACCAGTCTCTGCCACGCCTTCAGTTCTTCTTCACGCAGCGCGCGGGTGAGATCGCTGACCACCAACAGCTGGTGTGGCAGGCCGCCTTCACGGAACATGGAACGCGTCATGGCCCAGCGGCCGGCGCCCGTCGGAAAGGTGCGCTGCACCGTGCGGGTCGGCTCGCCCTCTAGGAAATCGGCCAGGCCGAGGTTCTCGGCACTGGATGTCAGGATGCGTTCGGCCGGCTGCTTCAAGAGCCGCTCTCCCGCGCGATTCACCAGGCGCAGCCTATGTTCGCCGTCGAAAGCGAACACCGCGACGTCGATTTCCTCCATCACTTTGCGCAGCAATGTCGTGGCTTCGAGCGCACCCAGGCGCTGCGCCCGCAAGGTCGCGCTCATGGCATTGACCTGATGCATCACCTCGGCCAGCGCGTCTTCCGCTTCGTAGGCGCCCGTCCCGCGGCCGCGAATCGAGTAGTCGCCTTCGCGCATGGCTTCGAGCAGATTCGCGAGCGTGCGCAGCGGAGACGCCACTCGTTCGCGGATGGATGAAGCACAGGCCCACCAGATGGCCAGGATCAGGACTGTGACGGTCCACTGGACTTTGGGTGTATAGTCCGCGATCCAGAGAAGCACCAGCGCGGCGATGACGGCGGGGAGCCCGGCGCCCAACGCCAGCAGGCGCATGCGCTGTTCGTGCACGGGCCTGAGCTGCTCGGCGAGTTTCATTTGGAAAAAACACCGCTCGATGACTCTCGCGGCCCTGAAGCTCTACCGAGCCGCGACAGTAATGGAGCGGTGTCGGCCATTCACAAGCCGTAACGCTGCAGACGCCGGTACAGCGCGCTGCGGCTCAACCCGAGCCCGTTGGCGGCGTGGCTTACGTTACCGTTGTACCGCGCCAGCGCTTTCTTGATGAGGAACGCTTCCACCTCTTCCAGGCTCATATCATCCAGTTTGGGCGAGCCCTGTGGTCCCGAGCGGAGCGCCAGATCGCTGTTGCGGATCATCGTATCCTGTGCCAGCAGGACGGCCCGCTCGATCACATGGTTCAGCTCGCGGACGTTGCCCTGCCAGGGATTATCGAGCAGAGCTTGCATGGCGGTCTGATCGAAGCCGCGCAGGTCCTTGCGATACCGGCGGGCGTGTACGCCCAGAAAATGCGATGCCAGGGCGGAGATATCCTCGCGCCGCTCGCGCAGCGCCGGCAAGTGGATCTCGACGGTGTTGAGGCGGAACAGCAGATCTTCGCGAAACCGTCCCGCGCCCACTTCTTCCGGAAGCCGGGCATTGGTCGCCGAGATCACGCGTACGTCCACGCGCTTGGTTTTCGAGGATCCCACGCGTTCGATCTCCCCTATTTCGAGCGCGCGCAGCATCTTGGCCTGCAGGTTCAGCGGGACGTTGGCAATCTCATCCAGAAACAACGTGCCACCATCGGCCAGTTCGAAGCGGCCTACACGGTCCATCTTCGCGTCGGTGAAGGCTCCCCGCACGTGACCGAAGAGCTCACTTTCGAAAATGCCTTCCGCCAGGCCGCCGGCGTTGACCGTGACCATGGGCCGCGAAGCTCGTGCGGACACCGCGTGGAGCGTGCGCGCAACCACCTCCTTGCCGGTACCTGCCTCGCCCGTGATCAGGACATTGGCGTCGGAGGGTCCCACGCGTGCGATCAGTTGCAGCACGGGCTGCATGGTCGGCGATTCCGCGATCAACGCCGGACCGCCGTCGGTGCGCAGCAACCGGTTTTCGGCTTCCAGGCGCTGTCCACGCTTTAGCGCATTGCTGAGTTCAATCTGGGTGCGCAGGATCGCGAGCAGGCGTGCATTGTCCCAGGGTTTCTGTACGAAATCGCGCGCCCCACGACGCATGGCTTCGACGGCGAGGTCCACGCTACCCCAGGCCGTCATTACTACAACTGTCGTCGAAGGGTCGTTAGAATGAATACGTGAAAGGAGATCCAGCCCCTCCTGTCCGCTGGTGGTGTCGCGGGTGTAGTTCAGGTCCATCAGGACGACGTCGAAATCGCTGGTCTCAAGCGCGGCCATGATGCCGGCGGGGGAGTTCGCGGATTCGATTCCGAACCCCTCACCCTTCAAAAGCAGGCGCAGGGCTTCCAGCACGTCCGCCTGGTCGTCGGCGATGAGAACCCGTCCGTGGTTTGCCAAGTATCCTCGATCGATAAAACGCTTGCTAAAACCTAATTCTACTGAAGCTTAGGCTGTGGCAATTCAGCCACCTATTCTATCTGACTAAAAACAAGGATGATCTGGTTGGTGAGACTGTCCGTTTATGGGATTCCCTGAGCGAAACTAAGTCGTCTTTAGCGGTTCGGACCGGCCCCAGGACTCGATTGGCCCCCGCTAGGACCAAAAGCGCCGGTGGGAGCGAAGGTGTTGGGCGTGGTGTTTTGACCCGGCCCGCCGGGTCCTTGTCCGTTGGGCGGAATGCCACCGGCGGGATTTGCCGCGCCGGGAATCGTATTGGCGGTGGGGCTGAACACAAACTCCCACATCTCGTACTGCCCCTGATCTTTGTAGATCTTGATGCTGGGACCCTTGTGGGTACTGGCGATGCCGGCGATCGCGCCAATCTGGTTGCTGCCGGTGGCTGCCGAGGTCGGCCCGGTAACCTGACGCGGAGTGGTGAGGAGCTGGTTGATGGCGGTTAAGGCCGCGCTGGGCGAACCCTGCACCGGACCCGCTGCCGTCGGAGGTTGCGGTGTGAACGGCTGTCCCGGAATTCCTTGCGTCTGTCCGGGAGTGCCTTGGCTCGAAACAGAGGGGTTTGGCACTAGTTGCCCATTCGCGTCAATCTGGAATCCTGGCGGCACACCCGGTATTCCGCCTGGTAGTCCTCCCGGGGCCTGCCCGGGGAATGGGGCCGATGGGCCCTGTGCCGTGGTACGTCCTTGGCCAGGAATTGGCGGTGGCTGGATTTGTCCTACGCCTGGGTTTACGCCGGTGTTTAGCCCGGGGTTTAGTCCTGTGTTCAGTGTCGGGTTTGGAGCGGGGTTCTGCTGACCGGGCTGTCCAACGGGAGTCAGCGTGATGGGAGGAAGGCCGCCAGGCTGATTCACTCCCCCGGGTTGCAAGGTGATGGGCGGCAGGGCGCCTTGCCCCTGCTGCGGTTGCAGCGTGATGGGGGGAAGCGCCGTGTTCACCGGTTGCCCTGTCGAGGGATCTTGCCCGCCGATGGTCTGCCCAAATCCGGGAGGCGTGATGGGGCGATCGCTGGGGCGCTGCAACACGGCCGCGTTCACCTGCGGCGGTTCGTTGGTGGCGATCGTGTTGTTCGCGTTGTTCGTGCTGCTATTGGTCGAATTGCTAGCCGACTGCCCCTGGGCATCTGTAGGAGGTTTCTGTACCAGGGAATCCGTAAGAAATCCGCCATTGGTGTGAATGATTCTCCACTCGGCTTTACCCGTGAAGGGATCTACGAAGCGCCGCCGCAGAAAGCGTTTTTCTTGTTTCTCCAGATCGTCGAGGCTGGTGGGGTAGCGCCGGTTGTTAGCCAGGTAATACAGCTGAATGGCGCGCGTATACTGTTCGCCGCGGTCGATCAGGAGCTGTTCTTTTTCGCGCTCGCTTTCGAAGGCCACACGCGGCAATTGCTGATAGAGCATCAACGCGATGAGGGCGGCCATCAGAAATATCATCAGCAGGGCATAGCCTTGCTGCGATTCGCGCCGTCTTCTCGTTACGCTCTTCATTGTGCTTCTTCGGCCAGCGGCAGCGTCTGCTGATTCTTGGCGACTGTGTCCTCCACTACCGCCGAGTTTACTCCGATCCGGATGATCTTGTAACGATTCCGGATGGTTTCGTTTTCGCCGGCCTGGACGATGTCTTCGCCGTCCAGAAAGAAAGCTCTCCGCACGTTGGATCGCAGAGCCCCAGAGTAGCCATAGAACTTCAGCGGAATGGGCGGCGGCGGCGGAGGTCCTTTCACCAGTTCGGCTGCTTTTAGCTCGGCGGCCGTGGGCGGCGGCTTCGGCACGATAGGCGGCTGCTTGGGAGGCGGTGGAGGCGGTGGCGGAGGCGGTGTATAAAACTCAAACAAACTGCGGGAACCGCCTTCGACGGATACATTTCGGAGTTTGGCCAGCCGGTCCAACTGCAGCGTGGGATCGATGCCACTTACATCCAGGCCGTCCGGTGGTTTCAGCGAAGGCCGGAAATCGTCGCCGGAAGCGGAAATGCGCCCGCCGCGCGTCGCGGTTCTCGGACCGTAGGAAGATGTCGTGGTGCGTACCACCTTAGAGGATGGCGAAGGAACCGGTGCGGCCGGCCTGCTTACCGGAGTCGCAGCCGTATTTGTGCCGGCAGGTGGGTCCGGCCGGCTCATCCAGTAATACGTTCCGCCCGCCGCCACTAGCAATACCAGCAGGATCGCCAGCTTCTTGGGCTCCGCGCCAACGCCTGTGGGAGCCAGTTTCATCGTAAGTCCTCGGTACGAGTGGCAGTCTGAACCGTCTCCGCAGGCGCCGAATCATCCCTTATGAAAGCATCGATCTTCAGGCTCACGGTCAGAATATTCGAGCCCTGCTGGGGAGCCGCGCTCATCGATTCGATGATCAGCAACTGTTGGGAATGGTCCAGCTCGTTAATGAAGCTCAGCAGATTGCGATAAGTTCCCTCATAGTTGACCGTGACGGTTCTCATGCTGAGCGAATCCGAACCCTCGATGTACTCGGTCGTCTGGGCGCCGTCGCGCTCTTTGATCTGGGCCTTGCTGGCGGCCGCGGAGAGGACGGAGAGTAATGTGGAATCCGCGGTCCGGCGGCTCAAGAAGTAATCGTTCAGAAAATCGTCGCCTGCCCCGCGCGCCTTTTCGATGGCGGTGACATTAAGCCGGCTGCGCTCGAGCAGCGCGCGCTTCTGCATGATTTGCGATTGCAGAGTGGCTAGCTCGCGCTCCAGATCGTCGGCCGAACCCCCGGGAGGGAAAAGGACGAGTCCTACCGCGATCAGGTTAAGCGCCAGCAGCGCACCCAGGACGATACGGATTTTCCGCGTGAGATCGCGCGCGTGGCTCCTGGCCGCCGCCCCCTGGCTTTTAGAGTTTCTGGGCATAGCTCACCGTAATCCGAAAACGCCACAACGGGTCGTTCTGCGTGGGAGGCGACTGGCGTGAAAGGTTCGTTGGTCCGAACAATGAAGAGTCCTGCAGCCGCTTCAGAAACTCGATTACCGGCCCCTGACTCTGCGCACCCACTTCCATATCGAGCGTCACTTCGTTGCGCGAATTGATCTGCGGGAGGCGCACCTGAATCAGCCGCACATTGTCGGGCTTCACACCTTCGATATCGGCGTACAGTTTGGTCCAGCTAATCGATTTGCGCTGGATCAGCGAGTTCAGTAACAGGCTGCGCTCCAGAACCTCGGCATTCATGGGCAGGTGCAGCGTCGCGTCAAGCTTGGCCTGTTCCGTGGAAATCGCGCGCAGCTCGGAATTAAGTTTGGCGACGGCCGTGCGGGTTTCCGTCTGCCGGCTCCGCTCGCTCAGGATAAGAAACACCAGTACGCCCAGCAGTGCGACCAGCACGGCGGCACAGGAGGCGGAAGCCGCGAGTATGGGCCGGTCGCGGCGAAAGGGTTCACTTGCGAGATTCACCTGGATACGCATACTTAGACAGCCGCCTCCAGATACCCCAGCAGCCCGGCGTTATAGGCGTTCGGCGCGCCCAAGCGGCTCCTTAGCGGCTCCATTTCCACATTCAATCCTTCGATGGGCTTGGCGAATCCGCACAGCAGTAGCTTTTCGGGCTTCTGGCCCAATTCGTCTTCGATGTAAGCAAAGGTCGGGTTGAGCACCGCTAAAATTTCCTCGTCGCCGCCTTCTTCGATGGTCAGGCACCGGAAGAGTTTCAATTGCCCCTCGTCGACGGCCATCACGGTAAGAACGTTGCCGGTCAGCTTGGCGATCACCGCCACTCCGCCGCCGCTATACAGATTCAGCGCGGCCAGCCCGGAGGTGGTGACTTCGCCGGGGTATAGATTTGCGTTCCGGAAGACGGCCTCATAGCGCGCCAGAATTTCCATCGCTACGGTGACCGCGACCACCTCGATCTTCTTCGCGCCAGCCTTGGTCGAGGCCGGCTGAGCCCAATAACTGACAGCGGCCGAATCGATGTCGAACGGAATCGTCTTTTTCACCCGGAACCGCACCAGCGGTAGCTGCTCCTCGGGCGCGGAGGGAAAGGAATCGAAATCGAGTAAACTGACGCGCGTTGCGTAATCCGGCAGAATCACGGTTGCGGGACGCCGCTTGTTTCCGTTTGGAGGCGCGATGTGCGCGAGGGCGGACATCACTGCGTCCGGGCGCAGGAGATTGTCGGCCACAGGTGAGACGGCGAGCACCCCGGGTTCGAAAATCTGGAAACCGGTTTCCCCGTTTCGGGCGTAGGCGATGCCCGCTTCGGACAGTTCGAAGATGTGATCCGGCGGCGGATCTTTCACCAGACGCGCGATTTGCTTCCACAAGGCCATAGGGATCTAGCTCTCGATGAACGTGACCTTGTTGATTTCCTTGAGCGTGGTGATCCCCTCGCGAGCTTTCTCCACGGCCGACTCGCGCAGGAAGGTCATTCCTTCTTCACGCGCTTTGCGGCGGATTTCAGTGCTGGGCCGCCGGTTGAGGATCAGGTCGCGGATGTTGTCGCTCAAGTCGAGAAGTTCGGAAATGGCGCTGCGTCCGCGGAATCCGGTTCCCCCGCACTCGAAGCAGCCTGCGCCTTCGTAGAGCGGGACATCGCGCCACTGGCCGGGATCGAGGCCGCTCTCGACCAAATACGAATCCGGATAAGTCACCGGTTTCTTGCAGTGCGGGCAGATCATGCGGACCAGCCGTTGCGCCAGGATGCAGTTCAGCGCGGAAACAAAATTGTAGAGCTCCACGCCCATGTTCAGGAATCGGCCCAGCACGTCCAGCACGTTGTTGGCGTGCACCGTGGTGAAGACCAGGTGTCCGGTAAGCGCCGCATTGATAGCGATTTGCGCGGTCTCGTTATCGCGGATTTCACCGACCAGGATTTTGTCGGGATCGTGGCGCAGAATCGATCTTAGCCCGCGGGCGAAGGTCAGCCCTTTCTTCTCATTCACCGGAATCTGGGTGATGCCGCGGATCTGGTATTCCACCGGATCTTCGATGGTGATGATCTTGTCTTCGTCGTTCTTGATCTCGCTCAGCGCCGCGTAAAGGGTCGTGGTTTTGCCCGAGCCGGTGGGTCCCGTGACGAGCACCATGCCGTACGGCTCTTTGATGTAACGCCGGAACTTCGCCAGCTCCGACGCCGAAAATCCGACCACTTCCAGCGAGAGATTCGAAAACTTCTCGCTCATCGATTCTTTGTCGAGTACGCGCAACACAGCGTCCTCACCGTAGATCGTGGGCATGATGGAAACGCGGAAATCGATCAAGCGAGTTTTGTAGCGCACGCGAAAACGGCCATCCTGTGGAATGCGCCGTTCCGCGATATCCAGCTCGGACATCACCTTGATGCGCGAAATGATGGTCGAATGCCAGTCCTTGGCGATGGGCGGCATGGCATAGTGCAGGACGCCGTCAATACGATACTTGATGGCCACTTCCTGATCGCGAGTTTCGATGTGAATATCGCTGGCTCGCCGCTCGAGGGCGTTGAAGATGGTGGTGTCCACCAGCTTGATCACAGGCGCGATATCCGAATCGCCGGCGGCCAGCCGGTCGATGGACAGGGTCTCGTCCGGATTCTCTTCGTCGCCGACGACGTCGAGCGTAAAACCCTCGGTGACTTCGTCGAGCACGCGCTGCGATTGCTCGGTCTTCTTGAGCAAGTCGGAGATCTGGGAGAGCGTCGCGACCTTGACGCGCAGTTTCTTGCCCAACAGCACTGCCAGTTCGTCGATCAGGCTGAGGTTCCGGGGGTCGGCCAGGGCGATATCCAGCGTACCGTTGTGCCCTTCGATGGGCACGAAGTTATAGCGGAACATCAGGTCGACTGGGATGGAGGTGAACAAGTCGTGATCGATGCGCACTTCCCGTAGATCCACGAACTCGTGGTAGTACCGCTCGGCCACGGCGCGGGCCCGCGCGGCTTCTTGGAGGGGATCGACGGGCGTCATGCGATCGCTACTAGACATTTAAAATCAACACATTAGCTTGGAGACACTGCGGCCAAGCCCGGTCCACTACTAGGATATGACGCGCCGCGGGCGCAAGGCGTGGACGCGTTTTTAACCGTGGAAGGAATCCGCCAGCGAGAAGATGGGCAGATATAGGGAAACCAGCACAAATGCCACGAAAATCCCCATGCAGATCATGATGGCGGGTTCGACCAGGCTGAGCATCGCGGTCACGCGTGTCGAAACGTCATCCTCGTAAAATTCCGCCACACTCGAGAGCATCGCCGGGAGTGCGCCGGTCGATTCGCCCACCTCGATCATGTCGATCGCCAGAGAGGGGAAGATCTTGGCCGCTCGCAGAGACTGCGAAAGCGACTGGCCTTCGCGAACCGTCTTCACCGCCTTTTCGAGCACTCTCTTAAGCACCTGCGTGCCCAGCGAATCGGCGGCCGTTTCGAGCGCTTGCAACAGCGGAATGCCGCCGATCAGCAGCGTTCCCAGCACGCGCGAAAACTGCGCCACCTGATATTTGAGCCACACTTCCCCGACCATCGGCACGCGCATCAGGAACCGGTCCACGCGCTCGGATCCGCTGGGGGTGCGCGACCAGATCCGGAACGCGATGATGCCCACTACGAACGCGCCAAACCCCGCCAGGACGTAATTTCGCGCCGTGGTGCCCAGCGCGATCAAGATCTGCGTCGGCACCGGCAGTGTCGCCTGCATGTCCCGATACAGCGTGGCGAAGTTGGGGACCACGTAGGTGACCAGGAATACGATCAGGCACGCGGCCAGGACCACGAGCACGGCTGGATAGAGCAGCGAAGTGAGCAGCTTCCTGCGTACCGACAGCGACAGTTTTTGATACGTGATGAAGCGGTCGAGCACGTCCGCCAGCGATCCGCTGCGTTCACCGGCCAAAACGGTTGTGACGTAGATGGGCGGGAACACACGCTGCCGCGCGAATGCCTCGGACAGCAAGGCGCCATTTTTCACTTCCTGGCGGACACCCTGAATGTGGCGCGATAGCTTCGGGTCAGTCAGACGATCGGCCAGCAGTTCCAGACCCTTCAGGATCGGCAGACCGGCGCGAATGAGAGTGACAAACTGCTGGTTGAAAATCAGGAACTTTTCGACATTAAGTTTCTTCCCGCTGGGGCGCAGGCTCTGGGTGACTCCCTCGCCGCGCGGCCGGATGGAATAAATCAGGAACCCTTGTTCGGTGAAGCGGTCACGCAGTTCGCGCTCGGACTCGGCTTCGGCCACCTGCTGGTGGATTTCGCCCCGGGCGTCCGCGTATTTAAGTGTCCATTCAGCCATGCGCACTCCGGGCGGCTTAACTAGCCCCTGAGAGACATTGACGCTTAGAAACCTCGCGGCGTGCAGCCGCTACTTCAGGGCGGCTTCCACGGCGGCTTCGATTTCCTTGGAATCCGGCTCCACCGCCGGCTCGAAGCGCTGGATCACCTTGCCGTTGCGGTCCACCAGAAACTTAGTAAAGTTCCACTGGATCTCGCCGCCCGTTTTGGGATTGGTTTTCGTATCGGTCAGGAATTGGTATAGAGGGGCTTGGTCTGAGCCTTTGACCGATATCTTGGAAAACATCGGGAAAGTCACGCCAAATTTCGATTTGCAGAACGCCCCGATCTCAGAATCGCTCCCCGGCTCCTGCCCGCCAAAGTTATTGGCCGGGAAACCGGTCAGAACCAGGCCGCGGTCCTTGTACTTGGCGTACAGCGCCTGCAGACCCTCGTACTGATAGGTATAACCGCACTGGCTGGCGACGTTGACCACCAGCATCACCTTGCCCTTGAAGCTCGCGAGCGGAACCTGCTTGCCATCCAGCGATTTCATGGTGAATTCGTGCACCGAAGAGGCCCCCATCGCCATCCCTGCCGTTAGCGACAGAGCAACACATAGCTCGACACATAGCTCCACAAGCCGTGTTTTCATAATTTACAATTGTACTAGCACATGAATCTCACAAAAATGATCGCCGAGCTGCGAGAGCAGAAAGAAGCTCTCGAACAAACCATGATGATGCTGGAACGGCTCGCGCGAAGTCAGGGTAAGCGCCGCGGGCGGCCTCCGGCGTTCCTGAGCCAGGCCAGCCCATCCGGGTCCGTGCGAAAACGACGGCCCTTCAGCGCCGAAACCCGCAAGAAGATGGCGGCAGCGCAGCGCAAGCGTTGGGCCGCCATCCGGAAAAACCAGGCCTCCTGATTCAGCCCTATTTATGACCCGCCGCGGATTTTCGGGTGCGCTCGCGGCTGCTGTCGTGTTCCCGGCGTTCGAATCCCGCGACCTTTCCCGGGTTGTAACCCTCGAAGCAATTGCAGGCGTCCGCCTGCCGGAAACTCTTGCGATCGCGACCAATTCCCCGGAAACACTGCGGCGAGGCGTGTGGGAACTGCGGACCTATCGCGGCGCAGCGCCTGCGCTCGCGGGCGATCTGGCTGAAGTTTTTTCAGGCGCGGGGATTCGCCCGCTCCTACGGGAAAATACCGGGGAGACGCTCACGTATCTTATCCCGTTCGAAAGTCTGACCGCCCGCGATCGCGCCTGGACTGCGCTTAATACCGATCCTCGTTGGACCAGCGCTTGCACGCGGTTTCAGTCGTATCACTTCGGCCTATATCGATCGGTGTAGCCCACGCCCGCTACGGCGGCTTGTGGAGCGATTTCTTTCCGGCGCCTGCTACGCACTGTTCGCATAACCGCGATCAGGATCATCGCCGCGATCGCGCCCAGCCCGGCCATGAACATGTCTTTCTGCGAATCCCAAATGTCACCCTGCATCCCCACAAATTCTTCGCCGCGCTCGGGTGTAAGCACCGAGGCCGCCAAGGCCTCCAGCATTTCGTAGCAGGCGCTGAACGCCAGCGTGGATTCGACCGGCAGCAGATAACGCCAGCGGCTGGTCACGCCCACGACGCGCATGAACCATTCCTGCATCGGATATGCCAGCAGCAGACCGTAGCTGAAATGCATGATGCGGTCGTAATGGTTGCGCGTGGTGCCGAGCCACGGCTTCATCCATTCGCCTAACGGCACATCCGAGTATTTGTACTCCGCGCCCCATTCGTGCATGCTCAGGTAAACAAATATGAGCACGTAAGACAGATCCGACAGCGGCAACCGCCGGTAGGTGGTCCCAAGGATGGCGATAAATGTCAGGGCGGCGGCATTTTCGAGCCACCAGTCGAAGACTTTCTCGGGGCGGTATCCGGTTATGATGATGACCACCGCCATCCCCAGGCACAGAACGTGCAGCAGGCGGTTATCCCGGAATCGGAGGTAGGAAGCCTTCGAAGCAGTGGTCACTTGCATTTACGGCGCTTGGCGATTATAACAATGTTGATTACACAACGATTACAGGGCGCGCGGCAAGCGCCGTTCGGCGCAACTGCAGTAAGATAGGACTCCTTGCGCTATGTGGACGCATAACTACATACCCCTTTCCGGAAGCTTGACACTTTCCGCCTTGGTCGCCGCAGTTCCCATCTTCACGCTGGTGGTTCTGCTGGGGATTCTGCGCAAACCTGCGTGGTTGGCAGCGCTCTGCGGGCTCGCGGCCGGGGTGCTCATGGCGATCGGACTGTACGGTATGCCAGTCTCCATCGTGTTCGCGGCAGTCACGTACGGCGCCGCGCAAGGACTTTTCCCGATCGGGTGGGTGGTGTTCACCGCCGTGTTGCTGTATCGCATCACTCAGGAAACGGGAAAGTTCGAAATCATCAAGGACTCGATTGGCTCACTATCCTCCGATCCCCGCCTCCAGGCTCTGCTGATCGCTTTTGCGTTCGGCGCGTTCATCGAAGGAGCCTCGGGTTTTGGAACGCCGATCGCGGTGGCAGCCGCAATGCTTACCGGCCTGGGATTCTCGCCCTTCTACGCCGCGGCGATTTGTCTGCTGGCGAACACGTGCCCGGTGGCGTTCGGATCCATCGGAATCCCAATTACTACTCTGGCTCAGGTGACCGGGCTCCCGGAGATGCGTCTCAGCGCCGGGGTGGGACGGATTTGCGCCCCGCTCTCGTTGTTCGTGCCCTCCTATTTGATCGCGGTGATGGGCGGTATGAAGGCGCTCAAGGGCGTTCTGCTGGCGTGTGTCATCTGCGGGATAAGCTTCGCCGGAGTGCAGTTTATCGTTTCGAATTACGTGGGCGTGCAGTTGACCGATATTCTCGCGTCGCTCACCGCCATGGCCTGTCTCGCGCTGCTGTTCAAGGTATGGAAGCCGAAGGACCAGTTCGCCATGGCCGAAGGAAGGAGCCTCGCCGAGCAGGGTATAGCTCCTAAACAACACCCCGCGGGTGAGGTTTTCATGGCATGGCTGCCTTACATTCTTTTGGTGATCATCGTCCTGGTGTGGGGTTACAACCAAAACGCTCTTCGCTCCGTCAGCAAAGTCATTACCTGGCCCGGCCTGCACAACGCGGTCGAAATCGTTCCGCCCGTCGCGAAGGCGCCAGGTCCGTATGCGGCCACCTATCGTTTTGATTGGCTCTCTGCGTCCGGCACGGCATGCTTGATCGTGTCGATTGTTTCGGCCTTCCTGCTGGGCATGAGCCCGGGGAAGCTGGTCAGCGTTTTCTTCCGTACGGTTCGGCAATTGGCTTTGGCGGAGATGACCATCGCGATGGTGATGGGGCTGGCATACCTGATGAATTATTCCGGCGCCACCGGAACGCTGGGATTGGGTTTCGCCGCCACGGGCGTGCTGTTCCCCTTCTTCAGCGCATGGTTGGGATGGCTGGGAGTATTCCTCACAGGCAGCGATACGTCCGCCAATGCTCTATTCGGGAACCTTCAGGTGGTGACGGCCAACCAGCTCAACATGAATCCGGTGTTGATGGCTTCCTCGAACTCGGCGGGCGGCGTGATGGGCAAAATGATCAGCCTCACCAGCGTCGCCGTGGCTTCGGCGGCTACCGGAATGAAGCGTGCCGATGAAGCCCGTTTGTTTAGGTTCACCATCCGTCATAGCGTCACGCTGGCGACGGTGATCGGTGTCATCGTGATCTTCTACGCTTACATCGCTCCGCAGCTCGCGCCGTAGGGCGAGACCCGTGTACACTGGACGGTCATGGTGAAAAAGATCTTCCTGCTGGTATTTCTAACGGCGATGATGGTATTCGCCAAAGGTCCTGTCTACGAACTCCGAACCTACACCGCGGCCGATGGCAAGTTGGACGCTCTGAAGGCGCGCTTCAAGAACGACACCATCCGCATCTTCAAAAAGCACGGGATGGAGAGCGTAGGTTACTGGGTTCCGGAAGACCCGGCCTTGTCTAAAAACACGCTGATCTACATTCTGAAGCACCCCAGCCGTGAGGAAGCCGAAAAGCACTGGACCGATTTCCAGAACGATCCGGAATGGAAGAAGGTGTCCGCCGAATCGGAAGCCAACGGGAAACTGGTGCTGAAGGTCGACCGAGTCTGGCTCGATCCGACCGAATTCTCGGCGCTGAAATAGCTTGGTTTAGGGCCGCTTGAGGCTTGCGGCCCTGTCAATAAGGGCAATACCTCCGATGGCTACTATTTTTCCCGCGGCAAATGTGGCAAACTAAGGATTCCCGGAGTGGCCCATGGTCGGGAAAACTGTCCACCATTATCAATTCCTAGAAAAACTCGGCGCCGGAGGTATGGGCGAGATCTGGAAAGCTCAGGACACCCGCCTCAACCGCTTTGTCGCCGTCAAGATTCTCACTGACGCCAGCGCCGGAGATCCCGAGCGCCGCCGGCGGTTCATTCAGGAAGCGCAGGCCGCTTCCGCGCTGAACCACCCCAACATCATCACCATCCACGACATCATTTCGGAAGGCAACGCCGAATACATGGTGATGGAGTACGTGCAGGGCAAAACCCTCATCGATCTGATTCCCAAGGGCGGCTTGCGCGTTCCCCAAGTGTTGAAATATGCGGTCCAGATGACCGACGCTCTGCAGGTCGCTCACGCCGCCGGTATCATCCACCGCGATCTCAAGCCCGGCAACGTAATGGTGACGGAAACGGGACTGGTCAAGGTCCTGGATTTCGGCTTGGCCAAGCTGACCGACAGCAGTCCCTTGAGCCAGACAGCTTCGAGCCCCACCGACGCCACGCAGACTATCAACCACCACGCGCCGCTCACGGTGGAGGGCTCGATTATTGGCACCGTGAGTTACATGTCGCCGGAGCAGGCCCAGGGCAAGCGGGTCGACTCGCGGTCCGACATTTTTTCTCT
>Ga0207687_10001429_pt1 | contig 16327 bp, 15 predicted proteins | sample KBSM54metaG_FD_184399 | JGI IMG/M metagenome (GOLD analysis project Ga0207687, IMG submission 184399) | Miscanthus rhizosphere microbial communities from Kellogg Biological Station, Michigan, USA - KBS M5-4 metaG (SPAdes) (version 2) | ecosystem: Host-associated > Plants > Roots > Rhizosphere >...
TGGCGAGCCGCCACATGCGCGATCTCATGCGCCATCACACCGGCCAGCTCGGCTTCGTTATCGGCCTTCAGAATCAGGCCCGTATTTACGAAGAAGAAGCCGCCCGGGAGCGCGAAGGCGTTGACCGATTCGTCTTCGACCACCTTGATGGTGAAAGGAACCTTGGCGTCAGAGTTGCGGACGATGTTCTGTCCCACGCGATTGACATACTCGGCCACGATGGGGTCGTCGATGATCTTGGCCTGCCGCTCGACTTCTTGCGCCAGCTGCTTGCCGAGCGCAATCTCCTTCTCCAGTGAGTAGAAATTCGGGCCGCGGGCGACGTCGCGATTACCAATCTCGTCGGGATCCTTCTTTTTGTTCTTTTTCTTGTCGTCCTTCTTGTCCTTATCCACCTTGGTGGTTGGATCGGAGGACGGCTGATCCGTGGACTTGGTATCCGCGGCAAAAGTTCTGAAGGAGGAGGTAAATAAAGAGAAACCGACGATGGTGGCGAGTCCTAGCAAACGACGCATGGAACGGACTCCTTTCGTTTACGAGTATAACGCTCTTTTAATGTGACGCCACCGCGCGGCGGCGGTTTCAGGAAATTTGTTCCTAGAAGCGGCGCTTAACCGTGGCCCAGGTACATCAGCCAGCTCAGGCCGAAAAGCGCGCCCACGAAGCATACGAAGCAGTAAATCGCGTACCGGAAGCGTTCCCGGTCGGTGCGCTTGGTCACAATACCCAGAACCACCGAGGTCACCAGCGCGAACAGGATGGAAGCCTCGAAATGTGAAAGGTTTACCTTGGGCACCTTAGTCTTTTCTCCGTGTCGCTATCTCGAAGGCGTCCACCATCCCGAGCAGGTTCAGCAAGCCCGCCGCGACCAGGAACTTCGTGCCGTAATCATGCACGTGCCCGGCGACGTCCTGCTGGGCATACCCCAGCCACACGCTCAGGAAATACAGAATCCCCGATAACAGGTTCCCCACGAAGCCGCCGTAATAAATGACGGTGGTCAGCAGGTCCCCTCCCTGGGGCGAGAACAGCGCGCCGCGCATCATGAGACCCAGGAGGTACATGGACGTGACGGATGCCGCGATCAAGGCTCCGCGGCCGGGCCGCTTGAGGAGCACGTGTCCGGCTCCCGGGATGATCCACGCTAATAGGATCGCGGGAAGCCAAGGTGCGGAGGGAGCCTCCGGAGCAGTGGACGGTGTTGCAGGCGGTGTAACGGGAAAGACGCCGGGGCTATCGCTCACAGAATCATTTTATCGCATCTGAACTGATCCCCTTGACGCCTTCGGCGCTAGGGCCTCGAAGTTTGACCCGCACGCCCACGTCCCCGCTGCCGGATACCGGCACACTCAGTGTCCCGCCGGCATCGGTATCCAGAAACTCCAGCTCCTGATCATCGATTTCCACGGCATATTCGGAGCGGGGAGCCAAGCCTAATACGAAGAGCGTTTCGTTCGCCAGGTGGAACTTCGCGGAGTCCTTCGCAGGCGCGCTGGTAATGGTCGCGGTACCGACCTGAACCGGACTGACGGCCGCGCCTTGCCGCAGGGTCTGAAGCCGTCCGTTCTGGAAGAGTTGCAGGCGTCCATCGAAGTAGCCGATCCAGGTGGCGTCCTCATCCCAACTGGTGCGGGCGAACACCTCACCGGAGTACGGTTCGTGAAACACCAGAGGCGCATGATCGTAATTCAAACCCGGCTGATACGGATTGGCCCACAGAAATTCGTAGACGGCGCCGAGACTGCCGCGCATTATGAATCGGTCGCGGATCAGCCAGCCCTGCAATAGCTGGCTATCGGGCGCATTCGTATCGTAGGCCACCATGGCTAGTCCGGCGGCCCGAGACATGGTCGCATCGGCGGGGTCGGGATCTCCATCGTGCAAATACACCGGGACCAGAAATTCGTTTTCGACTCCCGCGAACGGAGCGGGATAGTGGCCGGTCATGTGAGCCAGCGGAAGATCCTTGAAATAGCCCGCCGCGGATTCACGCAAATCGAGCTTGAGGTTGTCGCGGAGCACGTGCAGCATTTCATACAAGGCGTATCGTTGTTCCCGCGGAAGGACGGCGCGACCGGACGCCAGTTGAGGCACGATCTGCGCCCGCCACCATTTCTGGATGATCTCACCCAATACGGCGTTGCCTTGATCCGGCAGGCGGTCGGCCAGCGCGATAGCGGCGAATACGCGGGCGTTCTGGCCACGAACATCTGACGCAGGTTTGGCGATCGCGGTCTGGATTTTGGCCGCCAGACGATCGGATTGCGCCGGCGTCAGCGCCGGTCCGCACCAATCGAACACTAAGGCGAGCTGGCGAAGGACGCTCGCGTTGGGCTCCGCCACGTCTTTAAGGGCCCAGTCGATGGCCTGTTTGGCTGCGCTGGCCTGGCGCGTGACTTGGTAGTACAGCGCCCACGCGAAACCAGGTTCGGCCATGGGTGCTCCCCCCGAAATCAGCGCGTCGAACTGCTCCCAGCGGGGCGACTGGCGTTCGCGTTCGCGCTGCAGCAGCCGGAGCCGTTGCGGAGTCAGCAGCAGCCGTGGAGCGTCGCGATAGACGTGGAAATCGTCGTCCGGCGAGTTCTGGGCGCTCACCAGCCCTACGAAGATCAGCGAGATGGCCGCGATGCCCCGCACGGACACAATTGTGTCACAGCGACACACCGACCGAGGCAAGACCCCGCAACTCAAGGACTTCGGTGCCGGTCAAGTGGTTGAAATAAAGGATGTAACACTTGGCACCGGGAGTGCTCTTCTTAGCTGTGAATTGATGAAGTACTCTTGAAAACCTGCCCTCTGTTTGCAACAGGCTCGAGCGGAAGAAGCGAGGGGCTATATCTAGCGTGCTTGCGGGAGACGGTGTTGAAGTTTCAAAACCGCTCCTTCTTTCGTTGGTGCAAGTTGCAATCAGAGGGGTTTTTTACGGGCGAGTCTTCTTAACGATCTTCCTGGGTCCGAGGTCTCAGTCCGGACTGCTTTGTTGAGGAACTTGATTGGACGCGGGCCTTAGCAGAGTGGATTGGACGGACGCCGGGATCCGCCGCCCGAAACTGGGCGAGCCGCATCGGAAACGGTAAACATACCTCGCAGTCCGCTTCCGATGCGGTTTTTCTAACGTCTCCAGAATAACCCTTTTGTTCACCGCTGTATAGGCCCATCCTTTCCGGTACCGGACATTTTTCAGTACTACAACTTTATGGGGATCCCCGCCTGGCGAAGCGGCTCTAGAACTATTGGTTCTACGGGTGGATTGCGTTGCATACTACGCCGTGCGCAACCTTCTCGCGGCGCGTCCCCCGGCCGCAAACCCCGGCGCCCCGGCGATCAGCAATGTGGCCCTGGTGATCCGCTTCACCCGGCACTGGATCCACTACGGCTTTCTGGGCCACACCTTTCTATGCGTCCTGATTGCAGCCGTCGAAGGCCTGTTGGGCCGCTGAAGCTTGCGCTCCCGGCCCGCGATTAATCTTGCCTCCCCAGCGAGGTTGCCTTACACTAAAGCTTAGTTCGCGTTCAGACGATTCATACCCGAAGTTCCGGCGCTCGCTCTACTCCCCACGTCGGGGGTTGCTTCAGATTCAGGAGAAGCAGCTCAGATTTATCCTATTGATTAACTTTTTGTAATTTAATGATTTGCGGATAATTGAAACTATTTTCAGTTTGATGCGCTCATAAGTGAAAAGGCTACGCATGGATTTCCGGCTGCCGGTCTCTGCGACCCGATTTCTAATCGTCCACTACCATATTTTCAAAAATGGTGGCAGCACCATCACGTCCATTCTCGAACGTGAATTTCGTAACGCTTTTGCAACCGTTCATGGACCCGACGATGTCTCCGTAGTGGATCAGGCCAGCTTGGCCAACTTTGTCGCGGACCATGCGTCCATACAGGCTATTTCGAGCCATCATCTTCGCTATCCCAAGCCGGTTCTGCCCGACGCGATTATTTTCGACTGCTGCTTTTTGCGGCATCCGCTGGATCGCCTGCAATCGTTGTATTCATATTTTCAGAAGATCCTTGCCGACGATCCGCTATGCCGCTTGGCCAGGCAGGAGCCTCCGCGATCTTTCTTCAAAAAACTGATCGATAGCGCGCCGCATCTGATCAGCAACGTCCAGGTAACGATGCTGGCTTCGGGCGGGGCATTCACGCGGCCGGTGGATACTGCCGATGTGGATGTCGCTTCGGACGTTGTGGGGAAGATGGCGATTCCCGGGCTGGTGGAGAGGTTCGACGAAAGCCTGGTCGCGGCGGAATATTTCCTGAAGCCGGCGTTTCCGCGGCTGAAACTGGACTACCTTCCACAAAATGTCAGCCGTCCATTAGGGGGAAAGCCGGCGGATCGTCAGGAATGGCTTAAGCATTCCTGGGGCGCGGATGTATACGCAATTCTCACCCGCCTCAATCAGTGCGATCTGGAGTTGTGGCGCCGAACGGAGTGCGAAGTCACCCGCAGAATCGATCTGGTTCCGGATGCGGAACAGCGCCTTGCGGAATTCCGCGCGCGCTGTCCCAAGCGGCAGGCCGATCACACCTACCCGCGCGTGCATATCGCTTAAGTTACGGCCGGCAAAACGGAGCGCGGCGGCATCGCTACTTGATGGAGTTGAGGGTACCGCCACGCCCTCTGCCGGCCAACGTGGCTAACTTTCCCACTTCCAATTGCGGATCTCGGGCATGTCGTCGCCATAACGCGCGATATATAACTTGTGCTCGATTAGTTTGTCGTGCAGGAGCCGTTTCTGGGCGACTGCGCGCTCCGCCAGGCCCGGTACGCGGTCGATCACGTCGCCCGCGAGGTGAAACCGGTCCAGATCGTTCAAAACCGTCATATCGAACGGCGTGGTGGTGGTTCCCTCTTCCTTATACCCTCGCACGTGCAGATTATCGTGATTGTTTCTCCGGTAAGTCAGACGATGAATCAGCCAGGGATAGCCATGAAAGGCGAAGACGATGGGCCGATTCTTGGTAAACAATGCATCGAACTCGTCGTCGGTCATGCCGTGGGGATGCTCGGTGTGCGGCTGGAGCGCCATCAGATCCACGACGTTCACCACGCGTATTTTCAAGTCGGGAACGTGCTTGCGCAGCCAATCGACCGCGGCTAGTGTTTCGAGTGTGGGAACATCACCCGCGCAGGCCATCACCACATCGGGTTCGCTCTCTTCAGCAGTTCCGGCCCAATGCCAGATGCCGGCTCCCGCCGTGCAGTGTGCGACCGCGGCGTCCATATCGAGCCATTGCAACGCCGGTTGTTTGCCCGCGACGATTACATTGACGTAGTGTTTGCTGCGCAGGCAGTGGTCGGCGACCGAGAGCAAAGTGTTCAGGTCGGGCGGAAGATACACGCGCACCACTTCGGCTTTCTTATTGATCACGTAGTCGATGAAGCCCGGATCCTGATGGCTGAATCCATTGTGATCCTGACGCCAGACATGCGATGTGAGCAGATAATTCAACGAGGCGATGGGCGGGCGCCAGGGGATATGTCGGGTGACCTTCAGCCATTTGGCGTGCTGGTTAAACATCGAGTCGATGATGTGAATGAAGGCCTCATAGCAGGAAAAGAATCCGTGCCGTCCCGTGAGTAGATAGCCTTCGAGCCATCCCTGGCACATGTGCTCGCTCAGCACCTCCATGACGCGACCGTCAGGGGAAACATGATCGTCCGTTGGAAGAATCGTAGCCTCAGACGTTCGGCTGGTCGCCTCGAACACGGCATCTAAACGGTTCGACGACGTCTCATCCGGACCGAAGATGCGGAAGTTGTCGGCATTGAGCTCAATGGTGTCGCGCAGCATGCGTCCCAGCGCCCGCGTGGCCTCGCCCATTTCCACGCCAGGCACAGGGACCGGTACGGCATATTTGCGGAAATCGGGCAGGCGCAGTTCGCGCAACAGCAGACCGCCATTCGCGTGCGGATTACAGCCCATGCGCCGCACTCCTTGCGGCGGCAGTGCTTTGAGCTCCGGAACCGGACGGCCGGTGTCATCGAAAAGCTCCTCGGGCTTATAGCTGCGCATCCAGGTTTCGAGCATGTTTAGATGCTCGGGCTTCGTGGCGAGCTCGGTCAGAGGTACCTGATGTGCGCGGAACGTGCCCTCCACCTGCAACCCGTCGACGATCTTGGGACCGGTCCAGCCTTTGGGCGTGACCATTACGATCATGGGCCACACAGGTCTCTTGGAAACACCGTGTTCACGGGCTTGTTCCTGAATGCCGCGGATTTCTTCGATTACGGAATCGAGCGTCGCGGCCATCTCCTGGTGCACGAGCTCCGGGTCGGAGCCTTCGACGAAATGCGGCTGGTAGCCGCAGCCCTGGAGCAAACTGACGAGTTCGCTGCGATCGATGCGGGCCAGCACCGTCGGACCGGCGATCTTGTAGCCGTTCAAATGAAGAATCGGAATCACCGCGCCGTCGCGCACGGGATTCAGGAATTTATTCGAGTGCCAGCTCGCCGCCAGCGCGCCAGTCTCCGCCTCGCCATCGCCTACCACGCAGCAGACCAGCAAATCTGGGTTATCGAAGGCTGCGCCGTAGGCGTGCAGGAGGGAATAGCCCAGCTCCCCTCCTTCGTGGATAGAGCCGGGCGTTTCGGGCGCGGCGTGGCTAGGGATCCCGCCCGGAAAAGAGAATTGCTTGAACAGCCTCTGCATTCCCTGGGCGTCCTGCGTGATATTCGGGAACCGTTCCGTGTAGCTGCCCTCCAGCCAGGAATTGGCCACCATGCCCGGACCTCCATGGCCCGGTCCGCAAACATAGATCATGTTGAGGTCGTACTTCACAATGGCGCGATTGCAGTGCACGTAGATAAAGTTGAGGCCCGGCGTGGTTCCCCAGTGGCCCAGCAGCCGTGGTTTGACGTGCTCCAGTTTTAATGGCTCAGTGAGCAGCGGATTGTCGTAGAGATAAATCTGTCCGACCGACAGATAGTTCGCAGCGCGCCAGTATGCGTCGATCCGGCGAAGCTCATCGGAGGAGAGCGGGCCCACTGACTCCAGCCTAGCGGATTGCTCCAGGCTCAGTCAGATACTCAGAACAGGGCACGGTGAATCGCGCACGATCGCGTACAGCCTGGACCAGACCCGGCTGACGATTCCCTGGTCATGCCCCCGGCCCACGACCAGCAGATCGGCTTTCCTGCGGACGATTTCCTCATGGATTCCATCGGCAACCCCGCCATCGATCAGGACATCAGGCACATCCAGATGGAGACGATCTTTTAGGCCCCGCATATGCGCGTGTCCTGCATCAATCAGATCCTTACGGTACGGAGTGAAGTCGATTTCAGGCGTCGCTGGAGGCATTTCGAGCACGTGCACCAGCGACAGGCTTGCCTGATAGGACTTGGCGAGGGCCGCTGCCGCCCGAAGAATCACCTCGGACTCAGGAGTCTCGTCCACCGCGCAGATGATGGACTTGTACGGGACCGTGGGCGCATGCCCCTCAATCACCACGCTCGTGCTGGTCCAAACGGCGGCGCTGATATCGTGCAGCACCTTGGCCGTCACCGAACCCAGCAGGAGGCGCCGGATCGGCCCGCAGCCGTGCGTCGGCATCATCACCAGATCGGCTCCCTGGTGCTGCAGGACTTTGTGAATGACGGCGCCGGGTTCCCCTTCTTCGGCCATAAGGTCGGTGCGCTGGCCCGGGAACACCTGCGCGGCGAACTCACTTAGCCGCTGTTCTTCGAAATGGCGGGCCTCCTTCGAAATTTTGGGATCCGCGTAGGCCAGATCGCTATACACCAGAACATCCTCGATGTCGCGATTCACGAATACCGGGCGCAAGGCGTACGCATGAAGTAAAGTGAGGTCGGCGTCGAAGTGCTGGGCCATGTCCTTCACGTACGGAACCATGGCCGTGCATGACGGGGAGTAATCCACCGGAAATAAGATTTTCTTGAAGGGCAACATAGCACCTCTTATTGTGCATTTTCGCGGCCCAGGCGGGAAGCTGCCGGGGAAAGAGCATACTGCACTTCGCGATCGGTCACCTGCGTGAAGTCCTCATACCAGCTCCCGACCGAGTAGAAGGGCTCGGGGGAGGAGAGGCACACCACTTCGTCGGCTTCCCGGCGCAGTGCGTCGCACGTCTCGCTAGGGCCTACGGGCACGGCCACGATAATACGCTCGGCCTTCTGCTGCCGAAGCGCGCGAACCGCCACCAGCATGGTTGAGCCGGTGGCCAGACCATCGTCGACGAGGATCACTTCGCGGTTTTGGATATCGACCAAGGAACGTGTCCCGCGGTAGAGCCGGCTCCGCCGTTCGATCTCGTGCTGCTCGCGTGTGACGATTTCTTCGATAACCTCTGGGTTGAGCTCGCACTCGCGGACGCGGCTGGCGTCGACGACGCGAACCGTTTCCGCGATCGCACCGAAGGCTAGTTCGGGCTGCCAGGGCACTCCCAGCTTGCGCACCAGGAACACGTCCATCGGTGCGCCTAGAAAGTCGGCTACGATGCGCGCCACCGGAACTCCACCTCTCGGAAGGCCCAGAACCACCAGGTTAGGCCGACCCTCGTAGATGGCAAGAGCTTGCGCCAGCAGGCGGCCAGCTTCTTCCCGATTGCGAAACATCATGTCGCGAAAGGTTAGTTAATGGATGGTCCGGGTCTTGCGGTTCATGTAGTCCATCAGCAGATATTGCCCCAGGTTATGGGGCGTGGTGAAGTACGCCTTGCCGCGGCACAGCTGCGTGACCTTCTGGATGAACTGCACCAGTCCGTAATCGCTGGCCAGCATGAACGTGTTGATCAGGATGTTCTGACGCTTGCAACGGTTGACCTCTTCAAGCGTGCGGCTGATCACCAGAGGATCGAGCCCGAAGGCATTGCGATAGATGCGCCCGTCCTCGAGCGTCAGCGCGCTAGGCTTGCCGTCGGTGATCATGATGATCTGCTTCATATCTTTACGTTCTTGATTGAGCAGACGCTGCGCCAGGATCAGACCTTCGCGCGTATTGGTGTAATACGGGCCGACTTGCACCCGGGCGAGCTCTTCGATGCGCAGCTCCTCGGCCGAATCGTGGAACAGAACGCAGCGCAGGGAATCGCCGGGGTATTGCGTGCGGATCAGGTGCGAGAGCGCCAGGGCGACTTTCTTCGCGGGAGTGAAGCGGTCCTCGCCGTACAGGATCATGCTGTGGCTGCAATCGAGCATCAGCACTGTGGCGCAGGAGCTTTGATACTCGGATTGATGCACGTGCAGGTCTTCGTATTCCAGGTTCAACGGCAGCTTGACGCCCTCGCGCTGCATCGCGGAGAACAGAGTTTGGCAGACGTCCAGATTCATGGTGTCGCCAAACTCGTACTGTTTGGCGGCGCCGGTGGTCTCGACGCCGGTGGCCAGATCGCGCGTATCATGTGCCCCGAAGCTTGAATGACCGAGGGATCCCAGCAGATCCTTCAAAGTCTTGAAGCCCAGGAAATCGACGCTCTTGTCGGTGATCTTGACGTCGACTTTGCCTTCCTGCTTGCCGACGCCGCCGGACTGCTGTTCGGTATTGATGTAGCCTTCGTCGACCAGCTTCTGAACCAGCTTGCCGAGCAACTGGTCCATCTCTTCCTCGCTCATGCTTTCGAGCTTCTGCTTGATCTGTTCGGCGCGCTCGGGATCGAAGAACTCGCCGCGCTGGAGGGCTTCTTCGATGGCACGCTTGAGCTCGTCGAGCGAGTGCTCGTTGAACTCGCTGAACTGCATGTAGGGGTTGTTGAAGCCGCTTTCGAGGAAGAAGTCGGAGAGCGCCTTCATCAGGTCTTCGGCGCTCAAGCCCAGGTCCTCGCCGGTATAGCGCGAATAGCGTACCGATTTCATGCGGGTGCGAGAACCTCCCTCATTCAAGCTACCACGCGGGCTCGCCGAACCTTTGTGAACGGTGTCGGGCGCCCGGAGCGACGTCGCCAAGCCTTCGGAATCTCGCCCGGCTTGACATTCTTTTTCTTCCAAACATCGTAGGTCGTTAGTTCATGGTCTAGCTTTCCGTCCGACCGAATTCGGAAAACGTTCTTCGTGACGTTGTTTGTGGAGGGCATCCGTGCGATGAAACTGAGCGCATTGCCGTTCCATTTCACCCGCGTAATTTCGAACGGTTCACCGTCGGATCGGCAAAAACCGGTAACGTGGTACTTATTATTCTTCTCTGAAAAAGTAAATGCGGCGTTCGACTCCTCGTCATCAGTGATCCACGTCCCGACGAGCGCTTTATTGACAGGAATAGCAGAAGTCTTGGAGGACACGACGTATCCTACTATCCAGCGAAAGCCGATCCAACTAGAAACTCGTGATCAGGTGACGCGAGCGGCTTCACGCCTTCCTGCTCTGCATAGGCGACAACCGACCGGTACTGCCCATCCTGCGGATCGCGATGCACGATAATTCTCCGCCCAGGGATGTCGACAACCCAATACTCGACGATTCGGGCGCGGGCGTAGAGTCGAGCCTTGGTGGTGCGATCGAAGCTCAGTGTGGAATCCGCTATCTCGACGACTAGACGAAGATCTACCGGTTGCGGATCGTCCTTGAATTCACGCGAGGGCTTCGAAAGAACGATGAGGTCGGGCTCGGGTTCATTGGTCGGGTTATCCTCCGGAGCCACGTCAATCGGAGCTGCCGAATTTACGAACTGTGCGCCGAAAACTCGAAGGAGCCACGCATGCACGACGGCTATTGCGTTGGCGTGCGGACGTTTCTTGCCCATCTTGCTGATCAGCTCTCCTTCGATCAACTCAAGATGCTGCTGTTCCCAGATCCCCGATGTCTCCAGTGCCACGCACTCCTGGCGAGTCCACCGTTTGCGCGGCGGTTCCAGGGGTGAAGGGCGCGGCGTTTCTGTAACGACAGTAGGCATACCCTGATCTACTGATAATTCCGGCGCTGCGCCTTCGACTTCGGATCGTCGGGGCCAGGCTCCCGCCGCCGCACTTCGGCTGTGTAGCCGATCTCTTCATTCCGGCTGATGCGCCGGTGCGCGTAGAGGCCTTCCAGGATGAATTCGGCGGCCGCGGCCCGGACCGCATCCGGTTCGCTCGTGCCCAATCCCAATAGCTTGGTCTTTTCGAGTAATCCCTGAATGCCCGCGAGCTGCTTGATCATTTCCGACGACGCCTGTGTCTCATCGAGCTTCAGCGAACCACCCAGTTCGAACCACTGGATAATCGTCGACAGATTCTCGCCATCGAAAATCCGTGTGTACACTTTGCCGACTGCAAGCCGAATCAGCTCGCGTGCGATAGCGTCGCCGCCTTTGAGCTCGCCTTCATACTCCAGTTCGAGCTTGCCGGTGATCGAGGGCAGCGCAGCGTAGATGTCCATCACTCGGGGAACAGCCACCGGATCGCCGATCGAAAGCGCGCGCCGCTCGGCGTTGGAGATGACATTTTCGAGCACTGAAATCGGCAGCCGTTGGCTGACTCCGGAACGCTTGTCGACGCGCTTGTCTTCGCGAGCCGAGAACGCCAGTTGCTCCACCGCCTCGCGGATATAGGAAGGCACACGGATCTCGATAGGCGCGGTCCGCTTGGCCCAGGACTCCTGCTCTGTGATCGCCATCCCGTGGTCGAGCGCCACCGGATAATGTGTGCGGATCTCGCTGCCGATGCGATCCTTGAGCGGCGTGATGATCTTGCCGCGCGCCGTGTAATCCTCGGGGTTGGCGGTAAATACGAGCATCAGATCCAGAGGCAGCCGCACCGGGTAGCCTTTAATCTGAACGTCGCCTTCCTGCATGATGTTGAACAAGCCCACCTGAATCTTGCCGGCCAGGTCGGGCAGCTCATTGATGGCGAAGATGCCTCGATTCGCCCGCGGTAGCAGCCCGTAATGTACCGTCAGCTCATCGGAGATGTTCTGGCCCGCGCGAGCCGCTTTAATGGGGTCGATGTCGCCGATCATATCCGCAATCGTGACGTCCGGAGTGGCCAGCTTCTCCACATAGCGTTCTTCCCGCGAAAGCCAGGCGATCGGCGTAGCTTCGCCCATCTCGCGCAGCTTGTCGCGGCAGGATTTGCAAATCGGCGCGAAAGGATTATCGCGAATCTCGCAGCCGGCGACGTAAGGAACCCGCTCGTCGAGCAAGGTCGCCAGCATGCGGATCAGCCGGGTTTTCGCTTGGCCGCGCAGACCCAGAAGAATAAAATTGTGGCGCGAAAGCACGGCGTTGACTACCTGCGGAACAACCGTGTCATCGAATCCCACGATGCCCGGGAACAGCGGTTCATGCTTCTGTATCCGGCAGATCAGATTCTCGCGCAGCTCGTCTTTCACGGTGCGCTGGGGGAGCTTGGCAGCCAGATCTTTGTAGGTTCGAAGTGCTCCGAGGGTCTCAGGTAGGCCGGCGGCAGATTTATTCAAGACCGTACTCCTTAATAACGCGCACACCGTTCTGTGCGCTCATACGGCGATTGTAGCAATTTGCTATCCTCGACCATTCCCGCAGTTCAACATGGCAAGAGAACAACCATCCGAGCTTGAATTCCGCCGCTTCTGGCAGCGTCTCCAGGCGCTTGGCTTGAACGCGTATGAGGCGCGATCGTACCTAGTGCTGGTCGGGCATCCTCGTTTCAAGGCGCTGGAGTTGGCCGCGCGCGCCCACGTGCCACGCCAGAAAATCTACGAAGTGCTGGATAGCCTGGTCGAAAAAGGCTTCGCCTGCGTGATTCAGGACCGCACCAAGCTGTTCTCGGCCATTCCGCCCGAGCAGGCTCTATCGGCTTATCTGTCGCGCCGGACGCACGCTCTCGAAGCCGAGCTGGCGGAGCAGGGCAAGGCGGCCTCCGCGCTCTTGAGCGATCTCGCCACGGCTTACGCGCAGGGCCAGGAGGGTCGCGGGACGCTCGATTTTCTGCGCTTGGTTAACGATCCGGGCCAGACCGCCGGCCAGTTTCGCGGCATGCTGGCTGCGGCCCGCGCCGAGTATCTCGAATTCTCCCGTCCGCCCTACGCGGTGGATCCCCTGGATGCGGAGCAGATACTTCAGGCCCGCTTGCGGGGAGTCCAGTGCCGGCTGATCGTCGAGCGGGGAACGCTCGACTCCGCGCACCAGCGGTTCCTTGCGGAATACGAGAACGCGGGCGTCCAGATCCGCCAGATCGACAAAGTCCCGATGAAAATGGCGGTGATGGACGGCCGCTGCGGATTGCTGGCGCTGGTGGATCCGGTCACCACTAAGCCCGCATGGACCGCCGTGGTTTTCGAACATGAGGGCATGGCCGAAGCGATGAAGAGCTTGTTCGAAGACTATTGGCGGCGAGCGACATCTTCCGCGAACCCCGGAACGGGCAAGCCGTAGCCGGCAGCGGAGAAGTTTTCCCAGGTGGTGTAGAGTAACGCCGGCATTCCTACCTCGATTGAGCCCTCGACATTTTCAGCCTTGTCGTCCAGGAATAGCGCCTCGGAAGGCTCGATGCCGAGCCTTTGGATTGCATCGACATAGATTTCCGGTTGCGGCTTCACTTTGCGCAGCTCGTAAGAAAACGTGACGTGGTCAAAATGATCCAGAAATCCAGGGGTGCGCCGCAACTCTTCGCCCAAGACACGCGGCAGGTTCGACAAGATCGCGGTCCGAAGACCCGCACTTCGCAATTGGCCGATCCAGTCGAAGACTCGCTGGTCGTATTGATTCCATAGCTCGACCTCACCGCGGACAAGCTCTGGCAACTTGGACTCGTGGAAAGCTGGGCCAAGAACCCCGTGCCAATACTCGGCGGGCTCGAGCAGGCCGGCGTCATAATTTATCCGGTTGGCCCAAAAAGCGGACATGAACGGGGAAACGGGCATACCCGCGGTTTCGGCGAGACGGCTCCAGCGCGCGTCATTCGGATGAAGGCAGAGCACTCCGCCGAAGTCGAAAATCACCGCTCGAACAGGTGCCATCCCAGGGCGATTAACGAGCCCCGCCGGCGGCCTTCTCTTCGCGCCGCGTGCGGATTTCGCGCACCGCGTAGATGCGGCGGCCCTGGCTCTCGAAATAGGTGCGAGTGAGCACTTCTCCCAGCAATCCCGTACAGAACAGGATCACACCGGTTACTTGCGCCAGCGCGCCCGCCAGCATCAAGGGCCCGTGGGCCTGCACCATGTCGACGCCAGTCCAAATCTTTTCGGCCGCGAGCCCGAGCAGGACTATGCTGCCGCTTCCGGCGCTGAGCAATCCCCATTTCCCAAAGAAGTGCATGGGACGCGTGAAATACTTCAGCAGGAACCAGATCGTAAAGATGTCGAACGCCACTCGGAAAGTGCGCCCCAAGCCGTAATGCGATCCGCCGTTCGCGCGCGGCAGGTTGCGGATGGGCACTTCGGCGATGCGTGCGCCGTAGAACGATGCGAGCGCCGGAATGAAGCGGTGCAACTCGCCGTAGAGATTCACGTCTTTGAGAATCTCGGCGCGATAAGCCTTGAAGGTGGTGCCGAAATCCCGCAGGTCCACTTTGGATGCCTTGGCCATGAGCCAGTTGGCGATGCGCGAAGGAATCTTGCGGGTGACCGCGTTATCCAGCCGGTCCTTGCGCCATCCGCTGGCGATATCATAGCCTTCGTCGATCTTTTCGAGCAGCGCGGGAATATCCTCGGGCGCATGCTGCAGATCGCCGTCCAGCGAGATGACGATGTTGCCCTGGGATTCGTCGAAACCCGCCGCCAAGGCCGCAGTCTGCCCGAAGTTGCGACGTAGCCGGATCACTTTCAGGCGTGGGTCTGTCTCCACCAGGTTTGCCAGAAGGTCGAAGCTGCGGTCGGTGGAGGCGTCGTCCACGAAAAGAATTTCGTAGGGCCGCCGGATCTTTTCCAGCACAGCGGTGAGCCGGTCATACAGCGGAAGAATACACGGCTCTTCGTTGTGGATCGGTACGACAATAGACAACGTCGGCACTGCTTCTAGGATACCCGAGACCGGGACCGGCCCTAACTAGCCGGGTCATTTTGCATCAAATTTAAGGTTGAGCCTGATAATGGCGGCGGCCGCCATGTAGCGGGCACTGTGACTGTCGTCGGATAACAGGGGCGCCAGTTTCACCGCCGTGTCCTTATTCCCGCAGCTTCCCAGGGCCTGGGCCACAGCGGCGCGCACTGCGGAACTGTCGTCACGAAGCGCCCATTCGAGCAAGGAGACAGTATTGGGATCCGGGTCCTTGGCCAGGATTCCCGCGACCACCACGCGGCCCGAAGCCCCGCTGCTCTTCTTTGCGTTCTTTACGACCTCATGCAGCGCGTCCACGACGAAGGCTCCCGGACCGAATACGCCCGCAGCCTCCTTGGCGCCCATCAGAGCGAGTTCTCCAGGAGTCAGCCGGTGTTTCACATTTCGCAAGAGGCCCTCAGTGAACCCCGGTCCGTCTTTACGCTCACCTTGCATCACCTCCCAGAAGATCACCATACCGCTGGAATCGCCCAGGCTAAATAGTGCTTTCGCCGCGGTAAAGCTTACTTCCGGGCCATCATCCAGTGCCGCTTTAAGCTCCGGGATTGCGTCGGGCGAACCCATATCGCCCAAAGTGGCCGCGGCCTTCTGCCGCACCAGCGTATTCTTGTCGTGCAAAGTTTGCACCACCCTCCGGACTGCATCCGGCGCCGCTCCAATAGTTCCTACCGCCCCGATCGCCTTTTTGCGAAGGTCGGAATCGTCATCCCGAAGTCCCTTATCGAGAGTTTCCCAAGCGCCAGCGGAAAGAAGCGCGGGGGAGGGAGTCTCCGTGGCCTTTTCTTTTAAATCTTTCAGAGCGGGTTGGGCGGAAGCCAGCGCGCCCATGGCAATTGCCAGCGGAAGCCACTTGAACTTTCCGGTTCGACTCACGACCTACGAGCAAGCAACTTTGGGGCCAACGAAAGAGTGCGGCCACGTTAGTAAGCGCAGTACTAGCCTTTTTTCGGATCCTTGCCGGGCAGGTTTTCGGGATTCTCGTGCACTCTTTGCCGGAAAGCTGCCTTCATGCCGGCAGCCAGCGATATGATGCCGTCCTGGCCGTATTTCTCGCGGATCTTATCCACGGCGGCGAGCGTCCTACGCCAGTCCTCGGCGCGCGGCTCGTCGATGAGGCTGGTCTGTCCTTCGGTCGCTTCAAGCGACTGCGCATAAACCCCCAGCAGACGGATCGGTTTTCCAGTCCAGTTCTTATGAAAGAGCTCGCGTGCGGCCGTCGCCAGTTCGGCGTCGACCTGCGAGGCATGCTCCAGCGTGCGCGATCGCGTGAAGGTCGAAAAGTCGGAGTAGCGCAGCTTGATCTGCAGCGTACGCGCCCACAGGTGATGATCGCGCAGCCGACGCGCGACCATTTCAGACAGACGCACCAGGATGGCATCGAGCGAGGCGGCCTCGGCAGTGTCGACCATGA
>Ga0207687_10001436_pt1 | contig 16303 bp, 13 predicted proteins | sample KBSM54metaG_FD_184399 | JGI IMG/M metagenome (GOLD analysis project Ga0207687, IMG submission 184399) | Miscanthus rhizosphere microbial communities from Kellogg Biological Station, Michigan, USA - KBS M5-4 metaG (SPAdes) (version 2) | ecosystem: Host-associated > Plants > Roots > Rhizosphere >...
GCGGCTGCCGTCGAGGGTGCCCTCGGGGCGGGCGAGCGTGAGCGCCAGCGGGGAGGTCGTCGCCGACGTGAACCATTTCGTGCCGTAGAGGCGCCATTGGCCGTCGACCTGCTTCGCGACGGTCTCGCTGCGCGAAACGTCCGAGCCGCCGGTGCGCTCGGTCATCCACTGGCCGCTCGTCCACATCTTCGCGGGATCGCGGGTGAGGAGCAGCGGGACGTAGCGCTCGATCAGCTCCTGGTTGCCGCTCGCGATCAGCGTACGGGCGGCGCCATCGGTCATCGCGAGCGGGCACGAGTAGACGTCGAGTGAAGGTCCGAGCACGTGGATGATCGAGAACTGGTGCGTACGCGAGTGGACGCCGTAGCGCGGCTCGTAGCCGGCGGCGACCATGCCGTGCTTCGCAGCGAGGACCTGCGCCTCCTGCCAGAGCGGCGAGACCTCGATGCGATCGACGCGGTTGCCCCACGCGTCCCATTGGATCAGCTTCGGATCGTTCTCGCGATCGAGGAGCTGCTTGCCGTACATCTCGACGGTGAGGTCGCCGAGCATGCGGAGCTCGCCGGCCGCTTCCGGGATGAAGCGCGCGATCCATGACGCGAGCTGGGCGTCGTCGTCGAACTGGTTGCCGAGGCGAGGTGGGTCCTGGAAGAACGCCATGCGCACAACCTACCGCGTTAAGATGCGCGCGTGAACCTCCTGCTCGTCGAGCCGAGCGAGCTCGCCGGTGATCGCTGCACGATCGCGGACCGGCGCGCCGCGCACCTGCGCGAGGTCCTCGGCGTCGCGCCCGGCTCGACGGTGAAGATGGGTATCGTCGGCGGTGCGGTCGGCACGGGCGAGGTGCTCGCGGACGATGCCGCTGGGGTAACGCTGCGCTTCGTGCGCACCGCCGATCCGGCGCCGCAGCTCGAGCTCGAGCTGGTGCTCGCAGTCCCGCGCCCGAAGGCGCTCGCGCGCGTGATCGAGACCTGCGCCGCGTTCGCGGTGAAGCGGATCGAGCTGACGAATGCGTGGCGGGTCGACAAGAGCTACCTGCGCTCGCCGAAGCTCGCGGCCGAGGCGCTAGCGCATTCGGCGCGGCTGGGTGCCGAGCAGGGCGCGACGACGCACCTGCCGGAGATCGTAGTGCACGAGCGCCTGATGGAGCTGCTCGACACGCGCTGGCCTGCGCCCGAGCCGCGCAATGAAGATGAAGAACCCGACGAAGACAAGCCGCGGCGGCGGCGACCGAAGCCCGGCAGTCTTCTGATCGCGCATCCCCATGCAAAGCCGATCGAGACCGTGATCCGTTACGGTGTGCCGCACGTGCTGGCGATCGGGCCCGAGGGTGGCTGGATCGAGCGCGAGCTCGACACATTCGTCGCGCGCGGCTTCACGCCGTGCTCGCTCGGTGCGCCGATCTTGCGGACCGAATCCGCGGTGTCCGCGGCGCTCGGACAGCTGCTGCTCCTGCAGCGCCTTTCCGAGCGCTAGGGACGGTAACAAAGTTCACAAGTATCGAATCGCAACGTCGCGAATCTCCGAGGTGCCTGAGGGACGGTTACAAAACGCGTCTGGGAGCGACCGACGGATCAATGAGCGAGACCGGCTTTGTCCGGCGGCCGGACGCCGTCGAGGAAAACGGGCGCGTTTTGTTACCGTCCCTTCGGCGGCTCGAGATATCGACGAGTTGGACGGCAGGTTTTGTGAACTTTGTTACCGTCCCTAGAGCACGAGGCAGGCGTCGCCGAGCTCGTGACCGGACATGTTGTGCTGGGCCGCGAGCGCGATGGCCTTGACGAGCAACGACCGCGGCGCGAACGCGGAGAGGAGCTCGAAGTGGCTCTCGCCGGGAACGTGTAGGCCACTGACGAGGCCGTCGATGATCCGCGGGCGATAGTGCGGATCGAGACGCAGCGTCGCGATGCCGGAGCCAGCCGCGAGAGTCAGCGGCGCGTCGCGCGATTCGGCCTCGAGCGCTGCGGACTCGAGCGCGCGCACCACCGTCGTGCCGACCGCGATCACGCGACCACCGCGGGCGCGGGTCGCTTCGATCGCCTCGATCGTCGCGGCCGGAAGCTCGTAGCGCTCGGGCCACGGCAACGCTCGATCCAACGCATCATCTCCCGTCGAGGACAACCCCGCCGCATGCGTCAGCGTCGCGATCTGCACTCCGGCATGGCGCAGGCCGAGCAACACGTCCCACGTCAGCGCTCGTCCCGCGGACGGCATCTCGACCGCCCAGGGCCGCGCCGCGTACGCCGTCTGCACCGCATAGAGCGGCAGCTGCTCCGTCCGGTGCGCGTACTGCACCGCCACGCCCGCCGCGTAGATCTGCTGCCACAGCTCGTCATCCGACAGCGCCGCGACCAGGGTCACCCGACGACCCGCGACCTGCTCGACCACGACGTCGATCGCCGCGATGCGCAAGCGATCGCCAGCCGCGATCCGCGGCGGCGTCGGCCGCTCCTCGGTGCGCACGTGAAAGTCACCTTCGCCGAGCAGCACGCCGTACAACCGGCTCCCAGCGATCGGCGCCGACAAACGCAGCTCGAATCGCTCGCCGCGCGCCGTCGTGCCGAACAGCGACGCCGGCAGTGTCGCCGCATCATTGACCACGACGAGATCGCCCGCGCGCAACAGTGCCGGTAGCTCGCCGAACGCCACGACCCGCACGCTCTCCCGCGCGCGATCGACCACGACCAGCCGCACCGCGTGGCGCGACACTTCATCTGCCTTCAGCGCGATCGTCGTGCCGCGCGGGCGCAGCGCATCCACGACCCTGATCGCTTGTCGCTGGAACTTCATCGGAACCTCCAGATCGTCTGGACGATGTAATAGAACCGGCTCCTCACGGCGTCACCGTCCAGCTCGGCGCGCTTAGCCGCGCACCGGTCAGCACCGTCGAGCTCTCGATCATCGCTACGATCCGCGCCGCGACATCCTTCGGCCGCTGCAGCGCCGTGCGATCCGCGTCGGGAATCGCATCGGCGTGCATCTTCGTATCCATTTCTCCGGGATCGATCGCGAGCACGCGGACGCCGGTCTCGGCGAGCTCCGCTGCGAGGATCCGCGACAAATGATCCTGCGCGGCCTTCGATACGCCGTACGCGCCCCACCGCGGATACGGCTCGACCGCCGCATCGCTACTCAGGTGCACGATCGTCCCTGCCCCACGCAGCGCCATCGCGCCCGCGAAGATCTTCGTCAGTCGAAACGGACCGATCAGGTTCGTCTCGAGCACCGCGGCGAGGTCCTCGCACTCGGTATCGAGCAGCAACCGCAGCGGTAGCGGGCCGAGCGTGCTCGCATTGTGGATCGCGATGCCGACATCGCCGACCAGGCCCTGGACCTGCCCCGCGATGCGATGCGCCGCCTGCTTGTCGCCGACATCTCCGATCACCGCATGCGCGATGCCACCGGTCCCGCGGATCTGCGCCACGACATCCGCCAGCGGGCCCGCTTCACGCGCGACCAACGCGACCCGCGCACCTTTCGCCGCGAGCACCTCGGCCAGCGCGCGGCCCAATCCACGACTCGCTCCCGTGACCACGACGCCTGTTCCTTGGATCTGCATGTTCACTAGCTAACCCCGGTCCGCCAACATGTCATCGGGTCTGCTAATGTGTTGCCCAGATGCCAACCAGCGCGACCGACCACCTCGCCGACAACGTCAAAGCGATCCGCGAAACCCGCGGATTGTCACAGCAGCAGATCGCGAAGGCCGCCGGCATCCCGCGTGCGACGTGGACGCACCTCGAATCGGGCGCAGCGAACCCGACGCTCGCGGTCCTCGTCAAGGTCGCGGCCGCGCTCGAGGTTCGGCTCGACGAGTTGCTCGCCCCGCCGCCGCAACCCGCGCGATTTCTCCGCGCCGACGAGCTGCCGACCCGCCAACGCGGTCAAGTCGCGATCCGCAAGCTCCTGCCGGAGCCGCTGCCGAACCTCGACCTCGAACGCATGACGCTGCCGCCGGGCGCGCGGATGGCCGGCGTCCCGCACACGCCCGGTACCCGCGAGTACCTCGCGTGCGAGCAAGGCTCGGTCGAGCTCGCGGTGGCCGGCGAGCGCTACACGCTCGGCGAAGGCGACGTCGTGATCTTCCGCGGTGATCAGCGCCACGCGTATCACAACCCCGGCAAGACCACCGCGATCGCCTACTCCGCGATCGCGTTCGCGAACCACTAAGGTCGAGACCGTCTCCGGTTTCGTGGGGTTGCGAGTCCCTAGAACTTATAGGTGAGACCGATCTTCACGTAGAAGTTGTAGTCGGTGTCGAACATCGAGTGCGCGAACTGGTTCGTGAAGAACGCGCGCTCGGCCTGAAACGGTGCTCCCTCGAGCATGCCGAACACGTTCCAGTGCTGCTGGATCGCGAGCTCCGCGATGATGCTGGTCATCAGCCGCACGCCGTTCTCGCGCCCGAACACGTCGTTCGGCTGCGTCCAACCGGTCAGCTTCGAGATCCGCATGATGTCGGGGTTCGTCATGTCCGCCGCGTTCGCATAGAAGTACTTGCACACGCCGATCGCGTCGCCGTCGAACACATCGGTCGGCCCCGTCATGCCCGTCGTCTTCTGGCCCGGGCAATGGCGATCGCTCCAGATGTCGAGGTACGCGCGCGCCGTGATCGTCACGTGGCTGAGCGCGGTCAACGACGCCATCGCGCCGGCATCGAACGTCAGGCCGTTGCGGTCCGAGTTATCGAGGAGCTTCGAGCCGTAGTAGAGGTCGGAGAACAGGCCGACCGACAGCGGCTCTGCATCCAGCACCATGGCGCGGGCGCCGATCCCGAGCTCGGTCCGCGCACCGAGCGTGCGTGCCGCGACTGCCATGTCGAAGCCGAACTTGTGCTGGATCCGCCCGAAGCCGACGGTGACGCGTCCATCCACGTAGTACGGGTAGCCGACGGAGAGGTCGACCGTCGAGCGGCCGCGCGGCAACGTCCGCGCACCGAAAGACGACAGGCCGCGCTGCTCGATCTCGAGGTCGGCTTCGCTCGGACCCGCGATCATCAGCTCGCGCGACAGCGTCTGGGTCTTACCACCCTCGATCTGCAGCGTCTGCTCGAACGGCTGGTAGCCGGGGTTCTCGATCCGCACGACGGTCTCGCCGGTCTCGACCTCGGTATCGAGCGGCGTCTTGCCGACCGGGATGCCGTTGATGATCACGTCCGACGGCGACGGCGTCGCGAGCACGCGCAACCGGCCGACCGGCTTCAGCGTCGCCTGCACGGTCACGGTCTGACCGGCCTCCACGCGGACCTTCTGCTCGAACTGCTTGAAGCCATCGAGCCGCACGACGACCGGGTGCTCGCCCGCCGACACGTGCTTCTCCTGTGGGACCTTGCCGACGGCAGCGCCGTCGATGAAGACCTGGGCCTCGGGCACCATCGACACGACCTTCAAGATGCCGCTATCGCCCGCCGCCTCGGCATTCAGATCGAACTTCACGATCTGCGAGCTACCGGCCGCGACGGTCACCTTCTTCTCGCCGGCCTGCATGCCCGGCGCCTTGACCTGGACGATGTGCTCGCCGGCCTTCACGTCCTTGATATCGACCGGCACCGGCCCCATGTCGGTCCCGTCGATGAACGCGCGCGCACCAGCCTGATCCGACAGCACGCGGACCACGCCGACGCCGCCATTCAGCGTCGCCTGAAGCTCGGCGCGGACCTTCGTCTGCTGACCCGCGGTGACCTGCACGGTCTGCTTCCACGGCAGCGCCGGCGCCTTGCGGACCTCGATGACGTGGAGGCCCTCGATCACGTTCTGGATCACCGTCGGCGTGTTGTCGGGGTTCTTGTTGCCGTCGATGTAGACCTCGCCATCGGGCACGTCCGAGTCGACGACCACGACGCCGTACTTCGGCTTCGCGATCTCCTTTAGCGACGGCATCACCGTCTGCGTGTTGTTCTCGGTCGTCGTGTACCAGTTCTCGAACGCCTCGTAGCCGTCCTTGGTGATCCGCAGCTGGTGACGACCCGCGGTCGTCGTGATCACGATCGGCGCCTGGCCTTTGACCTCGCCGTCGAGCATCACGGTCGCGCCGGCCATGCCCTTCGGATCCGCATCCGCGCGGATGTCGAGCTTCGGCGGATCGGCCTTCTTGACGAGGGGCACGAACAGCTCTTGCTGCTTGCGCAGCGCCGCGACCACGAACTGCTTCGTCGCGGTCTCGTAGCCCGGCGTCTCGATGATCACCGTGTACGTCGCCTTGTTGAGCTTGCCTTCCCACGGCGTGACGCCGATCTGGCAGGTCTTGTCGCCGATGTAGATCGGAGCGCCCGGTGGTGCTGAATCGATCTTGACCGAGTACCGACCGGTCTTGGGGCAATCGGCGGAAGCAGCGGTCACGAACGCGACCGAAAACACCAATGCCAGTGCAGCAATACCCGAGAGTCTCATCGGGTTATTACGCTATCACCTCAGAGGGGCGTTAACCAACCGACGGCGAGCGCCCCGAGCAGTGCGATGCCACACACGATCCGGTAGATCGCGAACCCGGTGAAGTGGTGCGAGGTAAGGAACCGCATCAGCCACGCGATCGCGGCATAGCTCGAAATCGCCGCTACACCCGTACCGACGAGCAACTGTGGGATAGGTCCCGGTCCGAACTCTCGGAGCGTCTTGAATGCCTCGTACGCTCCCGAGCCGGCGATCGCCGGGATCGAGAGCAGGAACGAGAACCGGGCCGCATCGGTGCGCGCGAACCCGAGCAGGAGCGCCATGCAGATCGTGCCACCCGAGCGCGACACGCCCGGGACGAGCGCGAGCGACTGCGCGAGCCCGATCAGGATCACGTCCTGGAGCGTGATCTCCGCCAGCGGCCGATACGATGCCCGCCCGCTCGTGAAGTGATCGATCGCCCAGATCACGATGCCGAACCCGATCAGCATCGAGGCGGTGATGTAGAGCGAGCGCAGATCGCCCTCGACGTGCTTCTTCAGGAGCAGCCCGACGACCGCGAGCGGCACGGTGCCGATCACCAAGAACCAAGGCATCTTGCCTTCGGGCGTCCCCGGCGCGCGGAACATCGCGAGCGCGACGTCGACGAGGTCCTTCCAGAAGTAGGCGATCACCGCCGCGAGCGAGCCGAGCTGGATGATCGCGGTGAACGCAGCGCCCGCATCCGGCTTGTGGAGGAGCGCCGGCACGATCCGGAGGTGCGCACTCGACGACACCGGGATGAACTCGGTCAACCCTTGGACCAGGCCGAGCAAAGCGGCGAGCCACAATGACATCGCGAAGCACGCTAACATTATTGTGGTGAGGTCGCTCCTTCTCGTGGTGCTCTGCGCTTGCGGGACGCACGCGTCACCGGCACAACCGACCCCACCGGTGGGCGCCCACGACGCCGCGGTCGCCGTCGAACCGGGGCCGAACGATACCGAGTGCGACGCACTCATCGAGCACGCGATCGCCCTCGAGACGCCGGCGGATGCCGGGCTCGGCAGCGACGAGCACGCGAAGCTCAAAGGCGAGCTCCGCGACAAGTTCGTGACCCGCTGTCGCGCGATGCCGCGCGCGGTCTATCGCTGTGCGATCGCGGCGACGACGCTCGACGCGTTCACGAGCTGCGACCCCGGTTAGTTGCGAATTCCGCTTCTCCGTTCGCGGTTGCCTATTGTCAGACGATCGGAGCGAGCGGAGCGAGCGACACGCAGCGGCCTGCGGCCAACGGCTCTGCGCTCCGAGCTCTGGCCTCCGATCGCGAGCGACGGTCCAGTCCTGTACGCAGGCGGTCCGCGGCCAACGGATCTGCGCTCCGGGCTCTGCCCTCCGATCGCGAGCGACGGTCCAGTCCGGTACACAAGCGGTCCGCGGCCAACAGATCTGCGCTCCGGGCTCTGGCCTCCGATCGCGAGCGAAGGGCCAGTCCTGTACGCAAGCGGTCCGCGGCCAACAGATCTGCGCTCCGGGCTCGGTGCAGACCGGGTACATGGGTGGCACTTCAGACCGGCCACATAGGTGGCGCTTGCTAAGGCTCAGCACGGGAGGGTGCTGTGCCTTGGAAAACGAAGAGCCCAGTGGATCTACGCAAAGAGTTCATGAATCGCGTGCTGCGCGGCGAGACCGTCACGCAGCTCTGCCGCGAGTACGGCATCTCGAGAAAAACCGGCGACAAGTTCAAGCAGCGCTACAAGCGTCTCGGTGAGCCGGGACTCGTCGACCAGTCTCGCGCGCCCAAGGTCATCCCGCATCGCACGCCGCCCGAGCTCGTCAAGCTCATCGTCGAGGAGCGCAAGCTGCACCCCACGTGGGGACCGAGAAAACTAAAGGTCGTCTTGGAGGAGCGTCTCGATCACGAGCTTCCTGCGGCGAGCACGATTGGCGACATCCTCTCGCAAGCAGGGCTGGTCACGGGTCGTCGCCGCAATCGTCGTGTGCCGCCGCAACCGACGACACTTCGCGAAGCGACTGCTCCGAATGACGTTTGGTGTATCGACTACAAAGGCCAGTTCCGTCTCGGAAACCGCTCCCTGTGCTATCCGCTCACGCTGACCGACCAGCACAGCAGGTTCCTCGTCGGCTGCGAAGCGATGGCTCGGATCTCAGACGAGGGTGCTCGCGAGGCCTGCGAGGAGGTGTTTCGGCGGTACGGACTGCCCAAAGTCATCCGTTCCGACAACGGCATTCCGTTTGCGTCGTCGGGGCTCGCAAACCTGACAAAGCTCTCCGCCTATTGGATGCGCCTCGGCATCGAGCTCGAACGCATTCGTCCGGCCCATCCCGAGGAGAACGGACAGCACGAGCGCATGCACCGTACGCTCAAGTTCGAGACGACCCGTCCGCCGAGGACGAATCTGCTGCAGCAGCAAGAGTGCTTCGATGCTTTCATCGAGGAGTTCAACACTCAACGACCGCACGAGGCCCTCAACATGAAACGGCCGGCACAGGTCTACAGACCGTCACCGCGCAAGATGCCTGTGGAGCTGCCCGAACCCGAGTATCGCGACCACGACGACGTCGTCTACGTGCACCGGTGCGGCAGTCTCTTCTTTCGGCGTCGGAAGGTCTTCTTGTCCAACGCCCTCGCTTTGCAGCCCATCGGTCTTCGCGAGGAAAACGATGGCCGCTGGCTGGTCACGTTTATGAACCTCGACCTCGGCCATCTCGACGGCGCTGGCTTCCTAGCGCGCTGACTTAACCGCTGCCTCCCCAGGACTAAAACTGCCACCCATGTGCCCGGTCAGAAATGCCACCTATGTTCCCGCTTGCACCCCAACCGCACGTCGGTCGAATAGGGAACGGTGAAGCGGAACCTGAATCAGGAATCGGTACAGAGTAGACTCCGCGCGTGCGACACGCGGTAATCCTCGCGGGTGGAAGTGGCACGCGGCTATGGCCCGCGAGCCGGCGCGCCCGTCCCAAGCAACTGATCGCGCTCGCCGCCGGCGGCGATGCGCTCGTCACGACCGCGACCCGGATCGGCGAGCAGCTCGCGCCCGGGCGGGTGACGATCGTGACCGCGGCCTCGCAGGCGGCGGCGACCCGCGAGGTCGTCCCGCAGGTGCCGCTGATCGAAGAGCCGTTCGGTCGCAACACCGCGGCCGCGATCGGCCTGGCCGCGGCGCGCCTCGTGCGCAGTGATCCCGATGCAGTGCTCGCGATCATGCCCGCGGATCAGCACGTCACGAACCAGCCCGGGCTCGTCCACGCGCTCGACGTCGCGCTGACCGCCGCGGAGACCACGGATGCGATCGCGACGATCGGGATCGCACCGACCCGCGCCGAGACCGGCTTCGGCTACCTCGAGCTCGCCGGTCCCGCGGTGCTCGACGCGGTGATGCCGGTCGTTCGCTTCGTCGAGAAGCCGGACCTCGCGACGGCCGAGCGCTACGTGTCCTCGGGCCGCTACTTGTGGAACGCGGGGATCTTCTGCGCGCGCGCCGAGCGATTGCTCGCCGAGCTGACGTCGAAGCTGCCCGCGACCGCCGAAGCCGTGCGCGCGATCGCTGCGGATCCTGCGACGGCCGCGGCGCGCTACGAGCCGCTCGCGTCGATCTCGATCGATCACGCGGTGATGGAGAAAGCGCTGAACGTCGTCACCGTACCGGCATCGGTCGGCTGGGACGACATCGGCTCGTGGGCCGCGTTGCCGGCCGTGCGCGGTGAAGACGACGCGCACAACACGCTCGCCGGAGACGCGCTCGTTCTCGACGGCACCGGAAACATCGTGATGACCGACGGCCCGCTCGTCGCGACGGTCGGCGTCTCCGATCTCGTGATCGTGAAGAGCGGCGATGCGATCCTCGTGATTCCGAAAGCGCGCGCACAGGATGTTCGCGCGATCATCGATGCGCTGAACGCTCGCGGCCTCCAGCGATTCACGTAACCGTGCGCTGACGCTCTGTTCCGAGCCGCCCCAAACGGCGCGTTCGCGCGCGCGGAGCGAGGCAGCGTGCCCTCCCGCACGTCGACGATCGTGTAGGTCTCATGGATCCGAGCTACCCCAGCGGCACCCCAGTTGCACTGAGGGCGTCGCATGAAGATGACGAACATTCTGTGTGCCGTGCTGCTCGGCCTTCCGGCGGTGGCGATGGCGGGAACGCTCTCCGAGCTCGACACTCAAATGATCGCGCACCAGCACGCGGTCGATCAGACCGAGATCGCGATGGGCAAGCTCGCGCAAGCGAACGGTGGCGCGGCCGTGAAGAAGTACGGCGCGACGCTCGTGAAAGATCACACGCAAGCCGACAAGGACATCACCGCGCTTGCGAAGAAGAAGGGCATTCCGACGATCCCGGCGGACACCGCGCTGAGCGACGCCGACAAGAAGGATCAGGCCGACATGACGGCGAAGATGAAGGGCGAGAAGGGGGCGACGTTCGATCGCGACTTCCTCGACATGATGTCGATGGCCCACGATCGCGAGATCACCAAGATCGATGCCGACATCGCGGTCGTCACGGACGCGGACCTCAAGGCCGCGCTCCAGAAGACCAAGCCGGTGCTCCAGTCACACAGCGACACCGCGAAGTCGCTGCAAAAGACGGTGACCTCCAGCATGGAGATGAAGTGAGATGTACAAGTTCCGCAGGACGCTAGGAGCCTCGACCTTGACCCACGATCGCGTGGTCAATCTCAACGGCGATGACATCGGCCGCGTCGAGGAGCTCATGATCGACGTGATCACCGGCCGCGTCGCGTATGCCGTGTTGTCGTTCGGCGGCATCCTCGGCTTCGGCGGCAAGCTGTTCGCGATGCCGTGGTCCGCGATCACGGTCGACGAGGCAAGGCAGCGCTTCCTGGTCAACGTGACGAAGGTCCAACTCGAGCAGATGCCCGGATTCGACAAGGATCACTGGCCGGACTTGAGCGACCTCGACTACGCGAACGGCGTTTACCGGCAATGGGGAGTCACCCCGTACTGGGCGTGAGTCCCGTGCTACGACTCGCGGCGTGAACCCTAGGGTCTTCCGCGAGTACGATATCCGCGGCGTTGCCGACCGCGATCTCGACGATCGCATGGTGCACGCGCTCGGCATGGCGATCGGCAACTACGTGCCGGGCAAGACGGTCGTCGTCGGCCGCGACTGCCGCCTGACCTCGCCGCGGCTGTTCGCCGCGCTGACCGACGGCATCCGCGTCCACGCGGAGGTCATCGATATCGGCGTGGTGCCGACGCCGCTCGTCTACTTCGCGGCGCATCACCTGGAGCCCGCGGCCGCCGTGATGATCACCGGCAGCCACAACCCGCCAGAGGACAACGGGTTCAAGATCATGCTCGGCACCGACACGATCCACGGCGCGAAGATCGCGGAGCTCCGCGATCGCGTCGCCGAGCTGATCGACATCGACGCGCCGCACCCGCAGCACGCGATGCACTCGCGCGACATCATCGGCACGTACGTCGAGTTCGCGAAGAAGCAGCTGAAGCTTGGCACGCGCAAGCTCAAGGTCGTCGTCGACGCCGGCAACGGCGCCGGTGGGCCGACCGCGATGGCGCTGTACAAGGCGCTCGGCTTCGACGTCGTGCCGCTGTACTGCGATCTCGACGGCCGGTTCCCGCACCACCACCCCGATCCGACCCAGCCGGAGAACGTCGCCGACCTGATCGAGACCGTGAAGCGCGAAGGTGCCGAGCTCGGGCTCGCGCTCGACGGCGATGCGGATCGCCTCGGCGCCGTCGACTCGACCGGTCGGATCCTGTGGGGCGATCAGCTGATGATCCTGCTCGGCCAGGCCGTCCTCGCGGAAGTCCCGGGTGCGGGCTTCGTCGGCGAGGTCAAGTGCAGCCAGGCGATGTACGACGAGCTCGCGAAGGCCGGCGGCCACTGCGAGATGTGGAAGGTCGGCCACTCGCTGATCAAGGCGCGGATGAAGGAGACCGGTGCGCAGCTCGCGGGCGAGATGAGCGGCCACCTGTTCTTCGCGCACCGCTGGCTCGGCTTCGACGACGGCGTCTACGCCGGCGCACGGCTCGTCGAGCTCCTGACCCGCGGCACCCAGACGCTCGCCGAGCGCGCTGCAGAGCTGCCGGTAATGATCAACACGCCGGAGATCCGGATCGATTGCCCGGACGATCAAAAGGCCCGCGTCGTCGCGACGGTGACCGCCGCGCTGCGCGCGAACCCCGACGTCCGCGAGGTCATCGACATCGACGGCGTCCGCGCAAAGCTGGACGGAGGCTGGGGCCTCGTCCGCGCGTCGAACACCCAACCGGCGCTCGTCATGCGCTGCGAGGCAAACAGCGAACTGCGCCTCGCGGAGATCAAGAAGCTGATCGAGACGTCGATCGTCGACGCTCGATCAGCGTGACTACATCGTCTCGCCGGGGATCGTGAACGTCGCCTTCTCGGCCGCGCCCTTGATGCCGAGCGACAGCGCCATCTTGCCGTTGATCGTCACGTCGGGGGCGAGGAGGCTCATGATCAGGCTGTTCGACTTCACTTCGTCGACCGAGACCATGCAGTCCGCCGGGTTCGTATCGAACAGGCCGATGATCGTCTTGCCCGTCGAGCCATCCTTGCAGCCACAGCCCGGAGGCGCGGTGAGCATCGTGCAGTCGCGCGCGATCGTCGGCGTCAGCTGATTCACGACGGCCGGGATGATGTTGTTGTTGATGTCGTCCTGCGTGATCGCGCCGGCGAGGATCACGCCACCGGTGACGGTGTTACCCGACACGGTGCCGAGGTTCGCGTCGCTCATCGTCGTCGCCTGAACGCGCGCGCCGAGGAGGTTCAGCGGAATCGGCATCGTGCCGCCGATCGCGATCTGGATCGACAGATCGCCGGGGCCGCCGGTGAACTTGCCGCCGACGATCTTGCCGGCGAGCGCGGCGTCCGTGTTCGTCGCGGCCGTGAACATGCCGCCCGTCGGGTTGAGCTGATTGCCGCAACCCGTGCACACGGCCGGCTTCGCCGTCGTGCAGGTCACGTCATCGCTGCCCGCGCACGCGGCCGGCATCGGATTCGAGCCGATGTAGACGGCAAAGCCCGTCGACGCATCGCTCATGAACGTCGCATCGCTGGTCTGGACGTCCATCAGGAGGTTGATGCTGCCCTTGAGGACAGCCGTGTCGATGGTCGCCTGGATGTCGAAGCCCATGCCGGCGAGGGTGCCGAGCACCATGCCGAGCTGGTTATCCGGCGTGCCGTCGCCATTGAGGTCGAGGCCGTACTCGCGCGACTCGTTGTTGTTGGTGGGAACCAACGCCTTGTTCACCACGTAGTGGTGATGAGCGCCGGCTGGCGTGATCGTGTCGGTTCCACCTCCGCAGGCGGCGAACGACAACGAAGTGAGAGCTGCGGCGAACAAAACTGGACGGAAAAAGGCCATTGGATTCCCCTATTCGTGTGTCGGTGTTCTAACGCAGATCGCCGACGCTGCACAATAAGTGAACTCGCGCACCGATGCCGTGATCTCGGCCATACTTCGCCCGCATGCGCAAAGGTGTGATAGGGGCGCTCGCCCTGATCGTCGTCGCAGCGGCGGGGTTTTTCTGGTGGCATCACAAGCCATCACAGCCGGTGACATCGGGCACTGCGCACCAAACGGACACCGCCAAGCCAGCCCCACAACGCCAGGGCAATCGCGACACGGATGTCGCCGGCCCGGTGCTCGTCGACGACGATCCGAAAGGAACGCTCCGCCTCGAGGGCCAGGTCATCGACGCCGAAGATCATCCAGTTGCGGCAGCCACCGTCGTGTTGTCGTCGCATCCGCAGCGCACGGCGAAGACGGCCGCCGACGGTGGCTTCGCGTTCGACAACCTCGTCGCCCGGCCGTACACGCTCGTCGCGCGCGCCGACAAGGGCGTCGCGGGTCCGGTCACGGCGCGGCTCACGGCGAAGAGTGATCCAGTCGTCCTTCGCTTGCGCGCCGCGGCGAAGCTGACGGTGACGGTCGCTACGGGCGATGGCAAGCCGCTCGACGGTGCGACGGTCGACTTGCGCGGCACGGATCACCAGACGCAGGAGACCAAGGCCGGCACGGCGGTGTTCACCGCGGTCGTCCCCGGTGGCTATCAGATCGCGGCGTGGGCGCCCGGTCTGGCGCACGCGACGACGTGGATCAACGTGGGCGCGGGCGAGGCGAGCGCGAAGCTCGTGCTCGTCCCGGGCGCGGCGGTGTCGGGGATCGTCGTCGACGATCACGGCAAACCGATCACCGGCGCGCGCGTCACGTATCACGGCACCTCGGATTGGTCCCAGCAGGGCGACCCTCGCTACGACGCGGTGACCACCGGTGCCGACGGCAAGTTCGAGATCGCCGCGATGGCCGCGGGCACGTTCCGGTTCGCGGCGTCGCATCCCGAGTTCGCACCGGGGAGCTCGCCGCAGGTCACGCTCGACGGCAAGACCGAGAAGCATGGCATCACGATCCAGCTCGAGGCGGGCGCGGTCGTGAAGGGCCGCGTGATCGACGACGCGAAGAAGCCAGTCGCCGGTGCGCGCGTGCGGATCGGGATCACGGCGCGCCGCCGGATGGTGTTCGCGCAGCCGCGCCAGGCGTACAGCGACGCCGACGGAAACTTCGAGATCCGCGGCATGCCGAAGGCCGAGCTGTCGCTCGTCGCGATGGCCGATGCCGGCGCGTCGAATACGAAGGAGATCGACGCGACCCGCGGCGACGTCACCGGCGTCGAGCTCGTGATCGACGTGACCGGTACGATCGCGGGCGTCGTCGTCGATGCGACCGGTCAGCCGATCGAAGGCGCGCAGGTCTCGGCCGGACCGAATTTTCGCGATCAGTCCGCGCTCGACTTCGGCCAGTTCCGGCTGCGTGGGTTTCCCGAGGAGCTGACCGACGCGAGCGGCAAGTTCACGCTGACCGGGCTCGCGCAGGGTAGCTACGAGATCACGGCGATGCGCGAGCGAGCTGCGACCCGCGGCCGGCGCGGCGCCGCGCAGGGCATCGTCGCGAAGACCGGAACGAAGGATCTCAAGATCACGCTGCAGGCCGAGGGCGGGATCAAGGGCAAGGTCGCGATCAGCGACGGCACCGTCCCGATCGCGTTCACGATCTCGCTCGGGATGACCGAGCAGAGCTTCACCGGGACGAGCGAGTTCGAGATCGACGCGCTCGCGCCGCAGAGCTACGAGCTCAACGTGCGCGGCCCGAGCTTCCAGTCGCGCGGCCAGACCGTGCTCGTCGAGCCCGGCAAGACCGCCGACGTCGGCACGATCATCCTGCAGAAGGGCCGCACGCTCGGCGGCATCGTCACCGCCGACGGCAACCCGGTGCCGAACGCGACGGTCTACGCCGGCCGCCAGATCTTCGGCAACGGCACGAGCAACACGGCGTCGTTCGGCAACTTCGGCGCTGCGGCGAAGACGACGACGACCGGACCCGACGGCACGTTCTCGCTCGCCGGCTTCAACGACGGCGACCTCGCGATCGTCGCGGAGCAAACCGACATCGGCCGGAGCAAGGCGATGCGCGTGCCGACGGATCAAGCGAACCAAGATCAGCTCGTGCTCGAGCTCCAGAAGTTCGGCGCGATCAGCGGCGTGCTCACTGCGGGCGGCAAACCGGCCGAAGGCACGCTCGTGAGCTGCCAGTCGACGACGACGCCCGGCGCGCTGTACGGCGTCGCGGCCGGTCCCGATGGCAGCTATCGCTACGACAAGCTCGCGCCGGATACCTACAAGGTGTCGGCGACCGTCGGCATGCCGATGGCGGGGATGAAGTTCTATTCGCAGGAGGTCGTCGTGCCGCCGGGCAAGGAGGTCAAGGTCGACCTCACCGTCAACCCGGGCGCCGTCACGCTCGACGTCACCGCAGCGCCGCGCAATGGCACGCTCGGCGTCGCGAGTGCGTGGGTCGCGACCGGCGCGATCGCGGCGAAGACGGCGAACGATCTCGGCCTCCGC
>Ga0207687_10001437_pt1 | contig 16297 bp, 9 predicted proteins | sample KBSM54metaG_FD_184399 | JGI IMG/M metagenome (GOLD analysis project Ga0207687, IMG submission 184399) | Miscanthus rhizosphere microbial communities from Kellogg Biological Station, Michigan, USA - KBS M5-4 metaG (SPAdes) (version 2) | ecosystem: Host-associated > Plants > Roots > Rhizosphere >...
AAGGGTGAAATCCTCGAGCTCAAGAACACGATCAACACCATGGTCGATCAGCTCAACAGCTTCGCCTCGGAAGTGACACGCGTGGCGCGCGAGGTGGGTACCGAAGGCAAGCTGGGCGGTCAGGCGCGAGTGGAAGGCGTCGCCGGCACCTGGAAGGATCTCACCGACAACGTGAACCTCATGGCCGACAATCTGACCGGCCAGGTCCGCAACATCGCCGAGGTGACCACCGCCGTGGCATCGGGCGATCTCTCCAAGAAGATCACCGTCGATGTGAAGGGCGAAATCCTCGAGCTCAAGAACACCATCAACACGATGGTCGATCAGCTCAACGGCTTCGCCTCCGAGGTTACGCGCGTGGCGCGCGAGGTCGGCACCGAGGGCAAGCTGGGCGGACAGGCACAGGTGCCGGGCGTCGGCGGTACGTGGAAGGATCTGACCGACAACGTCAATCTCATGGCCGACAATCTCACCGGCCAGGTCCGCAACATCGCCGAAGTGACGACCGCCGTGGCATCGGGAGATCTCTCCAAGAAGATCACCGTCGACGTGAAGGGCGAAATCCTCGAGCTCAAGAATACCATCAACACCATGGTGGATCAGCTCAACGGCTTCGCTTCGGAAGTGACGCGCGTGGCGCGCGAGGTCGGCACCGAGGGCAAGCTTGGCGGCCAGGCGCAGGTGCCTGGCGTCGCGGGCACCTGGGCCGATCTCACCGACAATGTGAACCTGATGGCAGCGAACCTCACCGGCCAGGTCCGCAACATCGCCGATGTGACCACCGCCGTGGCCAAAGGCGATCTGTCCAAGAAGATCACCGTCGATGTGAAGGGTGAAATCCTCGAGCTCAAGAATACCATCAACACCATGGTGGATCAGCTCAACGGCTTCGCCTCGGAAGTGACGCGCGTCGCGCGCGAAGTGGGCTCGGAGGGCAAGCTTGGCGGTCAGGCGCGCGTTGAAGGCGTCGCCGGCACCTGGAAGGATCTGACCGACAACGTCAACCTGATGGCCGGCAATCTCACCGGCCAGGTCCGCAACATCGCCGAGGTGACGACCGCCGTGGCGCGCGGCGATCTGTCGAAGAAAATCACCGTCGATGTGAAGGGCGAAATCCTCGAGCTCAAGAATACCATCAACGTGATGGTCGACCAGCTCAACAGCTTCGCCTCGGAAGTGACGCGCGTGGCGCGCGAGGTGGGCACCGAAGGCCGGCTCGGCGGTCAGGCGCAGGTCGAGGGCGTCGGCGGCACCTGGAAGGATCTGACCGACAATGTGAACGCCATGGCCGCCAACCTTACCGGCCAGGTCCGCAACATCGCCGAGGTGACGACCGCGGTGGCGCTTGGCGACCTCTCCAAGAAGATCACCGTCGATGTGAAGGGTGAAATCCTCGAGCTGAAAGACACCATCAACACGATGGTGGACCAGCTCAACTCCTTCGCCTCCGAGGTTACGCGCGTTGCGCGTGAGGTCGGCACCGAGGGCAAGCTCGGCGGCCAGGCGCAGGTGCGCGATGTCGCCGGCACCTGGAAGGATCTCACGGACAACGTGAACCTGATGGCTGACAATCTTACCGGCCAGGTCCGCAACATCGCCGAGGTGACGACCGCCGTGGCGAAGGGCGATCTTTCCAAGAAGATCACCGTCGACGTGAAGGGCGAAATCCTCGAGCTCAAGAACACCATCAACGTGATGGTCGATCAGCTCAACGGCTTCGCCTCGGAGGTGACGCGCGTGGCGCGCGAAGTCGGTACCGAGGGTAAGCTCGGCGGCCAGGCGCAGGTGCCGGGCGTCGGCGGCACGTGGAAGGACTTGACCGACAACGTCAATCTGATGGCGACCAACCTCACCAACCAGGTGCGCGGCATCGCCGACGTGGTGACCGCGGTGGCGCAGGGCAACCTCAAGCGCAAGCTGGCGGTGGACGCCAAGGGCGAGATCGCCGCGCTCGCCGACACGATCAACGGCATGATCGAGACGCTTTCGACCTTCGGCGACCAGGTGACCAACATGGCGCGCGAGGTCGGCATCGAAGGCCGGCTGGGCGGCCAGGCGCGCGTGCCGGGCGCTGCGGGCCTGTGGCGCGACCTCACCGACAACGTCAACCAGCTCGCGGCGAACCTTACCAACCAGGTGCGCTCGATCGCCGACGTGGCGACGGCCGTGACCAAGGGCGACCTTACCCGATCGATCGCGGTGGAAGCCTCGGGCGAAATGGCCTCGCTCAAGGACAATATCAATGAGATGATCCGCAACCTGAAGGAGCAGACGCTCAAGAATGCGGAGCAGGATTGGCTGAAGACCAACCTCGCCCGCTTCTCGCGCATGCTCCAGGGCGAGCGCGATCTGAGCACGGTGTCCAACCTGATCATGTCCGAGCTCGCACCGCTGGTGGATGCGCAATATGGCGTCTTCTACGTCACCAACCGTGAGACTGACGAGACGGTGCTCGAACTGGCGGCAAGCTATGGCGCCGAGAATCGCGACGAACTCAAGCGCGAGTTCAAGCTGCGCGAGGGGCTGGTCGGCCAGGCGGCTGCGGACAAGCGGCCGATCCTGCTCAAGAATGCGCCGAGCGATTTCATCCGGATCGGTTCAGGCCTCGGCCATGCCACGCCGGCGCATGTCAACATCCTGCCGGCGCTGTTCGAGGACGAGGTGAAGGCGGTTATCGAGCTCGCCTCATTCAGCGAGTTCAACGAAACCCATCAAAGCTTCCTCGATCAGCTGATGGAATCGGTCGGTATCGTGCTCAATACGATCGCCGCGACGATGCGCACCGAAGGGCTGCTGAAACAGTCCCAGCTCCTCACCCAAGAGCTGCAAGCGCGCCAGACCGAGCTTACAACGAAACAGGAAGAGCTTCACGCAACCAACGAGGAACTACAGGAAAAAGCCCAGCTTCTCGAGAACGAGAAGAAACAGGTCGAAGCGAAGAACCTCGAAATCGAAATGGCGCGGCGCGCGGTCGAGGAGAAGGCCGAGCAGCTCGCTCTCACCTCGAAATACAAATCCGAATTCCTCGCCAACATGTCGCACGAGCTGCGCACCCCGCTCAACTCGCTGCTGATCCTCTCGAAGCTTCTGGCCGACAATCCGCAGGGCAATCTAAACGACAAGCAGACCGAGTTCGCCCGCACCATAAACTCGGCCGGCTCCGATCTGCTCAACCTCATCAACGACATTCTCGATCTCTCCAAGATCGAGTCGGGCACCGTCTCGATCGAGATCGGCGACATGCGGCTGAGCGGGCTGAAACAGCATATGGAGCGGACCTTCCGGCAGCTGGCCGCCGACAAGAATCTCGATTTCCGGGTCGAGTTCGACGCCGATCTGCCCGCCGCGATCCGTACCGACGAGAAACGGCTCCAGCAGGTCGTGCTCAACCTGCTTTCCAACGCCTTCAAATTCACCTCGCACGGCAGCGTCACCCTGTCGGTGCGCGACGCCAAGGCGGGGTGGAGCACCAACCATCCTGTGCTGCGCAACGCCGAGCGCGCAATCGAGATCGCCGTCACCGATACCGGCATCGGCATCCCGAAGGACAAGCAGAAGCTGATCTTCGAGGCCTTCCAGCAGGCGGACGGTACCACCAGCCGCAAATATGGCGGCACCGGCCTCGGCCTCTCGATCAGCCGCGAAATCGCGCGTCTGCTTGGCGGCGAACTGCAGGTGAGGTCCACCCCGGGCGAAGGCTCGACCTTCACCCTGTTCGTGCCGCTCCACGCTGAATCCGATATCCGTGCCCTGCCCGGCACGACGACTGCCCGCTACGACAATAGCGGCGCAATGGTCCCCAACGCCCTGCCCACCCAACTCGACGTGACGGATGATCGCGATACGCTCGACGGCTCGCCCTTTATCCTGATCGTCGAGGATGATCCGGATTTCGCCTCGATCCTGCTCGACATCGCCCGCGAACAGGGCCTGAAGGGCGTCGTCGCGACGGCCGGCGCCGGCACGCTCGCGCTTGCCCGCAAATTGCAGCCGGGCGCGATCACGCTCGATCTCGGCCTGTCGGATATCGACGGCTTCGTGTTGCTCGATCTGCTCCGGCACGACCCGCAGACAATGCATTTGCCGATCCATGTCATCTCGGGTGCCGAGCGGCTGGCGACGGCACTCGGCATGGGCGCGTTCGGCGCCACCGCAAAGCCGGCGAATGCGGAAACTCTGGCCGCGGTCTTCCGCAACCTCGCCGATACGATCCGTGCCAGCGACACGGTAACCGTGGTCGAACTGCTTGACCGCATCGACGCGAATTCATCGCTGCCGCAGGTGCCGGAGCTCGCCGGCGCGAAGATTCTGATCGTCGATGACGATATCCGGAACATCTATTCGCTCACGAGCGTATTGGAGAGCTATGATGTCGAAGTCCTCCATGCCGAAGGCGGGCGTGACGGCCTGCTGATCCTGGAACAAACGCCCGATGTCGATCTCGCGCTGATAGACATCATGATGCCGGAGATGGACGGATACGAAACCATGCAACGCATCCGGGAGCAGGCGGCGCTTGCCGACGTTCCGCTGATCGCAGTCACCGCCAAGGCGATGAAGGGCGACCGGCAGAAGTGCCTCGACGCGGGCGCCTCGGATTACATCGCCAAGCCAGTCGATATCGAACTGCTCCTTGCCCTGCTCCGGGTATGGATCGCACGGTCGCGCGACCGGTCAGTGCCAGGACGTGCGCCGCTGGCCCTGGTGGCGAAGTAAGCGGATAATGCGGAGCCTCACCCTGCCCACGTCTGCTGCTCCCCCCGGCGCGGGCCCCCTGCGCGTATCGCCCGAGGCTCTTGAACAGATCCAGGCCTCCCTGGACGATCGCGCCCGTATCCTCGTCGTCGACGACGACGAGAATAACCTGCTCGCGATCGAGAATGTGCTCGAGGATGTCGGCGAAGTCGTCATCGCCAAATCGGGCGAGGAGGCGCTGCGCCATCTCCTCAAGGGTGATTTCGCGGTCATCCTGCTCGATGTCTATATGCCCGGCATGGACGGCTATGAGACGGCGCAGATGATCCGCCAGCGCGACCAGTCGAAGCGCATCCCGATCATCTTCCTGTCGGCGGTCAACAAGGAGAATGAGCACCTGATCCGCGGCTATGCGATGGGCGCGGTGGATTATGTGTTCAAGCCGGTGGAACCGGTGGTGCTGCGCTCCAAGGTCGCGGTGTTCGTCGATCTGTTCCTGATGACGCGCGAAATCCAGCGCAAGGCGCGGCAGGAGCAGTTGCTGCTCGGCGAAATGATCCGCGCTGATGGCGAGCGCCTCAAGGCGGAGGAGGAACTGAGGCTTTCCGAGCAGCGCCAGGCCGCCATCATCGAATCCCTTCCGATCGTGCTGTATCTCGAAGCGGTGGGCAGCGTCCCGCGCATGCCGCAGTTCGTCAGCGGCGATTTTGCAGCCCTTACCGGCTTCGCCTTTGACGAGCTGCAGCGCTCGCCGACCCTGTGGCAGGACCGTCTCCACGATGATGATCGCGAGCGCGTGCTGGCGGCAATCGAGGCTCGCAAACATGGCAATTCGCTTGCCATCGAATATCAATGGCAATGCGCCGATGGCCGCTACAAGCATTTCCTCGACCAGGCCGTGCTGCTCCGTGATGCCGACGGTCAGCCGATCGAATATGCCGGAACCTTGCTTGACGTGACCGAGCGCAAGGATCTCGAGACTCAGCTGCTCCATATCCGAAAGATGGATGCGATCGGCAAGCTCACCGGCGGCATCGCGCATGATTTCAATAATTTGCTGGCAGCGGTCATTGGCGGCCTCGCGCTGATCGAGCGCCGGGTGCCGATGAACGAGGATCAGCACAAGCTGCTCGCAATGACTCAGCATGCAGCCGGCCAGGGCGCCGAGCTGGTAGCGCGGCTTCTTGCCTTTGCGCGCAAGCAGAAGCTGGAGCCGGCGGCGATCGACGTGACCTCGCTCTCGAACGCGGTCAGCAACCTGTTGTCGCATACGCTGGGCGGCCTGGTGGAGATCGCCTGGGATATCGATCCAAAGGTCGCGCACCCTTATGCCGATGAAGGCCAGCTCGAACTCGCATTGATGAATCTTGCGATCAACGCGCGTGATGCGATGCCCGAGGGGGGAACGATCCGGATTTCAGCACGCAACGCGACCGTTGGGCGGAAGGACGATCTCGGGTTGGCCCCGGGGCGCTATGTCCTGCTCGCGGTCGAGGACACGGGCTGCGGCATTTCACCCGATCTGCTCGAGCGCGTCATGGAACCCTTCTTCACCACCAAGGAGGTGGGCAAGGGCACCGGCCTGGGCCTCAGCATGGTCTATGGTTTCGCCAGCCAGTCAGGCGGTGCGATGCGGATCGCGAGCCGCGAAGGCAAGGGTACCAGGGTCGAGCTATGGCTGCCGCGTGCGCGGCGCAGCATCGCCGCGCCCGGCACCGGCGAAACCGCCACCGTGCAAGGGCCGTCCGAGCCACTCAACATCCTGCTGGTCGACGACCATGACGGGGTGCGCGAAACCACCGCGGCACTGCTTGCCGATCTTGGCCACAGCACGGCAGTCGCGGCCGACGGGATGACCATCCTCGAGACGTTGCGCGGCGATCCAGACGTAAACCTGATCATCAGCGACTATGCGATGCCGCATCTGTCCGGGTGCGAGGTCATCCGTCGGGCGCGAAAGATCAAGCCCGGGCTCAACGCGATCATCATCACCGGCTATGCCGAAGACAATGGCCTCGACCTCTCGAAGGAAGACGTGGTGACTCTCAACAAGCCGTTCAGCCCGAACCAGCTCAGGGACGCGATCGGCGCAGCAATGGCGATGCGCGTGCCCGTCTGAGCTATTTCGCCGCGTATTGCCCCGGCTCGGCGCCGAAATGCTCCCTGGCGTGCGCGCGGGCGGCAGTCGCCGTCGGAAAAACCTCATCCTGCAGCGTCGACGTGACGATTGGGTAATTCTGCGAATTGTACCGCGTATCGCGCACGGTCAGGCGGTAGCTGCCTTCCTCGTTCTTCTGGATCAGGAAGGGCTTGACGGGGATTCTCGACATAGGGTTCTCCATTCATTCACTTGCCCCACCCATGCCGTCACCCCGGACCTGTTCCGGGGTCCATCGTGCCACGCAAACGGCGATGCTTGCGGAGAGATGGATACCGGAACAAGTCCGGCACGACGTTTATGGGCGGGCGTTAAACTCAATAGCTGCCGGTAGCGGCGGTATCGGCGCTGTCTTCAACCCAGTCGGCGATTGCCGCCTCGGTCGTGATCAACAGCCCCGCGATCGACGCCGCGTCCTGGAGTGCCGACCGGACAACCAGGGTCGGATCGATCACACCGGCCTGGACGAGATTCTCGTACACCTCGGTCTGCGCGTTGAAGCCGAACTCCTGATCATTGCCGTCAATCAGCTTGCCGGCGACCACGCCGCCATCATGCCCGGCATTCTGGGCGATCTGCCGGAGCGGCGCCTGAAGCGCCTGGCGGATGATGTCGACGCCGCGGGTCTGGTCGTCATTGGCGCCCTTGAGGCTGGCCAGCGCACGGCTCGCGTAGAGCAAAGCCGTACCACCGCCGGGGACGATGCCTTCTTCGACAGCGGCACGCGTCGCATGAAGCGCGTCGTCGACACGGTCCTTGCGCTCGGTCACCTCGACTTCGGTCGAGCCGCCGACCCGGATGATCGCGACGCCGCCCGAAAGCTTGGCGAGGCGCTCCTGGAGCTTCTCCTTGTCATAGTCCGACGTCGTGTTCTCGATCTGCTGGCGGATCGCTTCGACCCGGGCCTTGATCGCATCTGCAGTGCCGGCGCCGTCGATGATCGTCGTCGTGTCCTTGTCGATCGTGACGCGCTTGGCGGTGCCGAGCATGTCGAGCGTCACGCCTTCCAGCTTCATGCCGAGTTCCTCGGACACGGTCTGGCCGGCGGTGAGGATCGAGATGTCCTCGAGCATCGCCTTGCGACGATCGCCGAAGCCCGGCGCCTTGACGGCCGCAACCTTCAACCCGCCGCGCAGCTTGTTGACGACGAGAGTGGCGAGCGCATCCCCCTCGATATCCTCAGCGATGATCAGGAGCGGCCGGCCCGATTGGACCACGGCTTCCAGGATCGGCAGCAAGGCATTGAGATCACCGAGCTTCTTCTCGTGGAGAAGGATATAGGGGTCGATCAGCTCGACCGACATCTTCTCGGCATTGGTGACGAAATAGGGCGACAGATAGCCGCGATCGAACTGCATGCCCTCGACGACTTCGAGCTCGAACTCCAGGCCGCTGCCGTCCTCGACGGTGATCACGCCTTCCTTGCCGACCTTTTCCATCGCCTCGGCGATCTTGCGGCCGATCTCTTCGTCGCCATTGGCGGAGATGATGCCGACCTGGGCGATTTCGTCAGTGCCCGAAACGGGCTTGGAGCGCGCCTTCAGATCCTCGACCACCGCGGCGACGGCGAGATCGATGCCGCGCTTCAAATCCATCGGGCTGATCCCCGCCGAGACCGACTTCATCCCCTCGCGCACGATCGCCTGGGCGAGCACGGTGGCGGTGGTGGTGCCGTCGCCGGCATGGTCATGCGTCTTGGACGCGACCGCGCGGAGCATCTGCGCGCCCATATTCTCGAACTTGTTGCTGAGCGTGATTTCCTTGGCGACGGTGACGCCGTCCTTGGTGATACGCGGCGCGCCGTACCCCTTGTCGAGCACGACATTGCGGCCCTTCGGCCCAAGCGTCACCCGCACGGTGTTGGCGAGGATATCGACGCCGCGGGTAATCGCTTCGCGGGCGTCGCGGGAGAATTTCACGTCTTTGGCTGCCATGATGGCTGTTCCTTTTCGTCGCCCCGGCGGAGGCCGGGGTCGTTATCGGCTAGGTGTGCGTGTCCTACCCGGCCTTCGCCGGCGACGCTCTCAGCCGAGAATGCCCAGCAGGTCGCTTTCCTTCATGATCAGCAGGTCCTCGCCGTCGAGCTTGACCTCGGTGCCTGACCATTTGCCGAACAGGATCTTGTCGCCGGCCCTGACGTCGAGCGGCTGGATCGTGCCGTCCTCCAGGCGCGTACCGGTGCCAACCGAAACGACTTCGCCTTCTTGCGGCTTTTCCTTGGCGGTTTCGGGAATGATGATGCCGCCGGCGGTCTTTTCAGCTGCCTCGATGCGGCGCACCAGGACTCGGTCGTGCAGGGGACGGAATGCCATGGGCGAATGCTCCACGCTGGGCCGCGACCAAAAGGGTCGCTTTCACAAGCGGTAGCCAGCGCTGCCGGAAGCGATCTGGCACTCGCGATGCGGGAGTGCCAACGCGGCTGATATCGGCGCTCGGGGGGCTCGCGTCAATGGCGGCAGGGCGAAACAATTGACAGCCGGAAAAACGGGCGCTCGCCGGCCGCGGCGCGCACCAGATATCGCCGCCATCGAAATAGAACGGCTTTGGCTATATTTGTGTCGGCGAGTTCACATCAGTCAAGACAGGCTTGGATGGCGGGCCTACGGTACAGGACAAGGTCGCCCACGTCGCAACGATACTATACGCCGAAGCGGAAGCGCACATAGACAGTGCCGAATTTCGTGCTTAGCCTCGGCGTGTTGGCAGCTGATATGTCTACACAGGGGTGGCTTGGCTGAACATGTTTTTGCGTAACTGATCTGATCGTCCTTCATCGTGACAGCTGGCGCTGAAGGTGAATCGGGAGCTTGGGAGGCGGGACTTGCTCATCACGGATACGCTCGATGTCGGGATCGGCCTTGCGCTGGTCTATCTTCTCGTAAGCCTGGCCATGACGTCGCTGTCGGAAGCGATCGAAGCCTTTTTCAAGAAGCGCGCCGTCGATCTCGAGCGGGCAATCGCCGAGATGCTGCAGGGCGACGAGAGCGCGCTCAACGCGCTTTACGACCACCCGCTGATTTCAGCGCTCTTCCCGGGCCCCTATAAGCAACGCAAGCAGGTGCCGGCCGGAACCAGACTGCTCGGCGGCACGAAAGACGCTCGTACCGTCTCGCGCATGCTCGGCCGCAACCTGCCCTCCTATATCCCGCGCGATCTCTTTTCAGCCGTGCTGACTGAACTGCATGAGAAGGGCGAAGTGAACGACCGGATCCAGCAGGCGATCGGCACCATCACCCGCGCGACCGGCTTCGATCCCGCTGCGACCCGAAAAGGGATCGAGAACTGGTACGACAATGCAATGGATCGCGCCGCCGGCTGGTACAAAAGGCGCACCCAGGGGCGGTTGCTCTGGATGGGCCTGCTGGTCGCGGTGCTCGCGAATGTGAACAGCGTGACGATCGCCAATTACCTCGCCCATGCGCCGGAAGCCCGCAAGGCGGCGGTGCAGATCGCCACCGACGCGTCGGCCCATGCCCCCGGCTGGCTCGCGGGCGGGAAAGCAGCCGGGGCCGGAGGCGCTGTCGCAACCCCGGCGGTGGCCGCCGAAACGCCGGGAACGGTAGCCGGCAACAGCACCGACGGGAATGTCGTCGAGGCTCCGCCCGCCCCGACACCCGCCGCTACGCCCGCGCCCGTGGCGAAGCCGGCCTCGGCAAGCGCCGCGCCGGCGCCCGAAGCATATTATCACGATTATAGCGACCAGCTCGAAAAGATCGGGCTGCCGATCGGCTGGTCCGATGCGAGCAAGAAGCAGACTCTGGCCGGGTTCCACAATACCGGCTGGGCGAGATGGCTCCTGGCGGCGTTCCTGCTGGCTGTCGGATATATCACCACTGCGCTCGCGATCATGCTCGGCGCGCCCTTCTGGTTCGATCTGCTCGGCCGGCTCATCGTCATTCGCTCGACCGTGAAGCCCAATGAGAAGAGCCCGGACGAGGCATCCAAGGATGCGCATGGCGAAGCCGCCAGGCCCGGCGCACGGGCTGACGTCGCCCCCGCTGCCGCACCCGACGCGCCAATTGCCGGGGACGGCGGCGGATCGGGCGGCGAACAACTGGTTTACGGATAAAGACCATGGCTTTCGAACAACGCTTCGCCGTCACCCGCCAGCTTATCCCGATCTGCGCACGCCGCCCGGGGCTGAAAATGGCGCCGAAGGTTCGCTTCCTGGTTGCGCACGACACGTCCAATCCGGGCGCGACCGCGCGGGACCATCTGCGCTTCTATCTCGGCTCGCCAAATCCGCCGCCGAACCAGGTGAGCTCGGCGCAGATCTTCGTCGACGATCAGGAAATCCTTGAGCTTATCCCAGCCCTGTCGGACCCCGAACAGGCGCGCCACGTGCTCTATTCGGTGCCGACCGATAACAGCCTGTACGGCGTCGACGCGAACCGTGCCGCGATCGGCATCGAGCTTTGCTACGGCAATCATATCGACCCGACCCAGGCCTATAACCGCTATGTCTGGCTGTTCGCCTATCTGTGCAGCCTGTACGGCCTCGATCCCTCGCGTGACGTGGTCGGGCACCAGATGCTCGATCCGGCCCGCCGGTCGGATCCTGGTTCGGCCCTGGAAGTCAGTGGGCGCAGCTATGCCGGGCTGCTCGCGGATATCGTCACCACCTACCGCGCCTGTTCGGGCGCCCCTGCCAATATCGGCTCGCACCATATCGTGAAGGGTCCTGCCCGCACGACGGTGAGCCTGCGCCGGCGGGAAACCCCGGATCTGTCGGGGGCGATCAGCGCCACCCTGTCCCCGGGCGTTTCAGTCGATATCGCCGAGATTGTGCCGGGCACGCTCGTGTCCGGCAATAGCGATTGGGCGCACCTCACCGATGGCGGCTTTTGCTGGACCGGCGGCCTTACCCAGGAACCGCTCGCGGGCGGTGCACCCGCAATCGTCGCCACCGCAGCCCCCAGCCCCACGCCCTCCCCCGCGGCTGCCGCCGGTTTTGCCGCCCGTGCCGCCGCGATCGCTGTCGAGGAATGGCATTTCTTCGGCGACAACACCCAGGGCCCTACCGGCGCGACCACAAAACGCGGCCACAAGGAAACCGAACCGGCGACCGAGTCCGGCAAACAGGCATGGTTCGCGCGGATCGGGGATTACTGGCTCGAAGGCACCGGCACGCACGGACTCGACGGCAGGAATACCGACACGCCCTGGTCAGCGACGTTCATCTCGTACCTGATGCGCAAGGCGGGCGCTGGAACGCGGTTCCGCTATTCGACGCTTCACGCCACCTATATCTCTCAGGGAATCCGCGATCTGGCGAGCCAAAGGGCGGATGCCGGTTACTGGTGCCACCGCCTGCCTGACTACAAGCCGAAGGTCGGTGACCTGGTCTGCTGGTCGCGCCAGGCGGGCGTCGATTACGATCACCAAAAAGGCAGCGTCTACAAGGGCCATTCCGATCTGGTTGTGGCCGTCAACAGCGGCTCGATCGACATCATCGGCGGCAATGTCGGCAATTCGGTCACGCGCCGCCCGCTCGCCCTCGCCGCTGACGGCACGATTATCCCCGTCACCCGGGGCGCCGAAACCCTGTTCGGCGTGATGGAGTGCCGGATCGCCTGAGGGCGCCCCGACGCATCTTCGTCGTTTCGTCGCATTCCGGACGCATGCGTGTCGCCGAGCGCGCTGCTTTCGGTCATCCCGCGCCCAGAGGGTACGCATCCGGCTACGGCTTTGGTCCGTATATGGGGGCAAGAATAGGGCCAAATGGCCCGTCAGGGGATTGACCGATGGCAACGCAACTGGCGCCGGAAGCGCCGATCAAGACGCGCGAGCTTCATAATCATCATTTCGATTCGACGATCTGGAATGATTTCGCCTTTCGCGACGACGACATCGTCATCGCCACCTACGGCAAGTCCGGCACCACCTGGATGCAGCAGATCGTGGGTCAGCTGATCTTCAATGGCGATGCCGAGGTCAATGTCGCCGAGCTCTCGCCCTGGGTCGATCTGCGCGTGCCGCCAAAGGAAGTGAAGCTGCCCGCGATCGAGGCGCAGATGCATCGGCGCTTCCTCAAGACGCATCTCCCGGTCGATGCGCTCGTGTTCGATTCCGTAGCCAAATATATCTACATCGCGCGCGACGGCCGCGACGTGATCTGGAGCATGCACAACCATCATGCCAACGCCAATGCGGCATGGTTCTCCGCGATCAACGATACGCCGGGCCGGGTCGGCCCGCCCGTGCCGCCGGCCGATCCGGATCTGCGCCGCTATTTCCTCAACTGGCTCGACAATGATGGCGAACCCTTCTGGCCCTTCTGGGAAAATGTGCGGAGCTGGTGGGCGATCAAGCACCGACCCAATGTAATGCTCGTCCATTACCAGGACCTGAAGCGCGATCTGGTCGGCGAGATGCTGCGCATCGCCGAATTCCTTGACATCGATGTCGATGCGGCACGCTTCCCGGCGATGGTCGAACATTGCAGCTTTGACTGGATGAAGGCCAATGCGGCAAAGTCCGCCCCGCTCGGCGGCGTGTTCTGGGATGGCGGCGCCGAGACCTTCATCAACAAAGGCGTCAATGGCCGCTGGCGCGACACGCTGACGCTCCCGGACAACAAGGAATATGAGACCCGCAGCGTGCGGGAACTCGGCCCTGATTGCGCCCGCTGGCTCGCGGGCGGGGCGCGCGCGGTCTGAGGGAGATACCGAGGCTAATCGTCCCGATCAGGCGCGATGGCGAGCGATCCAGCCGGCGTTAGCAATGGTTTGGACACCTGTGACAGAGCCGTTCACGGCGGCCGGCGTCCCCCCCCCCCGAATTTGCGCATAAGCGCGCGGTGGGGGGAGTCCCGACATGGGAAAGGTCCGACCCCAATCCGGGTACACACCGACGCACTGCCGGACGATCCGTGCTATAATGTCACCATGGTAGCGTTTGCCCCTCCCCTTTCCACTCGATCGCGAGGAACCCTGTTCTGGTGACGCGCGAAGAGAAGGAGCGCGACGCCGCGCCAGCCCTGCCACGGACACCCTCACACAGCCCGATAGGGGACACAAAGCCACCGGCCCGGGCTCCGTCGCGCCACCGTCTTGTGCACGTCGTCGGGGATAGCGAGGAAATACGCACCATGCTCGGCGTGCTGACTCATCGCCGCCCCGAAACACACGTCCGGTGCTTCGCCTCGGGCAAGGCGTTTCTCGACCAGCTCGCCGCGCTCGAACAGGGGGTGGTGCTGCTCGATTTCGATCTGCCCGGCTTGCATGGCCTCGATCTCCTCACCGAGATACGCTGCTCCGCGACATGCTTTCCGGTCATCGCCCGCTCGGACCGCCACAACATCGCGCTCGCGATCGAGGCAATGAAGCTCGGCGCGCTGGATTTCCTGGAGAAACCGCATGATCTCAAATCCTTGTTCACGGCGATCGAAGATGGCTTCGGCGTAATCGAGGCCGGCGGCGCTGCCGCGAGGGGGTGAAGATTTAGCGCCGTCGTCCCAGCCCGAACGCCGAGCCCATGCATGGATTCAACCCTTTCCAATCCTTGCTATAGTCCCGCCCGGTCCGGTGCCGCGCACGCCTGAAAGCCACAGGCGAACAACAGCCGACCAAGGTCGAAAGGATCTGAAATCCGGCACTTTATAGATGGAAATCCCCCTCACGGAAAAGGTAATGCGCTGCCACCACGGGTTGGAACGGACCTACATGAGCAGACCCTCTCCTACTGGACTTGATCGACGCGCGCTCCTCGGTGCCGCGGCAACACTATCATTGGCTGGTTCCGGTGTCGCTTCGGCAGCCGAACGCGCTTTGCCGGACCCGGCGGGCTTCGACGCGCTTGTGCGGGCGACCATGCGCGACCTTCAGATACCCGGAATGACGATCGGCTATGGCCGCGGCGGAGCCCAATGGGTGCGGGGCTACGGGTTTGCCGACCTGGAAAACGGCGTTCCCGCAACACCCTTGTCAGCGTACCGATATGCTTCAGTGCAGAAGCCAATGACAGCCGTCGCCGTCCTTCAGCAGGTCGAGCGAGGCCGCATCCAACTCGATGCGGATGTGCGCCAATATGTGCCCTACTTCCCACGCAAGCCATACCCGATCACGATACGACAGCTGCTCGGGCATATCGGCGGGATCACGGACTATACCGCCCATCCGGCTGAAGAGCATCTCAAGCAGGCGATGACGACGCAACAGGCGATCGCCGTTTTTGCGGCCCATGACCTCATCGCCGAGCCTGGGACCCGGTTTCACTATACGAGCTATGGCTATAATCTGCTTGCGGCAGCAGTGGAAACCGCGGCCGCCGTACCGTTCGGAGATTATCTGCGGGATCATGTCTGGCGACCAGCGGGAATAACCTCCGCCCGCATGGACGATCCCCTGGCCATCATTCCTCACCGTGTGCGTGGATATCAGTTCGTCGACGGCCAGGTCCGCAACTCCGAGTTCGTCGATGTGAGCAGCAGGGTTGGCGGCGGTGCCAGCAGGGGCACTGTTCCCGACCTGATACGGTTTGCCGTTGCGCTGGCCGAGGGACGCTTGCTGCGGCCCACCAGCATGGCGCTGATGACGACGCCGACTCGGACGCGCGATGGGAAGATAGCAGGCTTTCCTCGCACAGACGGCTACGCAATGGGTTGGAGCGTGGTGGGCAACGCGAAAGATCGCGTGCTCTTTCACGACGGAGGGCAGACCGAAACCCGAACCATGCTGATCCTCCATCCCAGTTCCCGCCTGGCGATCGCGAGCGCGCAAAATTTCGAGCGTGATATACATCCACCGCTTGCATTTGCGCTTTGGCAGAAAGTCACTGGCCGACCGGGACCTATGAAGGCGACTTGAGCACGCCCGGTGTTGCGAGCCTTCCTGGCGGGCATCCAGCCAATCGTGTCAACCGCAGATATGGGCACAGCATCCTTGAGCGTGGTCGGGATTGGCCGAACAGTCTCAGGCGAACAGCAGCCGATCAGTGATCTTGCGCGGGTCGGTCCAGTCCTCGGACCACCAGGCCTTGTCGCCGGCGGCGGGCGGGCGCTTCAGTTGGAGCGTCGCCTTGCGCTTCGTCGCGTCCTTCTGGGCCACCCGGAACTGGTAGTGATCGATCATGCTGAGCGCTTCGACCATATAGGAGGTCGCAACCCGCGCATCCTTGATCAGCACCAGATTCTCGCCGTTCGAACCGTCAGCAGCTTTCGACATATTGTACGAGCCGAGATAGACCCGCGCATTCGGCGTGTTGAAATCGATCACGATGAACTTGTGGTGCATCCGCGTCCCGACGCTGCCAACCAGCCCGGTTGGCTCGGCGCTGAACGGCGGGGGCACATCCTTGTCGAGCGGCTCGACAAAGGTCGGCGGCGCGTTGGAGCTGCCCGATGCCACCGCGATGCCGGTGCGCTTGTCCGAAATGCCGGCAACGAAGCGATCGGGCTTGCTGGTCTGCGCCGCGAGCGCATCGCGGATCACGCCTGGCGTGGTG
>Ga0207687_10001441_pt1 | contig 16269 bp, 17 predicted proteins | sample KBSM54metaG_FD_184399 | JGI IMG/M metagenome (GOLD analysis project Ga0207687, IMG submission 184399) | Miscanthus rhizosphere microbial communities from Kellogg Biological Station, Michigan, USA - KBS M5-4 metaG (SPAdes) (version 2) | ecosystem: Host-associated > Plants > Roots > Rhizosphere >...
GCGCGGCCGCCGGGGCTCCCGGACCTGCTGCTGGAGCGCGGCATGGTCTGGGAGGACGATCCGCTCCAGATCGGGATGGTGCTCGACCACGAGCCCGAGCCGGTGCCGGAAGGGGTGAGCGTGCGCCTCGCCGACACCCGCGACGCCTACGCCGCCAGCGAGCGGATCGCGCGGACGGCGTTCGGCATGCAGGACGAGCTCAGCGACCAGCAGCTGACCGCGCTGTTCGAGCGAAGCGATCTCGCGGTCTCGCGCCGCTACCTGGCCTCCGTGGACGGGGTCGATGTCGCCACTGGCAACGCGATCTTCACCGACCACGGCGTGGTGCTGAACGCGGGGTCGACGCTACCCGAGTGGCGCGGTCGCGGCGCCTACCGGGCGCTGGTGCGGGCCAGGTGGGACGCGGCGGTGGCGGCGGGCACGCCCGTGCTCGTGACTCAGGCGGGCGCGATGTCGCGGCCGATCCTCGAGCGCCTCGGCTTCGTGGCGGTGTGCGAGGTGCGGGCGCTGCTGGACGCATTCGGGGAGCGCGAGGACGCCACCTAGACTTCCGCAATGCGCTGGGTAATCCCCCTTGGCCGGATCGCCGGCATCCCGATCGGAGTCAACTGGACGTGGCTGCCGATCGTCGCGCTGGTGATCGCGAACTACGCGAGCGACGTGTTCCCGAGCCAGAACCCCGGGCTTTCCGATACCACCTACCTGGTGATGGCGGCGGCGCTGGCGTTGCTGTTCTTCGCCGGCCTGCTGCTGCACGAGCTCGGCCACGCGCTGGTCGCGAAGCGGCAGGGCATGCAGATCGAGGGCATCACCCTGTGGCTGCTGGGCGGGGTGGCGCGGATCCTGGGCGAGTTCCCCAGCCCCGGCGCGGAGTTCCGGGTGGCGGTGGCCGGGCCGGCGGTGTCGTTCGTGATCGGGGCGACGTTCGCGGCCGTCGCGTGGCTGGCGCCGCTGCCGGACGCCGTGGACGGCGTCGTCGTCTGGATGGGAATCAGCAACCTGTTCCTGCTGGCGTTCAACCTGATCCCGGCATACCCGCTGGACGGCGGGCGGATCCTGCACGCCGTGCTGTGGCGGTTCCAGCGTGATCGCGGATCGGCCACCCGGGTGTCGGTCGGGATCGGGCGCGGGTTCGGGCTGGTCATGATCGGGCTGGGCGTGGCCGCGGTGGCGTTCGGCCTCGGCCCGGGGCTGGTCTGGTTGTCGGTGGTGGGTCTGTTCCTAGTGATGGCGGCCGGCGGAGAGGGCCGCACGGAGCACGTGCGGGAGATGCTGGACGGGCTGACCGTGGCCGACGTGATCGAGCGCGACCCGGTCTGCGTGCTGCCGACCCTGACGCTGGCCGAGTTCTTCGACGCGGTGGTGTGGTCGCAGCGCTACACGACCTACCCGGTGTTCGACGGCGAGCACGTGGTGGGCATGCTGCCGTTCCGCAACGTGGCGGCGGTGCCGCGGTCGCGGTGGGAGGACACCCGCATCTCCGAGGTGATGACGCCGCTCGAGAACGTGGTGCTGCTGGACGAGCAGGAGACGCTGACCGAGGCCGTGGGGCGGCTGGCAGCCGACCCGCTGCAGCGCGGGCTGGTGATCGAGGACGACCGGCTGGTGGGGCTGGTGTCGGTGTCGGATGTGGCCCGCGCGTTCGAGCGGCGGGCACGCGGCATGTGATCTGCAGATCGGTATGATCAGCGCATGGACGCCGCCAACCTCACCCAGATCGCCCTGTTCGAGGGGCTCTCGGACGCCCAGCTGAAGCAGATCAGCGGCTGGGCAGACGAGATCGATGTCGACACCGGGTACCACCTGATCCGCCGCGACGGGTTCGGCTACGAGTTCTTCGCCATCATCGACGGCACGGCCGAGGTGATGGACGGCGAGCGGCATCTGGCCGATCTATCGGCGGGCGACTTCTTCGGCGAGATGGCGCTGCTGGACGAAGAGCGTCGCAGCGCATCCGTGCGCGCGACGTCGCCGATGCGGCTGATGGTGATGACGCGGCAGGAGTTCCACTCGATGATCGCGGCGGTGCCGGCGCTCGACGAGCGGATCCGCGCGAAGGTCGCCGAGCGGCTCGACAACAGCGCGCGCTAGCCCCTGGGCCTACGCGGGCTGTGACTCTTCGCTGCGCTCGCTGCGAGCGGCCGATGCAAACGCATCACAGATCTGCTCGACCAGGTCGGCCGTAAAGCGCCCCTGGCCGAGGGCGCGGTCGATCAGTGCCAGCGCCCGGGCATCGTCCCGGGTGATTGTGTCGGACATGGTCTTGGGAACCTTTGCTGTCGGGGTCAAACGACGGAGCTAGTCCGCAAGATGCCATCGCAGCGACCGCGATGCCACCCTCGAAGGGGCATGCCGTCATCGCCCGTTTGGTTATCGCACCCTAACCGGCCGCACGCGGCTAGCGTGACCCCTATGGCGCTCGTATTGGGACTTCGCTTCGTGTGCGAGATGGCGGCGCTCGCGGCCGTGGCCTACTGGGGACTGCAGGCGGCCGACGGTGTGGCCGGGATCGTGCTGGCCGCGATCGCAGTCGCCGTGGTGGCCGTGGTCTGGGGTGTGTTCCTCGCTCCCAGGCGGCGGCTGGAGGTCGGCCTGCCTGCACGCCTTGCAATCGAGTTGGCCGTCTGGATCACCGCGGCCTCCGCGCTGTGGTCGGCGGGTCGGCCCACCCTGGCGGTGGTGCTGTTCGCGGTCGCCGTCGCGACGGGGGCGATCAACGCGCGCGCCGCCTCTAGGACAGCACCCGTGTGAGCACGATACCCGGCCCGTCGTCCTGGACAGCGACGCCGTGCCGCTGCCAGCCGCAGCGTTCGTAGAACCCGGCCGCGTGCTCGGTGAACACCCACAGCCGCGGCACCTGATGCCCGGCCGCGAACTGCTCGAGCGCCGCCAGCAGCCGGTTGCCGACCCCGGCGCCGCGGTACTCGGGCAGCACCACCATCCCGCACACCCACGGCGAGCGGTCGCGCATGTCGTCGAGCTCGAACTCGTGCAGCTGCACGACGCCGACGGCGCGGTCGCCGTCCAGTGCCACGAACGCGGCCGAGGTGGGCGAGTGCAGCCGGCTGTCGCGCTCGGCCTCGCGCAGCCAGCGCTCACGCTCGTGCTCGCCGGGCTGTAGCCCGCCCCACTCCCGCCACGCGATCTCGACCACGTCCGGCACCAGCTCAGGATGATCGGCGAGTGTGGCGATCGTGATCATCTGGCCTCACTCGCCCGGGCGCACCACGCCGTGGTCGTACGCATACACGACCGCCTGCACGCGGTCGCGCAGGCCCAGTTTGGCCAGCACGCGCGCGACATGCGACTTGACCGTCGACGGCTCGACCACGAGCGTCTTTGCAATCTCCGCGTTGGTCAGGCCGCGGGCGAGCAGGCGCAGCACCTCTCGCTCGCGCGCGGTGAGCTCGTCGAGCTGGGGTGCCTCGACCGGCGTCGGCGAATGCTGCTCGATCAGCCGGCGGGTGCTGGCGGGGGCAAGCAGCGCATCGCTCTCGTAGACCGTGTGCACGGCAGCGACCAGCTGTGCGGGCGGAACCGTCTTCAGCAGAAAGCCCGACGCGCCGGCACGGAAGGCATCGATCACGTACTCGTCGAGATCGAACGTGGTCAGCATCAGCACCCGCACGCCGGGCAGCGCCTCGAGGATCGCGCGGGTGGCGGAGATCCCGTCCAGGCGCGGCATGCGGATGTCCATCAAAACGACGTCCGGGCGGGTGCGAATCGCCTCGGCCACCGCCTGATCCCCGTCCTCCGCCTCGGCGACGACCCGCAGATCGGCCTCGGTGTTCAGGATCAGCCGGAACCCTCCACGGACCAGCGCCTGGTCGTCGGCCAGGAGCAGGTCGATCACGCGGCGGGGCCGGCGATCGGGAGGCGGGCGAACACGGCGAACCCGCCGTCCCGGCGCGCCCCGGCCCGGAACTCGCCGCCCAGCATCGCGACCCGCTCGCGCATGCCGATCAGACCGTTGCCGCCGCCGGCGGTGGGCTCACGTGGACGCCCGTCATCGCAGACCTCGACCTGCACCGCATCATTCGCGTAGCGCACGGTCACTTCCACCCTCGCCGTCTCGGTGTGTTTGAGCACGTTGGTCAGCGCCTCCTGGACGATCCGGTACGCGGACAGGTCGACGCCCGGCGAGAGCGGCGACCGCTCGCCCTCCACCCGGAGATCGACGTGCAGGCCGGCGCTGCGCACGTTGCTCACCAGCTGGTCGAGATCTGCCAGCCCGGGCTGCGGCGAGAGACCGTCTCCCTCGTCGCTGCGGACAACGCCGAGCAGCAACCGCATCTCGTCGACGGTCTCGCGGCCGGTGCCCGCGATGGCGGCCAGCGCACGCCGCACGTCGGGCTGGTCACCCTCGAGCACGCGGTCGGCCGCGCCGGCCTGAACCACCATCATCGATACGTTGTGGGCCACGACATCGTGCAGCTCGCGTGCGATCCGCCCGCGTTCCACCGCGACCGCGGCCTGCGCCTGCAGGTCACGCTGCTGGGCGAGCTCCGCGGTCAGCAGCTCCAGCTCGGCCGTGCGCAAGCGGCGGCCGCGGATGATCGCACCCACGGCCCAGGCTCCGGTCAGCCACGCGATCGGCGCCAGCGCGTTGCCGCTCGCCATGCCGTTGCTGTCGGCGGCGACCATGAACGGGAGCCCGACTCCGAACATCAGCCCGAGGCCCAGCCACCTACGCCCGCCGGCGGTATGCGCGCCGATCGAGTAGGACGCCAGCACCGATCCGATGAACACCTCGAAGGGCGCCTGGTGCGGCGCCGCCACGGCCACAAGCAGGCCGCCTGCAGCCGTGATCACCACCACCGTCGCGATCGGGTAGCGCACCCGCCACGCCAGCGGCAGCGTGCAACCCAGCGCGAGGCACACCTGCAGCGGGCCGCGGCCGCCCCAGGAGGTGGCGTCCGACGAGAGTGCCAGGTCGACCAGGGCGAGTAGGGCCAGCCCGACCGCCAGCCCGATGTCCGCACCGCGTCGGACGCGGGCAGAGCCCAGCGTGTCGCGGATCGACTGCTCCATCGCCCCAGCGTACAAGCGCCGCGACGCACTTGCATCCGCCTGCAGGCGGAACCTTAGATCCGCCGGACGGCGGGGACCGGTTCCGCCGGCCTGCCGATGACGCGGCAACGGCGCGTCGGTACCGTCGATTGCAGGAACCTTCCCTCGAACAGGAGTCAGAAATGACCACGCAACAGCCCGCGAAACGCCTTTCCGCAGTGGCGGCCCTCCCGCTGGCGATCATCGTCGAGGCCGGAGCGATAGCGGTCAACGTCGGGGGCGCGGTCACCGCGATCCTCGCGTTCCTGCTGTGCTTCGGCGTCTGTCACCAGATCCGGCTTGCGCGGTGGCGCCACCGCACCGCGTAGCAGGCGGCTACTCGACGGTGACGGTCTTCGCCAGGTTGCGCGGCTTGTCGATGTCGAGCCCGCGCCGCTTGGCGATCGCGTAGGCCAGCTGCTGCAGCGGCAGGATTGCCAGCGCCGCCTGCAGTTCCGGCTCCGTCCGCGGCAGGTACAGCACGTGCTCGGCCAGCTCCTCGATGCGCGTGTTGCCCTCGGTGGCGACGGCGATCACGTGCGCGCCGCGGGCGCGCACTTCCTGGATGTTCGACAGCACCTTGTCGTACACGTGGTTGTCGGTCGCGATCACCACCACCGGCGTCGAGTCGTCCAGCAGCGCGATCGGCCCGTGCTTCATCTCGCCGGCCGCGTACGCGTCCGTGGGGATGTAGGAGATCTCCTTCAGCTTGAGCGCGCCCTCGAGCGCGATCGGCAGTCCGATGTAGCGCCCCAGGTAGAGGAAGAACTGGCTCTCCCAGAACCTGTCCGCGATCGGCTCCACCAGATCGCCCCGATCCAGCGTCTGCTGCGCCAACTCCGGCAACGCACGCACCTGCGCCAGCAGCGTCTCCGCCCGTGTCGCGTCGATCGTGCTACGCACGATCCCCAGCTTCAGCGCCAGCAGGTACATCAGCACCACCTGGCTGGTGAACGTCTTCGACGCCGCCACCCCGACCTCGAGCCCGGCCCGCGTGTACAGCACCGAATCGCAGTCGCGGGTTGCCTGGCTGCCCATCACGTTCGTGATCGCGAGCACGTGCGCGCCGTGCGCGCGAGCTTCCTTCATGGCGGCGATCGTGTCGATCGTCTCACCGGACTGCGACACCGCGATCACCAGCGTTCGCTCGTCGATCACCGGCCGCCGGTATCGCCACTCGCTTGCGATGTCCGACTCGCTCGGGATGCGCGCCCACTCCTCGAGCAGGTAGCGACCGATCAGCCCGGCGTGGTACGCCGTCCCGCAGGCCAGGATCACCACCCGTGACAGCTCCCGGATCTGCTGCTCGTCCAGGTTGAGACCATCAAGCTGCAGCTCGCCGTGGTAGAGCCGCTCGCCGATCGTCTCGGCGATCGCGTCCGGCTGCTCGTGGATCTCCTTCAGCATGAACGTCTCGTAACCCTGCTTCTCGGCGGCCGACTCGTCCCAGTCCACGTGCTCGATCGGCCGCTCGATCACGGCGCCCTCGCCCGTCAGGAAGGTCGCGCCCTCGGGCGTCGCCACCACGATCTCGTCGTCCAGCACGTACTGCACGCGGCGCGTCTCGCTCATGAAGGCCGGGATCGCCGACGCCATGAACGTCTCCCCGTCACCCACACCCACCACCAGCGGGCACTGCCGGCGGGCCGCCAGGATCTCGTTGGGGTGGTCGCGGTGTACGACCGCGAACGCGAAGTGCCCGTGCAGCTGGTTGTACGCCAGCCGCACCGCCTCGACCAGGTCACCGTCGTAGTGCTCCTCGACCAGGTGGCTGATCACCTCGCTGTCGGTGTCCGTGTGGAACTCGTGGCCCTGCTCCAGCAACCGCGTTCGCAGCTGGACGTAGTTCTCGATGATGCCGTTGTGCACAGCGGTCACGCCCGAGCCCTCGCAGGCCTCGATCGGGTGGGCATTCGACTCGGTCACCCCGCCGTGCGTCGCCCAGCGCGTGTGCGCCAGCCCCAGCGTCGCCGGGTGGCTGCCGTTGCCGACCGCGTCGCGCAGCATCTGCACCCGCCCCACCCGGCGCGTGACATCGATGCTGCCGTTGACCAGGGCGATGCCGGCCGAGTCGTACCCGCGGTACTCGAGCCGCTCAAGACCGGTCAGCAACAACTCCTTGCACTCCCGGTCACCGACGTATCCGACGATTCCACACATACGGAGAGGTTACGCTCCGATCTCGGTTTCGACGAGGCCCGCGAGATATCCGGAGATGCGCTCGCATTCGGCCTCGTCCTCGGCTTCCACCATGACCCGCACCAGCGGCTCCGTACCGGACGCGCGGAGGACGATCCGACCGTCGTTGCCAAGTTTCTCGCTCAGAGCGTCCACCTCCTCCCAGATGCGGTTCGCGGACGGTAGCAGGGATCGATCGGCCGGCACGGCCACGAGCCGTTGCGGGAACGGCCGCAGCATGTCGTTGGCCTGTGCGGCGCTCAGCTCCAGCCGGTGCAGCGACGCCAGCAGCATCAGCGCCGTCGCCAACCCGTCGCCGGTCGTATGGTGCGCCAGGTCGACGACGTGCCCCGACTGCTCGCCGCCGAGCGTCGCTCCGGTCTGCAGCATCCGCGCCAGCACGTAGCGGTCTCCCACGTCGGTCACCTCGACGGCGATGTCATTGTCGCGCATCAGCCGGTGGAACCCGAGGTTGGTCATCGAGGTCACCACCACGGTGTCGACGGCCAGCAGACCGCGGCGGTGCAGGTCGATCGCCAGCACCGCCAGGATCACATCTCCGTTCACCGGCCGGCCGCGACCGTCCACGACCAGGCAGCGGTCGGCGTCACCGTCAAACGCGATCCCCAGGTCGAGGCCGTGGTCGGCCACCAGCGCCGCGATCGCATCGAGGTGCGTCGAGCCGACGCCGGCGTTGATGTTGCGGCCGTCGGGCTCGCAGCCGATCCGGTCGACGCGCTCGCCCAGCAGCTCGAAAAGCGCCGGCCCACAGCTCCAGGCGGCGCCGTTGGCGCAGTCGATGCCGATCGAGAACCCGGGCTGCACGCCGTCGCCGTAGGTCGCCGCCAGCCAGGCGATGTAGCGGCCGCCCGCGTCCGCCAGCTGCTCCGCATGGCCCCGGCCCCCGCCCGCCTCGTCGTTCATCAGCCGTTCGATCTCGGCCTCGTCCTGATCGGCGAGCTTGCGGCCGTCACCGCCCAGGAACTTGATGCCGTTGTCCTGGAACGGGTTGTGCGACGCCGAGATCACGCACCCCAGCGCGGCGCCGGTCTCGCGCGCCAGCACGGCCACGCCCGGAGTCGGGATCACGCCCGCGCTGACGGCGACCGCCCCCGCTGCCACGACGCCCTCGATCAGCGCCGCTTCCAGCGCCACACCCGACTCGCGGGTGTCGCGCCCGATCAGGATCGAGCGACCCGGTCCCGCAAACCTCCCCGCAGCGGCACCCAGGTCACGCGCCAGCGCTTCGGTCAGGTCGACGCCCGCCTGGCCGCGGACACCGTCCGTGCCGAACAACTTGCGCACGTGCGCCAAACCCGGCGTCGGCTAGCGCTTCGAGAACTGTGGCCGCTTGCGCGCCTTCTTCAGGCCCGCCTTCTTGCGCTCGACCTGGCGCGCGTCCCGCGTCAGGAAGCCCGACTTCTTCAGCTCTGGACGCAGCGCCTCGTCGGCCTCGATCAGCGCACGCGAGATCCCGTGGCGGAGCGCTCCGGCCTGGCCGGCGATGCCGCCGCCCACGATCCGAGCGCGCACGTCGAAGCTGGCCTCGGTGCCGCTCACCCGCAACGGGGCCATGGCCACCGACTGCAGCGTCGGCCGCGGGAAGTACTCGGCCAGGGCCTTGCCGTTGACGACGACCTGACCGGAACCCGGCACCAGCACCACGCGGGCGACCGAGGTCTTCCGCTTGCCGGTGGCGCGGTATACGACTGCGGTTGTGGCCACTACGAGCTCTCCTTCAACGGTGCGGGATTCTGGGCGGCGTGGGGATGCTCCGGGCCGGCGTAAACCTTCAGCTTGCGCAGCTGCGCAGCGGCCAGCTTGTTCTTCGGCAGCATGCCCTTGACGGCCCTGCGGATGACCTCTTCTGGCCGGCGGGCCAGCTGCTCGGCCAGCGTCCGCTCACGCAGTCCGCCCGGATAGCCGCTGTGCCGGTAGTAGATCTTCTGGTCGAGCTTGTTTCCGGTCACGCGCACCTTCTCGGCGTTGACGACGATCACGAAGTCGCCGGTGTCCACGTGCGGCGTGTAGGCCGGCTTGTTCTTGCCGCGCAGCGTGTCCGCGATCTCGGTCGCCAGCCGACCCAGGATCTGGCCGTCGGCGTCGACCAGGCGCCAGGCCTGCTCGATCTCGCGCGGTTTTGCGGTGTAGGTCTTCATCGATCCTCGGGCGTGAAGCGGACAGGCCGCCACGGACATGCAGCGGCCCGGGCGGCGCAAACAGCGTGGAATGCTAGCTCAGATCGCCGCCACGCGGAGTCGCACGGTGGGCTTGGCACCGGCCGGAGCGATCGTCGCGACGGCGGCGTCGACCACCCGCGGGTCGAACTGGATGCCGGCGGCGCGCTGCAGCTCGGCGATCGCCTGATCGTGGTCGAGCGGCAGGCGGCCCGGCCGGCCACGTCTGATCGCGCGGTACGCGGCGCACACCGCGACGATCCGGGAGCTGAGTGGGATCTCCTCGCCGGCGAAGCCGTGCGGGTATCCGTTGCCGTCCCAGTGTTCGCGGATCGCGCCCACGCCGGCAACCGCCGGCCGCAGGTAGGGCATCCGCGACAGCATCCGCTGGCCGATCAGGGTATGGCGCTGCACCACGGCCCACTCGACCGGCGTCAGCGGCTCGACCTTGTCGTGGAGGGCGCCCGGGATGTGCGACCGGCCGGCCTCGTGCACCAGCGCAACCAGCCGCACCTCGCGCAGCTCGTCCTCGTCCAGCAGCAGGCGTTCGCCGATCGCCTCTGCCAGGGCCGGCAACTCCAGGTCGGCGGCGCCGATCTCACGCGCCTCGGCCGCCGCCTGCAGAAACCGCAGGCGCTCGTCGCCGTCGCACTGCACGGCGCCGTCGAGCAGCCCCGCGGCCTGGCTCACCAGCCGCATGGAGCGGCGGATCTCGGCGCGGCTGAAGGCCTGCGCGCGGATATCCGACCAGACCTCGACCAGGTACGGCCCACCCGGACCGTCCATGCGCATCACCAGCCCGGCGCCGGGGTCACCGACCCAGGTCGTGTACCGGCGGCCCTGCTCCAGCACCGCGCGCGATGCCGGATCCCGGCCAACCGGGAGCTCGGCGGCCGGCGTCAGCCAGCGCTGGGGGGCGCGCGTGAACCCGGCCAGGTCGATGAGCATGCCTCGCTCGGGATCGACCCTGGAAACCAGGCAGTCGGACGCATGCAGATCGTCGGCCAGCGCTTCACACAGCTGCGAGCAGAGCTCACGGGTGCCGACACCGCCCTCGAGACGGCGACGTTCTCGTGTCAAGACTGGCATCACCGCTGCATGGTCGCGCCCCTCGGTGGCGGCCGCCATCCCCGATTTGTGGTGGTCGGCATCACCGGCCGACCGTATCTATGCGCTTGCGCCCAACGGATAAGCTTCAGGCATGCGAGACATGCTCGACGACGCCGCCGAACTGAGCGGCCAGGGGGAACGAGTGGCGGTGGCGATGGTCGTCGACACCCGGCGCTCGGCACCGCGCCCTCTCGGCTCGAGGCTGTTCGTGACGGAGTCCGGAGAGATGCGCGGATCGGTCTCGGGGGGATGCGTCGAGAGCGATGTGGTGCTGCGCGCCCAGGAGGTGCTGCGCGACGGCACGCCGGCGCTCGTCCAGTACGGGATCACGGACGACGACGCGTTCGACGTGGGCCTGCCCTGCGGCGGTGAGATCGAGGTGTTCATCGCCCCGTTCGACGGCGACGAGGTGGCGCGCGTGCGGCAGGCGGTCGAGAACGGCGAGCGCCTGTCGGTCACGACGGTGCTGTCCGGCCCGGACGCGGGCACCAAGAGCTACGGCGGCGGTGACGCCCATTCGTCGGCGGTGCGGGAGACGCCGGAGACCTTCGTCGAGCACTATGCGCCCGCACCGGTAATCATGATCTTCGGCGCCGTTGACACGGCGCAGGCGTTGTGCCGGGCCGCCAAGCAGGTGGGGTTCCACACGATCGTGTCGGACGCCCGCGCGAAGTTCGCACGAGCCCAGCGCCTGCCCGATGCCGACGAGATCGTGGTGGGTTGGCCGGCGCTGGCGTACGAGCTGCACCCCGCAGACGAGGCCACCTACGTCGTGGTGCTGACGCACGACGCCCGCTTCGACGAGCCGGCGCTCGGCCCGGCACTGCGCAGTCCGGCCGCCTACATCGGTGCGCTGGGCAGCCGCAGGGCGCAGGACAAGCGCCGGGAGAGGTTGCTGAACGCCGGCTACAGCGAGGCCGACCTGACACGCATCTCCGGCCCGCTCGGTCTCGACATCGGGGCGACCACCCCGGCCGAGACCGCCGTCTCGATCCTGGCGGAGGTGCTGGCCGTCAGGGCCGGCCGTAGCGGCGGCCGCCTCTCGCAGGCACCGGGTCGGATTCACCCGGAGGCCGTGACCCGGTGAGGGCCCTGCCTCCGTGCGCACCGCACTGATCGCGGACATCCACGGAAACCTGGTCTCTCTGCAAGCAGTGCTCGACGACGCGCGCCGAAACGGCGTGGAGCGGATCGTGTGCCTCGGCGACGTGGCGGCCACCGGCCCGCGGCCGGTCGAGACGATCGAGGCCGTGGCCGCGCTGGGCTGCGATGTCGTGATGGGCAACGCCGACGAGTGGCTGATCGACCCGGCGCTCGACGAGGACGCCGACGAGGAGACGCGCCGGATCCTCGAGATCGACCTGTGGGCGTCGCAGCAGCTGGGGCCACAGCACCTGGAGCTGGTGGCCGGCTACCGGCCGGTGGTGGAGCTCGAAGACCTGGTCTGCTTCCACGGAACGCCGCGGTCGAACACCGAGACGCTGCTGGCGACGACGCCGGAGGCGGAGGTGGCGCGGATGCTCGGCACCTACACGCAGCCGGTGCTGGCCGGAGGGCACACGCACGTCGCGATGCTGCGCCGCCACGGGCCTTCGCTGCTGGTGAATCCGGGCAGCGTGGGGATGCCGTTCGAGGCGGCGGCCGACGGCGGCGCGTTCCGCAACCCGCCCTGGGCCGAGTACGCGATCGTGGACGGAGCGCAGGTCGAGTTCCGGCGGGTGCCGGTGGATGTGGGTGCGGTGACCGGGGCGGCGTTTGCGAGCGGGATGCCGCACGCCGGGTGGTGGGTGCGCGACTGGGCCTGGAGTTAGGCGCGATAGCAGCCGGCGGCGGCGAACGCTCGGTGATCCATGGCCCTCTCAAGCCACCCCTCGCCAAAACCGATATAGCAAACACGATGTATCGCAAGGCGTTCATCGTCCTGGCGCTGTTTGCGGCGATGCCTGGGCAGGCACCGCCGGCGTTCGCCAGCGTCCCTTCCGTGCTGCTCTCGACCACCACCACCGCTGACCGCTACCAGTCGCGGATCACCTTCACCTACGACATCCCGGTCTCGGTCACCGACCCGTCCACGCAGGTCAGCTTCCACAGGACCGGCAGCATCACGCCGCTGGCCGTGACGGTGACCGGCTCCGGCACATCCACCATCGTCGTCACCCAGACCGGCACGCTCGCGTCCGGAGCGAGCTACACGGCCAGCGTCCGGCCCGACCCGAACGCAACGCCCGACACCGTCAGCTGGAAGACGCGAGCCGCGCCCGCCCACCCCACGCTGCACGTCAAGATCATCACCGCCCTTGCCCCGGACGCGGTTTACGACATTGTTCACCGGCTCGACCGCGCCAATCTGCTGGCCGTGCCGCGGGCCGCGGATCTGGTCGACATCTCGGCCGCCGCGGCCTTGCCGCACGCGCTCGCCAACACCGACCTGGCCGGCTACCAGGCCGCGCTCGTCGTGACCGACCAGGACGTCTTCGATCAGCTCGCCGCCGCAAGCGCGCTCACGAGCTTCGCGGCGCACGGCCACGGCGTCGTGTTGGGCGGCCAGACGCACTGGACGAGCGGCGGCCTGTGGACGCAGCAGAGCGCGATCGGATCCGCGGGCAGCAACTGGGCAACCAGTTGGAGCCCCCTGGCGTACGTCGACCCGCCCGCGCTCGAGGGCGGCACGCTCAAGGCAAGCAGCGTGCAGCCACACTTCCTGACCCAGAATCTGACCTCGTTTCACGTCCACGGGATGGGCTCGGGCACCGTATCCATCCAACCGGCAATGGGATGGACCGACGCGGTGCTGGCGTCGCTTCAGCCGACGACCGCCTATGACTACGGCGGAGTGGGCCAGTCGCTGCTCGCGGTCCATTGGGAGACCAGAGACTTTCCAGGCCGGGTGGTCGACCTCGGCTTCAACCCGTGGTCGACCGGCGTCGCCAGCGGCGGCGGCGGATACGACCCGGCCGAGTCGCCGCAGGCCGCGCCCCTGATCGCCCGCACGCTGTGGTGGGCCACCGACCGGATTGCGCCCACCCGCACGCACTTCACGTCGAAGCCGCCCAGCCCCAGCAGGTTCGCCACCGTCAGCTTCTCGCTGGCGGCGCGGGACGCCGACCCGGCATCGGCCTTCTCGACGCTTCGGTTCCAGTACCGCGTCGGCAACGGTCGCTGGAAGATGGCCACGGGTGGCAGCTCGTTCGTGCTCTACCACCTGCGGCCCGGTCACCGCTACCGGGTGCGGGCACGCGCCGTGGACTTCGCCGGGAACAAGGACGCGAAGCCGGCCAGCTACACGTTCCGGCTCAGCTCCAGCGCGTACGGCTGAGCCTGGATTACTCCCACTCGATGGTCGACGGCGGCTTGCTGGAGATGTCCAGCGCCACCCGGTTGACCCCGGCGATCTCGTTGATGATGCGGCTCGAGATCCGCTCCAGCAGGTCGTAGGGCAGCCGCGCCCAGTCGGCCGTCATCGCATCCTCGGAGCTGACCGCGCGGATCACGATCGGATAGGCGTACGTGCGCGAGTCGCCCTGCACGCCCACGCTCCGGATGGCGGGTAGCACGGCGAACGTCTGCCACAGCTCGTGGTAGAGCCCGGCCCGACGGATCTCTTCCAGCAGCACCGCGTCGGCCTCGCGCAGCACCTCCAGCCGCTCACGCGTGACGTCGCCGATGATGCGGATGGCCAGGCCCGGCCCCGGGAAGGGCTGGCGCCACACCATCCGCTCGGGCAGCCCCAGCTCGACGCCGACCCGCCGCACCTCGTCCTTGAAGATCATGCGCAGCGGCTCCACCAGGTCGAAGTCCATGTCCTCGGGCAGGCCGCCCACGTTGTGGTGGGACTTGATCTTGGCCGCCGTGCGGCTGCCCGACTCGATCACGTCCGAGTAGAGCGTGCCCTGCACCAGGTGCCGAACGTCGCCGAGCTTCTGCGCCTCGTCCTCGAACAGCCTGATGAACTCCTCGCCGATGATGCGGCGCTTCGTCTCGGGGTCGGAGACGCCGGCCAGCTTGTCGAGGAACCGGTCCTGCGCCTGCACGTGCACGAGCGGCACGTGAAAGTGCTCCTCGAACGCCTCCACCACCTGCTCCGCCTCGTCCTTGCGGAGCAGGCCGTGGTCGACGAACACGCAGGTGAGCTGATCGCCCACGGCCTTGTGCACCAGCAGCGCCGCCACGGCCGAGTCGACGCCACCCGAGAGCGCGCAGATCACCTGGTCGTCGCCGACCTGCTCGCGGATCACGGCCACCTGTTCCTCGATGAACTGCAATGGCGTCCAGGTGGGCGGCGCCTGGCAGGCCTCCAGCACGAACTGCCCGAGCATCTCGGTGCCGTGCGGGGTGTGCGCGACCTCGGGGTGGAACTGCACGGCGAAGAATCCGCGCTCGCGGTCCTCCATCGCAGCGATCGTGGTGGTCTGCGTCACGGCCGTCACGGTGAAGCCGGGCGGCGTGCGAACGACGCTGTCGCGGTGGCTCATCCAGCACGACTGCTCGGCGGCGATGTCGCCGAACAGCAGGCTGCCCTCGGCCAGGGATACGGGCGTCTTGCCGAACTCGCCGAGGCCCGTGTTCCCGACCTCGCCGCCAAGTGCCGCCGCCATCGCCTGCATGCCGTAGCAGATGCCGAGCACCGGCACGCCCAGGGCGAACAGCTCCGGATCGACCGACGGCGCCCCCGGCTCATAGATCGACGCCGGGCCGCCGGACAGCACGATCCCGATCGGATCGCGGGCCGCGATCTCGGCCACCGGCATGTCGTGGGGGACGATCTCGGAGTAGACACGGCTCTCCCGGATCCGCCGCGCGATCAGCTGCGCGTACTGCGCGCCGAAGTCGATCACGAGCACCGGCCGGTGAGGAGCCGGCGAACCGGCCAGCGCCGCCCCCGCCTGCTCAGCCCGCGTCCGGCGCTCGGTCAACGGCTCATCCCGATCGCCTGCTCCCGCTGCAGCTTCTTGCCCTCGGTCTGGAGCGCCGGCGCGAACATGATCTCGGCCTTCTGGAAGGCCTGGATCGTGTCGTAGCCGGTGGTGGCCATCGACGTGCGCAGGGCGCCCATCAGGTTGAGCGTACCGTCGTTCTCACGGGCGGGGCCGGTCACGATCTCCTGGAGCGTGGCGACCTGGTCGGTCTTGACGCGGGCGCCGCGCGGCAGGCTGGGGTGGAACGTGGCCATTCCCCAGTGGTAGCCGTGCCCGGGCGCCTCGTTGGCGCGGGCCAGCGGCGAGCCGACCATCACGGCATCGGCGCCGCAGGCGATCGCCTTGGAGATGTCGCCGCCCGTGCGCATGCCGCCGTCGGCGATCACGTTCACGTACTGGCCGGTCTCGAGCAGGTGCTGGACGCGGGCCGCGGCCGCATCGGCGATGGCCGTGGCCTGCGGAACTCCCACTCCCAGCACACCGCGGGTGGTGCAGGCGGCGCCGGGCCCGACTCCGACCAGCACGCCGGCGGCGCCGGTGCGCATCAGGTGCAGCGCGGCCTGGTAGGAGGCGCATCCGCCCACGATCACCGGCACCGGCATCGTGGCGATGAACTCCTTCAGGTTGAGCGGCTCCACCACCGTCGAGACGTGCTCGGCCGAGACCACGGTGCCCTGGATCACGAGCACGTCCAGCCCGGCGTCGAGCGCCAGCTGCCAGTGCTCACGGACGCGCTGCGGTGTCAGCGACGCCGCGGCCATCACGCCGGCGTCCTTGATCTGCTTGATCCGCTTGCCGATCAGCTCGGGCTTGATCGGCTCCGCGTAGATCTTCTGCAT